>Ga0314772_1001308_pt1 | contig 11256 bp, 8 predicted proteins | sample MetaGCBIW2018_FD_204520 | JGI IMG/M metagenome (GOLD analysis project Ga0314772, IMG submission 204520) | Cryopeg brine microbial communities from Beaufort Sea near Barrow, Alaska, United States - CBIW 2018 | ecosystem: Environmental > Aquatic > Marine > Coastal | place: USA: Alaska | collected... | reverse complement strand
TTTGCTTACCTTTGACGTTACCCATTTGTGGTGAGCTTTTTGGTCTCGGTGATTCCACCAGGGTTTCGACCTAATTCCCCAAAATCGCCAAGGGGCAGCCGCCCTACCCTCAGTATTTTATATCAAGGCTCGATAATCAACTATTATCGAATCTTATAAAGTTTCCGTAAATTACTATTTTTTATTGTTTCGTGTTTCTTTTCTTTTGTTTCGTAACACAGTTATAATGACGGTCAACAAACCGCATTCAGGTGACAAAATGGCAAGGCCAGCAAGCATTACACAGGAAGACGTACGGACGGCCGTGACAGCCCTTGAGGAAAACGGCAAGCCCATCAACCCTTATCAGGTCCGGAAGCTCTTGAGCAAAGGCTCGGTTGCCAAAATTGCCTACTATTTGAAAGCGTTGGGTGTTGACGCTGTTTATGAAACCGACGACCCGCTGACTTCCAGGCTTGCGCTCTTGTTGCGTCCAGCGGCTCTGGAATTGGAAGAACAAACCGGCGAGCGCATTCGTATCGAGACCGAACAGCTCAGAAACGACATCCATGAACGAGATGTGGCACTGGCTGATCTGGAAAGCCGTCTTGAAGAAAAACAGTCGCAACTGGAGATACAAGAAAAGAGACTGACCCAGGCTACGGTCGATAGTGACTGGCTTCGGTCGGAGAAACAGCTGTTGGAAGTGAAAGTCGCCCGATTAGATGCGGCGCATAAGGGACAGGAAAAACAGCTAGAGGCGCAGTCTGACCAAATCGCATACCTAAAAGAAAAAAACGTCGAAGCTCAGAACGAATTTCAGTCTACCCTCTCTGAACACCGAAAAGTCGTTCGCACGATACGCGAGGATCACCATAAGGCCATCGACGAACATAAAGCAGCGGTTGCATCCGTTACCGAAAAGCTTCGTGAACTTTCACAGAACAACGATCTCACCGTGTTTGAGAATCACAAACTGCAAACAGAAGTGGCCAAGCTCACTGGCGATCATCGAATCGCAATTCAGAACGCTGAAACCAAGATTGAATTGCTTCAGAATGAACAGTGCAGACTTGGCGAAGAAAACCAAAAACTTTCAGCTCAGTGCAGCGCCTTAATGCAAGAAAAAGACGCCCAGGCCCAAAAGTGTCAAGTCGAGTTTCAGGCATTGGAGCGGGAGCTGGTCGCGGTAGTATCAGACCGCAGGCGGCTTTTATCCGACAACGCAAAACTGACATCAGACCTTGATTTTTTGAGGGCCCTAATCAGTAAGTTTGAAATACCGCTCGCAGCGAAAGAGAATCCGGACAGTTAATCGAGTTTTTTTAACTGATCACGAATAATTGCCAGGATATAGTGAGGAGGTGCCAATAATCGCCTCTGTTAACAATCGCCAATTGCCAGGCTTCCTAATTTTTCGAATAAAAACTGGGAGGCGCCTGAATCTACCATTTGTGCCATCACAGGGGGGAGTAAGGTTAGCGCAAATGACAGACGTATCCGCAGCGCTCAATGGTATAGCGGGATAGAGGCGGACAACCTTTCTGAGTAGTGAGCGATTGCCACCGCGCAAGGTGTTCTCGTTGTACTTTAATCGCCGGAAATACACCGCATTATTTTTAATGTACATCCGATAATGCGGGTCAGGGGCGCGTCGCTTGTCGGGCGTTACTCTGGACATTCCGGATTTTTTACTGAAATGCCCCTCCTTGACAGCTGATTCAAGAAATTTAGAAAAACGCTCACCGCTGACAGGCGTATCGTTCAGGTCGGGCTGCACCCACAAATCATCTGTCACTGTTTGCCAGATTTGCGTGATTACGTTTTTCTTTGATTCAACAACCAGAACAGCTTCATCGTTAGATATGGGTACACCTGCAAACGAGCTGAATTCCAGATTTGCGGTATTTTCCAGCCATTCGGCCAGTTGGTTCGTCACCGGCTGAAGATGCTGGCAGTTTGCCAGGTGTGTAAACAGGTCGGCGTGTCGTTGTGAGTCTTTAGCGCCCAAGAGAGCTTGAGTGTATGTGGCTTGGTGAGTAACCGTTTGTCCATGAAGTTGCGCGCAGTAGGCATAGTGAAAGATATTGGATGACCTGCCATTTTCAGATTTGTTTTCACCTTTAATCGCCGGAACCCCAAGAGGCAACGGCCGACATTCAAGGAATGATTGGGGCATTACAAAAGCAGGTTGCAGCGGCGGTGGAAGTTATGGGGCAAAGCAATCAGCAACTTCAAACGTGCCGCCAACGCCTCTGTGGCGCTTAACGATATCGCGAAGAGCGTTGACGCAATCACCGAAATGAACATGCAGATAGCGACCGTCGTTGCTCAACAAAGCACTGTTAGCGACGATATTACTCGGAGCATTAACAGCATACGAGATACAACCGACCAAAACGCTCATTCTGCTGAAGAAAATTTCCGAAGCGCTACATCCGTAACCGAGTTGTCGCGGGCCTTGAGCGATTTAGCGGGGCAGTTTTGGGGAAAGCGCCGCTAACCGGTAGTGCGCTGGTGGACTGATGTTCGTGCTGCGTCTGGTGCGGGGTTTTTAATTCATTCACGGATTCAGGTTCGGGCTGGCGCCCTCGCCTTTTTGACGGCACGCGCCGCTTGGCTTGTGCCTTATTAAGAGTCGGACTTTGGGTATTCATAATGAGCGGGAATCCCGCAGGCAGCGCCGTTAAGTGTGCGATTGAACGCCTGTTTCGCGGCCGACAGTGACGCCGGTCAACCGAGCTTTTCTGATCACCATCCCCGATACAACCTGTTCGCTATCCAATGACTCCCCTTAGATCAAGGTATTTATGCGAACCAATTTATCGATCACCAGCAAGGCTGTCGAGGTCCTCTTTAGTATGAGAATTCGTCAAAGGTAAGATTGTTGACTTCTATGATCGCCGCCCAATGAGGTTGGAGATCGGCATCACCCGGCGTGAAAGCAGGAGCGACTTGCAATGATATCGCCAACGATTATTCTGTCGTATATAGCGTGGTTGGCGTTACGCTGATGGTTGCCATGCCTCTGGGGGCACTCTGGTAAATTTGTTGTTCAAGATTTCTCGCCATAAACATTAAATATGAGTCAGGCCAAGATACGCATGAAACAACCAAGCACAAACGATCAGTCTTTCGAGGCCGAAGCTGATAAAAAACTGGTCGCTCAGGCCTTGTTTGATCGAACCGAACTGCCAGTAATACGCCAGCGTGGTGAGACTGCCCTTTTCAGGCTGTTACCGATTGCTGGTGGTGACACCGGACAATCCAATGTCGTTGCCTTATTTTTGCTGGGCTTGTATGACGGCCAGAGGTTTCCTTTCGACCTGACAGAGCTGCGGCGGCTTGATCGCCAGTTGCTTGTTGATTGTCTTTCATTGCTGGAAATGGACGCTTACGCCCAAAGGGAGGTTCATCATTTTGTGGAGGACGGGTCAGCAGTTTTTGAAGTGATGGCATCCAGATTGTCGTAGCCCACCCCCATTTCCTGATCGATTGCGCTTAGTTTTTCAAGTGTCGCTAATCGGTCAGCTTTAAGCTGTTTTTGGCTTCGTTTATTACGTGTGCACTGCCCGGTGGTGGGCGCAAAGCCGTCTTGATGTTCTTGCTCGCAGGTTTCCAAATTAACACCAACCGCTACTAGCGGGCTCGTTCTTTTTCATTGTCATAGGGTTCTAGAATCGGGGCTGGCTGTTAAGCCGCGGTTGCGGTGGTCGTCATTTTTACGGGTTATAACCAAGTTTACGACTAGGGCTGCGAGCTGGCACGCGACGCTGTGATTCACCTAAAAGACCGGGATGGCGATCTACTTCGCTGATCCGTACAGTCCCTGCCAACGAGCTATTAACGCCCCAGCTCCGGTTAAAAGAATCAAAAGGACAGCTACAGGTCCTTTTTTGATTCTCGGTAAAGAATAAAAAGACGGTTTAAAGGCGGGTTAAATACGGTAGTACCACGGTAGTTCATCGTGATAACGAGCTCGTAAGCCTTGGTATGACTACGATCTGAAAATAAATCTCTACCTCTAACCATACTTGTATAATTTCTTTAACCATACCATTTAGCTTTGTTTGACCCAAGTGGGTTCCTTTCTTTGACCGTAGTAAATTTCTACCTTTAACCCTAAACGGTCAAAATTATACATATTCGTCCACAGGATATGCACAGGAAACTAACAGGATATTCACAGACTTATTCACAATTCTCGTGCGCTTACTATGATTGCTATCTGTAACCATACCAAAATCTACCTTTGACCATAGCGGTTTTTCGTTTTCTGTCTCTAACCATAGTACGGATCTATCTTTAACCGTAGTATGCTGATTCTCGTTATTAAGCCTGTTAATCTACAAATTAACAAATAAAAACAATATGTTAAGGTTGTAACCGCCCTGCCCTGACATTGTTTTGATTAAAAAATTTTTGGCCTATTGCACGATTCTTACTTTTGATCTTTGAGCGGACATTTAAAAACTGTTTAATTTTTGTTTTTTTCTGCTACTCCTATTTACGGAAAAAAGCGTCTACATCAGAAGTATTTTTTGTACAGCATTTAAATTTTTTTACCAAGCGTAAAGCCTGTCTTTGCTAGGCTGGAGTATGTATAGATGCATTTGGGCTTTTACCTGTAACCGTACTACCCCAACTTCTTAGCTATGCCATAGTCACCTGCAGTTTACTGAGCTTAGTTGGTATGGTTAAAGGTAGAAAATCATCATAAAAAGAAAAATTTGCCTCGGTTTAAAGAGCAAGTGCATTCGAGAAAGAATTTAATTGGTATGGTTAGAGATAGAATTTATTTAGGATAGAGTGAAATTTAGACAGAATTGATCCCCTACCAGTCGAGCGTCGTGCGGTCTGAGATAGAAAGTGAGCCCTGCAGTTATCTGTATAGGGCTTTTGAGAAGAAATTCAGTGCAGCATTAATTACTACGGTTACAGATAGAATGGGTGGTCTGGTTACATGAAAAGTTTTAGTTTGAAAATCCCCTACCCTTCGTGATGGAATGGAATTTCATCTTCATAATCTAAATCTGAAGCGTCGAATTTAAGAGCCACCGTTGGTGATGCTTGGGTTGCTTTTTCTTTGATTCGATTGAAAACTCGATTGTTTGCAGCTTGCTGCTTTGCGAACTCATTCGTAGCTTTAAGCTCAAACACCCAATCTACGATCTTGCCCTTTATCTTCTGAGGCTTGGCGTCGTAGCTTTCGATCACGTTTTCACGTTTGAGCTCTTCCAGCGTTTCTTGAATCAGCGCTTTATCCTGGTAGACGTTTTTGTATGGTGTTTTGATTGCGTCGATCAGTGTGGAGAGCTTGATGCGGTATGGGTGCCCAGGGCCTGCTTGAGTCCAGCGGTTGCAGATGCGTTTGTAAACCAAGCGAGTGTACGAGCCAACGAACGAAAGTGCTTTTTTGTAGTTATAGCGCCGGAATTTGTTATTAATAATTAGGTCAGTGACTAGCGGGTGAAAGCAGACAAAAGAGCGCGTATCGGATGTCTTAGATTTTTCTGCAAAGGCTAAAACTGGAAAGAAAGGCGCTGAGACGCTGATTGACTTGTCCTCAGTCGATATATCTAAGTTGGCTTTCGACAAAATTGAAAGAGCTTCGCGGATTTCACTATATGAATATTGAATTTTCCCCCTAACCCGCTTGAGCTCTTGATAGACTTCGTAAAGACTGAATTCTAATCCCACGAGCATTGTTGCTTGATTGCCACCCGAAGCAGCTTCAAATCCTTCAGCCCGTTTTTCGGTTGCCAGCTTTCTGAGTACATCTTCGATGATTTCTTCCCGCACTCCAGGGAATACAAAAAAACGCTCCTTCGTTCCGTCCGGTAGCGTGCGCTCAATATTTGCAGCCGTGACTTGTGCATTAACTATCAATCCGTTGTACAGCGTTGTACGCGTAAACTGACTGTCCTCCGCAGACACGCTACGACGATATTTTGTTTTTTTGTCATACCTGTAACGACCAAGCAAATCATAAATATCAATGGTGTTGCTGTAGTTTTGATCGATCATCAGGTCGAGACCGAACAGGTCCAGTTTCATCTGGTGCTTGTCTTTTGGGATCAAATCTTCTTTGTGTATTTCCATGTCCACGCCGACCTGAAGTTTGACTCTTGATGTCTAATAGTTAGTTTTTGCAGGAAAATTATCAAACACGAAATTTTTCATGAGAAATCACCAAAATGACCTTACAAAGGCCATTCGGTAATAATACACTAGGATTATCCGCTATGTGTTCAGGATGTCAAATAGCCTACAGAGGAATGCCGACATGTCCGTGAGTGACTCAGCAAAGGTGTATCTAGAAGCTGCGCTAAAAAAGATCAACACTGTGGTTGCGCGCGGTGAAACAATCATGAAAGAAATACCGGCTCTTGTACGAAAAAGCCAGATGAATAAGCACGATCCGGAGTGGCTACAAGCATCTGAGGTCGATGAGCGGGTTCAACAGCGTCGTTATGGAACAACGCAGGCCGCAGAGATGGCTGGAATCAGTACCGGGTTGCTTTACTCAGCTGAACAAGATGGTCGATTGCCTGAACCGGAGTTTCGCGGTGATACAGCAAAGAAAACGCGCGCTGGTTACACTATAAACCATATCAATCACATGCAAAAAGTTTTCAATACAGCGCCTCGCAAACCTGAAGGAGCCGCTGCCGCAATTGTTGGAGTCTTGAATCTAAAAGGTGGCTCTCAAAAAACAACAACGTGTCATCTTTTGGGGCAGTATTTAGCCATTCAAGGTTATCGAATTTTATTGCTAGACACTGACCCTCAGGGCTCGTTGAGCTTTTACTTTGGTAAGCGTCCCGATGACAACGTGCATTATGAAAACACGGTAGCACCCTTTTTCCTTGAGGATGATGAAGCTCTTCAGGAGGTGGGTCATCCCGAAGGAGCTTCGCGCTCCCTGCATTACGCAATTCAAAAGACCTACTGGGATAACATAGACATCATTCCGTCCTGTCTCCAGAATCTAAACATTGACTTGATGATGCCAATGGTGATGGATGAAGCCAATGTTCCGATGATTGACCGGGTAATGAAGCTCCGTCGGGGGCTGCTCGACGTAGGCCAAAACTATGACTTCATCATTATTGATGGAACCCCGTCGCTGAATATTTCTACGCTTAATGTCGTAAGTGCCTGTGACGTATGTTTTGTCCCGACACCGGCAGCAATGCTTGATTTTGCATCAACGCTTCAGTTTGCGGGCCTGGTAGCTGAAACTGCTGATCTTTATAAAGACTCTGGCATCTATCCCAACATTCCGGATATGCGCTATTTCATAACGAAATACAGTGGTTCAAGCTATGCCCATTTTATGGGTCAAATTATACGACGCGTGTTTAACGTAGAACGTGGCGATGTTTTGTCCTCAGAAGCCCACGCATCTGATGAAATTGGTAAGGCTAATACATCGACTTACTCAATATACGAAAAAAACCCCTCTGACGCGGATAATAGAAAGCGCCTTAAGAAAACTATAGAAATGTTCAACAGCTTGTTCGAGGAAATGCATGATGCGGTTTGGGAGACGTGTTTCGAAGATGTTTTAAGAGCGTCTCACCTTGAAAAAATTGATGAAATTATGTCGAATTCAGAATCGATAAAAAATGATGTGCAGGAAGTGGGTAAAAAGTCTAAAGGAGGTGTGTAAATCATGATTAAGGAAAACAAATACGGAAATCTTGATGAACTTCTGCCGGGCTCCTCTGATGAGAACGCAGTGCCGTTGAGCACAAGCACACGAAAAAGGCGGCGACCATCCCCTGCGTTGGGTGCTATGCAAGGGGAGCGCCGCCCAATTTCCGTTACAGACTCATTGAAAGAAGAGAAGGCGCAAATAGAGCGCGAGTTAGAAGAAACGAAAGCGGCCTTTAAGAAAGAGCGTGATGAGTTACTGGCCCGCATTGACCATGAGCAAGTTAATAGCAGCGCTAAGCCGATCGTGTTGACTATGCCTATCACACGGCAAGAGGTTGATTTTGAGTTGAAGCGCATCAATCCTGCGTTGATTGATGTATCGCCAGAGAACCAGCGCATTCAAGAATTTTTGGACGAAATCTCTCTAAGTGACATTCTGCCTTCGATAAAGAAACAAGGTCAGCAATACCCCGGCACTATTCGTCCTAAAAAAGATGGACGTTATGAGTTGATTGAAGGTTCCAGACGGCTGCGTTCTGCCGTGCTTTCAGGTGTTGATTATCTGGCGTTGGTCGGCGACGTCCCTGACGCCGATGTTCGTGAGCTCAGCATCATTGAAAATAAAACACAGGACGTCAGCTATTTTGAAAAAGCTAAAGCCTGGGAGCGGCAGATAAAAGCAGGTGAATTCAAAAATTGGACGCAGCTCGGTGCGTCTCACGGAATGAGCTCATCGAATATCAATCGGTATAAAGCGTGCGCTGAGCTGGACCAAGACTTTATTCGGATTCTGCCCTCACCGTCTGACATGCCTCTGTCTTACGGTGAAGTCGTCGCAAAACTTATGAAAAAGGACGAAGGCCAGCTGAAGGCCAAGGTGCAGGAGCTTCTCGCTTTGAGAAAGCAATGGTCACATGGCGGTGCTGAACTTATAGGGGTTGATGAAATCCTGAAACAGCTCAAAAGCTCGGTACGCGCCAGACATAAAAAGGCCACCGTTTGGTCGCCTGTTGTTTATCAGTCCAAACAAGGAGACCGAAGTTTAAGGCACAGCGTTTCGTCAAAAGGGACAACAAAGTTTGAAATTGACGGAATCAATGAAGAAGAACTGAAAAATTTAGTCGAATTATTGACGGCAAAATTAGGCGTTAACTTGGTTAAAAGTAAGCCTCAATAGGCAACATTCCCGTCGCGGGAATTTATCAGTTCGCATACTGATTCCCGCCACGGGAATCCTCAATAAAAGGGCAAATTCCCGTCGCGGGAATCCAGCCCTTTTTTTTATTGAGATATTGAAAATAAAGGATTATTTACTTCCTCGGCGAAAATTAGTAACCAGAATTCATGGAAAATTTTCTGCCCATTGTGTCCAAAATTTCAGGGCATATTGCACCAGTTTGCATCAGGTACATTCCGAAAATTTTGGCAAGAAGTGACTAAAATTCTTCTTCGGCCCGGTACCCGAGCGTCGTGCATAAAGCATCAAAATCATTGAGGTCGTAGAAAGCCAGCGACAGGGTTCCCGCTTTTTTCTTCTTATCAAAGGTAACGGTTATTGGTCTACCGATGGACTCACTCATTCGCTCGACGAATTTCTTTATATTGATATCTTGGATTTCGTCTTCCCCACGCGCCAAAGCTTCAAACTGGTGAACAGGAATTTTGGAGGTGAGTAACGTTCGCATCAGTGGTTCGCGTTTTACTTGAGGTAATTTGGCAATAGCTCGCAGATGACCGAGAGTTATTCGCTGTGGGTTTCGGTACCAAAGATCCATTTCCTCTCTGGTCAGCGCTTTGCTAACCCTAAGAAGATGGGTGACGGCATAGACCTGGTTTATGCCCAGCGCGTCTCTGATGCTTCGATTTCGATACCCTTCCTGAGCCAACACGCCTACAACAAAGGCTTTCGTCGGATTGTCCGGGTTCGCATTGCCTCGGTAGAAGGCAAGGGCGTCTTCAGCATCCAGCAATATCGGTAAACCGCTCATTACGAATGGCCTTTATGTTGGGGCAGGGAAGTGATTGCCAGCTGCCTGAATATCGCGAAGGCAGACATTAGTCACATGACTAAAATTAACTCAGTTTGGCCATAGTCACAAGTTAGTCATGTGACTAAACGTGTCATTCGGCAGTTATGAGTAAGTGAGCCTTGACTTCAATATCGAAAAAATATGGCATGCCGACGGACTAGTAAGTTTATTTTTTGCTACTGCCAACGGTTTGGCTGTCCATCACGACTCATTCAGGTGTAGGAATGCTTCGCGGTATTTGCGGCGGTGGTGCCGCAGCGGGACCGACAGGCTTCCGGGGTAATGCTCATGCGAAGGTGATAGGAAAAACAGGAGTAAAAAAGTCAGGGTTAAATAACTAGCAATCCGACGAAAGGCGCTGCAATTGTGCAGCGCCTTTCAAATCAATCAAACGGTGAAGGGGCATATCGCCCATATAGCTGAGTTCTTGTTCATTGCTGTCGGCGTTTAACACCGTCAGCACTATCTCAAAAATAATCCCGCCGATAAAAACGACAACCAGTACCAGTATGCTAACGATCCAGCGAACCGCCCGGTAGGATGTGTGCGGCATGTAGCGTCCATCGATGCGGCTCAATGCAGCTCTGAACCCCTTCCTCAGCGACTCGGCCAGACCCAACAAGCTGAGTATCGCACCGGCAATGAACCCAAACCAAAGCACAAAAACACCGCTGACCAGGAGAGAAACACCGCTGCTTACCAGGAGAATAAGGCCGCTTCTGAGTAGCCAGCAATCGGTCTTGGATTGTGGCGCATTCCACAAAATTTTGGCGTAATTGGTCATAAAGTAGCCATCCCTTTAACCGCATAACAGTAAAGAAAATTTCTCACTGATTCCTTCACTTATTCATAGAAATCTGTGGATAACTTTTGAGGGTTTCGGGGCAAAGCTTGCGACAGCAATCGCAAAATGTCCATGTTGCCCCGAGATAATCACCCAGCCTGTTGATTATGGTTGGCGTCGTTGTGTGGGTACTGGACGCAATGGCGCTTTAAGTCCTCCACGCTGCGTCATTGCACATTAAAACGCCGTCGTCCGGCGAAAACACAGTGTTTGAGATGGAGTTGCCAAAATACGGCGTTAAAGCCCAAGCCCGAGAAATTGGGTGGGTCATGCGTATTCCAGACCAAGGTTGCCACTGATTCCAGACGAAGCCTGCCACCCATTCCACGGGAAAGCTGCCACTGCTGATTGCCACGGCAACGCTGCCACCCCGGCAGGTTGCCTGACTCACCCCATCGAAACCGTCCGACGCGGGATAACTTAACGGTACTCTGAGTCTTTTCATCCGGAGAAGACCAGATGCCTGCGAAGAGGTTATCCATGCGTAAGATCAAAGAAGTCCTTCGCCTGAAATGGGAGCGAGGGCTGAGTAATCGACAGATTGCAGCGGCCTGCGGCGTCAGCCGCCCCACGGTAAGCGAGTATCTTCGGCGTTTAGCCGAGGCCGGTCTGAGCTGGCCATTGCCGGAGGATCTGGGTGAGACTCAGCTGGAGCAGCTGTTGTTCCCGCCCCCTCCAGACTTGCCGGCTCAGGTCCGGGGCATACCGGACTGGCATCAGATCCACGACGAACTGAAGGGT
>Ga0314772_1001305_pt1 | contig 11281 bp, 12 predicted proteins | sample MetaGCBIW2018_FD_204520 | JGI IMG/M metagenome (GOLD analysis project Ga0314772, IMG submission 204520) | Cryopeg brine microbial communities from Beaufort Sea near Barrow, Alaska, United States - CBIW 2018 | ecosystem: Environmental > Aquatic > Marine > Coastal | place: USA: Alaska | collected... | reverse complement strand
ACCGCGAAGGTACCAAAGCCGGGGAAGAGGGTGTCTCCTACTTCCTTGATGGCACCGATGGCATCCGCATTCGGGATGTTTGCGGCCAAGAGTGCACCCAGTGACATGAGCCAGATCGCCGAGCCAGCGGCACCGATGTAAACCCACGTGATGAGCTTCGGCGCTGAGACGTTCTGCGGAAGGTAGCGCGTGTAGTCGGAGACATATACCGAATAGCTGATGTTGTATCCGGCAGCGAGCGAGAACTGCACCAAGAAAGCGGTCGTGTTCCAGCCGAGGGCGGTCTCATCCGTAGCGGTTGCAGCACCAACGCCGGAGTAGTTGACGATTGCCAGCACCGTGATGATCGCGAAGACAGCCACCAGCAGGCCGGTGAGCCAACGCTGAATGAAGTGCAGCAGGTCGTGACCGACCACCGCGATCACAATCGAGACGATGATCAGGATCGGATACCAGACGAGCTTGCCGCCCGGTAGCACGAGCTGAAGGCCCTGCGTCGCAAGAATCACGTCGAAGACGAGGAACCCGACATACACGAACACTGTCGCGGTGAAGGGAACAATCACACCGCGGCGCCCGAACTGAGCGCGCGATTGGATCATCTGCGGCAGACCCATCCGCGGGCCCTGATTGGCGTGGAACGCCATAAAGAAGGTACCGAGTCCGGCACCGAGCACGACAGCAAGAATGCTCCAGCCGACGCTGAGGCCGAGAACGGGGCCGATGAAGCCAGTAACTAGGGTGGGCAGCACGAAGTTGCCGGCAAACCAGAATGGGCCCTGGTGCCAGACCTTGCCGTGCCGTTCAGCACGGGGTACGTAGTCGATCGAGCGAGTCTCCAAAACGGAGCCCCGCTGTGTCGACGGTGCAGGTGCGGTTGACATCATTGTCCTCTCAATAGTGCGTTGTTTTCGGGTGATTACGGTTGGGTGGCAGGGGTCATGGCCGAGATAATTTCGTAGGCCACATGGGATGCCGCCACGGCAGTGATCTGCGCGTGGTCGTAGGCGGGGGCAACTTCGACGACATCGGCTCCAACGATGTTGACGTTGCGCAGTGCGCGCAGCATTGCCAGCAGTTCACGGCTGGTCATTCCGCCGGCCTCGGGGGTGCCTGTTCCTGGAGCGTGGGCCGGGTCGAGAACGTCGATGTCGACCGAAACGTACACTGGTCGATCACCGAGGCGGGCGAGCATCCGCTCAATCGCACTCTGGAGCCCCTCAGTTTCAAGCTCTGCGCTGGAGATGATCGCGAAGCCCAGGCGCTCATCGTCGCGAAGATCATCGCGCGAATAGAGAGGCCCGCGGATGCCCACATGCAGGCTCGCGTTCATGTCGATGAGGCCCTCTTCTGAGGCTCGACGGAATGGGGTGCCGTGCGTGATGGGGGCACCAAAGTAGGTGTCCCAGGTGTCGAGGTGCGCGTCGAAGTGAAGCACAGCGATGGGGCCGTGCTTCTCGGCGACAACGCGAAGAAGCGGAAGGGCGATCGTGTGGTCGCCACCGATAGTGACGAGTCGCTTGCCGTCCGCGCTCAACTCTGTGGCGGCCTGCTGAATCTGCGCTACAGCCTCGTCGAGGTTGAAGGGGTTTGCGGAAATGTCTCCGGCATCCACCACCTGCTGGGTGCTGAACGGGGTGATATCTTGTTCGGGGTTGTACGGGCGAAGCAAGCGTGACGCTTCGCGCACATGGGCGGGACCAAATCGTGCGCCGGGGCGGTAGCTGACGCCGCTGTCGAAGGGAACTCCGACGACAGCGATATCGGCGCGCGGCACGTCTTCAATGCGGGGCAAGCGGGCGAAAGTCGCGATGCCGGCGTACCGGGGTGCGATGCTCGCGTCGGCTGGCCCTACTGGTTCGGTGTGGTCAGTCATGATCTCCGCTTCCCTTCGCTGAGCCGAATGAGTTACATAGAGGCAACATAAATTGCTTATTAGACAACACGACGTGAGAATGAGTCTGTCCTCATCCGCTTCGCCTGTCAAGATGGAGGCAAAATCACCTCCAGTCAAGGAACCTCATGCGCCCGATGCACCCCTCACCGTCAGAGAACCGCGTGCGTGTTGGCGCCCGACTGCGCGCAAGCCGCCGCGCTCAGGGCCTCACGATCGAACAACTGGCCGGAGCAACCAAACTCACCAAGGGATTCATTAGCCGAGTCGAGCGCGACGAAACATCGCCAAGCGTTGCCACACTCGTCACTCTCTGCGAAGTGCTGTCGCTGTCTGTCGGCAGCCTGTTCGAAGCTGCGGAAACCGAACTTGTCACGCTAGACGATGCACCCCTCATCAACATGGGCGGGCGTGGCGCTACCGAACGAATGATCACCCCGCGCGGTCAATCGAAAATCCAAATGTTGCGCTCAACCCTCGAGCCCGGCGCCGACGGCGGAGACAAGCTCTACACCGTCAATTGCGACGTCGAAGTGGTGCACCTGATCAGCGGCAGCTTCGAACTCCAGTTCACCGATCGAACCGTTCCCCTCTCCGCAGGGGACACCATCACGTTCCCCGGCCGAGAACTTCACAATTGGAAAAACCCGGGAACGGCGGATGCCGAAGTGCTCTGGACTCTCGTGCCGGCGGCCTGGAGTGGTGCGGTTTAGGCTGCGCCAAGCTCGGCGGAAATCTCCCGCGCGACGCCCTCCAGGAGTGACAGGTGAGCTTTGAGTGCCTTCAGGTCTGCGGCCATGCGAATCGCGGTAATCGACAGCGCACCGACAACACCGTCTGGACCGTAGATCGGCACAGCGATGCAGTTCACAAAGTCTTCGAACTCGCCGTCGTCGACGGCCCAACCGCGGGCGGCAATCTTCGCGAGCTCTGCGTCGAGTTCGATGCGTGACGTCAGCGTCTTGTTGGTGAACTTGTGCCACACGACGCCATTGAGCACCCTGTCGCGGTCATCCGCGGGCAGTTCAGCGAGAATCGCCTTGCCGACACCGCTGCAATAGGGGCGAACCGGGCTACCAATGCGCGAATACATGCGCACCCCGCTCGTGTCCTCGACCTTGTCGACATACACAATGCTGTGGTCAACCACGGCAGCCAAGTGGATGGTGTTGCCGACGGTGCGGTGCAGCTTCACCAGTCGGTCATGCGCAATTTCGGCAAGATCAAGACTGTCGGATGCCTGGTGCGCGAGAGCAATAAGGTGCAGGCCGAGCACATACTCACCATTCTTTCGCTTACGCAGGTAACCGACCTCTTCGAGCGACTGCACTTCGCGGAACATCGTCGAGCGGTGCACGCTGAACTCTTCCGCGAGCTCACTGACGCTTGCCGGGCGAAGGGCAACCGAATCGATAATGCGTGCTGCGCGGCGAACGCTCTGCGACATCCGGGCTCCCCACTGATTGCTGCGCAGTTCGGCCGAGACACCGATTGCGCATGTTGCACTATATGCGACAGTGTTGCACATAGTGCGCACATGGTCGATAGTAGAGGCGTGGAGTCCATCAAACAGCCCGAGGTCATCGCGATTGGCGAGACGATGGTGCTCATCACGCCCACCGTCGCTGAGCCGCTAGAAACGGCCGAACTGTTTCGGCTTGAGACTGGCGGTGCCGAATCCAATGTGGCCGTACACCTCTCTGCACTCGGCCATCACGCCGCCTGGGCAAGCCACCTCGGTTCTGATCCCTTTGGGCGCCGCGTCGAGCGCCAACTCCGCGAGCGCGGCGTCGACACGAGCCTCGTAAAGTTCCGCACGGATGCCCCCACCGGTTTCTATTTCAAGGATCCGGGCAATGGTGTGATTTACCATCGCGCCGGCTCGGCCGCCTCGGCCATGACTCCGGATGATCTTGCGGATGTTGCCTTCGAGCAGGCCGCCATCACTCACATCTCGGGAATCACCCCCTCGCTCTCAGCAGGATGCTCGGCCCTGATCGACTCCGTGCTCGACCGCGCTCAACACAGCGACACCGTCGTCAGCTTTGACGTCAACTATCGCGCAGCCCTCTGGCCCATCGAGGAAGCGGCGCCCACCCTTCTCGCTCTCGCGCGCCGAGCCAACATCGTGCTCGTCGGCCTCGATGAAGCCGAAGTGTTGTGGGGAACCACAACGCCAGAATCAGTGCGAGCACTGTTGGGCGAGCCCGACATTCTGGTAATCAAGGACGGCGACATTGGCGCCACCGAATTCAGCGCCAATGGCCAAGTTTTCGTGCCCGCCCACAAAGTTGACGTCGTCGAAGCGGTCGGAGCCGGCGATGCCTTCGCAGCGGGGTATCTCAGCGGCTACCTCAACGGAGCCACCCCAGAACAGCGCCTCAGCCTCGGTCACGACCGCGCCGCTCTCGTTTTGCAGTCCACGACTGACCTCCCCACTGTCTAGCGTTCCTCCGCATTCGCACTCTTCTGAAAGGCGCACTTCCCATGGCTAAGATCTCTAACGAATCCCTCGACCAACTCTTCGACGGTCAGCCCCTCATGGCGATTCTTCGCGGCTTCGGCGTCGACCGCAGTGTCGCCCTCGCGCGCACCGCGTGGGAGCTGGGCATCGACTCCGTTGAGGTGCCGATCCAAACAGAACGCGATATCGAAGCCTTGCGTGCCGTTGTTGCTGCAGGCAAGGAACTCGGCAAGGCGGTCGGTGCCGGAACCGTCGTCACCCTCGAACACGTACGCCAGGCCGCGGATGCCGGAGCAGCCTTCACGGTGAGCCCCGGCTTCGACATCGACGTTGTCCGCGCCTCCTTCGACGCCGGGATGCCGCCGCTTCCGGGTGTCGCCACCGCGACCGAAGTTCAGACGGCGCAGAGTGCCGGGCTCACGTGGGTAAAGGCGTTCCCCGCATCCATTTTGGGTACAAGCTGGTTCGGCGCCATGGCTGGACCATTCCCGGGCATGCGTTTCGTTGCCACCGGAGGAATGGATGCCTCCAACGCTGGCGACTACCTCAAGGCCGGCGCGAAAGTTGTCGCGGTTGGTTCGGCACTCGCCGACGAGACCCAGTTGCCGCGTCTCGCCGAACTGCTTGCCGCGCGCGGCTAGCGCCCAGCACCTAACGTCTAGCGCCCCGCGATCTCCACCAGCTGCAGGGTTGCGCTCTTCGGCTCCCGGCTGTCGCCAGAGGAACGCCCCGTGAGGCGGCGGCCGATCCACGGCAGTACGTATTCGCGCCAGTAGGCCGCGGTGCGGGGGCGGGCATCATCCGCTGGCCCCTCAACTGCAGCAAAGTCGGGCACCGGGATCTCGAGCGCGGAGAGCACATTGCTGGCGACTCTGGCGTGCCCGCGCGCGTTGAGGTGCAGCTTGTCGACAGACCAGTAGCGCAGAGTCGCCAGCTCTTCATCAGCCCAGTTGTTCACAAACGTCACATTGTCTTTCGGTAGCCGCGACAGCACCGACTGTGCCAAACGCTCGCCGCGTGTCGCCATCAATGCACCGAACGGCAAGTGCTTGCTCGGGTTGCCACCACTCAGTAGCAGAACGTGGATGCCGCTGGCCGTCGCCGTATCAACTGCGACCAGCAGCTGGTCGGTGATCGATTCGAGCGACACTTTGGGGCGCATGATGTCGTTTCCGCCACCATTGAGGCTTATCAGCTGGGGCCGGAGGGCAATCGCGGCTTTCAACTGCTCTCCCGCAATGGGCGCGAGGAGGCGCCCACGAATGGCGAGGTTCGCATAGGAGACGGGCGTTGGCGAGGCCAACGCGAGGCCCAATGCGACCTGATCTGCCCAACCGCGCACCCGACCATCCGGTAGTTCATCTCCGACGCCCTCGGTGAAACTATCTCCAATTGCGACGTAGCTGGAGAACTGGTGAGTCATACGGCGTTACCTTCCGAAGGGGGAACCGGGGCGGCGCCAGATCACGACGAGCGCAGTGGCGATTGGCCCGAAAACGAGGGCGAGCAGAAACCAGACCCAGCGCCTACGATGCTTCATTTCAGCGAGACCGGCGGTGACAATGGCGAGAGAAAACCAGGCCCAGCTGCCGTCCAGAATTGTTTGAGCTTCAATCATCCCGCCAGCCTACGCCTGAGCCGGAGGGCTGCAGCCACGCGCCAGACAACAGCACGTGGCCGATCGACTAAAGAGCCTTGATCGCCTCAACAACATCGGCAGGGTCGGCGCGCAACTTGTAGTCAGCGTTCACGAACGCAAACGTGATCGAGCGGTCAGGTGCGATCACATAGGTCGCTGGCAGCGGCAGTTGCCACCCGGTCGCACCGTTCGACTTCACGAGGTCATAACCCGACTTCTTGTAGTACTCCTTGGTGCTGTCATCCACAGGGTGAAGGAGGCCGAAACCGTTGATTGCAGTCAACTCGTCATCGGAAAGGACGGGGAACTCAAGGTTGTGCTTCTCTTCAGTTGAGAGCGACTCGTCGGGGGTCTGCGGCGAAATGGCCACGAGCGTTGCTCCGGCGGCGCGGAACTCTGGCAGCATCTCCTGCAGGGCCTTGAGCTCGAGATTGCAATACGGGCACCAGGCTCCGCGGTAGAAGGCGATCACGACGGGGCCGGCATCCAGCAACTCAGTCAGTCGCACCGTGTTGCCGGCAGCATCTGCTAGCGCGAAGTCGGGGGCAGTGTCGCCCACTTTCAGCGCGTTGTTCACGATGCCTGCGGCATCGACGATCCGCACCGAGTTGTTGAGGATCTCGAGATCTTCGGCAGATTTGTTCGCAGCTGTCGCGTCGGCGCGTTCTTTGAGTTGCTGGGTGAGAGTCATATCGCTCCAAATCGTTGAGGTGGCGCACTGCCGCTGAGGCGAACACGGGAATACCTCACTGTATTCCGTAGGCCTGTCCGGTTGCTGAGCGGCACGGCCACTACTGGCAATGGCAGTTAACTTGCGGCGCAGCTTGCCGAGTAGAGTGAGCCGTCGTCTCGCGAAAGGTTCCCGGTGTCTATATGAAGGGTCTGCACACGCGCCCGTTCCGTCTCACCAAATGGTGGACAAAGCTCGGGCTACTGATCGTCTACGTGCTCGTCACAGGACTTGACGTCTCCATATTGGGGGCTCTCGAGGCACCACCCATTGTTCGGTTCGCGTACGGGCTTGTGGTCAATACGTTGTTCTTCCTTGTGGCGGTGCGAGCATCTCGTGGCGCTGGCGAGCCCGTTGTTCCCCGCCGTCCCTGGTGGAGGGCCACCGCGCGTCCGACCGCCGGCTTCGTGCTCGGTGGTCTCGCCCTCGTATTGGCGGCTGGCGAGCTCCGCCTCTACTGGGTCGTCGAGCCGACGGGGGACTCGCTCGAGTATGTGTTCCAAATTGTCTCGATAATGCAGACACTCGTGATCGCCGCCTACCTGATCAACTCGTCAGTACTCCTCCGCAGACTGCCACCAGAGCCGAAACCCGAACGCACCAGGCCAACACGCACCAAACCCACGCGACCTCCTCGCTGAGCCCGCGAGGGCAGCTACGACGCGACAGCCGCTCGGTTGATCAATGGGCGCTAGTCACACAGCATTTCGTGCGGGCGCACGAATGTGCAACCAAACAGTTCCATTCATGATTCTTTAATGCAACCATCTAGTTGCAGTTATCCAAGTCGTTAGGAGAGAATCATGACTATGACCACCAACCCACCCGCAGTCGTCGACAGTGACGCGTTCACCGTTCGCCGCACCATCACCATCAAGGCATCGGCCGACAAAGTGTGGGCAGCCATCAGCGAGCCCGAGCACCTCTCGCGTTGGTTCCCGCAGACAGCAACCTTCGACACTGTCGCCGAGGGCTCACAGGGCAGTTTTACTTTCGAAGGCTATGGCACCTTCCCCGTGCAGGTCGAAGAACTCGATGCACCCAACGTGATCGCGTACCGCTGGGGAAGTCCAACCGATGACCCAACCAAGCCCATTGACCCGAGCCGGTCAACCGTATTCCGGTTCACTCTCGATGCCGTCGACGGAGGCACCCAGTTGACCGTCGTCGAAACCGGCTTCAACTTTGGTGACGATCCCGCCGCAAACATGGAACAACACCGCGGCGGCTGGGACTCTGAGCTCGACGAGCTGGTCGCCTACCTCGAGGGTTCATGATCACCACTCTGATACCCGTGTTTGCCGCACTCGGGGACGAAACCCGGTGGAGCATTCTGGCGGCGCTTGGCGAAGGCGAAGCTTCGGCATCCGCCCTCGCCGAGCGACTGCCCGTCAGTCGTCAGGCCATCGCGAAGCACTTGAGTGTGCTTCGCGATGCCGGGCTCGTTGAGCCGGTGCGTGCCGGGCGTGAGTTGCGCTACCGAGTTCTCGGAGCGCAGCTCAGTGCGACCGCACAGCGCCTCGACTCGATTGGCGCTGAGTGGGATCGCCGCCTAGTCGCGATCAAGGAGATCGCCGAGCAGCTCTAGCTGTTGCTGTTGCTGTCAGGTCGTGCTGCCTAGATCTCCGCGATCTAGGCAGAAAAACACCAGCGCCCCACGGGCATCCGGAAGCGTGAAGCCAAGTCCGATTTCGCTAGACTCCAGCTCACGATGGGTGGATCGAGTGCGCACGCTGGGGCCCTTCAGGGAGCACTATCGCGCTGGAGGCGCAGTAGATTCGCGCACGACCAGCTGCGGTGCTGGGTCGACGATTACGCGGTCTTCGGTAACTCCGGAGTTGATGATCTCCCACAGGCTTGCCATGGCTGCGCGGCCGAGTTCATATAGCGGCAAGCGAACGCACGTGAGCGGCGGCCCCGCAAACTCTGCAGTCCAGGTGTCGTGCATGGCCACGATCGACATGTCTTCAGGAACGCGGATGCCCAACCGTCGCGCCTCGGAGAGCACGCCGTGCGCGGCGTTGATGTTCGCGACAACGACCGCTGTTGGCGGGTCCGCGAGCTGAGCCATGGCGTCGAGGGCCTGAGCGCCCTGTTTCGGGTAGTAGCCAAAGTCGGTGACGAGTTCGGGCTCAACCGTGAGCTTCGCGTTGGACATCGCTTGGAGGAATCCGGCAAGTCGGCGCCGACCCGATTCTGATGTCGGTACACCTCCGGCGTAGCCAATACGGGTGTGACCGAGTCCGATGAGGTGCACAGTCGCGAGGCGCATCCCGGCTTCATCTTCGAGGCGCACTGAACCTCCGCTGCCAGGGTTGATGGTGTTGATCGAGATCACGGGCAGGTCACTATCGGTCACCGTGCGCAAATCGTCACCGCTCAGGTGGTCGCCGAACTGCACGAGCACCCCGTCGACTCGGCCCTCACCCATGAGGCGCGGAATCCACTCGTCGCCCTCGGGTGGTCGCTCGGTGCTGGCGATTAACACCATGTAGTTCTTGCTGCTGGCTTCTTCTTCAACGCCGCGCATGAGCTCTGCGAAAATCGCGTTCGTCACGCCGGGCACGACAAGCCCGACCGCGTGCGTCCGCGACGACTTGAGCGCTCGCGCCGTGAAATTGGGCCGGTAGTTTAGCTCTTTCGCGGCATCGTGAATGCGTTGCCGCGTCGCTACGCTCACGCGCACGCCGGGCTTTTCACCCAGCACGCGCGAAACCGCAGACACCGATACTCCAGCTCGAGTTGCAACATCACTCAAAGTAGCCATCGGTTCCTAGCGTACGGGCGCACTGGCCGTTTGGTAAGTCGATTGACTGCTCCGAAGTGCGAAACTTTGAATGGCTCGCTCGCATCGCACTTAGGCGAGCCAGCGGGCTCGCGGCTCATTCCCTTTCCAAATCCAGTCCACGGTCACAAACATGTTTTACTCACTGCCGGCTCCCTCGATTCTTGCGAATAACCACGTCGGGTCGCAGGTCGAGCCGACGCAACAGCTGAGCATTGGCAGCAACGACCACAGTCGAGGCTGACATCAGCAGCGCGCCAACCGAGATCGGCAAGATGAAGCCGATCGGCGCGAGGATGCCAGCAGCGAGCGGCACGGAGATCATGTTGTAGCCGGCAGCCCACCACAGATTTTGGCGCATCTTGGCGTAGCTACGGCGAGACAGCTCAAACACCGCGAGCACCGAACGTGGGTCGTCACTCGCGAGAACAACGCCAGCCGAACCGATTGCCACGTCAGTTCCGGCACCGATCGCGATTCCGACATCCGCTTGAGCGAGCGCCGGTGCGTCATTCACGCCGTCACCGACCATGGCAACAGTGCCGCCCGCCTTCTGCAGTTCAGCGACCTTGCTTGCTTTGTCTTCTGGATGCACGCCCGAGAACACCCGGTCGATTCCGAGTTCTGCCGCCACCGATTGCGCCACAGCGTCAGCGTCGCCCGTGATCATGACGACGGTGATGCCCTTATCGTGCAGCGCGTCGATAGCCTGACGCGAGTCTTCGCGCACTTCATCCGCAAGCCCGATCGCACCAATTACCTGACCATCAGAGAGCACGTGCAAGATAATCGCGCCCTGATCCGCCCACGCAGTCGTTTCGTCAACCGCGCTCTGGTCGTGCTGGCGCAGCATGCTTGGCCCGCCGACACTGATCGTGGCGCCGTCGACAGTGGCTTCAACTCCGACCCCGCTCGATGAGCTGAATTTGGAGGCGGTTGCCCGCTCGAGTTTACGATCCTGCGCTGCCGTCACGATGGCCTTAGCCAGCGGATGCTCACTGTCGAATTCTGCTGCCGCTGCGAGTCGAATTACCTGGTCTTCACTCGCATCCCCGACGGCAACCACGTGTGTGACTGCGGGCTCGCCCTTGGTGAGCGTGCCGGTCTTGTCGAACAGTACGGTGTCGACCTTGCGCATAGTTTCCAGGGCGAGGCGGTCTTTCACGAGAACTCCGGCGCGGGCTGCACGCTCGGTGGAGATCGACACGACGAGAGGGATGGCAAGCCCTAGTGCGTGCGGGCACGCGATGACGAGCACGGTGATGGTGCGCACGATGGCGTCGTCGGGGCTGCCAACGAGGGTCCACACTGTCGCAGTGATTGCCGCGGCACCCAGCGCAAACCAGAACAGCCAGCCTGCCGCAGTGTCAGCGATGCGCTGAGCGGGCGACGACGAGTTTTGGGCTGCCTCCACGAGCTTGGTGATGCCCGCGAGCGCCGTGTCTTCACCGATTGCGGTGACCTTCACCCGGATGGAATTGTCGGTGGCAACGGTTCCGGCGACCACCCGGTCGCCTTCGGCGCGCGCGACGGGCTGAGATTCGCCGGTGATCATCGACTCATCAACTTCGGCTGTGCCCTCAATGACTTCACCATCGGCGGGTACTCGCCCACCTGGGCGCACAATCACGACATCGCCGACGACGAGTTCGGAGGGATGCACGGTGACGAAGTTGTCTCCATCCACCTTTTCTGCCTCATCCGGAAGCAACGCGGCGAGAGAGTCAAGAGCGCTGGAGGTTTGAGCGAGCGAACGCATTTCGACCCAG
>Ga0314772_1001296_pt1 | contig 11351 bp, 8 predicted proteins | sample MetaGCBIW2018_FD_204520 | JGI IMG/M metagenome (GOLD analysis project Ga0314772, IMG submission 204520) | Cryopeg brine microbial communities from Beaufort Sea near Barrow, Alaska, United States - CBIW 2018 | ecosystem: Environmental > Aquatic > Marine > Coastal | place: USA: Alaska | collected... | reverse complement strand
AATTGTTGAACCGGTTCCAGAATTAAAAGTGGGGAGCCGTCACGGTCAAAAATTTCAATATTGTTCACAACATTCAAAAACTGGCTTTTGGATATATTTCGAACTATGGAATCTTCTTTAAAAATGGAGTCCAGCTGGTTGATCCTAATTTCTTTGGTTAGGGATCCAACCCGGTTAGTATCAATTAAAAAAGGATCGGAATCCCTATCACAGGCCGTTAATAGAACTACAATTATTACAAAACTTAATATTTTCATACTTAATTTATTTTTCTCGGCCAATAGTGTGATCTTTAATTTGATGATCCTATAACTTTATAATAATTGGGTACGGGTACTGGTTCTTTTTTTGATAAAACCACGTTGAATGCTATTTAAATGCTTTGTTCAAAATGCTCATAACGCCTCTTATAAAGGTCGCGCTGGTCAGTACTTTGAGAATGGCACCTTGAGATTTGCCGGAACTTCTCCTTGATTTTGAAGCTGTTCGTTCGACAGTTTTCCGTTCCTTTTTAGCTTTCTCTTTGGCATCTTCTTCCTCGGCACGTTCAATTTTATGATTTAATAATTCATAAGCGCTTTCCCTGTCTATAGTTTTATTGTATTTGGGAAAAAGCCGTGAAACATTTTTCAAATTGTTTATTTCCAGCGGTGTTAAAACATCCATCCTGCTCATTGGGGCGCGCATCATAGTTGCTGCAAGTGGGGTAGGCCTTCCTTTTTCGTCCAGGGCTGAAATTAAAGCTTCTCCAATTCCTAACGAAGTTAAAACTGCTTTGGTGTCATAAAACTCTGAAATCGGATAATTTTCAGCAGTTAATTTTATTGCTTTTCTGTCATTGGCAGTAAATGCACGAAGCGAATGTTGGATTTTTAATCCTAACTGACTCAATACTTCTTTAGGAACATCGGTTGGGTTTTGTGTTACAAAAAAAATTCCAACTCCTTTTGAGCGTATCAATTTAATAATACTTTCAATTTGATCCAGTAAGGCACCGGAAGCTTCTTTAAAAATTAAATGCGCCTCGTCTATAAACAGTACCAATTCAGGTTTATCACTATCTCCTTTTTCCGGAAATGTCGAATAAATTTCAGCTAATAAGCTGAGCATAAAAGTTGAAAACAATTTAGGTTTATCCTGAATGTCAGTTAGCCGAATTATATTTACATAACCTTTTCCTTCAGGTGTTTTTCTTACAAGATCCTGCACCTCAAATGAAGGCTCACCAAAAAATAAATCGGCACCCTGTTGCTCCAAAGCCACAATTTTCCTAAGGATAGTGCCAGTGGACATTTTGGACATTCGGCCATAGCTTTTTTCAAATTCTTCCTTGCCTTCCTCTGTGGCAAACTGGATAATTTTTTTGAGATCTTTTAAATCCAGTAAGGGTAAATGATGGTCGTCACAATATTTAAAAACAATGGCCAGAATCCCGGTTTGAACATCGGAAAGGTCGAGGATACGCGCAAGCAATACTGGGCCAAATTCACTTACGGTAGCCATCAGTCGCACTCCGGGTTGTTCAGAAAGGCTTAAAATTTCAACTGGGGATGCCTGAGGTTTAAATTCAAAACCTATGTTCTTGTGCCGGGCTTCCAGTTTTTCATTAATTGAGGCAGGCTGGGCAATCCCACTTAGATCTCCTTTAATGTCCATCAGCAAGACCGGGATCCCTTTTTCAGATAAATTTTCAGCGAGTATCTGTAATGTTTTGGTTTTTCCGGTACCTGTAGCTCCCGCGATAAGGCCATGACGGTTCAGGGTTTTTAACGGAATTTTTATTTGGGCTTCCGGAAAGGGTTTTCCTTCCAGCATTGCTGCACCCATAAGGATGTAATCCCCCTTGGTGGTATATCCATTTTGGATATGTTCAATGAATTTTTCTTCTCTTGCCATTCGACTAAGTTATTATAAAAATACAGTTTGTAACAAAAACAGTGGCTAAAAAAATCTTGTTTAACACATTCTTCGGTATAAAAAAGATCTCACTAAAACCTATTTTACCGCAGGAGCAAGCATTTCTATAGTTCCTTTTTCGGCATCTATTTCAGCTTCAATTCCGTTGGGAATAGTAAAGTTATCCTTAATATGCCCGAACATCGCCCCGGAATAAGCAGGTATTTTTAAAGGTTTTATGTAGTAGTCTATTACTTCTTCAAGCGTTAGTGATCCATATCCATTGCCGCCGGGATCGCAATCTGAACATTTTCCAAATACAAATCCGGAAATTTTATCTAAAACGCCGCCAAGTTTCAACTGGGACATCATCCTGTCCACCGCATAAATTTTTTCACCGATATCTTCAAGATAAATTATTTTGTTTTCCCAATCCGGCAGGTATTCAGATCCCATAATCCCTGTTAATACCGATAAGTTTCCCCCCATTAAAACACCACTGGCCTTTCCTGGATAAATGGTACGTATCCTGTTTGAAACCTGGGTGAGATTATCTCCAATTTCGATAGGATTTTCCATCAATATTGCCTCCCCGTCAAAAAGGATCCTTTTAAAATAGGAATAACTGAATTTATTCCAGGTGGAAACAGCCAAAGGTCCGTGAAAAGTAACCAATCCGGTTTTTGTGTAAATAGCCAGGTGCAAGGCGGTAATATCACTGTAACCTATGAAAATTTTAGGGTTTTTTGAAATTGCCTCATAATCGATCTTATCTAAAATTCTGGCAGCACCGGAACCCCCTCTTAATGCTATAATTGCGTTTACTTCCGGATCTATGAACATATCGTTGAGTTCCTGCGCCCTTTCATCATCGGTTCCGGCAAGATGACCATACCGATTGCTTACATATTTCCCCAATTTCACCTTGAGGCCCATAGCTTCAAAAGTTTCTACCGCAATTGCATAAGGTTAAGTTTCAAAAATGGCCGATGCAGGACTTACAATCCCAATAGTATCGCCGGCAGATAAGTGTTTCGGCAAGAGAAATTTTTCATCATTCAGGGACGAAGAAAGGTCAAAAGGGGAAATAAATGACGAAAGTGTGAACGCTAATCCTCCTGAACCTATGTTTCTTAAAAAATTTCTTCTTTCCATTTTATGTGTTTTGGTTGATTTCAAAAACGGTTGTAATTTAAAGCAATTTATTATTAGTTTTCATTTGGAAGTGCAAAGCTTAATATTTTTCATAAATTTTTCTGAGAATTAATTCCATCTGTTTTTTTATATCGGAAGAAGGAACGGTGTAATTATTATTCATAAAACTGAAAATCAGGACTTTTCCAGATCTTGCTTTCAGATATCCGCTTAAATTGTGATTGTTCCTTAAAGATCCGGTCTTGGCAAAAATATATGGTTCATTTGCGACATAACTATTTTTTATAGTTCCTGATTTACCTCCGGTTGCCATCAATTTAAAAAGTCTTTTCTGTGGAACTTCCCGGCTTATTTTTTCCAGTAATTTAATCATGGATCGTGGGGTAACAAGATTATACCTTGAAAGCCCGGAGCCATCTACCCAAAAAGGTTCATCGGGCAAGTCCTTTAGAAAGTTTTCTTTTATATGGTCAATGGCAAGATCTGTTTTTAAGCTGTCCGAAATTTTCCCGGATACCATAAAAAGGATCTGTTCTGCTATAAAATTATCACTTTGCTGCAACATTGTTTTGTAAAGGCTATCTGCTGGCAGGCTGTAAAGAGTTTTTATATCTGAAAAACCTTCAATTTTCTGTCGAATAATCTCAACCGGCTTTTTAAGGGTGTCAGCCAATAATTTGACAAAAAATTCCGGGGAATATTTAAAGGGAACAATTTGGCTAAAACCCTTGTTTGCTATAAATTTTTTATGACGAAAAATATTTGCCGAGGGATCCCTGATTATTCCTGGTGAAGCATTATGTTCAATCACCAAATTATCTTCAAAAAATGAAGGAGAGATTTTGGGAATGTCAAGCCCCGGAATAAAATCAAATTTCACATAATTCCCATAGATGGGAAAGGCAGAGCGTTCAACCGAATAATATGAATTATAATCGTCCCAGGCCCACCCGGGGCCAAAATGCGCCTCGGTAAAAACGGGAGGCAGATAGTACAATTTTTCCTTGCTGTTTTTTAAGAATTGATAAACCATGGATTCCGGCAGATCCGGATACAAAAATGAAGGGTCACCTGTGCCCCAAAAAATCAAAGAATCATTTTTTATTACATATTTTAAGGCGGGAATAGAATCGCCCAAAATTTTCAGCCCTGCATAAAAAGTCAATAATTTGATGTTAGAGGCCGGGGTGAAGTATTTATTGGAATAACGCTCGTAAATCATTTTGTTTTCTTCCGGATCAAAAACTGCCAATCCCGAAAATCCCTGTTTAAAAGCTTCAGCCTTATTAAAAGTGGTGTTAATTTGATTTGTTGTGGAGCAGGAAGATAATAATAATGCTGAAAAAATCAATAGGAGCGAAGCTGATGGAAAAAGCTTTAGATGTTTCTTTTTCAAGGTGTTATTGGGTTTATTGATGAAATATTAAGTTAACTAAAATTTTATCACAAGTTAGTTTAAAATTAATTAATTTATTTAAAGTTTAAATTTTAACTAAATAAAATTATGTTACATTTGACTTCATTAACTATTTTTTAACACGCTAACGCATGAGACACAAATTTACAATTTTAGTCTTTATGGCGCTATTCCAAATTACGGCAATGGTAGCTCAGGAAAAGACAGTAACTGGTACGTTAACTTTTTCAGGAGATGGGATGACCTTGCCTGGGGTTAACGTTTTACTTAAAGGTACCAATCTAGGTACAGTGACGGATATGGACGGAAAATATTCCATTTCAGTTCCGGAGAATGCAACATTGGTATTTTCTTCAATAGGATTTACTTCCAAAGAGGAAGTTGTTGGTAATCAAACTCAAATCAATATTTCGTTACAGGAAGATTTGGAAAGCCTAGATGAAGTTGTGGTTACTGCTTTAGGGATTAAACGAGAGAAAAAAGCATTAAGTTATGCTGTTCAATCCATAAAGGCTGATGCACTTCTGGAAGGGAATAATACTAGTATGGTCAATGGGTTACAAGGTAAAATATCTGGAGTAACTGTTGTTAATTCAGGGGGTGCCCCGGGATCTTCCGCTATTATTTTGATAAGGGGAGGGTCTTCCATCACAGGGAACAATCAGCCATTGTTCATTGTTGATGGTATCCCGATAGATAATTCCACAAGTTCAAGTTTAGAAGTTGCAAGTACAAATAGAGCTTCAGATATTAATCCTGCGGACATTGAGAGCATCTCTGTGCTTAAAGGTCCTTCTGCCGCAGCATTATATGGTATACAAGCCGCTGAGGGGGCTGTTATAATAACCACTAAAAGGGGGAAGGCTGGAACAAGCATTGTATCGTATTCCGGGTCATTGTCTATGGATAATGTTCTTGGGACACCAAATGTCCAAAATATTTATGGACAAGGGAAACAAGTAGGAACAGGAGCCGATATTGTAATTGACCCAGAATCTGAATTTTCATGGGGGAATAATATTAATGCAGGATCTCAAACGTATAACAATATAGGGGATTTTTATACTACAGCAGTTACTCAAAATCATAATGTAAGTTATTCAGGTGGTTCAGAGAAAAGCAATGTGTATATGTCCATTGGAGATCTTTCTCAGGATGGAACAATAGAAGGCACCAACTATGATAAAACTTCATTTAAAATTAACGCTAATTCTGATTTAAAGGAGAATCTTACATTAGGAATATCAGCAAACTACATTACCACAAAAACAAACAGCACAAAACAAGGTAATGCATCAGGAAGTAGTTTTGGAAGCCTATTGGCATATCCCGCAAACATTAATGCAAGAGACTATTTAAATATTGATAATTCACAAAAAAGATTTTTTCTTGATCAACAATTTGACAACCCATATTGGAGCATAGCAAATAGTCCCAATACAGATGAAGTTAACCGCTTGCTGGGAATTATAAGTTTAAATTACGGTTTTTGGGATAATTTCAATTTTTCTTATAAGATAGGAATTGATCATTATACACAATTCAACAAAAAAATTACTGGAGACGGTTCTTTAATCGAAAACAGGGAAGACGGCTATATTAGTCAATTTGAAAGTGATCATAACCTATTAAACTCTAATCTGTTATTGACCTATCAAAAAAATATCACGGAAGAGTTTTCAATAGATGCTTTAATAGGTAATACTGTAGAAGAATTGGATATTAGAACGACTTATGCCACGGGAGTTGGTTTTCAAGCACCCGGAATATATAGCATAGGAAATGTCCTGGTTGAAAATCAAAATATTAGTGAATTAATTACCAAAAAGCGTACTGTAGGTCTTTTTGGCGAATTAAAATTAGGATGGCAAAACGCATTATTCTTAACAGCAACAGGAAGAAATGACTGGTCTTCTACTCTTCCGGCAGATAAAAGATCATTCTTTTATCCATCCGTGGGAATGTCTGCCGTTATTACTGATCTATTAAAAAAATCTGGAAATGATATCACTTCTCCAAATGGTTTAACCTATTTACAATTAAGATCCTCATGGGCCAAAGTTGGTAAGGATGCTCCAATAGGTGCCCTGGAAAGTTCTTTAGGAACAAACATAAATGGATTGGCAAGTTCTGCTTACACGTGGAATGGTGTTAACGTAGGAAACCCAAATTTAGAGCCGGAATTTACAAATAGTTATGAAGTAGGGATGGATCTGCGTTTTATAGAAAATAGGATTGGCTTAGATTTAACCTATTATACCAGCAAATCGGAAAATCAAATCTTGAGAGATATTAGGGTTCCTCCAACAACCGGGACATTCTATGCGACTCTTAATGGAGGATCTATAACAAATAAAGGTTTGGAAGCTTTGTTATCTGTTAAGGTATTACCTTCTAGCTCTAATTTGAAATGGAATGTTGATTTTAATTTCGGGATGAATGATAGCAAGGTAAATAGTTTGCCAGGTTTTCTAAACGAAGTTTATTTGTCTGACTCTTGGACTTTTAGAAATTCTGCTGCAGGCGCTGCAATTTTAGATGGTTCCTTATTTGGGTTAAGAGGAAAAAGACCACAAAGAAATGATAATGGAGAGGTAATTATTAATTCTAATGGATTGCCAACTCTTCAGGACGCTATCTTTGATGATGTAAATCGTTTGCCGAAATGGACTTTAGGAATTACTAACTCCGTAAGTTATAATAATTTCCGTCTATCATTTTTATTGGATTTAGTACAAGGTAACGAAGTTTATAATGCTACAGAGTCCGCATTGGTTTATTATGGCCTTAGCCCAAAAACGGTTAACAGAAACGAATCTATTGTTTTGCCAGGGGTCGATACGGATGGAAATCCTAATGTGACATCAGTTGAAATGAATCAGAAGTTTTACCAGGATTACTATTCTCAAAATGCAGAAAATTTCATTGAGGATGGGTCATTCACTAAATTACGATATGTGACATTATCATATCAGTTTCCTAAAAAAATACTTGAAAATATATCTTTATCATCACTCGAACTATATGCTACAGGAAGAAATCTTTTTACAATAACCAATTATAGTGGTGTAGATCCTGAAGTAAACACATTTGGTGCTGGAATTTCTGGTGCTGGATCTATGTCCATAGATAATTTGGGTACGCCAAATGTTCAAGGGTTCGATTTAGGCCTAAAAATTAGATTCTAAAAAATTAAAATTATGAAAGTATATAAATATTTAATATTGATTTCAATAGTTATTACTACTTCGTGCAGTAAGGACTACTTTGATGTAAATGGTTCTGAAACCAGACCTACCACAACTTCTCTTGCGCCTCAGTTTAGAATACAAGGAGCTATTGAAAACACTACTGGAACGGCACAATATAGGGGGTCACGTGAAATTCTTGGGGTTACACAATATGGATCTAAAAGTTCAACCGATTATTATTCTGAAACCTGGAGTTCCTCTTTTACGACAGGGCGTTATTTTCTATGGCAAAATTCTTATGTATATGCATTGCCTAATACCGCTGACCTTATTGTTTTGGGAACAAGGGATAATGCTCCTAACTATACTGCTGTAGGGAAAATTTTGCGTGCATACATATTTGGGATGACTACTGACCAATACGGGGATATTGTCACCAATGATACTTATGACGGAGAATCCTCTATGAATATTACCCCAAAATTTGTAACACAAAAGGAAGTGTATCAAACCATTTTTAAATTACTTGATGAGGCCATTGTCGAATTAGACGAAACAAGTCCAATTGATTTAAATGAAGAAGGTGGAGATGTTCTTTATGCAGGTAATCAAGAAAACTGGAAAAAATTCGCCTATTCAATTAAGGCGAGATATCTAAATCACTTGACTAAGAAAACATCAGGTGATTTGGCTTATGACGCCGATGCTGTTTTACAGGCGTGCGCTTTGGCAATAAGCTCTAACCAATTGAATGCTCAACAGAATTTTGGTGGTGGCGCTGCAGAAAATGACAATCAGCCATTTAGCGCTAATGGTTACGGATCATCAAGATTTAATTACTTCTCAAACTTCTTTGTTGAATTGTTAAAAAATCCTTTAAATTTAGGAATAGCTGTTGAAGATCCAAGAATGAAATTTATAGTTCCCGAAGCTGTGAATGGAGGCTATCATGGTTTACCAACTGGAAGAGGTTTAAATGGAGATTCCGGTGATGATTACTCGTTAGGGAATGGTGGATTTTATACTAGTGCAACTTCACCTACTTATATGGTTACTTTTAGTGAGATAAAATTCATTGAAGCTGAAGCCAGATTTAGAAAAGGCGATTTGGGTGGTGCTTATGCTGCATTTAGAGAAGGAGTGCAAGCAGATTTTGAAAAGGTAGGCGTAGATTCTGAAGGGATTGCTTCATACCTTGAATTAATAGATGAGGAAGTTGGGGCCAGCAATATAAGTTTATCGAATATTATGACTCAAAAATACATAGCGAACGTATTGAATCCGGAAACTTGGGTAGATATGAGAAGAATGGATTATAGCTCAACAATATACCCTGGTTTACAGCGTCCGGAAAATGTAAATCTTGATATATTTCCGGGTGAAAATGATTGGATACAAGCAATGATGTATGAGTATAATGAGGAAGATCGAAATTATGTAAATATGCCAGATAATAATCCATTTATAAGATTAACAACCCCGGTTTGGTGGAACCAATCTGAATAATAATATCGTTAATTTAATTTATTAAGATCCCTGTCTTTTATGAGTCAGGGATCTTAATCTTAATAGTTATAACATCTACTATAGATATCCCTTAAATAAAGGACACAACATGGTGGACAATTAAAATTAAACAGAATTTAAGTCTATGAAAAATGTGATATTTGGTTGTTTTTGCTTTTTTTTAATTATAGGTTGTGGTTCAAAAAAGATAATAGATAAACCAATTGTTTTTAATGAAGAAAGGGAACAACTTAGTCTTCAATATATAAAAGATCGTTATTTATTGGAAAGGGATACTCCGATAGTTGATCCAAAAATAATTGTATTGCATTGGACAGCAATTCCAACCTTGGAAGCATCCTTTAACGCGTTTAAAAATCCAAAATTACCAGATTCCCGTGATGAGATTCGCGGCGCAGGAAGTTTAAATGTATCAGCCCATTTTTTAATTGACAGGGATGGTAAAATTTACAGGTTAATGCCCGAAACTTTAATGGGAAGACATGTGATAGGATTGAATTACAGTGCAATAGGTGTGGAGAATGTAGGTGGAACAAATACCACCCCATTAACTGCAAATCAGCTTAAAGCCAATGTCTGGCTTGTAAAATACTTAAAATCGAAGTATGATATTCAATATCTTATTGGCCATTATGAATATACCAATTTTGAAAATCACGAACTTTGGTTGGAACAAGATGAAGATTACAGGACCCAAAAAACAGATCCAGGTGTAGAATTTATGACGGAAGTGAGAGAAGCTACAAAAAACCTTAATTTCAAACAAGTGCCTAAAAAAAATTAAGGGATAAAAATACATAAACTCTTTTCAAAAGATAGTTTTTGTGTTTTCAGGGAGGATTGTTTGTTGTGAGTTTGCCATTAAGGATAAACACTTGCTACCACTAGCATTGGAAAAATACACCGTAAAATATCCTCTATTAAGCTTGTATATAAATTCATCAAGATATTTTTGCGGATTTTCACCATTGATTTATGTTAGACGCCTAAAAAGTTTCTTTTTACATTACTAAAAGCAATATCTATAAATCAGAGCATTACAATCATTGTTTGCTTAATTGATTTTTCAGCTAAATGAACTTCCACATAATTTTCACTATTAAAATACCTTTTACTCTTCGCAGGGAATACATTGGCTTTTTGATCCAGGGAATCCTTGGTTAAAGATTCAGTCTCTGTGGACCTATAGCTTTTAAGGTCTTTCGTTTTAAAATACCTGCAATGATTTGATGTTTTACCTGACCTTATATTTTCAAAATATATAGATTCTGCCATTATCGCCCGCATTAATTTGTCGTTCATATCCTTGACCCGTTTCAGGATTATTTTTTTATTATTTTTTTTGAGATATTAAGTTGATTAAAATTTTATCGCAAGTTAGTTTAAAATTAATTTTTTTATTAAAAGTTGAAATTTTCACCGAATAAAATTATATTTGGGAATAGTATTCGGTTATATTTGATAATCATTAACAATTTTTTAACAAGCTAACGCATGAGAAATAAATTTACAATTTTAGTCTTTATGGCGCTGTTCCAAATTACGGCAATGGTAGCTCAGGAAAAGACAGTAACGGGTGCGGTAACCTCATCAGGAGATGGGATGACCTTGCCAGGGGTGAATGTAATTATTAAAGGCACCAATCAAGGTACTGTGACGGATATGGATGGGAAGTACTCCATAAATGTAAGTGAAACAGCTACCTTGTTATTTTCATCGGTTGGATTTGCTTCCAAAGAGGTAGTTGTTGGTAATCAAACTCAAATCAATATTTCATTACAGGAAGATTTGGAGAGCCTGGATGAGGTTGTGGTTACTGCTTTAGGGATTTCAAGAGAAAAAAAGTCATTAGGTTATGCAACTCAGGAAGTTGATGGGGATGATCTTAATCTGACAAATGAACAAAATGTTTTAGGCTCGCTTTCCGGGCGGGTTGCAGGAGTTCAGGTAACAGGAGCTTCGGGAGCAAGTATGGGAGGAACTCAAAAAATAAAAATACGGGGAGTCAATTCTATTGGGGGTGGAGATCAACCGTTGATCGTTGTTGATGGAACTCCTATATCCAATGCAAACTTTTCAGGAAATGATCAGGCCGATTTTGGTAATTTGGGACAAGACGTAAACCCGAGTGATATTGCATCGGTAAATGTGCTGAAAGGTCCTGC
>Ga0314772_1001294_pt1 | contig 11356 bp, 10 predicted proteins | sample MetaGCBIW2018_FD_204520 | JGI IMG/M metagenome (GOLD analysis project Ga0314772, IMG submission 204520) | Cryopeg brine microbial communities from Beaufort Sea near Barrow, Alaska, United States - CBIW 2018 | ecosystem: Environmental > Aquatic > Marine > Coastal | place: USA: Alaska | collected... | reverse complement strand
CCGCTTTAATCCTTTCCGGATTATTCCTTATTCTGAAATATCTTCAGAATAAAATCGAATCAAAGGAGTTCTCCAATCCTAAAAAATTTCTTCTGGGAGGTTTTGTAGGTTTACTTTCCGGGATTTCCGGGATAGGTGGTGGTATATATTTATCTCCGGTCTTAAACATCCTGAAATGGAAAAATCCAAGAATTATCGCATCGCTGGCTTCCGTATTCATTTTGGTAAATTCGGCGACGGGCCTTGTAGGTTTAAACGTCGCAGGGACTTTTCATATAAACTATAACCTCATCTTTAAACTTATTATTGCTGTTGTTCTGGGAGGAAGTCTTGGATCTTATCTTTCCAACAAAGAATTCAATCTTAAATTTCTGGGGATTCTTACTGCCATTCTTGTATTCTATGTTGGTCTCCGTCTGATATTATTGCATGGTTTCGGAATCAAGATTTAGCAGTTCAATATAAAAATAATCCAATATTATTTTCCGGCTTCTTAAATTCTATAAAGGTCTCCTAGGATCATCACAGTGGCGGGAAAGATAGCGTTCTCATTTTATTTCTTGATTTAGCCGTTTCAGCAGAAAAAATGATTTACTTTTTATATCCGGAGCGTTTTCCATTTTTGATTTTCAGGTTGAAAGAGAAAAAATGGAGGTTGAACGGAATGCAGCCTTGTTGGTGTTGATTTACTTCCTATAGAGCCATCGCTGTTACCATTTTTTGATATGCTTTTAACCCGGAATTTAGAATTAGGATAGGCCGCCCGAGAATCCTGAATTTTGGGAAGAGTCAACTACAAGGCCGGCTAATTTCTAAATTCCGGACCTTTGCTTTCCTCAAAAAATGGGTTATGGCAGAATGGGTCAGGAAGGTAAATCAACCAACCAACTGGGTGAAGTTCCAACCGGTCTCGTCAAGAACTGAGCGTGAAAGGAGTGAGATCTAGCGGACTCAGGCAAAAAAGTGCTTCCCGGAGTGGAGCGTTTCCGCTTTTTCTGCGGATTAGCGAAACGAAGGGGATCAACTTTTTTGCCTGTATCCAAGACCTTTTCGACGAAGCGCTTTCCCCGCAATACGGAGCGTCTCTTTTGGGGAGTGACAAGTTAAAGGGGAATGTGCTGAGGGGTGGGTAGTTCTAAGTATAATTTTACCGGGGGATGTTGTTGGGAACGAATTTTATGGAATTCTAAAAATGTTGGATATTTTATTAATTTCTTATTGCATATCCAAAACCAAAGGAGAAATAGTTTTTCAGGTACTGGAGCTACAATCCCTTATGGCTTTCTTTTTATTTGTTTGAATGATTATATACATTAAAGACAGATAAAATTCGATTGACAACCTTTTTAAATATGGAAGAATTTGAATCAAAAAAACCGTCTAAAAGAATATCTTTAGACGGTTTAATAACTCTTAGTTCTTTACTAATTAATGTGCTATAATAGGATCTGGATTGTTATCTGGATCGTTAATCACTGTACCGTCAGTACTGGCGGCACCTAATAACAATACTCCTGCAGCATGTGGGGCTGCCATTGAAGTACCGCTTATAGTGTTATATCCACCATCTTTCCAGGTTGATTTAATAGCTATTCCGGGAGCAGCAAAATCAACCGGAGGATTTCCGAAGTTTGAAAAATATGCCCAGGTATCATTAATATCCATTGCTGAAATAGTAACTATATAAGGACCATTTGCTCTGGCGGGAGAAGATAGGTTAGCATCTTCACTGCTGTTTCCTGCTGCTAAAGCGAACCAAATTCCCTGATTGGAAGCTGCAACAACTGCATCATCCAGGGCCTGTGAAACAGGTCCGCCAAGACTTAAATTGGCAACATCTCCTGCTTTTCCATTGGCACCGACATGGTCTACCCCTGCAATAACACCTGAATAAGATCCACTTCCCCGGGAATCCAAAACTTTAACAGGAATAACAACTGCACCTGGTGCAACACCAATAACTCCAATACTATTATTTATGGCCGCAATGGTTCCGGCAACGTGAGATCCATGGCCATTACCATCATCTGTAGAATTTGCATCTCTTCCTTTTGTAAATGCATTGAAGCCTCTGGTAGCATCTACATTTAGGTCTGGGTGATCAAGGTCAATCCCGGTATCAACGATCCAGGCAACACCTGAACCTGTATAGGAGGTAATTCCATTAACTCTTAAAATTCCATAAGGAGTTTCCTGCGTACTTGATGCTTCTACATTCCCATCTCCTGCTGGAGGAGCAAAGGTTACTATTCTATCCTGTTCAATATATGCAACTTCTTTCTGACCTTTTAATACTTCAACCTGTGCTTTTGTAAGTTTTAGAGTAGAACCTTTTAAAGTTCTACTATATACATTTACTATTTCTGCATTAGAAATGGAAGCATTTGAAAGAATTTTCATGGTTTGGGTAGCCATTGCTTCCTGTGCTTTTGAATAATCGTTGGGATATTTAGGTGCTACATCTTCAACGGCTCCAGGATTGTAAACAACAATGTATTGCCCTTCAATGGAATTTGCCACCTCGGGTGCTGCAATATTTGTAAATAAAGTTTCTTCTTCTGTTCCCTGGTCTTGTGTACAGGAATAGAAAAAGAACGAGGCTGCCATTAAAGCTAAGCCTGTTCGGAATTGGTTTTTTAACATCATAGTTTCAATTTAAATTAAAAATTTTATGAATTACTAAGAACCTTAATTAGATCTTTAAAATTAAAAGGTAAACCTTATTAATTGTAAGGTTTACCTTACTTAATTACAAATAGTATGGTTAAACCATACTATTTGTATGGTGTTTTGTGCATTTGGTCTTTTTAAAAGAATTAAATTTCGAAAACTAATTTATTAAAAACATAGTATGAAAGTGAACAAATTATTATTGCCGATTTTAGGAGTAGTATTTCTTTTTATGTCCTGTGAAAAAGAAGAAATTTCTTCATCAAATTCAGAAGTAGGAGAGGAATTTCAGGGAAAAATCTCAAAAGAGGATTTACAACTAATCTCATCCTTAAATTTTAATTCAAAGGATTCAGAAATGATAGATTTTCTCCTTCCAGATGGTTCATCTGAAAAAACTTTTTTAATAGAAGGTGATATTTTGATGAACAAGGAGCAGCTAAATGCCATGTCTTCAGGAGATATTACCAGTAAGCAGTACCGAACCTATAACCTGGTAAGCAATAACAGAAATGTTAATGTTATAGGGTATACGGGTGGTGCAGGACAAGGACTGACTTCAAAACAAAAGACAGCTCTGCAATGGAGTATCGATAATTATAATGCATTAAATATAGGATTGAATTTCACCCTTACTTTTGGCACCAATTATTCTCCTTATGATATCGTGGTATATCAAAACCCCAATGGAGAAGTAGGAGGCGTTTCAGGTTTCCCCAGTGATGGAAACCCATATAAATATGTCCAGATTTATTCTGGAATGGAAAGTTATGATACCAATACCAATACACACGTAATTACCCACGAAATGGGGCATTCTGTAGGACTAAGACATACAGATTGGTTTAGCAGGCAAAGTTGTGGACAGAGCGGAGAAAGTGCGGGTAATGATGGAGCAGTACATATTCCAGGGACTCCCACAGAATTTGATGCTAATTCTGTTATGCTCGCTTGTTTTGGTGCTAAAGAAGATGGGTATTTTGGTTATTATGACCGTGTAGCATTGGAATATTTATACTAAACTTTTTACTTGTATAATTGACAGGAAAGGGATGCTCGCTGGCATCCTTTTTTTATCATTTCTCAAGAACAGATTCACTCAAAATAACGAGCTGAAAAAATACTAAAAATCAAATAACTAAAAATTTTAACATGAAAAAATTAATTATTCTACCGTTAACAGTAATATTCTCTTTATTTTTCTTTTCCTGTGATCCTGAGAATATGGAATTTGATGGAAAAGCTGGAATTGAAGATGATGTAAGGGTTTATTCTGATACCGGAAATCAAGCAGATACCACAGATAAGAAAGGTGATTAGTAATTTCTATATTTAATTAATGACCCTTCAGATATTTTTGTCTGAAGGGTTTTTTTTATCATATTTACCTCCGTTCTAATTTTCTTATTCTAAATGCATGGTTAAATTCTTATTTATATTATTTCTGGTAACTATATTTTCTTGTGAAAAGGGGAGGACCCATTCAAATGATTTAAAAGAGAATTTAATAACCATAAAAAAATCACTGGATAGTTTAAAAAGTGTTTCAGGTGATACCTGTTCCAGGGAAAAAGAAATAAATAAAACTTATCAGTTAATCCAGGATATAAAGAATGATAGTTTAAAAAATGAAGCTTTTTTTTACTTTCCTTTCCTTGAAAATAAAGACTCCCTCAATTTTATAAAACTTAACAACGTAACACGTTTACTTTCTCAAAAATTACGGGATACAGCGAAGATAGCTGAGTCCTATTGGGATCTTGCATATTTTTTCTCTAACAATGGTTTGTTAGAGAAATCATTTTTCAATTATTCAAAAGCTCAAAGATTATACGCTTCAAAGGGCATGAAATTGGAATCTGGAAGGATGTTATTAAGAATGGCAATTATTCAAAAGAACATTAAAGATTATACGGGAAGCGAAATTAATACCATTAATGCAATTCGAATATTCGAACCATTAAAAGAGAAGAAGTTTTTATATGGTTGTTATAATAATTTAGGAATAATATATAATGAGTTACAGGAATATGACCGAGCTTTATTCTATCATAAAAAGGCAAATGAATACCTAAAGGAACTAAAAACCGATCTATATTATAAGGAGAAAACCTTAAATAATATTGGAGTAGTTTATCAAAATACAGGTGAACATTCTGATGCAATAAGTCATTTCAGAGAAGCCCTGCTAAATAAAACCATATCAGAGGATGATCCATATTTGTATGCCATGTTATTGGATAATTTCGCATATTCTAAAATGCTTGCCAAAGACACCCTGGGTGTTTACAAATATTTTCTGAAAGGCCTTAGAATAAGAGAAAAAATTCAGCATAAGGCAGGAATTGCAATAAATAAAATTCATTTAGCCGAATATTTTGCCCTTAAAGGGGATTCTGTTCAAAGTAACAAATTGGCTCAGGAAGCTTATATAATTAGTGAAGAAAGTGGGAATAACAAGGAAGTGCTCCAATCCCTTTTCTTATTGTCTAAATTAAATCGAGATAGAGGCAAAGAATATTTAGATAAATTTATCGCTCTCAATGATAGCCTTCAGAAAGAAGAACGGGCCATAAGAAATAAATTTGCCCGTATCAGGTTTGAGACTGATGAATTTATAGCCCAAAATTATGAATTGAACATTCAAAAAAGGTGGATGATTTTTGGTTTTTCCGGATTGACTTTGCTTTTGGTTTCGGTTTTTTTAAATCGTACTCAGAGAATAAAGAACCGGGAATTAAAACTAATTCAGCGGCAACAACAAACCAATGAGGAGATATATGATTTGCTTATTGAATCACAAACAAAAATAGAGGAAGCACAGGAAAAAGAAAAAAAACGGATCTCCAGGGAACTTCATGATGGGATTTTAAGCCAGTTTTTTGGAGTTCGATTAAATCTGGAGTTTTTAAACGATAGCACAGACGAGGAATCGATAACTAAAAGGAGTACTTATATAAACGAACTAAAGTTGCTTGAAAAGGAGATAAGAAAGGTCTCACACGAGTTAAATATAGATTTCCTATCTTCGGAAAGAAGTTTTCTTCATATAGTTACTGAACTTTTGAAAGAGCAAGAAAATTATGGATCATTTAAAAGTCAACTAATTGTAGAAGACGAAATAAAATGGGAGAATTTGGCTCCTAAATTGAAGATTAATTTATTTAGAATTATTCAGGAAGCACTCCATAATGTTACTAAATACGCGGATGCGGAAAATTTTAAAGTATCATTTCTTCAATCTGAAAAAGAACTAATAGTTATAATAGAAGATGACGGAAGGGGATTTGAAATCGAATCTATAAAAGATGGAATTGGGATAAAAAACATGAGAATGAGATGTAAGGATTTGAAAGGCGTCATTTCGTTTAAATCTGGAGATAATGGTACGAGAATAGAGATCATAATACCAAAAAGAACACTATGACGGAATCAATTAAAATTTTAATGGTGGATGACCACCCCATGATCTTGGATGGATATAAAAACATCCTGACCAAATCATTAGGTGAGAAAAAAAACCTATTAATTGATTTAGCATACAATTGTGAAGATGCTAATAATAAAATTGAAACTTCAATAACTTCTTCTCGCTATAACCTGGTGTACCTTGATGTTAGCCTTCCCCCGGCAAATAAACTTAAAATTTTTTCTGGGGAAGATCTCGGAGTAAAGATTCGCGAGATTTCTCCTCAAACAAAAATCATTATTATGACAATGTACAGTGAGAATATGCGGGTTTATAATTTGATGGAAAATATCCAACCTGAAGGTCTTCTCATTAAAACTGATGTAAATCCCTTAGAATTTCTTATTTCTTTTGAAAAGGTAATATCAGGAAGTTTATATTATAGCCAGACAGTCAATGAAATGTTGAGTAAACAATTTACAAATAATCTGGTGCTCGATAATATTGATCGCAGTATTTTGTTTCATATTTCTAAAGGCATACAAACAAAAGATCTCACTAGTATAGTAAATCTATCGCTCCCAGCTATAGAAAAGCGAAAAAGAAATATAAAGGAAGTTATAGGTGTGGAGCAAGGAGGGGATATGGTTCTTGTTGATAAGGCGAAAGAATTGGGGTTTCTTTAAACTATAAGTGTTGATTAAGAATAAACTCTCACGCAAAGTGTATAAGTTTGAACTTAAGAGGTTTGGCTTTCTTAAATAAAATTGAACCCTTTGCTTCATATATAGTTATAACTGATTGACAATAATTTTTCAGTTTTTACAGGAATGCCCCACTCTTAAGCGGCTTCCCTTATTTCCAAATTTACAGATTTCATTACCACATAATCGGTTAGGAAGGATATTTTCTGATTGGTGTAATTTTGGATATTTCCTATAGATTTTTTATAATGTCGGTATATAAGTTAGCCTGATCTTTAGTGGAAACTCGTAAAAACATTGTGATACCGGTCTTTTTTTGAATTTTTTATAATAAGAATTCAAAAATTTAGGTTTCGTAATTATTAACTAAATTGTATACATTATGAGAAAGCTTGAATTATTTATGGTAGGAGCATTAATTGTTTCACTGTCGGTTAGTTGCACCAAAGAGGAGGGAGGTATTTCAATAGAAGAAGCCTCAAACATTGAAAATTTAAAAACTACAGACCTCTTTAAACAAGGAAATGGAGCGCCCAGTGGAGCACATTACAACTTGAACATTATTGGAACTAAAGAGAAATCTGCCGAAATGGTGGGTTCTAACGGGCATGTTATTTTTGTTCCTATGGAAGGAAAAATACGGATTGATTTACAGGAAGGCGACTTTGCTGTGCTTGATGCCAATGGAACAGATGGTGTTGCTCAATTCCAACTACCTGACCCTGGCCTTGACCCATACGTTGTTGGGGAGGCGGGTACTGCAGATACGGAAACTGATTATTCAGTATTTGTTCGGCCCCTTGGCAAACCTGGGGGATGGTCAACTATCACCACTGTGGCAGATGTTATTGATGCGAACCTTGCGGAATTTTTAGGCGCAAAGGATTTGAAAGTTTTGAATGATGCGGCAGAGCTTGGTGGAGTTGCTTCCGTTGAGCAAGTAGGTCAGCCAATTACCATGAGAACAAAAGGAAGATCCACTTTCACCAATGTAACAGCACAACTTCTGACCATTGTCCTAAAGGTTGAATATTCCTATGACGATGATGGAGATCCTGAAACAGCGGATCTTATTACCACTGTATATGTTCGTGTTCCCATTTTTGACGACCTTATTGAGAATGAATATTGGGAGTACGATAACAATGGGTTAAAACTGCTTCAGGTTCGGTTCTACCCAGGAGTTGTTTCTGATGTTACTGACTGGGATGATAATTTACCTGGTTTATAAACAAATTATTATTTATTGCGAATTGTAATAACGGAATTTTTTACGCAGAAAGTGTAATTAAAAAAAAAGGCCAAAAAAAAGCCTCTCAGAAAACTGAGGGGCTTTTTTAAATTTAAGAAAATTTGAAACCTTCTTGTTTTTTGGTTTCGTTAGCTAGCAAGATCGCCAAAACAAAATGGCAATCTTGCTAGCTTAATGCGCGACACAAAGAATAAAATAATCACTAAAAATAAATGTTCAAATAAAACATTCTGATAATTGTTGAATTGAGGGAATTCAATTTTAATTTTAGGGTAGTATGTGTTTTAATCTTTTATCCTATACGAATTAAAGTTCTCTGACGTATGGTTAAAACAGAGATCCTTCCTTGAAATTTTTATCCACATGTATAACTATATATTCCGTAATAGTGACCAATAAATCTTCGATTTTGTTATTTGAAATTTCAAACATGGGTAAAAAACAGTTGCGGTCACCCATTCCGATCCTAATTATTTTAGCGGAAGTTTGGTATAAAAAGGCAAGGAACTTATACCATTGAGCAAAAAATATATTATACATTTGGTAAATAAACTATGTAAAATATTCTAAAGATGAAAAAATTATTCCCAACTATTGCTGCACTTGCGTTGGTGTTAAGTGTAATTTCCTGTAAAGAAACCACTACTGAAAAAACAATTGAGACAGAAGAAGTTTATGAAACTCCTGAGAATATAGAGTCTCCTGCGATAATAGAAATTGATACTACCGTGATCGATACAGTTATGGTAGATTCTATTAATGTTGAATAAAGTTAAAAAAAATAAAGAAAGGGCGTTGTTGTACTTCAATCTTTTTTAATAATGATGTTCAGTGATTCGAACCTCTGTTACAATTTTTTTATTGAGAATTTGGTTTATTTTAACAGGAAGGAGACATAAAGCCCTCCTTTTTTTATGATCCGGAGGTATAACGTATTTTGGAATAAGATAGCGCCGTAATCATATTTTGGAACGGAGAAGGATGAACATGCAGGGTTTATCTTGAATTAGCTGTAGGATTATTTTGGATTTGGGAATCAATCTCCGGGGGAATTATTGTCATCACCCAACAATTTATATTTTTTCTGTTTGGATTTCCAACGCTCCATCGCATACTGTTGCATATCTTCTACCCTGTCTTTTTCGTCTACAATCTCAAACCCCAGCAAGGTTTCAATAATATCTTCAAGGGTTGCAATACCACCCATTCCCCCATAATCATCTACCACCAGAGAGATTTGCTCTTTTTTGGTTAACAATTCTTCCCAGGCATTAAATAGCGTAGTTTTTTCATCAAAAGTGGTGATATTTCTGCGTATATCCTTCAAGGTAAGGTCAAATTGATCTTCGGCTAGTTTTTCGAAAACGAGTTCTCTGAATACATATCCGGTAATATTATCACGATTCTTCCCATATATAGGAATTCTTGAGAAATGGAGGAATTCTTTATTTTTAAGAAATTCCTGCAAAGTCATATCCTCGTTGGCGATCACCACCACAATACGTGGTGTCATGATTTCCGAAATAGGAATACTTTTCAGCCTAATAAGGTTTTGAATAATCTTATTTTCTTTATCTATAAAAATCCCCTCTTCTGTACCAATGGAGGCAAGGGCAGAAATTTCTTCACGACTTGTGGTCAGTTCTTTTTCCTTTCGGGATAACAGGCGGGTAAGGGTCAAAGATAAAAGCACCAAAGGATAGGTGATAAAAATCATGACTCCAATAAGTATGGAAGAAAATCCCATTAACTCACGACTATAATTGGCACCGAGTGTTTTGGGAATAATTTCAGTGAGCACTAAAATTAAAAGTGTTAATACTGCTGATACGATTCCAAAGGAAGCTTCCCCAAATACAATAATAGCCTGTGCACCTACTCCCGCAGCTCCCACTGTATGTGCCATCGTATTTAATGAAAGAATTGCCGAAAGGGGACGGTCTACATTATCCTTATATCTGAGATAATTTTTAGCCCTTTTATCACCCTGATCTGATTTGGCTTTAAGATATGATATAGGAGTAGAAAGGAGAACCGCCTCTGCAATTGAACATAAAAATGAAACAACTAAGGCTATAAAAAGGTAAATTAATAATAAGGTCATAATTATTTATCAAGGCTTATTTAAAAGCAAATGAAAGCAAATATAGAAAATTAAGGATATTAAATGGGAATTATAATTAAGGGTGATTACGGTAGGAAGTTTCCCAATGAGATTAAAGGAACTTCTTGGGATTTTTGCAATTATAATTCTGACACTAGAATTCTTTATCTTGCTTTTTTATAAAACTCAAGAACACTATATGTAACGTACTTTTTTTTCAATCTCAAAGTCACTCATAAATCTTTAGCACAAAATATCATCCAAGCCAAGGAACACAATGTGCCTTTATTCCATAAAGCGCCTTCTAACCAATAACTTAACTCTTTTTCTTATATAGGGGCTGTAGGATAAAGGAGGATAATCCAATAACTTTTGGTTTTCATAATTCGTTGAATTATCCTTTTAACTAGCTTCAGTTTTATTTTTTTTAAGCACATACTTTCTGGATTTTTACAGGAATTATAAAGTAGACCCAAGATGTGACTTTCGTTATAACTGTAAATCAAATATAAATTCATAATATTTTTTAATTTAACGAAATATTTAAGAGTTATTATCAAATCCCTATCGTATATTTAGATAGTCTTAGAATTTAATAAATGAAATTAACATCAGTGCTAAGCGCATTAATTTTACTGCTTTTTAGTGGTATCTTATTTTCATTCTCTCCTAAAGTTTATAATACCTACTCCTCCAATTTTGAGTTCCAAGAGACTTTTGATATTGAAAATGATATTGAAAAGGGGTCATATTTAAATTTTGATATTAATTTATTTTTTGAAATTAATTTCCATAAGGTTCATTTTTTCCCAATTACCCGCGAATACAGATATTTTAACTCCACAGAGGAAATAATAGCAGAAGCATATTATTGCCCTTCCCATCTTATAAACCCTTCGCTCAATGGAACTAATATCATCTATCCTTTTCACTCATTTCTATAGCTTTTTCAGTACAAATTTTTAGAATGTGAATTTGTAATCTTCATTCTATTGTTGAATAAAAGAAGGTTGAATTACTGAGCAAAATTTTAATTAATTTATGAGAATAGTTCTTCCGTTCACATTTTTATTAGCCCGGGAAGCAAAATTCCTACGATTCAAATTTAAGTGTATAAGTGTCAAGTTTCACAAGGTTGTTAATGGAAGTTGATTAAAACTAGATTGTAAACTTAGAATTTTATTTTTAAATTCTTTGGGTGTTATTTTAAATAATGC
>Ga0314772_1001290_pt1 | contig 11405 bp, 13 predicted proteins | sample MetaGCBIW2018_FD_204520 | JGI IMG/M metagenome (GOLD analysis project Ga0314772, IMG submission 204520) | Cryopeg brine microbial communities from Beaufort Sea near Barrow, Alaska, United States - CBIW 2018 | ecosystem: Environmental > Aquatic > Marine > Coastal | place: USA: Alaska | collected... | reverse complement strand
TGGCGACACGCTCCTGCTGTCCAACCCCTGCGGCGACGTAACCCTCGCCGAGGGTGACAGCCCGCTCATTCTCGCCTCCGCCGGAATCGGGTGCACCCCCAGCGCCTCGATCCTGCGCTCGCTCGCCCTGAACAAGTCGAAGCGCGAGGTGATCGTGCTGCACGCCGAGAGCAAGCTTGAGGGATGGGCCCTGCGTGAGCAGATGAGGAACGATGTCGCGCTCCTTGAGGCCGCCGAGCTGGAACTCTGGCTCGAGACCCCGAGCGAGGGTGCCCACGACGGCTTCATGTCGCTTGACGGTGTCAGGATCCCAGACAACGCCTCGGTATACCTCTGCGGCCCGCTGCCGTTCATGCGAAGCCTTCGATCACAGGCTCTCGCATCCGGTGTGCCTGCGCACCGCATCCACTACGAGATCTTTGGCCCGGACCTCTGGCTTGCCGGCGCCAACGCCTAGACCGTTCACATAAAAAAACCGTCACCGTCTCCACGAGGCCCAGCAACGTGACATGAACGCTGGGAGCGAACTTGCCGCGGTATTCAGCAGCAGCAACATAGGTTGGAGCAATGAGCGAAACTACAGAAGCACTGCCCGCGATGATCACGATGTTTGGCGCAGATTGGTGCCGCGACTGCCGTCGCTCCGAAGCACTCCTCAATTCAGCAAACGTCGAATGGACGAAGGTTGACGTTGAGAAAGACCCCACAGCAGCCGACCGTGCGCACGCCATCAGCGGACGCCTCAACATCCCGGTTGTGCACTTCACCGACGGAACGTTCCAAGTTGAGCCAAGCGACAAAGAACTCAAGGCAAAACTTGAAGAGCTCGGCGCGATCTAACCACTATCCAGCGCACAATCAAGTACGGTTTAGCGAAAGCTGAACCGCACTTTTTGCGCGACCAAACGGGCGCGCTACTTCGGGCAGCCTCGCGCTACTCGCCCATATTCTTGCGGGCAGAAATAGCGCGATCTGACTCACGCTTATCCTGACGCTCGCGCAACGTCTGCCTCTTGTCATACTCACGCTTACCCTTGGCAACCGCGATCTCGACCTTGGCACGACCATCCAAGAAATAGATCGACAACGGCACGAGCGTGTAGCCGCCCTGCTTAATCTTGTTGTGGATCTTCAAGATCTGCTCTTTGTGCAGCAACATCTTGCGCTTGCGACGGGGTGGATGATTGTTCCACGAGCCCTGAAAGAACTCAGGAATGTGCACGGCATCCAACCAGGCTTCAGCACGGTCATCGATATAGCCGTAGCCATCGATCAAACTTGCACGCCCCAACCGCAGAGATTTCACCTCGGTGCCCGACAGCACAAGACCAGCCTCGAAGGTGTCTTCGATGCTGTAGTCATGGCGCGCCTTACGGTTGCTTGCAACAACCTTCCGGTCACCTTCCTTAGGCATGGTTCACTTCTCTCTCAATTGCGACGGCTGCCAATAGTGCAGCAGACCAGTCTAGCGCGAGAGCCGCCCGCAGCCTAGACCTTCAAATATCGGCTGATCGCAACGCCAGCCGAAATCGCGGCAAGGCCCGCGCCGGCCACAATCAGAATCGGCACCACTAGAAGCGCCTCATCCATGCCAAGCAGGCTGGTATTAAGCGGCAGAGTCGACGCGAGATAGCCCTGCACAAAGAACTGAACGATCGCAATGATCGCTCCCCCGGCTAAGACCGAGCCGATGAGGGAAGAAAACACGCCCTCCAGAATGAATGGCGTCTGAATAAATCGGTTCGACGCACCCACAAGTCGCATGATGCCCAACTCTCGCCGGCGCGAAAACGCACTCAATCGGATAGTGGTTGCAATCAACAGCACCGCGGCAACCAACATGAGACCAGCAACCCCGATCGCGGTAAAACTTGCCGCACTCAAGATCGCAAAGATCGGCTCCAAATACGCGCGCTGATCTTGAACGCTCTCGACGCCAGCAAGTCCAGACAGGCTCTCGATCAGCACATCGGATTGCTCAGGGTCAACCAAATTCACTCGGAAACTTTCGTTCAACGTATCCGGTGTAATGATCCCAGCGAACGTGGTGTCAGCGAACTGCTCCTTGAAGTTTTCGTAGGCCTGCTCGTGGGTCTCAAAATCGACCTCGTTGATGTACGGCGCGAGCGTCGGAGAATCCAACTGCTGCTGCACCGCATCAATTTGGTCGTCAGTTGCCTCCGTGAGCGTGCAATTTCCGGTCGTATCAATGTCGGTGCACATGTAGACCGCGACCTGAGCCCGGTCATACCAATAGCCCTTCATCTCCCCGATCTGCATTTGAAGCAAAATCGACGCGCCAACAAAAGTGAGCGAAATAAAAGTGACCAGAACGACAGAGACCACCATCGAGAGGTTTCGGCGTAAACCGCTGCCGACCTCCCCCAAGATCAGTCCGAGCCTCATGCGTCGAACCCTTCATCGAGCAACGGTTGCCTCGCATCGGTCAGCGCTGTGCCACCAGGCCTACTCGCTGCGGCATGCGGAATTCTTTCCTGAGTCGGAACAGTCTGCGTCTGGTAGCCGCCTTGGCGCTCATCGCGCACAATCTGACCACCAATGAGTTCAATAACGCGGCGCTTCATCTGATCGACAATGCCGGCATCGTGGGTAGCCATGAGAACAGTAGTGCCGCTCAAATTGATTCGCTCAAGCAACGTCATGATGCCCGCAGACGTAGCCGGGTCGAGGTTTCCTGTTGGCTCATCCGCGAGCATAATTGCTGGCTTGTTGACAACCGCGCGCGCAATAGCGACACGCTGTTGCTCACCACCGGAAAGCTCATGAGGAAAACGACTCGACTTGCCTGCAAGACCAACCATCTTCAGCGCATCCGGAACAGCCTCTTGGATATAACCACGGCTCTTACCGATCACCTGAAGAGTGAAGGCGACATTGTCGAACACAGTCTTGTTCGGCAGCAGACGGAAGTCCTGAAAAACCACGCCCAGGTTGCGGCGGAAGTACGGAACCTTGCGGCTCGACAACGTGTTCAAGTGCTGACCGAGCACATGAATCGAGCCCTTGGTCGGATTCTCCTCCTTGAGGATCAGCCGCAAAAAGCTCGACTTACCTGAACCGGATGCACCAACAAGGAACACGAACTCACCCTTGAGAATCTCAAGGTCGACAGAGTTCAGCGCCGGTCGTGTCGTGCCCGGATACGACTTAGAAACAGTATCAAAACGAATCATTTGGAGTCAGCCTAAGTAGCGGCAGCACAGAAAGCCGCAGCGACGCACCGCGCGCCGAGACTCACAGGGTGACCTCGTCTTGGGTGTGCCCAGACGTGCTTACGGTTATTCGATGATGCGTTTACGCCACTTAATACCTGCCGAGATGAACCCGTCAAGATCACCATCGAAAACGTTCGAAGGATTGTTGACCTCGAACTCCGTGCGGAGGTCTTTCACCATTTGATACGGGGCAAGAACATAGCTGCGCATTTGGTCGCCCCAGCTCGCAGTGATCACCCCAGCGATCTCTTTCTTTGTGGCCGCTTCCTGCTCCCGCTGCAAAAGCAGTAGTCGTGATTGGAGCACACGCATGGCCGCAGCGCGGTTCTGAATCTGGCTCTTCTCGTTCTGACAGCTCACGACAATGCCGGTCGGCAAATGGGTGATGCGCACCGCGGAATCCGTTGTGTTCACTGACTGGCCTCCGGGGCCAGACGAACGGAAGACATCAACACGGATGTCGTTTTCGGGAACTTCGACAACATCCGTCGTCTCAATAAGCGGAACAACCTCGACAGCAGCAAAACTTGTTTGGCGTTTGCCTGCCGAGTTGAACGGGCTCATCCGCACGAGACGATGAGTTCCGGCTTCGACGCTGAGCGTTCCGAAGGCAAACGGCGCATCGACCTCGAAAGTGGCCGACTTGATGCCTGCCTCTTCGGCGTAGCTCGTGTCGAGCACGCGCGTCGGATACGAATGCTGCTCGGCGTAGCGCAAATACATCCGCAGGAGCATTTCGGCGAAGTCGGCGGCGTCAACGCCTCCGGCTCCGGCACGAATGGTGATGACGGCCGGCCGCTTATCAAACTCGCCATTAAGGAGGGTTTGTACTTCGAGATCGCCCAAAGTCTTCTTGATACCCGCGAGTTCTTTGCGAGCATCCGCCGCAGCTTGCGCGTCACTCTCTTCGTTGGCCAGCTGAACCATGATCTCGATGTCGTCGAGTCTGCTCGAAATGGAATTGATCTTCGCGAGTTCTGCCTGACGGTGGCTGAGATCACTCGTGACTTTCTGCGCTTTGTCGGTGTCGTCCCACAGATCGGGGGCGCCAGCCAATTCACTGAGTCTCACGATCTCAGACTCGAGTCGTTCGGTGTCGACCACCTGGCGAATGTCCGCAAAAGTGGAACGCAGAGCCGCGATGTCGTCAGAAAAGTCCAGTTCATCCATATCACTCACCAGACTACCCGCGAAGCTCAAGCGCCACCTGATGAGGACGCGGAATCCGCAGGTCTACACTGCCGTCGCCTATGGCGGTCACGACATACGATGGACGGCGATGAGCACAACAGAACAATCCTTCAGCTGGCGCTCAATTGGGCTGCCCGTTCTTTTGCCGACGCTGCTGTTCTCCATTGGTGAAGGCGCGATTATTCCCCTGATCCCGATCGCCGCTGACAGCCTCGGTGCGACTCTCGCGATTGCCGGTCTTGTTGCGGCCGTGCTGACACTCGGGGAACTGTTCGGCAATATTCCGAGTGGATGGCTCATCTCCCGTATAGGCGAGCGACCGGCCATGATCGGCGCCAGTGGGCTCTCCATCGTCGGAGTCGTGATCTGTATTCTTTCCCCCAACCCAGTAGCACTCGGATTCGGTGTATTGCTACTCGGTCTCGCTGCCGCCGTATTTGCGCTGGCACGGCACGCATTTCTCACCAGTTTTGTTCCCATTTCCTACCGCGCTCGCGCACTCTCCACGCTCGGCGGTACCTTTCGGCTCGGCGTATTCATTGGACCGTTTATTTCGGCGGCGATCATTCACTTGACCGGTACCGTTATGGCCGCCTTCTGGATTCACGTCATCGCCGCGCTTGCCGCTGCGGCCGTACTCATCCTGCTCCCCGACCCGGCAACCACCTTCGGAGCCGTGCACACCTCGCGCGTGAACAATCGCACCCTGCGTGATGGCGAAGCACTCGTCGAGCAAGAAGCTCACGGACTCTTCGCCACAATTCACCGCAATCGAGCCCTGCTTTCACGTCTCGGCTTAGGAGCGGCCGTAATTGGCGCAATGCGTGCCAGCCGACAGGTGATCCTGCCGCTCTGGGCGGTCAGCATCGGAATTGCGGATGCCAATACCGCCATCATCATTGGTATCGCTGGCGCCGTTGACTTCGCGCTCTTCTATACCGGCGGACAAGTCATGGACCGCTTCGGACGGCTCTGGACCGCAGTCCCCTCCCTCGTCGGCCTCGGCATCGGGCACATCGTGCTCTCACTTACCCACGACGTCAGCACGAACACAACGTGGTTCATCTTCGCGGCGATGTTCCTCGCGCTCTCAAACGGCCTCGGCAGCGGCATCCTGATGACTCTTGGCGCAGACCTCGCCCCCAAGACCAACCCCGCACCGTTCCTTGGCGCCTGGCGTTTCACGGGAGGCGTCGGCCAGGCAGCTTCGCCACTGATGATCGCGGGCATCACCGCAATCGCCTCGATTTCTCTTGCGGCCGGAGTCGTGGGAGTCCTCGGGCTGATCGGCGCTGGCGTCATGCTGCGGTACATTCCGCGCTACATCCAGAAACCGAACTCATGATCCCCACCACCAATCTGATCGCGTTTGTGCTTGTCGCGCTGCCGATCATCCTTATTCCTGGACCGAGCGTGCTATTCCTTATCGGCCGTTCGCTTTCGCTCGGAAAGCTGGGTGGGATCGTCAGTTCCCTCGGCAATGCCACGGGCGGGGTTGTGCTCGTGTTTGCTGTTGCCTTCGGAGTTGGCACGATCATCGCGCAATCCGTGATTGCCTTCACCGTCGTGAAGTATCTGGGTGCCGCGTACCTGATCTATCTCGGCGTGCAGGCGATTCGTCACCGAAACGCTCATGCCACAGCGGATGCTGCTGCCCCACGCGTGCGCTCAGGGTGGCGAGTCTTTGGCCAAGGTTTCATTGTCGGCATCACGAATCCCAAAGCGACAGTGTTTTTCGTCGCCGTGCTGCCCCAGTTTGTGAATTTCGGCGCCGGCAGCGTTCAGCTTCAGCTCCTCGTGCTCGGCCTGCTCTTTATGGGCATTGCTGTGATCTCTGACACCACTTGGGCTGTTGCTGCGGGGTTCGCGCGCGATTGGTTCGCGCGCTCACCCCACCGCATCACGAAACTCTCCGCAACCGGCGGTGTAGCCCTGATCGCGCTCGGCGTTGGTTCGCTATTTATCCCGCACGCTAAGCAATAGCAGCAATCGCGTCGGGAATCTGAGTCGAGCCATCCATGAACTCGATCGTGTGACCGATCGTGTTGTCGGCGTCGATTACTTCAGCAAGGACTCGCGCAACGTTCTCGCGGCTGGCGTGCTCGGCGGTAGCCGAATCACCGACGTCGATCATGCCGGATGCAGGTTCGCTCGATAGCGACCCCGGACCAACGATCGTGTAGTGGAGTGGTCCTTTGCGCAGGTGATCGTCTGCCGCTGCTTTCGACTCGGCGTAGGCAAAGAATGAGTTGTCCTCTGGCACTCCGTGGTCGAGGCCGGCACCACGGTAGGAAACCATGACGTAGCGGTTGACCCCGGCGTGTGCTGCAGCATCCATTGTTCGGATGGCCGCGTCGCGGTCGACAGAGTAGGTGCGCTCAGGGCTGCCCCCGCCTGCACCGGCCGAGAAGACGACGGCGTCGTGTCCGGCAAAAATTTCGGATAGCTCTTGTGCGCTGAGCGCCTCAATGTCGGCAATGACGGGCATCGCGCCGGTCGCACTTACGTCGGCCTCGTGGTCGGCGTTGCGCACAATGGAGTGCACGTGATGACCTCGACCAGTGAGTAACTCTGCGAGGCTTAGAGCAATCTTGCCGTGGCCTCCGATGATAACGATTCGTTTCATGGCTATCTCCTTCTGCGTGGGTTACGCACTGACGTGACGTGCACTCTCCACGGTACGAAGCCAAGCTCCCTGTTTGCTGCACGGGTGTTTGCTGGATGTCTCCGGAGCAGGGGCTGGATGCGCGCAGTAGAGCCCGGCGAGCCCGGCGGCGAGCGTCACCTGGAGATGACGAGCGCTACGAAAATACGGAGCGTGCCGTTGCCGTCACATCGATTCGGATGCCTTCAGGCACCAACAAGGAAACCAGCGGTGGCTTCCAATAGGCCGAAAGGGAAACGGTTGCGCTTGATGAGTCGTTCGTTGTCGCCTCTTCGATGCGGAGATCGGTGAACCCTCCGTTCTGGCTCGCCGTCACATAGTCGGAAACTGCTGACCCGACCTTGTCGGGCGTGAGCTTCGGCCGAAAGCCCTGCGGGGTGAGTTCCACGTCGTCGAGGTTGTACGACTCTGCGCCGACCAGCGCTGCCCCATCTGCGAGGGTGAAAAGCCGCTTTCGTTCGAGGTAGAGCGACGTGGCCGCGACCACTAAGAGAATGAGAACGAGCGAGAGAAACGCATAGAAAATCGTGAGAGGAAGCGCCGAACCCTGCTCGTCAGCGAGGGCGGCCCGGGCGGACAGGGCGGCCCGGCTGCTGCGTTCGCGACGAATGTTGTGCGTCATCGGGAGCCACTGAACTGGGATACCTGCTGGGTCGCGGTGGCATCGAGGGGAATCTGCACCGGAAAAGTTCCGGTAAGCACGGGCGGGGCGAGAGGCAAATCAACTTTGACAGCAACGGTGACGGTGACGTACCCGCGGCGAGTGAGGCAGTTCGCTGGGTTGGGCGCGCAAACAATCACGACTGCTGCGTTCCCGGAATCTAGACCGTAGTTGTCCAGAGCGAACGCGATCGCCTGCTCCGCGGAAGTCTCTGCCTCGGCAATGGTGTCTGCCTGCACGAAAACACGCGCTGCCTGACGCGCGGCACCTTCCGCGGCCAATGCACCGCCCTGAATCGCTGACATCGTCAGCACGAGATACACCAGCGGAATGAGCATGACCATGCCGACGGTGATGAACTCAAGGGATGACGATCCTGTCTCGTCCCGCAGCAGCGCGCACCTGCGCTGAACTCGATCGCGGACGTTAGCGAACCTGCTCGATCGGTGCATGGGCAGACACCTCCAGCCCGTCGTCAATGCCGATCAACCCGAATAATGGCAGCGGAGTGCGCACGGTGACAATCACCGAAGGGTGTCCGAGATAGTTCGTGGAGCTTGCTGTCACATCGGCGGCGTATCCCGGCGAGAGGGCTGTCGAGATGAGATCGCGAGTGCGCGTGACTCCATCATTAAGTGAGGTGTCGGCCAACGAAGCGAAACGTGCACCCTCTGCCGCGGCATCCAGAACCGTATTGCGGATGTGGAGCGCCAGCCCCAGCTGGATCACGCTGAGGGTGAGCACCGTCAGCAGCGCCGAAACGAGTACAAACTCCACGACCGCCGAGCCGGACTCTTCAGCGCGGAGCCTTCTGCCGCCCTGGCACCACCGCGCGCACACTAGAAGCCAGTGACGCGATCAATGGCCTGTTCGAATACCGAGCTGAGTGCTGGTCCCGCGAGACCCCAAATAATGATCACGAGCGTCGTCATTGCCCCAATAGGGTATTGGCACCTAAGCGCCGATCACAGCACGTTAATGATCGCTGCCGCGTCTGCCATAACCCTATGGAGGTGTTTTCTCCGATGAGATCAGCCATCTACTGCCGCATCCGCCAAGACCGAGCTGGGGAGTCTTTGGGAGTCGAACGTCAGGCGGCGGAGTGCCGCGCTTTGGCGGAGCACCTCGGGCACGAGGTCGAGCATGTCTACATCGACAATGACTTGAGCGCCACGACCGGCAGGACCCGGCCCCAGTTCGAAGCCATGCTGAAGGCTCACCCGGAGTCAATCATCGTGTGGCATCAAGACCGACTGTTGCGACTGACCGCTGATCTCGAAAGGGTCATCAGCTTGAACGTGCCCGTCTACACGGTGACCGCTGGAACCCTCGACCTCTCAACTCCTGCCGGCCGTGCCGTCGCGCGAACTGTAGCCGCGTGGTCAACCTACGAAGGTGAGCAGAAGGTACTACGACAGAAATCCGCCAACACGCAGCGCGCCGCTTCCGGCACCTGGCAGTTCTCGCGCCGACCTTACGGATACGAAGCAATCGGCAAAGGATCCGAGCGAAAAGCAGTCATTGTGCCCGATGAAGCCGAGATCGTCCGTGAAGGCTACCGACGCTATCTCGACGGTGAAAGCTACTACGCACTTGCCGCTGACTGGAACGCCCGTAAAGTGCCGACGTTCGGTGGGCCGTGGTCAATGGCACGGGTGCGTTCGATGCTCCGCAATCCGGCCTATGCCGGCGAGCGTCATTACAAAGGCGAGTATGTCGGCGAGGGCGACTGGGAGCCAACGATCGACAAAGCGACCTGGACCGCTTACGTCCGCATGCGAACACGCCGTAAGCGTGCCCAAAACTGGAGCACCTCGACAAAGCACCTCCTCTCAGGAATAGCTAGGTGCGGAGTGTGCGGAAACGATCTCACAGCCCGACCCGATCACGGGCGAATGACGCTCGTGTGCACGGCCTCGTGGTGCGTCTCACGTGGGATGAACGACGTGGACGCTCTAGTGGTTGACATGATTTTGGCGCGCGTGTCTGCCCCCTCCTTTGTCAAGAAGTTACGCACCACAGCGGGCTCAGCATCGCTGAAGACCGAAGTTGCCGAGTTGCGGGAGCGCCGGGATGACCTCGCATTATTGGCGGTCGATAGGCTACTCAGCCGTGACTCGGTGCGGAAGCAAGCGGAAGCCCTCGCGAATCAGATCAATGGTCTTGAGGCTCGACTCGACTTCGTGCGATCGAAATCACCCTTGGCCGACCTTGTACTTGCCAACGGCGTCCCGGCTCGGTGGGAGTCTTTGCCGCTGCAGATGAAGCGCCGCGTCGTCACCGAACTCATGACGGTCGCGGTGAACCCTGCTCCCCGCGGCCGTCGTGCCTTCGATCCGAAGACGGTCGAAATCAAGTGGATTTTCAAGAACTGAGAATTTGGCTCGAGGGATCAATCGGCCGCGGCTAAAGTCGCTCGACAGTCGTGCTCATGGGCACCGCACTCTGAAACGCTGGCCGCGCGTGCCGAATTTTGCGCCGCACACCTGCAGCGCGTCGTTGAGGACGCTCCGCCGTTGACAGAGAAACGAATTGAACGCGATGTCGGGCTTCGAAACCTGCACGGTCTCGGGCTCAACACGAAACACGACTCGCGGGGTAGGTATTTCCGGGCAGTTGCACTCTGCAATCTGGACGCTGCATCCGGGTTGAAGAACGAACCTCCATGCAGATGGGTACACCCCAAAAAGAGGTCAAGGTGAGCCACCACTCCCCCAGCAAACACGTGTCAATTTGAGGCCCTTAATCCACTTTCTTGACACACTGCTAACGAGGTCTTGGAGCTCCCTTGACACTATTGGGACGAGGCACTGTGACTCAAACGTTTGGCTACATCCGAGTCAGCACCCTGGACCAGAACGCTATCCGACAGCTCGACGGCGAACACCTCGATCGCGCGTTCACGGACAAAGCATCAGGCAAAGATCAGAACCGCCCAGAACTAGCGAAGCTGATCGATTACGCCCGCGACGGCGACACCGTCCTGGTCCACTCGATGGACCGATTGGCTCGAAACCTCGACGACCTCCGAGCGATCGTTCGACAACTCACCGACAAAAAGGTGCAGGTTCGATTAGTGAAAGAGAACCTGACTTTTACTGGTGATGACACGGCGATGGCCACCTTCTTGCTTTCCGTAATGGGAGCGTTCGCAGAGTTCGAGCGAGCTCTCATTCGTGAACGACAGCGCGAAGGCATCGCCCTGGCAAAGAAGGCCGGCGTTTACAAGGGTCGAAGCAGAGCACTTAATGATGTCCAGGCCGTTGAGGTCGTGAGGCGTGCTGCTGCCGGAGAAGCGAAAGCAGCACTTGCACGCAAATTCAGCGTTAGCCGTCAAACGATCTACGAGTACCTTCGACCAACCTCAACTTGAGCGCCTTTGCTCTACGTCCTTCGATTCAGACACATCTGGGTGGCTCAGTCTGAGATGATCGCGTAGTGGCTGAAAATGAGGAGTTTGAGCAAAAGGGCGATCTCGGCGGAGGTTCAAGCTCCGGCTTGCCGTTAAACCCTCTCGATGGACTCGACATCTCCCCTCTCGCCAATATCCCAGGCGCCCTTGTCCCAAACATGCTCTCCCCAGGCCTACTGAACAGCATCAACAGCATCAGCAACATCGCAAGCCAAAACATGCTCTCCCCAGGCCTACTGA
>Ga0314772_1001289_pt1 | contig 11410 bp, 10 predicted proteins | sample MetaGCBIW2018_FD_204520 | JGI IMG/M metagenome (GOLD analysis project Ga0314772, IMG submission 204520) | Cryopeg brine microbial communities from Beaufort Sea near Barrow, Alaska, United States - CBIW 2018 | ecosystem: Environmental > Aquatic > Marine > Coastal | place: USA: Alaska | collected... | reverse complement strand
ACAGGATTCAGGCGCTCAACGTTGAACTTCTTGAGGCCAGACAGGAACATCTCGAGGGTAAGCTCCACGCCTTGACGAATAGACGCCACCAAGTCACCAGAAGATTCGTGGCCCTCGGTACTTTCAACCGCTTTTTCCAGACTGTCTACCACCGGCAGCAGTTCCTTAACGAACTTTTCTACCGCAAATTTGTGGGCTTTTTCGACGTCGTTTTCGGCGCGACGGCGTACGTTCTGCATTTCTGCCTGCGAACGCAGCACCTGCTCCTGAAACTCCTGGACCTTTGCCTGCAGTGCTTCAAGGTCGGCGGATGGAGAACTTTCTGGCGCCGCCTCGGCTGCATCTGCGTTTTCTTCTGCGGCATTGTCTACAGCTTGTTGCAGCTCGTCTGCAAATTGCTCGTTGCGTTTTTCGTCAGTGCTCATGACTACTCCTGGTAAATAAAACACGACCGGTATGACCACGGCCCACTATCTAAATTCGAATAACCGCCATAACGGCCGGAAAGAGGTATTTGCAAGTCGATATGGGGCCCCGCGACGCAGTTTCAACCGATGCGCGACGCATTTTGCAACAAAGTTGACGCCACGGAGTTTGCAACAATCAAAAAGACTGTATATATTCACAGTTACTGTATGAAAAAACAGTATTTAGACACATGGCATAATAGATAGAGCGGAGGTTTCGGCATGCTCACACAGCTAACGGTTTCCAATTACGCCATCGCGGAACGGGTGGAACTGCACTTCCATAAAGGCATGACCGCCCTTACCGGGGAAACCGGTGCCGGCAAATCAATTGTGCTGGATGCGCTTGGCCTTACCATGGGCGGACGCGCAGACGCTGGCGCCGTGCGTTATGGCGCGAAGCGGGCTGACATTACCGCCACCTTCGATATTTCAGCTATTGCGGCTGCGCGCAGCTGGCTGGAACAGCAAGAGCTGGACGATCATAACGACTGTATCTTACGCCGCGCCATCAGCCGCGACGGCCGCTCCCGCGCCTACATCAACGGCCAACCCTGCCCGCTAAGCCACCTGAAAGAACTGGGCGGCCTGCTGATGGATATTCACAGCCAGCACCAACATCAATCTTTATTGCGCAAAGATACCCACCGCACCTTGCTGGATGAATACGCCGGAGCCGATGAACTGGCCGGGCAAACCCGTCAAGCCTGGAGCGGGTGGAATAAAACCCGCCAGAAAATGGTCCAGCGCCAGAACAATGCCGATGAAACCGAAGCCCGGCTGCAACTGTTGCGCTATCAGGTAGAAGAGCTGGACCGCCTGGGCCTGCAAGAAGGCGAACAGCAGCAGCAGGAGCAGCAGCAACAAGAGTTGAGCCAGGCTGACACTATTCTGCACCACAGCAATCAGGCGGCTTTACTGTGCTCCGAAGACGACACCAGCGCTGCCTCACTGGTGCGCCAGGCGCTGCAGCAACTTGAGCAGCTGCCAACGGAAATTCCAGCACTGGCCGACACCCTGCAGATGCTGAGCGAAGCGCAGATACAAATCAGCGAAGCCGGCGACAATCTGCGCCGCTTTGTTGACGATTACGAAGCGGACCCGCAACGCCTGGCAGAAATAGAAGATCGCTTGAGTGCGATTTATCAGATGGCGCGCAAGCATCGCATCATGCCCGAACAACTGTTCGAACTGCACCAGCGGCTGAACGGCGAGCTGGCCGATCTGGACGGCGGCGCCGGCAGCCTGGAGCAGCTTCAGGCCGAATTGGACGAGCAGCGACTGGAATACAACGCACTGGCCGACAAACTGACACAGTTGCGCCAGCACGCGGCGGTGAATCTGGACGTTCGCGTAGCGGCAGAACTGGCTCAACTGAGCATGCCCAATATGCAGTTTGTTACGCAGCTGGCAGACAACCGTGACGAGCCGGCGGCTCATGGCCACGAAGACATCGAGTTTCTGGTTAGCGCCAATCCCGGCCAACCGGCGCGACCACTGGCGAAAGTCGCCTCCGGCGGCGAGCTGTCGCGAATCAGTCTGGCCATTCAAGTGGTGGTAGCACAAACCTCTACCACACCGACATTGGTGTTCGACGAAGTAGACGTAGGCATTGGCGGCGGCACGGCGGAAGTCGTGGGCAAACTACTGCGGGCACTTGGGGAAAACGGTCAGGTGTTGTGTGTTACCCACCTGCCGCAGGTAGCAGCCCAGTGCCATCAACATCTGTTCGTTAGTAAGTTCATAGAGCTGGAAGCCACCTTCTCGAAAATCGAAACCCTGGACGACCAAGGCCGGATCAGCGAAGTCGCCCGCATGCTGGGCGGCGTGGATATGACAGAACAGACCATTGCCCACGCCAAAGAAATGTACAGCAAGGGACAGGCAACCCATCACTAGCAGCATTCCTCCTCTTTACTCTCTACTCCACTCTCCACTCTCCACTCTCCACTCCGAGAGTTTTCGGGGCGGGCCAGAAGCCCGTCCCTTTTTTTGCGCCTGGGTAAATGCTTGAGCGTGAGCTGGCTTATGACTTAATGGGCTTTACGTACAGCGTCAGGCTGTGATCGACAATCTCATAACCGTGCTCGGCCGCAATGATTCGCTGTCGATCTTCAATCACCTGATCAAAAAACTCGATGACCTTTCCGGTTTCAGTACATACGATATGGTCATGATGGTCTTCGCTGGCCATTTCGAATACCGCGTGGCCGCCTTCAAAATTGTGCCGCAGCACAAGGCCTGCCGATTCGAACTGGGTCAACACACGGTAAACGGTCGCCAGCCCTACGTCGTCACCCTGCTCCAGAAGCTTCTTGTAAACATCTTCTGCGCTCATGTGATGCTGCGTGGCGCTTTCAAGAATACCGAAGATTTTTACCCGCGGAAGAGTAACCTTCAGACCGACTTTTCTTAATTCGGCGTTTTCAGATGGCATATTACTATTCACTCGTTGGTGTGCCTTGCGGCTTCCGGTATGATGGGGCCGCCATTTTAGGATCAACCCGTGCTACATCTGCCATTGGCAGGCATTTTCAAGATAGAGGATTTCCCCCGGCGATGCAAAAGCTCATAGCTCTTATTCTCACTCTTTTTCTGGCTGGCTGTGCCTTTCCCGGCGTTTACAAGATCAACGTCCAACAAGGCAATATTGTCACCAACAAAGAGCTGAACGCGCTGACGGAAGGCATGCCCCGCAGCCAGGTTCACGCGGTGATGGGCACACCGCTGATGATCAATCCTGTAGACACATCCAGGGAGTATTACGTTTACACGTTCCAGCGTGCAGGCGGAGACGTCGAAGAACAGCGCATTATCGTGTATTACGATGATGACCAATTCTCCCACTACGAAGCACAATTGCTGGAAGAGACGCCCGCCTACTAGCGTTAAGCCGGCGCTATATGCGCCTACTGCTTTTTAGCTCTGTTCAATCGCGCCTGTTTGGGATCAATCATGAGCGGGCGGTACAGCTCTATACGGTCGCCCGCCTGCACCTTATGCTGGCCAGGCTGTTTTATTGCCTTACCAAAAATGCCCATGTCAGTGTTGTCGGGATCCAGCCCCGGGAATCGTTCACAAATAGACGACGCTTTGACTGCGTCTAATATGTTGGTGCCCTCAGGAACATCCACCGTTACAATTTCCTGCCGTTCAGGCAACGCGTAAGCCACTTCTACCCGAATGCTCATGAGTTTTTTCCATAAACGACATCTGCCCGCCGGCAAAACGCATCTACCATTGTATTTGCCGCTTGATTAAAAATAGGCCCAAAGGTTATCCGCGCCAAAGACCCGGAAAATTCAAACTCCAGAGTCAGAATCACTTTGCAGGCGTTGTCTTGCAGCGGCTTGAAGTGCCAGCGCCCGCTAAGATTGCTAAAAGGCCCGTCCACCAACTGCATCTCGATGGCTTCAGGCATCAAAAGCTGGTTGCGCGTAGTGAGAATATGGCTCAAACCGCCTTTGGCAATTTCCATCGAAGCAGTAACATGCTGCTCATCTTGCTGCTGCACACTGGCACTGCGACACCACGGTAGAAATTCCGGATAACGGGCTACGTCGTTAACCAGGTGAAACATGCGCTCGGCGGAATGCCACACCAACGCGGTTTTATCAATCTGATGAGCCATCGGGTAAAACGGTCCTATCTAAAAAAAGGGTAAACCTGGTACTAACTCGATGATAAGCGTACTTCTGGAAGCCTTTGCGGGGCCGGAGCCACTTCGGCCTGGGCGTTGCCAGCGCACCAGAAAGTACGACTTTCGCCATCGCACCACTGGCTTAGCGAAAACACCGTGTATTGCAGACCAATGTACACAACCACCAGCGGCAACACCCAACGCATCACCCGGTGCCAGCCATCAAACAACCAACCGGGCGTGTTGCCCAGAATTTTTTGCAATAAGCGGCGAGTAAGGCACCAGCCAGCAAACAGCGACACCATCACCCCAACAACCGGTATAAAAACACCACCAGAGATCAACTCCAGCCAGCGAAACAGCGTTGCACCTGCGGGCCGATAACTGCTCCATATATTCAGGGAATACAGCGACAGCAAGCCCAACAGCCAACAGGAAACCAGAACCAGCAAGGTCGCTTTGCCCCGCGACAGATCCGTACGCTCCCGCAGCCAGCCGATCACCGGCTCCATCAGCGCCAGTGCACTTGCCCAAATCACCATCACCAGCATCAGAAATAGCAGGGCAATAACCACCTGGCTGGCGGGCAACTGACCCAGCGCCGCAGGAAGGGCTACAAATAATAAGCCGAAGCCCCTGTTGGCTTGATTGCCATCGACATCCACTACCACCGCAAACAGCGCCAGGCCAGCCAACACGGCAACCAGCGTATCCAGCAAAACCACGGCCAGCACAGAGCGTTTCAAATGGGTGCGTGGCGAGCTATAAGCACCGAAAATGGCCCACACACCCACACCCAAACCCAGGGTAAAAAAGGCATGGAACAGCGCGGCTCTAAGGCTGTCCATAGTGACATCTTGAGGATGTAGCGCCAGCATACGCGCCGTAGCGGCACCCGCTTCACCGTAATAAATCGCAAATCCGACGAACCCCGCCAGCAAAATCAGAGTGGCCGGCACCAGCAGGCGAAACGCCCGCTCCAGGCCGCGAACCACCCCGCGCACAGATACACCGGCCACCAACAACAGAAAGAAAACGTGCCAGGCCATGAACACCGGGTATTGTTGCGGGTCAGACACCAGGCGTGACAACACGTCTGCCGCATGGGCGGCCGTATTACCGGTAAAGTCCCCACTGGCGCCGAAAAATACCCACGCCAACGCAATAGCGCCAAATACAGCGGTGTAAGACAACACTATAAAGGCCGCCAGCACACTCAAGTAAGCCAGCCATACCCAATTGCGGGAGCGCTTGGCAGTGAGCACGAAGTTGTCCATCGCCCGCACCATTCCATGACGGCTATAGCGGCCAAACGACGTTTCGGTAATCGCCAGTGGCAGAGTGATTAACAACAAGCAGGCCAAATACAGCAGAATAAAAAGCCCGCCGCCGTGGCGACTGGCCAGATAGGGAAATTGCCAAAAGTTGGCCAATCCCACAGTAGCGCCCGTCGCCGCCCAAAAAAACGTGGACTTACGGGTAAATGATCCCATCTGTGCCTGAAGATGCGGCGGCATGAACAATCCAGTCAAAAATGATTGCCTATTGTAGCCGATACCGGTTGTTGCACACGACCTGTTGCCAGCAGGCGGGTGAATTCGTGACCGGTCTGGCACTCCTGAGCTACAATAGACGCTTTGCCGGACCAGCAATCGCCGGCCGGTACATTCGTGCGACGTCGGATAACGGATTCATGAGCAAGAAAAAACCCGGTACTCCAAGCAGTACCATCGCGCTAAACAAAAAAGCCAAACACGAATACCACATCGAGGACCGCTTTGAGGCCGGTCTTTCCCTGCTGGGCTGGGAAGTAAAGTCCATGCGCGCAGGCAAGACACAGCTGACCGACTCTTACGTGCTGCTGAAAGACGGCGAAGCCTGGCTATTGGGGACCCATATTACGCCGCTGACCACTGCGTCTACCCACGTAATTGCAGACCCTACTCGAACTCGAAAACTGCTATTGCACGCCAAGGAAATCGCCAAAATTGTGGACTCAGTCGGCCAAGAAGGCCATACCTGCATACCACTGGCGCTTTACTGGAAAAAGAACAAAGTGAAGTGCGAGATCGCGCTGGTGAAAGGCAAAAAACTGTTCGACAAGCGCGCCACCGAGAAAGAACGGGATTGGAACCGCCAGAAGCAACGGGTGCTGCGCGAGGCTAATATCTGAAACAACGTCCTAAATAACGGCGGCGCATAGGATAAGGAAGGCCCATGAGCAAGATTACGCAAACTCCCATGTCAGGTGTAGACCTTTCCTGGCTGCGCATGGATACACCGGAAAATCCGATGATGATTTCATCGGTGCTGATTTTTGACGCGCCCATCGCCATCGCCGACCTGGAGCGGGTGCTGAACGAGCGTTTTCTGAAATTTCGTCGCTTTCGCCAGCGCGTTGTGGAAAAAAGCGGCAAAGTATACTGGCAGGACGACGCGCTGTTTAATCTGGATAACCACGTGCACCGCCGCGCCCTGCCCGGCAGCGCCGACAAAGCCGAACTTCAGGCGTTGGTGAGTGACCTGAACAGCAGCACCCTGGATTGTCGCCGGCCGCTGTGGCAAATCGATTACGTCGACAATTATCAAGGTGGCTGTGCACTGATTGTGCGCATTCACCACTGTATTGCCGATGGTATATCGCTAGTGCGGGTATTGCTTTCACTCACCGACCCAACACCGCAGCCTAATTTACCAAAACCGCGGCCAGCCAGGCCTAAAAAAACCGTGTTAAAGCCCTTAAACCACTGGATGCACAAGGCCGTCAGCAGTGCCCAGGTAGCCAGCCAGCAAGCGAGCATTCTGTTCCAGTCACTGCGATCGGAACCCGGCTATGCTCTACGCCTGATTGGCACCGCCGGTGATATCGCCCTGGACTTGCTGAAGCTGGGCTTAATGCCTTTTGATCCAAAAACCGGCCTACGCCAACCCCTGTGCGGTCGCAAGCAAGTGGCCTGGGCCGAGGCTCTGAACCTGAACGACGTCAAGCGCTGCGCTAAAGCCATGGGCGGCACCATTAACGATACGCTGCTGTGCGCTGCTACCGGCGCCATTCGCCGCCATCTCCTGGAAAGCAAAGAGGCGATTCCCGACTGTGGAATCCGGGTAGCCGTGCCGTGTAACTTGCGACCACTGGACCAGCCCATTTCCGTGCTGGGCAATCAGTTTGGATTGATGCTGGTTAGCCTACCCATCGAAATTGATGACCCAAAGGCACGCTTTCAGCAAATCCAAAACACCATGGACGAGCTCAAACGGTCGTACCAGGCGCAGGTAACCTACAGCCTGCTGGATCTGTTTGGCCGTGGCCCTGATATTCTGGAACGCCGGGCATTGGCAATGCTCAGTAACAAAGCCTCGGCCGTGCTGACCAACGTGCCAGGCCCGCGGGAAGCGGTTTACCTGGCCGGCAGTAAACTGCGCCAACCCATGTTCTGGGTACCCCAAAGTGGCAGCATTGGCATCGGCATGAGCATACTCAGCTACGCCGGCAGTGTGCAGTTCGGCATTACCGTAGACCAAGGCATACAGGCCTGCCCCAACGCCATCATGGACTACTTTCACGACAGCTTTTACGAGCTGGCCGAAGCGGCCGGTATCGAACTTGAAACCCCCGCAAAACCACGCGCGACCAATGTCAAAACCAAGCCCCCTCGGCGCAAGCGCAAGCAACCGGCTTAAATTCTCTGGCACACAGCCCTTGAAGTTAGTAGGAGCACCCACATATACTGTCGGTAAGGGGACGACATGGCTTCGACGCTGGTGGCGAACCCTTGGGTGCATGTCGAGATGGCAGCCAATCTCGTTAATCCAAAGCTGCACTTTAATAGTCGCAAACGACGAAAACTACTCACTAGCAGCGTAAGCTGCTAGTCGTCCTGACTGAGTCGCCCGTAGCTCAGAGCTACATTTCAGGACGTCATCGCTTACGGGATGCTTCGTTATCCAGAGTTCACTGGCTAACGACTAAGATCTAAAGAACTCGCTTCTTGCGCCCTGGCCTTCGGGTAGCTTGAGGTTAAATCAGTAGAAGGACACAAGCATGTAGATCCTAAGGCACAGTGCTGGCGGACGCGGGTTCAATTCCCGCCGTCTCCACCAACCAAACCGAATTAAGCCCCTAATTTTAGGGGCTTTTTTCGTTTCTGGAGTTAAATTTTTTATGGATGTGTCAACGGATTGTCAACGTCAGAAAACGGATTAAGCCTGACAGCGTCAACAAGATGATCAGGGGAAAGGTGAGCATAGCGCATGGTCATGTTAATAGTAGAGTGGCCAAGGATCTTCTGCAGGGTCAGAAGGTGGCCACCATTCATTGCAAAGTGGCTTGCAAAGGTATGACGCAGAACATGAGAGCACTGACCCTTAGGCAACTGGATACCAGACTGATCAAGGCATCGTCGAAAGGCACTCAGAGAGCCAGAAAAATGAACGCAACTCGTCAAGTGATCCGTCAAATCCTGAAAAAGACCAGGCGAAAGAGGCACTGTGCGAGCCTTGCCAGATTTTGTGTTGACGAAGGTAACGCTAGAATTGCGTAGGTGACGAACTGTTAAGCGCTCAGCCTCACCCCACCTGGCCCCAGTTGAAAGACAAAGGCGTGTCAGTAAAAGAACGTGAGGATTGACGGTAAAATTAGCGATCGTGTGAAGCAAATGCTGAATCTGATCAGACGTGAGCCAAGACAACTCTATTTCATCGACACGAACGGATGAAACAGACTCGATAGGGTTACTGTAGGAAATTTCGCGAAGCCGGTACAGTTCGTTGTAGACGGCATTAAGGTATCCAAGGTGATTATTGAGAGTTTTTGGAGCTATGCCGGCTGAAACCTTTAACGCTCGATACTGAAGAAAATGCCCAGGCTTGAGGGAACATGCCGCCGGATCGTTAAGAATAAAAGCAATAGCCAGCAACGAACGTTTGCGCCTGTAGCCATCCTTCAGGTGGACGCCCTTGGCATCGTACCAAAGATTAACCAACTGACTGATCGTGCGCTTGTCCCGAGCAGAAGGGTTCCAGTCGTTACCCTGGGCATTGTGAGCTAACACCAACGATTCAAAACGGCGCGCCTCCAGCTTAGTGTCAAAGCTTTTCCGTATGCGACGAGATCCACGGCCACCGGGTTGAATATCGACTTGCCAACGACCCGTTGAAAGCTTCTTGATCATGAAGCCACCTTAGTAAGCAATCGACGGCGTATGAGTCCATCCTCTATGAGTTTAAAAAGCTCGTTCTTGCCAATGCCTCGATTGCGGTAATAACTGGTCAGATCTTCCCAGAGTCCAGATGTTTTCAGACAGTCCCAAGCTTGACGAGGGTTAAAGTGGTTGCGGGCGTAAATGCTCATCAAATTTCCGAATGCGAGAGAAACATTTTTCTCATTGCCGCAACCAGGCTGCTTTTTTGCACGTTTGTAGGCCAGGCTTGGAGCATCCCAACCAAACGAAACGTCATCACGTAGCTTAGTCCATACAGGATGATTCCAGTCGCGTTTTACCTCAAACCTGTTGCGCTGTAAGGCATAACGCCAAAGGCCCGTGAGGTGAGGAACAGCACCGGCAAAATCGACAATCGGCTTAATGTCAGACCCTTGCCAAATCTCGTTTACAATTCGATGATGAAGCCGAATTTCAAGACGCCAAACAGGTTTCTCACGGTCATAGCAAGTGTCAGGGAATGACTCTTCACTGACGGCACAGTCCCAAATACCCTCCATAAATGCACGTTTATCAGACACGTCAATTTCTTTAGATTTGTTATAAAGGCAAGTCTGCAAACTATTGGCTTTACCGAACGTGTAGGTCTCACCACGACCGTTCACGGTTGACCCTGTTTCCCATTCTATAGAGCTTACACCGTTGTGAACGCTGACCGTTTTTGCGCGTGTTACAAAGGATTGCGCAAAATGGGTTGGAGGCTCCCAACCTTGGAAATCGACGGCCAGGTGGATAGCAACACCGGACGGTTCCATACCGGTAAGAAACTGACGACCCCAGAACATCAATTCATGATGGATCTGGTCACTGGTACGCTCGTAAAGCCAACGGGGAGACGTTTCAATTTTAACGTGTGTACCTTGGCTGTCAGCTTCTGCATAAAAATTCTGAATCAAGATAGTCAGGCCAAATTCACGATTTTGTAAAATGTAACGGAAGCCACCGCGACGGCCAGACATAACCCGAAAAAGCGTGTTATTAACTGTGAAAGTGGCGTCATGGCCGGAATCATAAGAATGGGCAATTTCGGCGAGCAATTCAGGCTTCAGACGACCCTGAAAAAGCTGACGAACCGTGTCCACACCGCTCCAAAGAACGTTAACACTGGAAAGATTAACCTGTTGACCACCTGGACCAATAAAAAGATCACCCTTACCGACTTCACCGGTTAAAACATCAAGACGTTCAAAATCATGGGTAGGCATAACTGTGGTTCTCTGTGGCTGTATGACGATTAACGATGTTATCTATAAGACGTGTTACAGGGACGTCTGGGAGCGTTGCGCCGCATAACCCAGTGCGCCCGCTGCGCAGTCACCCTGGGTCACGCGCCGAAACGACCGCGAATTCTTAATAATTGTTCTGCAAACGTTCAGTAGCGCGAACCTGATCAAGTCGCCACTGGTAACGCTCCTGGGGTGTCATCCTTGGAAGATCAACGGGAGGATGCTCTGGCGGGCAATAGCTGGTGTGAAGCCTGACAGTGTCCGTCCTGTCATCGTTCATGATGAGAATCTGACAGCGATTGACGAGCCGGACGATATGGCCAGCAGCTCGGAGATTTTCTATGTTGTATCGTTCCTCTTTTGACGCAATCTCAGCAAAAATTATTTCTCCGTTTTTATCTTCAGCAATACCGGAAATAACAAAGCCGGCGAACTTCTCAGACAGGGTTAGCGGCTTATCGCGATTAGAGGGAACGACACCCGGTGGAGTTGTACCAGGTACATCAGAAAAATCCTCAGAGAGAGGATCTACGGCAGTAGACTGAAAAACCTCGGGTTCAGGCTGCATAACAGACGCCAGAGCTACGCCAGCAAGAAGACCGCCAATAAGAGCAGCGACTTTGGAGAATCGTTTTAAGTAGATCTTTGTCAATCGCATAAAGAACCGCCATGTTTTTTTGCAAGCGTATCTGCCGTGTGTGTAGTAAGGAGGCAACATTTGATAGATGCCGTGAGCATAGTCATCCGTGAACATCTGTTTTGTGTCATATGCAGGATAGAGATCTATGCCGCGATACCACCAGGTATCGACTTTCAAGCTATTGGGCAAATCGCCGTATTTGACAATACCCATATGAA
>Ga0314772_1001288_pt1 | contig 11415 bp, 12 predicted proteins | sample MetaGCBIW2018_FD_204520 | JGI IMG/M metagenome (GOLD analysis project Ga0314772, IMG submission 204520) | Cryopeg brine microbial communities from Beaufort Sea near Barrow, Alaska, United States - CBIW 2018 | ecosystem: Environmental > Aquatic > Marine > Coastal | place: USA: Alaska | collected... | reverse complement strand
GTTTGGTTATCGCGAATCAGCCGTGTGGTCAGTCGGTGGTGGAAATCTAGGCGCGAGTTGCGAACTTTCGCGTGCTCTCGGGCGACGATGACGCGCGCTTTCGCGCGGTTGTTCGAGCCCTTGGTCTTGCGCGCAAGGTCTCGCTGCGCGCAGGTCAGGCGCTTCTTCGCACGCGCCAAATGGCGCGGGTTCGCGACCTTCTCACGGGTGCCATCCGAGTACACGACAGCGGCAAAATCGGTCAGTCCGAGGTCGAGAGCTGCCGCCCGACCAGGGTGCTGGGGAGCCTGCACCGCAGGCTCCACCTCGACCACGAAGGAGAGGAAATAGCGACCGTCCGCATCACTAGTGACAGTCACGGAACTTGGCGCGCTTGACAGCGCGCGGGACAGCGCGAAGCGCACGTCCCCGATCTTCGACAGGCGGACGAAACCGACGCCATGCGTCGTCTCCATCACTCGCGAGAAGCCATTGCGCGTGAAACGCGCAGCCTGGCGCGAGTGCTTGTTCTTGAACTTTGGTGGGTTGACGCGCTTGCCTTTGCGCCGCCCGGCGACGGAGTCGAAGAAGGAGCGCAGCGCCTTGTCGGCGTCGCTGACCGCCTGCTCGAGCGGGACGGTGGAGACCTCAGCGAGCCAGGCTCGCTCGTCTGTTCGCTTTGCCTGCGCGACCACGCGCGACTGCAAAGCAGACCCCGACAACGATTTGCCGGTCGTCTCATACGCCGCGCGTTGCGCGGCAACAGCGTCGTTAAAAACGACACGAACGCACCCGAAAGTGCGCGCCAAGGCGCGCTCCTGACCTGGCGTTGGATACGCCCGGTACGAGTAACGTTTCTTCACGCCTACCACTTTATTGCAGGGGTCTGACAAATGGAATCGTCACCCAAAAACCGAGGCGTTCCGGCGCTACCGCGCCAGCGAAACGAACCGCCATTCCTCCCCGCCCTGAAGGACGGGGCATCCTGGCGACCTTCGGTGAACAAAGCGATCGCTGTAATGCGGCTGACGATGATGGGCCTCATCGCATCCGTGCTTATCGCGACCCTCACGGACACCTCGGGACGCGTACCGACCTCGCTCACGGAGATCGCGACGTACTTTACGTTCCAGGCAAACCTGATCGCCTTGTTTGCGTGGGCGACATTGGTCTACTTTGCTTGGCGCGGTCGGGTGCGGCCGCGTTGGCTCGAATATGCTCGCGCGTTCGCGGCCGCGAATCTGGTCACGACCGGCGGGATCTACTGGATCGGGATCGCGCCGCTGGCTCTCCAGGACGGACCCCAACTTGTGTACGTGATGATCATTTCGCATATCGTCACTCCTTTGTTCGCAGCCGCAGATCAGATGTTGGTTGGTCCGCGCAAGCCTTTGCCTTGGCGCCACGTGTGGCTCATCACGAGCTACGCGATCGTGTGGGTCAGCATCGCGGTGATCAGATCATCGTTTGGTACGCCCGCCATCTACGACTACCTAGAACCAGCTCGCGGACCGGCGGCCGTCGGATTTGGGCTCGCGTGGAACTTCGCGATCCTGGTCACAGCATCGGCGTGTGCCATGAGAATCCGGCGCTGGCGCCGCTGGACCCAGGACGACTCGGCAATCGGGCGCAACTCGCGCGCCTCCGCGGGCGTCGGCGCCAGGGAAGCGGTCGATGCGCACGGAATGGGAGTCGGGCAGGGAGTCGCGGTACCCACGGGGGCTTCGACCACCTCGGGATAAATCGTGCTGCTCAGTGGCTAACTCAAGCGCGTCTCGCGTTAGCGCACGGGCTGGGCGTCGATGATGACCCCGTCGCGCTCGAGCTGAGTCTGCCACTGCTGCTTCTCCCGCGTGGCAATGAGCACCATGACGCCCCACAGACCTAGGTCGTCGATCAGCCCCACCGGGCCAAGCAGAATCTCGGGGATGAAATCGAGCGGCATGAGCGTGTAGGCGACGGTGCCCGCCAACGCAAGCCACGTCAACGGAGCCACCTTGTACTGGCCCTTACGGACCGCTTTAAAGAATCTCCACCACATGGTTACACCTCCGGACTAAATCGGTTAACCGCATCGGGATTCAACCACGCGACGCGGGGACTGTATGTCCATTGCGACTAGATTACGCCGCACATGTAAGGCGCGTCTTTTAGCGCATCTCTTACCGCGTCAAGCAGCTGCACAGTACGCAGTTTAAAACCCCGCGCGTGGAGTCGCAAGCACTCCTAGGTTTGTCCTACTTGGAAGGAGAGGAGACTTCGCGCAGCTCGCCCGTGGCGACGTCGAACACAAAGCCACGCACCTGTGTGGTGTCGCGCAGGAACGGATTGTGGCGCACGCGCTGGATGGACTGGCGTAGGTCATCATCGAGGTCGCGGAAGCTCTCGGGGCTCCAGGTGGGCTTCAGCCCCGTCTCGTCCAGTAGCTCGTTGCGCAACTCGTCGTCCGTGAAGGTCAGCGAGCCGCATTTGGTGTGGTGAACCAGCACAATCTCGCGGGTGCCAAGCATGCGCTGGGAGACCACGAGCGAGCGGATCACATCGTCCGTCACAACTCCGCCCGCGTTACGGATAATATGCGCGTCGCCTAGCTCGAGCCCGAGCATCGCGAAAGTGTCAAGACGCGAGTCCATGCAGGACACCACCGCGAGCTTGAGCCGCGGGGGCAGTGGGAGGTCAGGCGTGTAGGCGGCTGCGTACGCGTGGTTATTGTTGAGAAGGTCGTCCGTGACAGCCATAGCCACCCCCAGGTGTTCCGGCGCGCGGCCAGGGCTGACCTTGCGCACATCTTTTGACAGCCTAAGGCACAGGTCGGCTCGCCGTCCGCAGCCTCCTGTGCCCCGAGTCGGCGGCATCGTGCGCTCCGCAGTTCACCATGGTGCGGTGCACCAGTCACCGCCGTTTGGCGGCTTCACCACAGCGCCGTGCCGCCGGGTTGCTCAGTACTGCTGATTTTCCGTGGCTTACCCGCAGGGGTAGGCTCGGGATATTCACTCGAACCGTTTCGAGTCGACGTACCGGGAGTTTCCCCACCGCACCAGGTCGCCCCATCTTCCCGCTCAGCACCCCCAGGAGGAACCCATGTCTCGCGTCTTCATCACCGGCTCGGCTCAGGGAATCGGCGCCGAGTGCGCCCGGCAATTGCTTGACCTAGGCCACGAGGTGGTGCTTCACGCGCGCGACGACCAGCGCGCTCTGGCCGCAAAGGACGCTAATCCAGGAGCGAGCGCAGTGGTCACCGGCGAGCACTCCGACATGGACAGCACCCGTGCCCTCGCCGCAGCGGCAGAGGCGCACGGTCCATACGACGTCATCATCCACAATGCTGGCGTGGGAGGCGGAAACGGAGACCGCACCGAGACCGCGGACGGACTAGAGCGCATCTTCCAGATCAACGTAATCGCGCCATACATGCTGACCGCGCTCATGTCGCTGGCGCCCCGCATGGTCTTCCTGACCTCAGGGCTGGAAGCCGACGGGCAATGGGTGCCCGACGACCTGCAGTGGACACAGCGCGAGTGGAACTCTATGCAAGCCTACTCAGACTCCAAATTGCACGACTCGATGTTGTGCTTTGAACTCGCCGCGCGTCACCCGGACATGGTCGTCAACGCGGTCGATCCAGGCTGGATCCAGACCCAACTGGGCGGCCCCGACGCATGGGATCCAGTGGAACTCGGTGCGGAGACCCAAGTGTGGCTCGCTACATCCGATGACGAGGTTGCTACGACGACCGGTCAGTACCTGAAGCGCCGCGAGGTGCACTCTCCCAACCACTTCGCACACGACGTGAACGCCCGCGCCGCACTCGTCGCGGAACTCGAACGTCTCACCGGCGTAGCCCTGCCGTAGCGGGGAGTTGGGACCGGCCGCCGGGACTTGGCCATTCTTGCCGGTCACCGGTCACCGGTCGCCGGTCGCCGCCCGTAGGGGCGCCGAGTTGCGTCCCATCAGCCCACGGCCACCGTGGACGATTGCCGCGCACGACAGCATCGGGTATTGTTCACGTTAACATCGCGCGTAGCAATGATCATGACATAGAGGTCCGTGACGGCGACAAGCATGCGCACCTGGACCACAATGAAAGGTAAGAATGGCTAGCGGGCCCCAGGCAACGAAGCCAGGAGAAGAAAACGAGCCGCGTGATACGTCGATTCATGTGACTCGCGACTCACTGGCGGACGGCCGAGAAATCATCTACTTCGACGACCGCGGTACCTCGCTACCGGCCACTCGAAAGCCAGACGCCCGCGCGTTAGATACCCGCCCGGCGACCGCTACCGCCCGCCAGGACCCGCTGACCGGCGAGTGGATCTCCGTCGCCGCCGCGCGCCAAAACCGCGTCATGCTGCCCCCCGCGCACCTCGACCCGCTCGCCCCGCAGACGCCCACCAACCCGTCTGAAATCCCCGACAACTACGACGTCGCAGTGTTCGAGAACCGCTCGCCGTCCTTTGGCCCGCAGGCGACTATTGAAGGTGACGGCTTCGCGTCCGATATCCAGCTCGAGCGCACCGCGACCTCAGCCGGCCGCTGCGAGGTGGTGTGCTTCTCCCCAAACCACGAGGGCTCCTTCGCGACGCTCGGCGACAACCGCGCGCGCACCGTCATTGAGGCCTGGGCGCACCGCACCGCAGAACTGTCCAAGGTCCCCGCTGTCCGTCAGGTGTTCCCCTTCGAGAACCGCGGCGAAGCGATCGGCGTCACGCTGCACCACCCCCACGGCCAGATCTACTCCTACCCGTACGTCACGCCACGCACCCAACGCCTCCAGGCCAGCGTCGCGCAGTACGGCGCGGGATTGATGACGGACATCCTTGACCGCGAGCGCGGCGGACCCCGCGTGCTCATCGCAGGAGAACACTGGACGGCCTTTGTGCCCTTCGCAGCGCGCTGGCCCGTCGAGATCCACATTCTTCCCCACCGCGACGTCCCAGACTTTGCGCACACCTCGCTGGCTGAGCGCGACGAGCTCGCGCACCTCTACCCACGTGTATTGCGCGGCGTCGACGCGCTTTACGACACCCCCACCCCGTACATCGGCGCGTGGCACCAGGCGCCGCTCGAAGGCGGCGACGGCATCCGCCTGATGGCGCAGATCACCAGCCCGCGCCGCGCCGCGGATAAGCTCAAGTTTCTCGCGGGATCCGAGGCCGCCATGGGCGCATGGATTGCGGATGTGTCACCGGAATCTGCGGCAGCCAACCTCCGCGACGCTCTCGCTCGGGCCGAGGCCTCGGCTGGTGCACTGCCAGCAGGCGCCGCGCCCTCCCTCATCACGTCCTCGCCTTCCGACACCGCCACTACCGCCACCGCCAAGAGAGACGTTTCATGACGACCATCAAGCCCACCGCCATCGCACCCACTACCGGGAAGCCTGCGACCGGGCTCAACCTAGGCCACGGTGGAGTCTGGTCCGCACCCGGCCGCGTTAATTTGATCGGCGAGCACACTGATTACAACGGTGGCCTAGTGCTGCCGCTAGCGATTGACCGCCGCACCACCTGTACGGTCACTCTGCGCGAGGACAGACTTCTTCGCGTCACGTCGACGGCTGGCGACGGCGAGGCGGTGGAACTCAGCATCGATCGTCTTGCGGCCGATGCCGTGGCTGGCTGGTCCGCGTATGTGTTGGGCGTCGCGTGGGCTCTGGGTGAGATGGGAGCAGACCTGTCGAGCGTCAACGGCTTGGACATCCAACTCGACTCAGACGTTCCGATCGGCGCGGGCTTGTCATCGTCCGCAGCCATCGAATGCGCAGTCGCGGTGGCACTCAACGACCTCTGGCAATTGGGACTGCCGCCCATGGAGCTCGCACGTGCGGGCAGGCTCGCAGAGAACAGCGCCGTGGGCGCGCCCACAGGAATTATGGACCAGGCCGCCTCGATGCTCGGCGAGAAAGATCATGCGGTGTTCCTGGACTGCATGACCGAAGTGGTTCAGACGGTGCCGCTGCACCTCGAGGAAAACAATCTCGCATTACTGATCGTCGATACGCGCGTCGAGCACGCCCACGCCACCGGTGGCTACGCTTCCCGGCGCGCATCGTGCGAGAGGGGAGCCGCCGCCATGGGCGTCACTCTTTTGAGCGAGCTGACCGTGGCGGACCTCCCCACGCTGAGCGAACGGGTCGATGACGAAACTTTCCGGCGCGTGCGCCACATCCTCACGGAGAACCAGCGGGTCGTGGACACCGTCGACGCACTTCGCACTAAGGGTCCCCTCGCGATAGGCGAACTGCTGTGCGCCAGCCATGCCTCAATGCGCGACGACTTCGAGATCTCCGTGCCCGCGATGGACCTGGCCGTTGACACCGCGATGGCGAACGGAGCGATCGGCGCGCGGCTTACCGGCGGTGGCTTTGGCGGATCCATGGTCGCGCTGGTCCACCAGGCGGACGTGGAGTCGATCTCCGCGGCCATCGCTTCGGGGTTCGCCGCAGCGGATTACACAGCGCCGCAATCGTTCACCGTGCACGCCGCAACAGGCGCCCATCGGGACGATGCCGCGGTTCACAGCGCCTAGCGGTTCGCAGTTCACAGTTCACGGCTCACCAAACTACGTAAGGATGGCAGCATGACTTGGATGGTGACCGGCGGAGCCGGCTATATCGGTTCACACGTCGTCAGGGCGCTCACGGGCGCCGGCATGAGCGCAGTGGCGCTCGACGACCTGTCCACGGGTTTTGCGGACTTTGTTGAGGACGGCGTGCCCCTGGTGCGCGCGACCATCCTGGATGGCGACACCGTCACTGCGGCGATGCGGGAGCATGGCGTGACGGGGGTGATCCACTGCGCCGGGTACAAATACGCTGGCGAGTCTGTCAAACGCCCCGTCCATACCTACCGCCAGAACGTCGAGGGCCTGGGAGTACTACTCGACTCGATGGCGGCGGCGGGCGCAGGACGCCTGGTGTTCTCGTCATCAGCGGGCGTCTACGGGACCCCATCGGTGGACCTTGTCACGGAGAAAACCCCCACCATTCCTGAGTCGCCCTACGGCGAGTCAAAGCTCATTGGCGAGTGGCTGATCCGCGACCAGGTACGAGCACTGGCAGCGTCCGATGCCCCCCTTACCGCTACCAGCCTGCGCTACTTCAACGTGGTTGGCTCTGGTTTCAAGGACATTTACGATGCGTCGCCCTACAACCTCTTCCCCCTCGTATTCGCGAAGCTCACGGCCGACGAGACGCCTGCGATCTTCGGCGACGACTACGCGACCGAGGACGGCACGTGCGTGCGCGACTACGTGCACGTCAGCGACCTCGCCCACTCACACGTGGCGGCGGCCCGCATGATGGAGGCCGGTCGCGAGCTCGCACCGGTGTACAACCTGGGCTCGGGCGCAGGCACCTCAGTGCGCGAAATCATGGACGCCGTGCGCGACGTCACCGAGATTGACTTCCAGCCGCGCATCGAGCCGCGCCGCGCGGGCGACCCCGCCAGAATCGTCGCGACCGGAGAACTGGCCGGGGACGACATCGAGTGGAAGAACAGCCACGACGTGCACGACATGGTCGCCAGCGCGTGGGCCTCACACCCCAAGGCCGACTAAGACGCGACGACCGCGTCGACCTGAATCTCCACCTTGTAGCGCGGGTCTGCGAGAGCACTCACCTCGACCAGCGTCGCGGCGGGCTGCACGTCACCAAAGGCCTCTTTGTGCGCCTTGGCAACCAGGTACATCTCGTCGATATTCGTCACATACGTGACGGTCCGCACCACGTCGCCCAGGCGAGCCCCGGCCGTGGCGAGCCCCTCCTCAATGACGCGGAGAGCATCGGCCGCCTGGGCGTATGCGTCGCCGTCCATCGCCTCATCGCGAGCGCATGAGCCCGAAACCCACACGTGGTTGCCCACCCGCACGGCCCGCGAGTAGCCGTAGCCCTTTTCGAACGGGCCGTCGGATCCAAAGTTCTCTCTCATGCACACATCGTATGGGTGCGCGGCCGAGCGCGCGCGGTCAGCCGCTCCAGTAACTGCCCGAAGGTCAGCGCGTCTGCAAGCGATGCAGGGTCGCGTAGCGCCCGCCGGCGGCGATCAGCTCGTCGTGGGAGCCCACCTCGACGACGCTCCCCTCCTCCAGCACCACGATGCGGTCCGCGGCGCGAACGGTCGACAACCGGTGTGCGACCACCAACGTGGTGCGGTCAGCCATAAGGTTCGCGAGAGCCCCCTGAATCTTCTGCTCGGACTCGGTGTCTAACGCGCTCGTGGCCTCGTCGAGTAGCAGGATGCGCGGGTCGCGAATGAGGGCCCGCGCGATCGATAGGCGCTGGCGCTGGCCACCGGACAGCCGCGCGCCGCGTTCACCGACGACAGTGTGGATCCCGTCGGGCAAACCTTCCACAAAGTCGCGTGAATTCGCGCTCTCCAATGCGTCCCACACCGCAGCCTCCGGGACCTCGCCCAAGCCGTAGGTCACGTTGTCCAGGATCGACCCCTCGAACATGACCGACTCCTGCGGGACCACCGACAGAAACCTACGGGCGGTGCGCAGGTCGAGGGTTTCCATGTCGACACCATCGAGCAACATTTGCCCCTCGGCGGGTCTCAGGAAGCCCAGGACAAGGTTGAGCAGCGTGGATTTGCCCGAGCCGGAGGAGCCCACCAGCGCGACGGTTTCCCCCTGCCTGATATGCAGATCCAGGTCGTAGATGGCCGGCTCCTTGGCCCCGGGGTACTGGAACGTCACATGCTCCACGCTGAGATCGCCGTCCACAGCATCCACCCGCGCCTTGCCCTCATTGAACTCAAGGTCTGGCTCCTGAAGTACTTCAGCAATCGACTTAAGCGACTCGCCTCCCTTCGCGGCGATCGGTACCAGAGACAGCACGGACGTGACGGCGCCGGTAAGCAGCGAGAAGTACGTCGATAACAGCACCACCTGGCCGGCCGAGATCTCGATGAGTCCAGAGATGGACGCGGCCGCAGCCCCGATCAGGCAGAACACCGTGAGCAACTGCAGCGACACCCAGCTGAGCGCACCGAACCGTCCATTGAGGATGTCGAGTCGCAGGCCGGCGGAGCGGACGCTCTCCGCTCCGAGCGCCACTCGCTCGGCGGCGACGTGCTCGAGCCCGTGGGCGCGCGTGATGGGCAACAGCGTCGCCATCTCTCCCACCCGTGAGGAGAACATCTCGACCTCGCGGCGGAACTCCTCGTTGCGGCGCGCGCTAGACCGGCGCACAATCCACCACAGTCCAGCGCCAAATGGGACCGCGAGCGCATAGACGGGCAGGAACTGGGGCACCTGTAAGGCGGTGATAATGACGGCTCCCAGGAACACGGTAATTGCGCTGAGGGCCGGCGTCCCCACCTGCAAAAACGCGAGTTCCACGTTCTCCACGTCTCGGACCAGCTTGGTTTGCACCACGGCGGACGATGCGCGGGAATGGAAGCCGATCGACAGTGCCTGGAGTCGCGCGATAAGCGCGTTGCGCAGGTCAGCACCGATTTGCCGGCTCGCGCCCATGAAGAGGCGAATGAACACCATATGAAACGGGTAGTTCTGTCCCAGCAGCACGGCCGCCGCAATTGCGAAGAAGCCAAGCCTGCGCATCGGCCCACCGTCGACCACCGTATCCACGACCGAGGCAACGATCACCGGGAGCAGCCATAGCGGGCTGTCCTTCACCACAAAGACACCGGCAGCCAGCGTGAAGCGCTTGGCGTGAGGGCGCATGAGGTTACGCGCGCTACGCACCGGGTGAGCGGCGTCGAGAGGGCTCTCCTGGTATAGCTGCTGAGTCAAGTCTGCTCCTCTTGGTGACTGCGCGCGGGCGGCTGAGAACCCGGCAAGTCTATTGCGGCACCCGCACCCCACGAGTCGCCGCCGCGGCTACGCTCAAACTATGACTGACCCCATACTGATGACCGGCTGCTCGACCGGAATGGGCCGCGAGGCCGCTCGCTCGTTGCTCGAGCGAGGCCACACCGTCTACGCCTCTGCACGGCGCCCAGAGACACTTGCCGAGCTCAAGGCAAAGGGCGCGCACGTGCTCGCGCTCGACGTGACCGACCTCGAGTCGATGCGAGCTGCGGTCAGGGCGGTGGAGGCGGAGCACGGCGCCGTGGGAACGCTCATCAACAACGCAGGTTACTCGCAGCCGGGGCCGATCGAAACCGTGCCAATCGAGAAGGCGCGCGCACAATACGAGACCAACGTCTTTGGGCTCACGCAGATGTGCCAGCTGGTGCTACCGGCGATGCGTGCGGCCGGCACAGGTCGCATCATCAATGTGAGCTCAATGGGCGGACGCATGGTGTTGCCCGCAGGAGGGTGGTACCACTCGACTAAATACGCGATCGAGGCACTGTCCGACGCGCTGCGCATGGAGGTGCGGCCGTTCGGAGTCGAGGTGGTGCTGCTCGAGCCCGGGGCGATCAAGACGGAGTTCGATGCCACGGCCGGGATGAGCACGGATGCGGACTTGCACTCGCCCTACTCCATCCTGGAAATCAACAACGGACGAATCTTTGCCGGGGCGTACGGGTCAGCGGCGGCCAGCGCCGATTACGGTGCCAAGATCTACGTGAAAGCCGTCGAGGCCCGCACACCGCGGCATCGCTACCTCAACACTGCTGGTGGGCGCGCCGCGGTCTACGCGCGCCACTTTTTGGGTTCGCGGGTCTGGGACGCCGCGGTTGGCCGCGCCTACAGCTGGCGTTAGCCTGAGGCCATGGAACCGTTCAGCATGATCAAGGGCACTGGGATCAAGATTTTCAGCCTCGAGAACAACGACGCGACCCTGGTGGTTGCCACCACCGACACGTCGCGGCCCGACGCGCCAGCCCAGATGCAGTACGAGGAGTGCGAGAACGATGCGGAGTCGCAGGCCGTCTTGCAGAAGTTCATCTTCGACCTGCAGCGCCAGGGCTGGCACATCGAAGACGAGCCAGTCGACTAACTACTCGAGCTCGTGGTTAATAAAGTACTTCCGCGCCACAGCGTCTAGCTCCACCCAAGTTCGTGGAGCCGTGAGTCGTTAATGCCAAAGTGATGCGCGATCTCGTGGACCACGGTGACCGCCACCTCCGCCCGTACGTGATCTGCGTCCTCGCAGAACCGCAGCGTGGGGAACATGTAAATAAAGATCCGGTCTGGCAGGTCGCCCAGGCCCCAGTCCGAGCCGCGCTCTGTGAGCGCCACCCCGTCGTATAGGCCAAGCAGATCAGGCTCCCCGCCCGGCGCCTCATCCTCGATCAGGATCACGACGTTGTCGATGAGCGCCACGAGGTCCGCCGGAATCGCATCGAGCGCGTCATCCACTAAGGCCTCAAAGTCCTCGCGGGACATCTCGACGGTCATCTTCCTAGCCCCACTGCATCCCGGCCAGCGAAGGCGAGCGCGACTCGCGAGGCTCGCCAGGCACCAAGATGATCGGCAGCATCGCCACTAGTAGCCCAACTCGCGCAGCCGCGCGTCGTTGATCCC
>Ga0314772_1001287_pt1 | contig 11416 bp, 15 predicted proteins | sample MetaGCBIW2018_FD_204520 | JGI IMG/M metagenome (GOLD analysis project Ga0314772, IMG submission 204520) | Cryopeg brine microbial communities from Beaufort Sea near Barrow, Alaska, United States - CBIW 2018 | ecosystem: Environmental > Aquatic > Marine > Coastal | place: USA: Alaska | collected... | reverse complement strand
GACCTTGCCTGCGATTACCCGCGAAATTTCCGAGCGGATGGCCTCGCTCGCGAAGCAGGGACCACCCACCGAGATGGTCGGACTTGACCCGTTCCCCACGTCACTTAACCTCGCCGAACTCGGAGGCCGTCGATGAACGCCCTTTTAGCCGCCGCCGCGGCCACTGCCGTCACTACTTCAGCCGATGCCGCCCAGCCCTCCACCTGGAATCTACTGCTGTGGGTCGCGTTGCCCTATGCGGCGTTTGCGACTCTCATCGTCGGCCTCGTGTGGCGGTATCGCTATGACAAGTTCGGCTGGACGACGCGCTCAAGCCAGTCGTATGAGAACAAAATCATGCACATCGCCAGCCCGCTGTTTCACTTTGGAATCATCGCGGTGTTCTTTGGCCACCTCCTTGGCCTGCTGATCCCCGAAGCATGGACCGAGGCCTTAGGACTGTCGGAGGAGACATATCACGCGCTCACGCTCCCGCTCAGCCTGGTCGCCGGAGCCGCGGCCATCATCGGGTTGGTGATGCTGATCTACCGCCGTCGGTCCAACGCCCAAGTGTTTCGACGCACCACCAACAACGACAAGACGATGTACGTGTTCCTGGGCGCCGCGATGCTGCTGGGAATCTTCAGCTCCTGGGCGGCTTCAGGGCTCGTGAGCGACGGGCACAACTACCGCGGCGACGTCTCGGTCTGGTTCCGCTCGATCCTCCTGTTCCAGCCGCAACCAGAGGCCATGGCGGCTGCACCGACATACTTCCAGCTTCACGTGGTCGCTGGGTTGCTGCTGTTCGCCGTATGGCCGTTCACCCGGCTCGTGCACGTGTTCTCCGCACCGCTCCAATACCTCACCCGCCCGTACGTGGTCTACCGCAGCCGCTCACCGCACCGCTCGGGTAGCCGCGCGACGCGCCGCGGCTGGGAGCCCATGCGAAAGGACTGACGCTGGGCCAACGCCCAACCACGCCACTCGGCTAGGACCGACCCGTCCCTGGCACCGCTTGCCGCTGACTCGTAGACTGGAAATATGACTAACGAACTTCATGATGTCCTGTGCGCCGTCATCACTGTGTCTGACCGGGCCTCGCGTGGCGAACGTGAGGACACCAGCGGGCGAGCGATCGTCGATGCTCTCAAAGCCGCAGGCGCAGACGTCGAGCACTCAGTGGTGGCTGACGGCGTTGATTCCGTCCTTGGCGCACTGCGCGCATGCACCACCACCGGAGCCCGCGTCGTCATCACGACCGGCGGCACCGGCCTCGCGCCTCGCGACTTCACGCCCGAGGCCACGGCCAGCGTGATTGCCCGCCCCATTCCAGGCATCCCCGAAATGCTGCGACGCATTAGTGGCGAGTCAGTCCCCACGGCCGCTCTCTCGCGCGGCATTGCCGGCGTCACCGGCGGGCCTATCACTGCAATCGTCATCAATCTGCCCGGCTCGCTGGACTCGGCCACCGCCGGCATTAAGGCGCTCTTGCCGCTGTTGCCGCACATGCTGAGCCAACTCGAGGGTGGAGACCATTGATCGTATTTGCCCGTGTCACACCCGATCCGCTTTCTCTTGACGAGCACGTTGCCGCGGTCTCGGGTCCCAGCCGGGGCGCCATCGCCAGCTTCGTGGGCACAGTACGTGACCACGACCCGTCAGTCGAGGGCCGCGTGACACACCTGGACTACAGCGCCCACCCCGATGCGCAGGCGACCATCAGCCGCATCGCCGCCGAGGTTTGCCGCGACGATGCTGGCGCCGGAGACATGACCGCCGCGGTGACCCACCGCATCGGCCTGCTGGGTGTGGGTGACGTCGCCATAGTGGCTGCCGTGGCTAGTGCGCACCGCGCCGAAGCTTTCGACACCTGCCGGCTACTCGTGGAGCGCATCAAGGCCGAGCTTCCCGTGTGGAAGCGTGAGATTCTCGCCGACGGCTCACACACCTGGGTTGGTATCTCATGACCGCACAGCCAGATTCAACACCGCAGCCAGATTCCACTACGCATCCCCTCCTGGATCGCTACGGGCGCGAGCACCGTGACCTGCGCATCAGCCTGACCGACCGCTGCTCGCTGCGCTGCACATACTGCATGCCGGCCGAGGGCGTGCCGTGGCTCAAGGCGGACACCATGCTGTCCACTGACGAGTTGGTGCGCGTGGCGCGAGTGGGCGTCGAGATGGGCATCAGCGAGATCCGCCTCACCGGCGGCGAGCCGTTGCTGCGGCCCGACGTCGTGGACGTGGTGGAGCGCATGGCCGGCCTCGAGGGGCCACACGGTCACCCCGAGGTCTCGCTCACGACGAATGGACTGCGCCTGCCCGGGCTCGCGGCTAAGTTGCGCGACGCGGGGCTCGTGCGCGTCAACGTTTCGCTCGACACGCTGAAGCGCGAGCGGTTCGCCGAGCTCACGCGCCGCGACCGGATCACGGACGTATTCGCCGGACTTGCGGCGGCCGATGCTGCTGGCATGTCTCCCATTAAGCTCAACGCGGTCGCGATGCGGGGGGTCAACGACGACGAGATCGTGGACCTCACGCAGTTCTGTGTGGACCACGGCTACCAGATGCGTTTCATCGAGCAAATGCCACTCGACGCCGGGCACACGTGGGATCGCAACGAGATGGTGACTGGTGAGGAGATCCTCGCGCAGCTCATGGCGAATTTTTCGCTGACCGAGCGCGGCGACCGCGGTGCCGCCCCCGCGCAGGTGTGGGACATCGACGGCGGGCCCGCCTCCGTCGGCGTCATCGCTTCTGTCACGAAGCCGTTCTGTGGCACGTGTGACCGCGTGCGCCTCACGGCCGACGGTCAGCTCCGTGCGTGCCTGTTCGCGCGCAAGGAGTCCGACATCCGGGCGCTGGTGCGAGACGGTTCGGATGACGAGGCGATCGCCGCGGCGATTACCGCGTGCCTGCAACTCAAGCAGCCCGGCCACGACATCGACGACCCCGCATTTTTACAGCCCGATCGCCCCATGAGCGCGATCGGCGGGTAGACCTATTCGGCGCCAATCCACCTTGGGGCTGTGCACAGCAGGACCCCGTTGGGTACGACTCGTTAATGCACCCCCATGTGCGGACGGCCAGTCGAGTGTGTGTTCCCTGTCCAGAAGCCGTCTGTCTCGGGGCAGCGCGCCCGGCTCCGCCTTGCGGCGCGGTGCCCCGAAAAGCAAAAGCATCCCAGGAATCCAGGTTCATCCAAGCTCACGTTGGGGAGTCCGGCGCACCTGAGCACGCGCGTACTGAGCGAAAAGCCTTCGACGAGTAATGTTGCTACTTCAAGTAAAGCCGCCGGGCTCGCGCCCGGCGCGATGGTAGGTTCAATCGTCATGGCAGATTTTGGCAACTACGTAGTCTACGTAGACGAGAGCGGCGATCACAGTCTGACTGAGATTGACGAGCAGTATCCAGTTTTTGTGCTTGCCTTTTGTATCTTTCGAGTCGATCTCTACACTACCCAAATCGTCCCGAGCGTTCAGAGACTGAAGTTCGATTTCTTCGGACACGACATGGTCGTTCTTCACGAGCGGGAGATCCGAAAGTCATTACCGCCCTTTGACATCCTGCTCAACAAGGAAACCCGCTCAGATTTCATGGCGCGGCTCGATGAGGTCGTCGACAGCGCAGCCTGCTGTATCGTCGCCGTCGTAATAGACAAGATCGCTTTCAAGCGTCGAGTCGGTTCCGATGTCAACCCGTACCACATTGCACTCGAGTTCGGCCTTGAACGAGTTTTCTTGGAACTCCAGAGTCGCGGCCAACGAGGACAACGAACCCATGTCATCTTCGAGGGGCGAGGCAAAAGAGAGGACCGTGACCTAGAACTAGAGTTCCGAAGGATCATGGACAACACTGACATGTTGGGCATGCCAGAGACGCTCGAATTCATGTGTGCGAGCAAACAAGCCAATAGCAGCGGGCTCCAACTAGCTGACATGGTCGCGAGGCCGATCGGTCTGCATTGGCTGAAACCAAATCAGCCAAACCGCGCGTGGACGACACTGGAGCCCAAAATCCGTCGTTCTCCGAGAGACGCTATCAACGGCTGGGGATACAAGGTCTACCCGTAAAAAAGCGCTAGGCCCCTGGGCGTTCCCAGGAGCCTAGCGCCGACCGGGCATTCCCAATCCACTTGTGAGATGAGCGTACATCTGTTCGCGCGAAATTGGAACCACCGAATCTCGAATGTGGCTTAGTCTTCGTTTTTGGAAGTGTTCCAGACTGCTCGATGGGCGGCCTCCACCTCAAAATCGGCAGGCAGAGCCTCAACCAGGTCGTCGAAGTTTGACTTCAACGCGTCTTCAAACGCGTGGGCTTTGGCGGCGACAAATCTCGGCTTGTCGTCGTCGAGAGAGTCGAAGTACACGCCAATATTAAAGGCGATGTCATCTACCTTCCTAGATACGGATTTGCTCCCGTAGGCCGCGAGCTCGAGCGCGCATTCCTCGAGCGCAACCATCCGGCCGAATTTCACCCCGAACTCGGTAATCGTCTGAGCCGATCGACCGTCATCCACACCCTTGCCTGAATTGCCGTACATCGATTCATAAAAGTCATGGAGAGCGCCTGACGCTTCAGCGACAAGGGTAAGTGCCGTCAACTCTGCACGACGGCGCTCAGCGAATAGTTCCGCGCTGATGGCGGCCTGAGCGCGGATTCGTTCGTTTCGCTCCGTTTGGCGTGCGGTACTCCACGTCGACCAGAACACCCCAATCAGGGCAAGAGTCGAGAGGACGAGCAGGAGCACTATAGAGAGGGCACTGAGGCTCGTCGTCGTATTTTGGGTATCCGGTATCGTCACGACGGACATACTACTTGCGAGTTCTAGGGCATTTCTCAATTGACTGACTGTTTATGGGTGCATTGACGAGTTGCTCCATTAGTGGTGGCCGTGTGCATATGGCGGCGCGCAGCAGTGAGGTTAGCTCCCAATCCCGGCGTGGTCGCGCTCGTGGCGGATGCAACTTGTACTGAATCAGGACGCCGCCTCCGCTTGCAGATGCCGTACCTGCGGCACTAACCTGTATTTTATGCCGCATTTACGGATATCTGAGGCCGCACGACTCGTGGGAGTCAGCGACGACACCATGCGTCGTTGGATTGACGCTGAGTCGCTGCCCACGGTCAAAGACGAGGCAGGCCGCACCCTTATTGACGGCGCACACGTGGCCCGGCTCGCACGCGACCATGCCGTCGCGCCAGCGGACACGTCGGGCGTCGCGCGTTCCGCACGTAACCAGTTCGTCGGGATCGTCACCGCAGTGACCGCGGACACCGTCATGGCACAGGTCGAGCTGCAGTGTGGGCCGCACCGCGTCGTCTCGCTCATGAGCTCCGAGGCCGTGCGCGACCTGGGCCTCGAGGTGGGCACCGTCGCGGTGGCCGTCGTCAAGGCCACCACCGTGATCGTCGAAACAGCCGAGCCTCAGGCGCGGTCGTGACGTGTGGCGTGTTCGGCGCGGTGGTGTTCAGCACCTCCGCGTTACTTGCGCTAACGGGCTGCTCCTCAGCATCGTCAAGCCCAAACAACGAAACCATCACCGTCTTCGCCGCAGCATCGCTGACCGACACGTTCACGGAACTTGGCAAGGACTTCGAGGCCGCCAACCCTGGCATCGACGTGGTGTTCTCCTTCGCGGGCTCTGCCGACCTCGCGACGCAAATTGTCGAGGGCGCACCCGCCGACGTCTTCGCCTCCGCCAACGAGGCGCAGATGGACGTCGTGTCGGCAGAGAGCCTGACCGCCGTCGCGCCCGTCATATTCGCGACGAACATCCTGACCATCATCGTGCCGTCGGACAACCCCGCAGATGTCGGCTCATTCGAGGACCTTGCCAACGCTGACGTTGCGACCGTGGTGTGCGCACCCCAGGTGCCGTGCGGTGCCGCAACGGTGACACTCGAGGATACGTACGGCGTTGATATCCCGGCCGTGAGCGAGGAGTCGTCCGTCACCGACGTGCTCGGTAAGGTCAGCAGCGGCCAGGCGGATGCCGGCATCGTCTACGTCACTGACGGCGCGAGGGCGGGCGATTCCGTCATGGGCATCCCCATTGAGGGCGCCGATGCGGCGACCACCACGTATCCGATCGCGGCACTCGCCGGGGCTAGCGTCGCCGCGCAAGAGTTCGTTGACTACGTCGCCAGCCCGGCTGCCGCCACGGTTTTCGCCAAGGCCGGATTCGGCACGGCATGACACTCTCTCCCCCGGCGCTCCCCGGCACCCCTGCCGTCCATCGCCCCGACTCGCGTTCGCCCAAGTCGGGCTACGTCCCGCCCTGGCTGCCGCCGATCGCAGTCGTGGGTGGACTGCTGATTCTGGTGCCGCTGGTCGCGATGTCCACGCGGGTGGACTGGGCGAACTTCGGCGCGCTAGTGACCTCACCGAGCTCCCTCGCGGCCCTCGCGTTGTCGCTACGCACATCGCTCGCGGCCACTGCCCTGTGCGTCGTTCTCGGAGTCCCGATGGCCATGGTGCTGGCGCGGGTGGACTTCCCGCTTAAGAACCTGGCCCGCACCCTGGTGCTCGTGCCGTTGGTACTCCCACCCGTCGTGGGCGGCCTCGCGCTGCTCTACGCGTTCGGCAAGCGCGGACTCCTCGGCGGCGCCATGAACGTGCTTGGCATCGACATTGCTTTCTCCACCACCGCAGTAGTGCTAGCACAGACGTTCGTCGCGCTGCCGTTCATGGTGCTGACGCTTGAATCCGCGCTGCGTTCGCGCGGGGCACGGTACGAGGGCGTCGCGGCGACGCTGGGCGCGCGGCGTGGATACACCTTCCGCCATGTCACTGTGCCGCTGATGTGGCCCGCACTGATCGCAGGAACGGTGCTGTGCTTCGCACGGGCGCTCGGCGAGTTCGGCGCGACGTTGACGTTCGCGGGAAGTCTCGAGGGTGTGACGCGCACGGTCCCACTGGAGATCTACCTGCAGCGCGAGGTGGATCCCGATGCGGCCGTCGCACTGTCGCTACTGCTCATAGCGATTGCGCTGGTCATCGTGGGGCTCGCCTACCGGCGCCCGGGCAGTCAGAGCATCTGGTGAGCACCCGCGATGGCCCCGTGACGAATCCGCGCCGCACCACGGAGCGTTCCCGTGCAACGGCGGGTCTCACGGCATCGGCGGTCATCGCCGCGCGTGGACTCGACGCGGCACTGAACGTCGAACCCGGCCACACGTTGGCGCTGTTGGGGCCCAACGGATCCGGCAAATCCTCGTTGCTCGGCGTGCTCGCGGGCCTCTTGCGCCCGGACGCAGGGGGTGCGCGCCTTGGCGGCGTCGAGCTATTCGAGGTCTCACCGGCAGCCGTGCGATGGCCACGTCCCGACCAGCAGCCAATCGGGCTGCTTGGCCAGGAGCCGTTGCTCTTCCCCCACCTGAGCGCGCTCGACAACGTCGCGTTCTGCGCGCGAGCAACCGGAACCACCCGGCTCAACGCACGCGAGGCGGCGATGACCTGGCTACGTGCGGTCGACGCAGAGTCCCTCGCGCAGTCGCGACCAGCCGCGCTTTCGGGGGGTCAGGCGCAAAGAGTCGCTATCGCCCGGGCGCTCGCAGCCGAGCCTGCGGTGCTGTTGTTGGATGAGCCACTCGCGGGGCTCGATATCGACGCGGCGGTGACCGTGCGCGCGGTTCTCGCGAAAGTCCTGCGCGACCGCACGGCGGTGTTGGCGACCCACGACGTGGTCGACGCGTCGATGCTCGCGGACGACATCGCGGTGATGCACGAGGGCAGAATCGTCGAATCGGGTCCCACTCGCGAGGTGCTCGCCCGGCCCCAGCACCCCTTCACCGCGCGCATGGCGGGCCGAGGCCTGATTCGGGGCATGCGTACCGCAACCGGGATTCGCTTGGCCGACGGCACCAAACTTGTGGGAATATCTGCGGACGATGCGCCTGTGGGCAGCGACGCCCTACTCACCGTGCGTCCGGGAGCCGTGCGGGTGGCACCCACCGGAAGTTGCGCGCCGCCACCCAACGCCAACATGTTGACCGCCACCGTCACCGCCGTGGAGACCCACGCAGAGTCGTTAAGAATTTGGGCGGGCGGGCTGATCGCCGACCTGGATCTGGAGACCGCGCGCGATCAGGCGCCGGCCCGAGGCGATGCCGTGACGCTGCACGTCGACCCGGCGGCCACAGTTGTCTATCGCGCGACCCTACGCGCGGAGTAATCTGCCACTAGAGAAGCACCTATGACACCGAGAGGGTCGTGATGAACAACACATGGGCCAGGGGCTTTGTTGCCGTCTCGGTGGTCGTCGGACTGGCTGGTTGTGGCACATCCGGGGCCTCATGCCCGGCCGTCACGTCCGAGTTTTTACCAACGGCCACGTCGGGCCAGACCATCGAAGTCGACCTGGCGAACGTCTACTCGGAGTGCAACGACCAGGGTGAGTTGACGATCTCCGGGCCCAGTCCCGTCGCAACGATTGAGCTCGTGTCGATCGACACCCGTGAAAAGGTGCTGGCCACCGGCAAATCGACCGCCGCCAAGGACGGCACGGCAACCGTGGAACTGACCATCCCGTCCGATGAGGCAGGAACGATTTCTGTCATGTATGAGGGCGTGTCACTCGGAACCGTGACAGTGACCAGGTAGCGACCGAAACTCAGTTGATGGCCCCGGCCTAGCCCATCAACGTGAGGGCAATCGCAGTGCGGCACTACCCCCCGGCGAAGGGCGGGAGCACGTCGAGCGTCGAGCCGGCGGCTATGACCTCGTCCGCCTCAACCCTGCGCCCGTCGACCATCAGCGCACACTGACGCCACACGCGCGCCAGGTCCGCGCCCCGGGCCGCGACCAATCGCTCACCAATCTGACTCGCGGTCCCCGACGCCACCGACGCCTCGTCGATTCCTGCAGCCTCGGCCGCAGCCGCAAAAAGCCTCACGGTCACCATCAGCCGGGCATCTCCTCTGTCCATGACAGCGCTAGCGCGCTGGCCTTGCGCGAGGCCTCCGCCACGGCATCGGCGCCACCGCCATTCTGCGCAGCGGCGTAGCCCACCAGGAAGGTCGCGAGCGGAGCGGCAGGACGGGTTACCGAGTGCGCCGCGTCGCGTGCGACGTCGAGCAGCCCCTGAACGTCGACGTCGTCAAAGTCGACGCCGAGTTCCTTGGACAGTGCCGCCATCCACGATTCGAGTTGTGCGGGTGTAGTCATGAATCCTCTTCCAACGCGGCGGGCCATGGACGCGCACCCCAACGGTCCGCGTCCTGCCAAGTATCGACGTCATCACTGGCATGGTGCAATCCGAGTACCGGTGTCATGTCCAGCGCGCCCGTGAGCTGCCCCATCGACGCGCCGGCCAGCCGCGGCAAGGCCTGCACTGCGTGTGCCAGCGACCGCGCGCGATACACGGCGAGCAAGGGCTGCGTCCGTCCCATGTCGTCCACCAGCCAGGCTCCGTCACTGGTCCCGGCGATAATTCCATCGCTACTCACGTTGACGGCACGCGAGGCGGCGGACTCCACGAGCGCAAGCACGGCATCGGCCGCGTTGGGCATGTCGCAAGCAAGAGCCAGTACCAAGTGATCGGGATCGAAGTCATTACTGTTGCCGCCGCCGAGCGCAGCGAGCGCGCCCAGCCCCGCAGCTATCCCCGCCGCCGGACCGCTGCCCGCGGGTTCCTCCCGCGCGATGTGCACGCCGGTGCGAGCTAATGCGTCAGGCCCCACGACGATCACGGGTGACGCATGAGCCACCTGGCACGCGGCCAACGCGAGGTCAAGCAACGTGTCGCCGCCCACGATCAGGTCGGGCTTGGAGGCACCACCGAGCCTACGGGCGTGGCCTCCTGCGAGCACGATGGCGGCGAGCGTCATGCTCCACGGCTCCAGTCCCCGGACTTTCCGCCGGTTTTGGCCACCAGCTCGATGCACGCAATTGAGGTGCCCTTGTCCAGGCCCTTGACCATGTCCACCACGTTGAGCGCCGCAATACTGACCGCGGTAAGCGCCTCCATCTCGACGCCCGTGCGGTCGGCGGTGCGGGCAGTGGCGGTGATCGCGACTCCCCCATCGACGATCTCCAGGTCCACCACTACGCCATGGACGCCGATCACGTGCGCCAGCGGCAGCAGGTCGGGGGTCTTCTTCGCACCGGCGATTCCCGCGATGCGCGCGACCGTGAGCACGTCGCCCTTGGGCACCGACCCATCTCGCAGCGCGGCCACCACCAGCGGCGCACACTCGACGAATCCGCGCGCCGTCGCGCTGCGAATGGTGGGCTGCTTATGGGTCACGTCGACCATGCGGGCATGCCCGGCCGAGTCCAAATGCGTAAAGTCAGTCACGGTTACTTTTGCCTTTCAACCAGAGATCCTGATGAGTTCCACCGTATCGCCCTCGCGCACGCTATCCACGTCCGCCGGGACCACCGCGAGCGCCTCGGCGAGCGCGAGGCTCGCCACCAAGTGCGAGCCAGAGCCGCCGCCGGTGGCCGGAAGCACGGAGCCGTCGGGGTGAAATCTCACGGGCATGTACTGCTGGCGCTCGGGGGGCGTGGACCAGCCCTGCGCGACGATCACGCTTTCGAGCGGCCGATGCGGCGGAAGCCCCCGCATCACCCGCACCATAGGCGCGACGATCACCTCGAAGGACACCAGCGAGGAGACCGGATTGCCGGGCAGGCATGCGATGGGGGTGCCGTCGAGTGTCCCTAAATGCAACGTCCCAATACCTTGCGGCTTACCCGGCTGCATCGCGACCTTCACGAATGTCACGCCTCGGTCCGCGAGCGCGCCCTTGACCACGTCGTACACGCCGGCGCTCACCCCACCCGACGTGACGATCAGGTCGGCGTGGGCGCCCTCCAGCGCGGCCAGCAACCCCTCGGCCGTGTCGCCTACGCGGGTCAGCACGCGTGGGATCCCGCCCGCGCGGCGCACGCTCGCGGCGAGCACCACCGAGTTTGAGTCGTAAATCTGCCCAGGGCGCAGGGGCTCGCCCGGCGCGACCAGCTCGTCGCCCGTCGCGAGGATGGCGACCACGGGACGACGAATCGCGGACAGGCGCGACGCGCCGACGCTGGCCGCCGCAGCTAGCTGGGAGGGCTCGAGCAGGACGCCGGGCTGCATCACGACCTGGCCGGTCACGACGTCCTCGCCACGGCGGCGAATGTGGGTGCGCCCGATGGGGGCATCAAATATCTGCACCGAGGCGCCATCGGCATCAAATGGCTCGAACATGGCAAAACTCGCCGACGTGGCCTCCACGGGGATGATAAGTTCCGCGCCGTCCGGGACCGGTGCTCCCGTCATTACGCGCACCGCACAGCCGGGACTGACCGTTGGGGCGCTTTCGGATCCGGCGACGCTCTCCCCCGTCACGCGTAGGGTGACCGGCACAGCCTTGGTGGCGTGCTCGACGTCCGCCCAGAGCACGGCAAAGCCGTCCATCGCAGAGTTGTCAAACGGCGGGGAGTCGAC
>Ga0314772_1001286_pt1 | contig 11431 bp, 11 predicted proteins | sample MetaGCBIW2018_FD_204520 | JGI IMG/M metagenome (GOLD analysis project Ga0314772, IMG submission 204520) | Cryopeg brine microbial communities from Beaufort Sea near Barrow, Alaska, United States - CBIW 2018 | ecosystem: Environmental > Aquatic > Marine > Coastal | place: USA: Alaska | collected... | reverse complement strand
CTGAGGGGCTGTTGGAGCAGGATCCGGTAACAGAGCGTTATAGTCTAGGATTGGGGCTGTTTTCGATGGGAGCTTTAGTGCGCCAGCGCCTGTCAGTGACCAGTGTCGCCAAAGAACTGCTGACAGATCTGCGTGACGAGGTGCGGGAAAATGTCGAATTGGCCGTTCTGAAAGGAAACACGATCACGTACATCTATGATTTTGAGAGCCCAGAGGCTGTGCGCCTGCGACCCAGGCTCGGTATGTCCATGCTGGCCATCGACAGTGTCTTGGGTATGGCAATGGCAGCCTTTCAGAGCGAAGAAAAGATCAAGGAGTTACTTAACGACGGCTCCAAACACCGTCCGTCAGCGGCTTGGAGAAAAGAGCTCTACAAAGAAATAGAACAGATTCGCGCCAAAGGCTTCGCCTCTGAGGAGGAGAACGCGAAATTGGGAGCAGTCTGTGTCGCTGCACCGGTGTACAGCGCCAACGGCAGCGTAAATGCTGCGATCGGTATAACCGTACCATATCAGCGAGGCGACAATGAAAGAATGGAAATGCTCGCCCGCAGGATAGTGGAGACGGCACAAGCAGTCTCAATGCGTCTGGGTTACACCGCCGAGCAGACGGCTCTTTATACATAATTATATGACAACACAGACAATAATAGGAATGTTACACGATGGTACAGATAACAGTCGAAGGTAAAGATAGGCAGTCGTTCGAATGTGGTTCTGAAGATACCATATTGAGAGCAGCGTTACGTGCAGGCATAGGGTTTCCCTATGCCTGCAACGTTGGCTCCTGTGGAAATTGCCGTTTCCAGTTACTTGATGGTGAAGTCGAGCACGCTCGCCAGGATGCTCCCGCATGGACCGAATCCGATCTGAAGCGTAACCGCTATTTGGGCTGCCAGGCACAGCCCAAAAACGACTGCCGCATCAAGCTCAGGTTTGACGAGTCTTTTACGCCGGAGATTACTCCGGCGAAAACTCAGACCACGCTTAAAGAAAAGAACGCCATCACCCACGACATCACAGAATTCGTCTTTGAACTGGAACATCCCAATCGTTTTCTGCCCGGTCAATATGCGCTCATCGGCCTCCCTGACATTCAGGGAGGCCGGGCCTACTCCATGAGTAACATCACTGAGGATGGCTCAGAGTGGCACTTTCAGATAAAGCGTGTGCCTCAAGGCATCGCCACCACCTGTTTATTCGATCGCGTTGAAATCGGCGATACGCTTGAGGTCGACGGCCCCTACGGTACCGCCTATCTGCGCGAAGACGCACCCCGAGACATTCTATGCCTTGCCGGAGGCTCTGGCCTTTCTCCCATGGTCTCCATCACCCGCGCCGCGGCGGTAAGCGGAAAACTCCAGGGCCGCCAGATTGATTTCGTCTTCGGCGGCAGAGCGAGCCGGGATATCTGTGGGCGAGAGATTCTGGCCGAGCTACCCCGCTTCGGCGAGCGCATCCATTTTCACGAGGCCATCTCCAACCCGGGTCCGGATGATAGCGACTGGCAGGGTTATGTAGGCTTCGTTCACGACGTTGCTCACGAGATTTTCGGCGACAGTATCCGCGACAAAGAGATTTACTTCGCAGGACCGCCGCCCATGGCCCAGGCCGTGCAGAAGCTGCTTTTCGACCTAAAAGTGCCGGCTGAACAAATTCATTTCGACGAGTTCTACTAGTCACGCTTCATGTCTGCTCCCTGCTCGCCGCAAACACTGGCGCTGCAGGTTTTAACATCGCTGCCAGCTATGTATGCCGCTGAACTCGGACAGTATTGGGGCAGTGACTTCGATCCCGCGACATTGCGGCGCACGACCAAGGTGGTCCCTTTAGGAGAGACTCGCATGAAATGGATCAAACCTGTCAGATACGCATTCGGAATGATTGCGGCGCTCAGTATATCCGGAGTTGCTCAGGCTCACTTCCAGGAGCTGATTCCCAGTACCGAGATTGTGACTCAGACAACAGGACGTCAGCTCGGTCTTGAGTTGCAATTTACTCATCCCATGAGCGGCGGCCCCGTGATGGAGATGGGCCAGCCCAGGCAATTCGGCGTCCTTACAATCCAGGGCAGAGAAGACTTAACCTCAAAGCTTGAGCCCCGAGCAAAGGCTGGGAAACGGACCTTCGAGGCCAACTACAGCTCCAAGCACCCTGGCGATCTAATATTTTATGTGGAGCCTGCGCCCTATTGGGAGCCCGCAGAAGACGTGATGATTATCCATTACACCAAGACCGTTGTCAGTGCGTTTGGGGGCGAAGAGAACTGGCAGGCAGACGTTGGCTTCCCTGTCGAAATAACCCCCCTCTCCCGCCCCTATGGCCTTTGGACCGGCAACCTCTTCACCGGAATCGTCAAAAAAGATGGCCAGCCCGTACCCTTTGCCGACATAGAAGTTGAATGGCGCAACGACGGATCCGTAGAGGTGCCTGCCGACCCCTTTGTGACGCAAGTCATCAAGGCTGACGCCAACGGTGTGTTTAGTTATGCCATGCCTCACAAGGGCTGGTGGGGCTTTTCCGCTCTGCTGGAAGGGGATTCCACAATGCAGAATCCTGAAGGCAAGGAAGTACCGGTGGAAACCGGGGCGCTGATCTGGGTTCGCACCAGAGATATGAACTAGGGAGCCTCAAATGGCACACATACCTGACGGCGTGCTTGCCACGCCGATACTGATTGTCGGCGCGATAGTCACAGTTACCGCTGTTACCATTGCGGTACGGCGCCTCCAGCCAGAACAAATTCCACAGGCTGCCGTCATGGCCTCCGCCTTTTTTGTCGCCTCTCTGGTCAGCGTACCGGTTGGTGTCAGCAGCGTACACCTGATATTGAACGGCCTTATGGGGCTTGTCCTGGGCTGGGCTGCGGTTCCAGCCATTCTGGTGGCGCTGCTGCTACAGACTGTATTCTTCGGTTATGGCGGAGTGCTTGTGCTTGGCGTAAACGTCATGAACATCGCGCTGCCAGCCTTGCTCTGCGCTCTGTTTCTTCGCGGTCCACTGCAACGGGCAGGAAGGCGCGGCTCGTTTGTTATCGGCGCTCTCGGCGGCGCCTTAGCGGTCTCCATGACCGGTTTGTTAGTCTGCACGGCGTTGGCTTTCAGCGGCAACGAGTTTGTGCCCGCTGCCAAGGTTCTTTTCGCGACGTTTGTGCCACTTGCCCTGGCTGAAGCGATGGTCACTGGAGCAACGGTCTCATTTTTAAAGCGGGTGTCGCCAGAGCTGTTCTTTGCAAGGGAGCCGGACCATGGCACGCTTTAGCGCTCTGTTAGTGGTGTTGCTCGGAGTATCGAGCCCTGCTGCTCATGCCCACCTTCTCAAAGTGTTCGCCTTTGCCGAAGGCAACCGTATTGGAGGCATCACCTATATGGTTGGCGGCACCCCGGCTTCAGGCGCAAACGTGGAAGTGAAGAGTGCGGACGGTCGTTTGTTGGCGACGCTGATGCCGGACGCCGCTGGTAAGTTCAGCTATGAAGCGAAGCGCCAGGAGAATCATGTCATTGTCGCCAATACGGGTGATGGCCATGTCGCCCAGTGGACGGTGACCGCTGCTGAACTCACCGGCAAAGATATCCGCAGCGTCGACATAAACACTGACAGCACGCCTTCGACCAATGCAACGAGCCCGACAGAAGAGCCCGGCGACGGTGAACTTGCCGTGCTGGTAGAGCAGGCCGTGGCAAGGCAGATCCGGCCTTTACGTGAACAACTGATCCTTTACGAGGATCAGGTCCGTCTGCGCGATATAGTCGGCGGCGTCGGTTACATCATGGGTCTGTGCGGGTTTGCTATTTGGTGGAAGCAGCGTCAAAGGAGTGGCTCATGAGCAGTCTTACTCTGCAGCTTTGCAATAGCAGCGAAAGCTGGCTGACCCAGCGGGACTCGAGAACCCGGGTGATCACCGCGGTACTGTTTTCCCTTACGGTCGTCAGCCTGACTCAGCTACCACTTCTGACAGTCGCCCTGGTAATCGCCGTGAGCACGGCCATGGCGGTGGGTCTGCGCCCGTTGACTCTGCTCAAGCGCATTGCGGCCCTAGAAACCTTTATGCTGGTCTTGCTTGTGCTCTTGCCCTTCACCACCCCAGGTACCACGCTGTTTGAATTAGGAACACTAACAGCCAGCAAGGAAGGGTTCAGGTTGGCCGTCACCATTGTGCTCAAAGCCAACTCCGTGGTGCTGATACTTCTGGCGTTGGTGGGAACCCTTGAGCCTGTCGTGCTTGGCAACGCGCTGGCGCGCCTGCGAGTTCCGACGAAACTGGTTCATCTTTTCCTTCTCACGGTGCGCTACATCGGCGTGCTGCATGAAGAGTATCAAATCCTTTGCCGCGCCATGCGAGCCCGCGCCTTTTCTCCTCGGAGTAATTTCCACACTTGGCGCAGCTTCGGCAACCTTCTTGGCATGCTGCTGGTGCGAAGTCTTGAACGGTCCCAGCGAATCATGGCTGCCATGAAGTGCCGCGGCTTCGACGGCCGTTTCCATTTGCTCAGTGCACAGCATTGGCAATGGCGGGACAGCCTTATGCTACTTCTTGCCCTGACCACCCTCGGCACCCTCTTAACTCTGGATCTCCTGTTATGACTCAGCCACTGCTGTCGCTTGAACGACTCTGTTTGACTTACCCGGACCGGACAGTGCTGGCTGACGTCAATTTTACCCTGTATCCGGGCGAGAGGGTCGCACTCCTCGGGGCTAACGGGGCTGGAAAGACGACTTTACTCGAGCTTATGGTTGGACTGAACAAGCCAGCATCGGGCCGGATCGTGGCTTTCGGAAGACCTCGCCTTTGCGAGCGGGACTTCCGTGAGGTTCGCGCCCGGGCGGGACTTCTGTTTCAGGACTCTGACAACCAATTGTTTAGCCCCACGGTATTGGAAGATGTCGCGTTTGGCCCCCTCAATCTTGGCCGCTCCAGGCAGCAGGCTCTGGCCGTCGCCCGTCGCACACTCGAAGAGTTGGGCATAGGCAATTTTGCCGAACGGATAACCTATAAGCTTTCCGGGGGCGAAAAGCGCCTTGTTGCACTGGCAACCGTATTGGCAATGGAGCCAGACGTGCTGCTGCTCGACGAGCCTACAACGGGATTGGACGAAGAGACCGAACATTTTTTAATGAATTACCTGCTGCGCCTTCCACAGGCCATGGTTTTTGTTTCCCACGATGCCGCTTTCGTCGAGCAGTTGGCAACCCGCGCCGTGATCCTGAAAAACGGCAATCTGGTTGACGCGCCCCTTCACCGTCATCCACACGTTCATGCCCACAGCCATTTGCATGTTCATCCAGCCGATGATGAGCCGGTCCATGAGCATGAAGAGTATCTAGGGCAGCACGAGGATAATTTCCCGTTACTCGGGCAAAACAAGGCCAAGACAAAATTGATTCATACTGACGCTACTCGACCGTCCAGAAAAAATACCGACACCAGTGACTATTGAACTGGCCAACAGCTCTATCACCGATAAGCTTGAGGCCCCGAACAACAAACACGTATCGCTGGTAGAGCTTGGAGTGATGTTTTTCCGGATTGGGGCAACGTCATTTGGCGGCCTGTGGGGTGCAACCCAAAAGCTGGAAAAAGAGCTGGTCCACAATAAAAGCTGGCTGACCGTCGAGGAGCAGAAGGCTCTGATAGTAGCGGCCACCCTTATTCCAGCACCAAAATTCCTGGCCTTCGGCGGCATGGTCGGTTTTCGTTTACGCAAGTGGCCCGGGAGCATCGTCGCCCTTTTCGCGATACTCGCTCCGCCGGCGCTGCTGGTCCTTACAGGAGCAATTTTTCTCAATCCGGAGCTGCTCGGCGGCCCTATGCCGACACTTCGCCGTGCGGTCGGGATTGGTGTGATTGGCCTGCTTTTTGGCAACGCCTTCCACCAACTCCGCAATGCCAAGGTTCCGCGCCGGCAACGAATCGTCGGCATCGCCCTTGGGGTATCAGTCGCGAGCGCTGCGATCCTCGGGGTCCCGCTCATCATTGCCGCCTTGGTCGGGCTCACGCTTGGGGTCTGTCTTATTCTCCCGGGCAAGGAGAAAGCCCAATGACCGACAATCCCGTAGGGTTCCTCGAGATTGTGATTGTCATTATGGTCAGCTGCCTTTTTTCGGTTGGGGGCGGGAACGGGCCTCTTGCGGTTATCCAGGACCGCTGGGTCAGCTCGGGTTACCTTGAGCCATCGCTGTTTGCCTGGGCGCTGGCGCTGGGCTACCTGAGCCCCGGGCCCAAGGCGGGCTTTCTTTCCGGTATCGGCTATTACATGTACGGCCTGCCAGGGGCTCTTGCGGCCATCATCGGGATTATTCTTCCGACCTTGCTCGGGGCAGCGGCGGTCACTTACTGGTTTGATCGACTCCAGCCCGTTATCAAGCGCATCAGTCTGCCGGCGGGTTTTGTCATTGCTGGCATGATCACCGCCGCCTCATGGAGTCTGGCGAAGCCTATGCAACTGCAGCCTCTCGAGGTTGTCGCTGTTGCCAGCGTTGCCATTCTTGTCGCCTGGCGCGACCTGGACCCTGCCATTATTGTCCTGGGCTCTGCCGGCCTTGGCATAGTGTGGTGGTGTATTACCTAAAGAACCGATCAGGGGCATCTGAATCACTCTGATCGCCAGAGGTGCATCATAGTCATTCAGGGGTCCGAAGCTATTGTACAGATTAGGCCTTTACCGATCGGATTACCGACGCTTCCTATGCCTTATTTGTTATATGAAGCATCTGAAACGTCATTTGATTTCGGTATGCCGAAATGCGTTAATCAGGGTGGTTTATGTGGATAGAAAACATTTATTTACGAGCGCGGGTTCGTACTGTTGCAAACCGTTAAATAAGCCTAAAAAGCGACGCTTTATTATTTAAATAGTCGGCACTCTTGCGCCTGTTATTTATTAGTCAAAGCTACTGAATTCATTGCGGGTCCGGTTTGTAAGGGCCATTGTTGAGTTCAAAGCCACTGCACCTGGCTCGCCGGCTCCTGCCGGTTCTCATATGCACATTGGCGGCTCTGGCCTGCAGGTGCTTCCCTCGCAGCCGGCCCGCGTCCAGGTAAGCACCTATCTCTAGGAGTATTTATGTCTGACACAGAGTGGAAAGAACCATCAGGAGGTAAAAAGGCAGGGTTCGGGAAGTTCACCAAGCTCGCAACCGCCTACGACAAGTTCATGGAAGAAGAAGGCATTCCGGTATTTCGGGACCTCGGTATCCGTGACGTACGGAACCTGCCACTTGCGCCCTGGAAACGGACCGGTGGGAAGGGCAGCTACATCCAGCTCTACGGAACCGAAGGAAAGTGGGGGTGTTATGTCGTGGAAGTGCCACCTGCCGGTGCACTGAACCCTGAAAAACACATGTTCGAGAAGATATACCTGGTAGTCGAAGGTCGCGGCTCCACCGAGGTATGGCTGGAAGGCGAAAACAAGAAGCATGTGTTCGAATGGCAGAAAGGGTCAGTTTTCTCTATTCCGATGAATGCCTGGCACCGGATAGTCAACGCCACTAACGACAGCGCGCTACTGCAAGCTGGCACCACAGCACCTGTCGTCATCAATGCCTTACAGAACATAGATGCAGTCTTTGACAACCCCTATGTTTTCCATGACAGGTTCAGCAGTGCTGACGATTTCTATAAAGAGAACGACGAGATAGAAGCGGACCCGGTGCGCGGACTTGCCATGCGCCGCACCAACTTCCTTCCCGACGCGATCAACTGCGAACTGCCACTCGATAACCGGCGTTCTCCGGGCTATCGGCGCGTAGAACCATTCATGACCCAGAATACGTTCTACTATTGGATCGGCCAGCATGAGAACGGCCGCTATTCCAAGGCCCACGCCCATACTTCAGCGGCCATATTGATCTGTCTGAAAGGTAAGGGTTACACCTACACCTGGCCAGAACACCTCGGCCCTACTCCCTGGAAAGACGGCTACGGTGATCAGGTACGCAGGCTCGATTATGAGCCGGGTGGCATGGTTACTGCGGCGCCAGGCGGCGCACGCTGGTATCACCAGCACTTCAGTGTTTCCAAGGAACCCTTCCGACTGACTGCTTGGTTCGGGCCTCATAACCCTGGCCGGGACCCGGGGCCTCCAGGCGAGAAACACACCGACTACACGGCAATAGACCTTCATGAGGGTGGCACAGCCATACCCTATTGGATGGAGGACCCTTTCTTGCGTAAAGAATATGCAGAAACGTTGAAGAAAGAAGGCGTTGAAAATCAAATGTGGGATGAGCTTTACGAACCGCCAACCGATACAGGGGCGTAAAGTCAAAGCATCGCGCCTCCCGCGATGCTTTTTTTTCTATTGCATCATTAGTGAACACGAAGAGGTAAAGCATGTCCGACGCACCAGCGCGCAGAATATTCTCCAGTGTAGGTCGAAGCCTTGAACAGGAAGATGAGATCCGGCTGACCAGTGTCGGGGTTGATATCGGTTCGTCAACGTCTCATCTCGTGTTCTCCCGTATTGTGATGGAACAGGTTGGAAATCGGTACATTGTTACCGAGCGGTCCGTCTTCCATGAGTCGGAAGTGCTCCTCACTCCCTACACCGATAATATGGACATCAATGCAGACCAGCTCGGCACCTTCATTGACCGACAATACGAACTTGCAGGACTTGCCCCCACAGACATCGATACCGGCGCGCTTATCCTCACCGGGGTTGCCGTGCGCCGCAGCAACGCCCGAGCCATTGGTGAGCTTTTTGCCAGCCAGGCAGGGAAGTTTGTTGCGGTAAGCGCTGGTGATGGTCTGGAAACCACGTTGGTCGCTTTTGGGTCTGGTGCGGCAGCACTGTCCAGGCGCGAAAACCTCTGCACCATGAATGTGGACATTGGAGGAGGAACCTCCAAGATCGCCATTTGCAGTGATGGTGAAGTCACCGACCTGACAGCCATTGATGTGGGTGCCCGAATTATCTGCTTCGATGCTGAACAGCGAATTACCTATATGGAGGAGGCGGGCCGGCGATTCGCCGACGAGGCAGGCTTTTTGCTAAAACCTGGAGACCGACTTTCCGATGAGCAGATTTCGCGGATCGTTGATCTGATGGCTAAGCGTTTGTTTCAGGCCATGGGAGGTCAGCCTATGGATAAAAATACCGTCGGGTTGCTGCGACTGGACCCCTTGAAGAATCCGCTGGTACCGGACGCCCTGTCTTTCTCCGGCGGCGTCTCCGAGTATATCTATGCTAAAGAGCACACAGGATATGGCGACCTGGGCCCAATGCTCGCTGAAGCAGTGGCCCGGAGGGTAAAGAACTGGGGACCGAAGCTGGTACAGCCCGCCGAAGGCCTGAGAGCGACGGTTGTTGGCGCCTCTCAGTATACAATTCAGGTAAGCGGCAGCACGATTTTTGTAGAACCCCACAACACTCTTCCCGTTCGCAACGTGCCTGTTATAACACCAGATCTGCTCCTCGAAAGCGACGATCTCGATATCGACTCGATTGCCGAGGCTATCCGACTTTCTCTTCGTCGTCTTGACCTGCAAAAAGGCGATCAGCCGGTTGCGATATGCTTCCGTTGGCAGAACTCAGCCACGTTCGGTCGCCTTGATGCCTTCTGCCGCGGCGTGATCAAGGGCCTTGCACAGATTCTTGATAAAGACCTGCCATTGATACTGGTCAGCGACGGCGACATCGGTGGTCTCATTGGATTGCATTGTTCGGAAACCCTACTACTGGACAAACCGATCGTATCAATAGACGGTATTAAACTGAAGGAATTCGACTTTATCGACATCGGTGCTTTAATGGAATCATCCGGAGCCGTGCCGGTCGTGATCAAATCACTGATCTTCCCGCCATCGGCGGCACTGGGGAAACCCGGGGAGGAGCAAAAATAGGGCCTCCGGCCTTGCCGAACATCTCATCTGACAATGGAATGCAATGCCGCAGAATCAGCATGAAAGTCGCGAAAAAAGCTACCAGTGCGAAGTAAAACGGCACCTTAAACGCAATGCAGTTGTTCAGATCCTCAATGGAATGTTTGGACAGACGGGTGTCCGGCTGTTGCAGGCGCCCACCTTCGTGCCCGCTTACCTGTTTGAACTCTCTGGTTCAGAATTTGTTGTCGGCCTCGCACGCTCACTGGAAGCTACCGGCAACATCTTATCCCCGCTTATTGGCGCCTCTCTGATAGGCCATCGCCCACGCATTCTCGGCACGACCTTAATTCTTGGCGTACTCATGCGCCTGCAGATTCTGGGCATGGCCATGGCCGGCTTTCTATTGAGCAGTATTCACGCCCTTTACGCCGTTATTGCGATGTTAGCCCTCATGGGCTTTTTCCAGGGCATGGCCCAGGTTTCCCTCAACTCACTCAGGGCCAAGGTAATTCCCGTCAACAGACGCGGAGTCATAGCCGGCGCCAGAAGCCTTCTTGCCGGACTAACATCCGCTATGGTGTCTTACTTCGCAGGTGCCTATTTAATCGAAATCGAGTTCCTGGGAAATGGCTACGCCTCCATGTTTCTATTGGCCTTTGTAATTGGCATCACCGGCATGGCCGTTATAGCATTTACCTACGAGCCTCATGCCATACGGGTTCGCGATCGGGCCTCTACCCAGGATGTATTGCGTTTAGTCCCGGGCCTACTTCGGGATGACCCTGCGTTTGCTAAATTTTTTTGCGCTCGTGCGCTTGCAGCATTTGGCCGCATGGCTATGCCTTTCTATATCCTGTTCGCTGGAACGCAGATGGAACTCAGTGGCAGCAACCTTGGGCTTCTGACCCTGATCTGGATGATCACACCCAGTTTTGTCAATATTTTTTGGGGCGTCCTCGCTGATCGAAAAGGACACCGTATTGTTATGGTATCCACGCTACTCCTCTGGATAATGTCTCACCTGCAATTACTGTTTGTTACCAACCTAAACGGAATGATGATGTTCTTCGCCCTCATGGGTTTCAGCCGGGGCGGCTTCGTCCAGTCTGGCCAAAACCTCATTCTGGAATTCGGTTCCACCGAAAACGTACCTTTGAGACTCGCCGCCATAGGCACCGCGGTTAGTCTTATAGGCGCGATTGGTCCAGTCCTTGGTGGCGCCATCTTGGTGTTCTCCGATTACTATTCACTTTTCATCGTGTGTATGCTCTTGCAGGGAATGGCATTGGCGATTCTGATTTTCACTGTCCCGGAGCCACGTAACCTTCGCCGCTAAGCGAGAATATTGGTAACACTTTTTGTCTTTGTAAACCAATTGGTTTCCTCCCTCGTATTACCCTCTGCATTATTAATTTCTAAATTATTGATTTTAATCATTTACTGCAACAATTTCTAGCTATTTCGGTTATTACCAATGGCCCACTTGATCCACCCAACTTACATTTTTTGGAACACCGTGCTACCATGCGTAACACTTAAAGACTGAAGATCAACCAAATAACCCACTTTACGACAGTGTGAGGAACAAATGGCAAACGCTAAAATT
>Ga0314772_1001284_pt1 | contig 11434 bp, 17 predicted proteins | sample MetaGCBIW2018_FD_204520 | JGI IMG/M metagenome (GOLD analysis project Ga0314772, IMG submission 204520) | Cryopeg brine microbial communities from Beaufort Sea near Barrow, Alaska, United States - CBIW 2018 | ecosystem: Environmental > Aquatic > Marine > Coastal | place: USA: Alaska | collected... | reverse complement strand
ACGACGCGTCTTTACGCCAAGGTGGACATCAACGCTCTTCGTAAACTCGGGCTGCCGTGGCCGGGAGGTGTTCAATGAGCACCTTGCGGACAGCGCTGCGAGACTATCTCTCGCTACAACGGGGCCTGGGATACACGTATGTTCATCAGGAACGCACCCTGACGAGCTTCACCCTGTTTATGGAACAGCGCAAGACTACTTTCATTACGACTAAGTTGGCGCTTGAATGGGCAACACAATCGCCCGGGAGACACGCCAGTTGGGCCATACATCTTGCCGATGTGCGCGGCTTTGCCCGGTATCTGCGCAATAGCGAGCCGCGTACAGAGATTCCTCCAACAGGACTCATCCCGCGTTCTGGACGAATTCGCCCCTACCTCTACTCCGATACGGAAATACAAACACTGCTGACAGCTGCATTGGCGCTGCCCCCCGAGCAAGCGCTTCGACGGTGGACATACCCCTGTCTGTTTGGGCTCTTGGCGGTCACGAGCCTACGAATTGGCGAGGCACTGGCGCTGAGGCGTGATGATGTCGACATTGAAGAGGGTATCCTCACGATTCGGGGGGCCAAATTCGGCAAATCACGCTTGGTGACAATACATCCGAGTACCCGACAGGTTCTATTGGATTATGCGCATCGACGGGATGTGCCTCTCGCCACTCCCCACAGCCCACAGCCCACAGCCCACAGCCCGTATTTTCTCGTTGCGGAGCGTGGTGGTCAGTTGCTACCGCAGTATGTCTATCGGGTTTTTTGGGCTCTGTCGCGCCAGACCGGACTCCGGGCTGCGACCGCTCACACAGGTCCGAGGCTGCACGACTTTCGTCATCGATTTGCGGTGGCCACGTTGCTCGACGGGTACCGGGCCGGGAAGGATGTGGACAACCTGATGCCTGTGCTGTCGACGTATCTCGGTCATACGTGCATTCGTGACACCTATTGGTATCTGTCAGCTTGCCCCGAGCTCATGGAACACGCCACGCGCCGACTTGAGAAACACTGGGAGGCATTGCCATGAACACTCCCACTCTGCCCACTCTGCCGGCTCTGCTGGAACGCTTCTTTACCGATCGGCTTATGCGTCAGCGACACGTCAGCGCGAACACCATAGCGTCCTATCGCGACACCTTCCGGCTGCTGCTGGTATTTACCCAAAAACAATTGGGCAAGCCGTCGTCATCTCTCAACTTGGAAGATATCGATGCAACGCTTGTCAGCGCATTTCTCGAGGATCTGGACGTCAATCGTTCGATTAGCGCCCGGACCCGAAACCTGAGGCTGACTGCCATTCGATCTTTCTTCCGTTTTGTGTCCTACGAAGAACCCGCACACAGTGCGCAAATCCAGCGAGTACTGGCAGTGCCCGGTAAGCGTCAGGACAGGAGGATAGTGCATTTTCTGGCGAGACCAGAAATTGAGGCGCTACTGGCGGCACCGGATCAATCAACGTGGATCGGTCGTCGGGATCATACGTTACTGCTGCTTGCTGTACAGACAGGTTTGCGACTCTCCGAACTCACAGGTCTTGATCGCGCTTCGGTTGTGCTGGGCAGCGGTGCCCACGTTCATTGTCTGGGTAAGGGCCGGAAGGAAGCTGCGCTGGCAAAAATAGATCCATTAGGGCATGCCGGAGTAAAGCGCTATCAGCCCGGAGATGAACTGCTGGCGTTCCTGAATAACTTGTAGCTGATCGCAAACTATGCCGAATCGGCACCGTTAGTGAATGACCCAAAATGGTGTGGTGTCGGCTTATTTACGCAAACGACAAAGCTAGTTCGGCATAGTTCTGGCTTCGGCATAAACCGCGAAAGCGAACAAACTGGAACCATCTGTTTATATCCAGCATGTTCTGGAGCGCGTTGCTGACGCTGACACGCTGGAAAAGCTGGAGGCACTGCTGCCGTGGAATGTGAATCTGGAGCGGGCTTCAAAAAAAGTGCCGCAGATCGACTGAGGGCAAGTGGGTCGATTTATTGGCGCTTAGAACGCCGAGCTAAATCGGCAGAGTGTCAGGGTGAAAGTCCCTACGAGGTAAGGCTGGCGGGCCGCTTCGTCCCCGAGTCATGCGCGACTGTCCGCAAGGGCCGCCGTGAAGTGTTGACAGGGGTGTCTGCAGGCGAAGTATCGAGCTGCGAAATCATTAGTTGGAGAGGCAGATGCTGTTAAGCGAAGCAGAATGCAACATGACCCGTACCGTCAAACCGCAAGGTATGGGCCACTCTCCCGCAGTCGTAGACCTTCAGCATGCAGATAAGCACTCTGTACGGAACTCGGGAGATCCCGGACAACCCTCCACACTCAGCCTGTGGAGGCCGTAGGGTGAAGGTCAATAGCCTCACGACCCTGCGAGAGTCCGGGAAGTCGGATGAACTCATAGTGCATGAAAACGAAACCGGCGAACTCGCACGCGAGTTCATTGAAAAAGCCTACTGGCGTGAGCATCTGGCGTCTCGGGGAAAGCCGTTGGTATTACACTCTGATAGTAATAATGTCCATGCCAGACATTCATGAACCAATCTGCCTTATACGCTGATCGGTCTATTATGAATGATGTGGTGCCGTAAGGGTTCTTTGGCCACCTGACCCACATTCTGATCGACCTATTTAATGTGTCTTTCCATTGACCCGTCGGTGACCCAAGAACACCTAACGGAGAGGTTTCACCTCGTCGTTTCCTGTGACCCGAGAAGGGCCTGACCATGGGTCTCATTACTGTCATGTCCGGGCAATCGATTCGAAGGTGCAAGCTTCACCTTGAATGGGTCGGTAGGAGACAGGACATGAACAAACAGCATGAAGCACATTCTCTCGTGGTTGGAGGCGTTGATACGCACAAAATCATTCACGTAGCCGCTTTTGTGGATGAGCATGATCGTGTCTTGGGTTCTAAGACCTTCGCGACTACCACTCATGGCTACAAAAGCTTACTAACCTGGATGCGCTCTTTCGGTGAGTTAGAGCGTGTGGGTATGGAATGCACCGGAACCTACGGTGCATGACTACAGCGTTATCTTCAGCGCTGTCACGTCAAGACGTTGGAGGTTACATCGCCTGACAAGACAGCTCGCAGAAAACGTGGCAAGGATGATGTCATTGATGCGGAGAGTGCGGCCCACGCGGCGTTCGCCGGCATCCGGACAGTCACCCCCAAGACACGCGATGGGATGACTGAGTCACTCCGCGTTTTGAAGGTGTGTCGCAAAACCGCCGTGTCTGCTCGGCGAGTTGCTCTTCAGATCATCCAGACACAGATCGTATCTGCGCCCGAGGCACTGCGTGACCAGCTACGCTCTATGACGAAGATGAAGCTCATTCGCACGGTGGCCGCCTGGCGCCCAGATCTGACTGGATATCGAGATGTCACTATTGCCTATAGGATTGCTCTGAAGTCCCTGGCCCGACGCTTCATCGAACTGCACGATGAAGTGGCCGAACTGGATGTGATGATTAAAGCCATTGTTGATGATCTGGCTCCTAACCTCATTAGCCGTCGTTCCATAGGTTATGAATCTGCCTCCCAGCTACTCATTACGGCTGGGCATAATTCTGAACGCTTGCGCTCAGAGGCTAGCTTTGCTGCCCTATGCGGAGTCAGCCCAGTGCCTGCTTCCTCTGGACAGACGCGGCGTTACCGTCTGAACCGAGGCGGTGACCGAGCAGCGAACAGCGCTTTGCACATTATTGCGATCGGTCGGATACACTACGATCCGGTGACACAGGCCTATGTGAAGAAACGTACTGAGCAGGGCCTTACAAAACTAGAAATTATCCGTTGCCTGAAGCGCTACATAGCTCGAGAGGTTTACCACATCATTTGCGCCGGAAATCGAACGATCAATCAGGTACAAATAGGCACTTGATCTTTAGAAGGGCGTCAACGGCAGCCCCATGAAGGCAGCGACCTTCTTGGAGAAGCTCTATGACTTGGGCATTACGCCCTCGAACAGCCGACCCAGAGTGAGCAACGACAATGCCTATTCAGAGTCACTGTTCAAAACCCTGAAGTTCCGGCCGGGGTTCCCGGTTAACGGCTTCAAAACGATCCAGGATGCCCGAGACTGGGTGCTTCAGTTCGTCCGCTGGTACAACACCGAGCATCGGCACAGCGCCTTAAATTATGTAACACCGCAGCAGCGCCATACTGGCGAGGCTGACCAAATCCTGGCAAAGCGAAAGCAGGTGATAGAAGCTGCGAAAGCGGCAAACCCGCGACGCTGGTCTGGGAAAATCCGAAACCTCAGCTTGCCGGACTCAGTTACATTGAATCCGGAAAAGGCGGCTAATTGTTAAAGAGCTGAGACCTTAAACGCGCCAACTATGTTGACAGGCTCCGACTGCACCCCCGCACTTTATTGGGGGGTTGCCTATGGAATATTAGAAAGCGTTTGACATGTGCCAGCGTTATAGCTAGCTTAACGCTCGGTATGTTTGTTAACCGACTGGTTAGTAATTAATCTCTAAGATGAGAGTCTATAAAATATTGGAGAAAGTGCTGTGAAAAACAATAAAATTACACTGGCAGTTATGTTTGTTTCTTTGTTAATGCCTTTATCAGTGTCGGCAAATAGCTTGAGGATATCTACTGGCTTGCCCCAGTCTCATATATGGTCAACATCTTATATGGATGTTTTTGTTGATCAGATAGAAGGTTCTACAAATATTAGTTTTACATCGTTTTACGGAGGTGAGCTTGTTACAGCTGGTAGAAGCTTAGATGCATTACAAGGTGGTCTGATTTCAGTAGCTGCTCCTTTGCTGGCCCCCTATCATGGTGGCTCCTTTCCGCTAACTGATGTGACGCAGTTACCAACTTACGATACTACATCTCAAATGGTGACAAATGCATTCCAGTCACTAATGGACTCAGAAGAAGAAATTAAAGATGGGAAAAGCTTCTATGAATACGAAGTAGAAAGCAAAGGTATTCAAGCATGGGCTATGGGCGCGATTCCTGCATATTCTATATCAACGTCTAAAAATAGAATAATATCACCCGCCGATTTTAGTGGGCTGCAATTACGTGCAGGCTCAGCAATTCATACAATCGCGGTAGAAGAACTGGGTGGGACACCCGTAACGATGCCAGGCACAGGTATGTATGAGGGACTTTCAAGAGGAACAATTGATGGTACTTTGCTTTCGATAGCCGATTGGCCTGCTTATTCTTTAGAGGCCTTGCTTAAATACACTTTAACGGGTATTGCTTTTGGACAATGGGAGAGTTATCTAGCTATCAGTAATGATGCCTGGAATTCTTTGGACGAAAGTGAGCAGGAAGCTTGGGATAAAGCTGCGAGAGCAGTCGCTAAATCAAACTCTGATCACTGGGAGAGTCAGTCAGAAAAGGTCAAAAATTCCGCAGCTGAGAAATACGATGCGGAATTCTTAAATATAGATGAACAATCAGAAGAACTGCAGTCATATGTAGCAGAGGCTGCTGTAAATATATGGAAAACTTGGGTTGAAGAGCAAGAAAGGAATGGTCACCCTGCAAAAAAGACCGCACAACTTTATGCACACCTAATCCTTGAGCAAGGTGGGCGACTTCCTGAGGGCGTTGAAGAATATCTTGGGATAAAAAACTAACGATATAATAAACTATGGAAGGTTTCAGTTGGGGCGGGAACACCGGAGATTAAGATTAATTGTTTCAATAAAATTTGTGGAGATTTGCCTGTTAGTGTAACGCTGAACCTGCCGAGCAAGGCTTGCAAGGGGCTGATTTTTGTTGCACCTTGAATTTAATCTATACTTTAGTTTTAAGTGCCTGCTTAATAACATATATAATCGAACAGGTGATGTTAATGGCGCACGAGATAATACTAATAATTTTTATTCTATGGATAATTTGCCTAATGTTGGCGGGGCAAGCGGTCGCGACAGTGTTATTAGGCGGTGGAATAATTGGAGTTTCTTTATGGGTGGGTCCAAGTGTTCTTAATGGAATGCTCGCCCAAGATGTCTTCTTTGGAGTGGCAAGTTATTCGCTTTCAATAATACCAATGTATTTATTTATGGCTCAATTGTTAGTAAGGGGAGGGGTAATAAAGGATCTTTTTTCGGTCGGTCATAAACTGTCTGGTTACAGGCGATATCCTCTTGGAGCTGCCACGATTATTATAGGGGCCTTGCTCGGAGCTGTTTCGGGGTCAGGCTCAGCAAGTGCTGCATCCTTGGCCGCTCTAGCGTCGCCAGAATTGGAAAAAGTTGGTTATACCAAGCGTTTCTCTGTTGCGCTTGCCGCTGTTGCTGGCTCTCTATCAGCAATGATACCACCTAGCCTGGTAATCATTATATATGGGTCATTAACAATGACGCCTATTGGTCACCTTTTTATTGGGTCAGTTATACCTGCATTGTTATGTATACTTGTATATCTTTTATGTCTTCATGTTTTTGGTAAAAATAATATTTCTGAAGATATAAATCTCGATACTTCTGCTAAAAAGGAGGGTGCCGCCTCTGCGACAAGCTCTTCTCCAGTAAAGTCTTTTATTTTTGTTTTACTTCTTATGTTTTTTGTTTTTGGTGGGATATACGGGGGAGTAGTAACCGTTGGAGAGGCCGGCGCGATGGGCGCATTTTTTTCTTTCCTAGGAATGCTTCTTATGGGAAGAGTAAATAAAGACAGCTTTAGGTTGGCTGTTCTCGATTCTGTAAAAATAACATCTATGTTAATGATGCTTGTTATTGGAGCGCAGGTTCTAGCCAGGTTTTTTTCCATCTCTAGAATACCTAGAGAAATTATGACTCTTGCTGAGCCATTAATAGCGCATCCTAGCTTGCTTGTCATGGTTTTGCTTTTGGCCATATTTGTTGCGGGTATGATTCTTGAGTCTGTAGCAGTTATAGTACTTGTTGTACCGATAATTATGCCTATGTTAGATGCATCGCAAATTGATTTAGTGTGGTTTGGGGTGATGGCATCGTTTATGATTTCACTAGGACTTATTACGCCACCAGTTGGGCTTTCAGCCTATGCAGCTTCTGCTGCTGCTAATGTTAATGTAGCCAATACCTTTAGGTCCTGTATGCCTTTTTCAATTGTTGCAGCGGTTGTTGTTTCCGCGCTAATGATATTGTTTCCAGAAATCGTTACTTGGCTCCCAAACAAAATGAATAATTAGGTGGTTTATGAATAAATTTAAGTTAATTTTTTCTTTCCTCCCTTATAAGATGGCATCTATTGGAGCAGGGAGCTGTTTGATCGCTATTGTCATTATAACGGTGGTGAGCGTCGGCGGGAGATATATATTTAGCTTAGATTCTGTGCCTGGGGGATTTAATATGATTGAAAGTATTTTGTTCCCGTTACTGGTTTTTTTCGGGCTACCTTTGGCTCATAAAGAAGGAACGTTTCCTAAACTGGATATACTTTTTGACAAAATCCCCCTTAAAGTTAGCCAGCTTTTAGATTTTTTGGTTAGCTTGATAGAGGCTCTTGTTTACTTGATATTGATTTGGTTTATGCTCAAGTTTTCAGTAAATAGCTTTGCGTCTGGGAGAAGTGTGCAAATTGGAGTAAGTTACTTTCCAGTTTGGCCGATAGCTTTTATATCTGTTTTTAGTTTCTTGGTTATGTATTTTCAAATGATTGTGGGAGTATATAAAATAATAAAAAACCAATTATGTCGATTATTTTAAATATTGAGGGACTTTTATATGAATATTAAAGGAGTCGCAGTGGTCACCGGTGGTGCAAGTGGGATTGGTGAGGCATGTGCTTCGCAACTGAAATCTGACGGCTTCTCCGTTGTGATTGCTGACTCAAATGAAAAGATGGGTCGATCTGTTGCAAAAAGACTATCTTCCAAATTCTTTTTTTTAGATGTTACTGACGAGGAAGGAGTATTTTTAACTGCGAATGAGATATATAAAGAATTAGGACCTGTCACAGTCTTGGTGAACTCTGCCGGAGTAATACAAGATGGACCATCGCGTCCATGTGATCTTAGAATGAAAGAATGGGATAAAATCGTTGCTGTTGATCAGCGAGGTACGTATGTTGCGTGTGTTGCATTTTCTGAGAGAATGAGAGAAATGAGAAGAGGCGCAATTGTCAATATTGCCTCAGTGACAGGTATGAGGTCCGTCCCTCTTCATGGTTATGCTCCCGCAAAAGCTGCGGTAATATCAATGACGGAGACGCTCGCAGGGGAATGGGGGCCTCAAGGTATAAGGGTTAATTGTGTGTCCCCAGGATATACTTTGACACCCTCAGTTAAAAGTGCAGTTGAGCGAGGTGAGCGAAGTTTGGATGACATAAAAAAAGCAACCGCGCTAGGCCGAATGGTGAAAGTAGAAGAAGTGTCTAGTGCAGTATCTTTTTTGGTATCTGAAGGTGCTGCAGCAATTACCGGAATAAATTTACCTGTTGATGCTGGCTGGCTGTGCTCATCCTCATGGAGTACATATGGTGGATTGAGAGCTACATAGTGCAATTAAACAGTGAATTTATATCTTAAATTTGATATTAATGTTGGTTTTAATCTTGGATTCATAGAATAAGTGCAGCACTTTGGATCAGCAGGTAGAGGTAGGAGGGCCGTTGCCGGTACCCTCATTCGCTTTACCGACCAAAGTGAAGAGAATCATGGGATACCGACAACTGACCCAGGCACAACGATACCAGATTTCGGCCTTCTTGAGAGTAGGCTGGAGCCAGCGGAAAATAGCCCGGGAGATCAACTGCCACAGCTCGACCATCAGTCGGGAGCTGCGTCGCAATCGAAGTTTGAATGAGTACGAACCGGCGGAAGCCAGTCGCTTGTCCGGGCATCGACGCAAAAGCGCTCACAAATCCCATAAACGAGCGCCCTCATTGATAGATTGGGTGACCAAGCAGATTCAAATTGAATGGAGCCCTGATCAGGTAGCCGGCTTTATGAGGCGAGTTGGCAGTATCCAGGTCAGCCATCAGTGGATTTATAATCTGATTTACCGGGACAAAATCGCCGGTGGCGACCTCTGGAAGTATTGCCGTTTGCCTTACCAGAGGCGTTATCAGCGCCATCTTGCCAAGCGGGCGGGGTTAGGCAAGATCCCGAATCGCGTGGACATTGAGTGCCGCCCTAAAGCCGTCGATGGTCGTCTGCATCTTGGCCACTGGGAAGGAGATACAGTCCTTCACGGGCATAAGAATTCATGCGCGGTCACTCTGGTTGAAAGGCGGTCCGGCTACCTGCTCGCAGACTGTGTACCGAAGCTAAAAGCCGGCTTAGTGTCAGAGGTCATCGGAGTCTGTCAGCCTAGACATGATGTTTTGACCTACCCATCTCAGCAGCCAAGATTATGCTGAAATGGGCACACCCCAACACAAAGCCATAACTGAGAGGGCAGGTCATGACAGAGTCTAATGTAGAAATCAGTGAACAAAAAACACCCGTCAACCTGGTCAGTCCAGAGCGCCCGTGTATCGAGCGTTGCTATCGGGCGTACATTGGTATGGTAAGCGCTCCACGAACTACACCGGAATGGTTTCACCCTGATTCCAGGGCAGCAACGGGTCGAGTTCATCATCGGTCGTCGATGTTGGCAGTTTTGTGGTAACCGTTCATTCCAAGACGTCCTGCCACCCCAGTAAATCTTTCCCTACAGTAACCTCACATTTTCCAGCACGAGGTTACCCCCATGAGAAAGCACCGCACTCCGGAACAATGGCAAGCCCTGATTAATCAACAGCGTGACAGCGGCTTGTCAGCTATGCAGTTCTGTAAACAGGCGAGTATCGGCTACGCCAGCTTTTGCAACTGGCGCAAGCGCCTGCCCGATGTGCCTGCCGGTGATGGTTCCGATGAGGCCAACTTCCTGGACCTGTCGTCATTGATGAGCGGCTCGCCGTCATCTGGGGCGGGCTGGAACATTGTGCTCAGCCTCGGTAACGGTGTTGAACTTCGGCTGAGCCAGAACGGATGATCGGTCTTGATAGCCGGGCTCGGATCTGGCTGTGTACCGAGCCCACGGACATGCGCAAATCCTTCCGGGGCCTGAGTGCTTTGGTTCGAAACCAGCTCAGTCAGGATCCCCTCAGCGGCCAGTATTTCGTCTTCGTTAATCGTCGCAAGACCCAGATGAAGATGCTGTACTTTACCACCACCGGCTACTGTCTGTGGGCCAAGCGCCTGGAGCATGGGCAGTTCCGGGTGCGCCCGTCTGCCTCTGGTCAGCGTGCCTTGACCCTGGTGGATTTGCAGCTGCTGATTGATGGCATCGAAGTGCAAAAATATCGCCAATTCAAGTGTTTTAAAGGGGCGTAAGTGACTGTGGTTTGGTATAATATTCGTCATGAATTCAACGACTTCCACACCCCAATCCAACCTGTCTTCTTACTCGGCTCTGGCCGAGGAGAATGCCTTGTTGCGTGAGCAATTGGGTGCCCAGTCGGAGACGATCCGCCAATTAAAACACCAACTGGACTGGTTCAAGAAGCAGCTGTTCGGCCCCAAATCCGAGAAGCAGGTGTTCGACCTGCCGGAACAAGGTGGGCTGTTCCAGTCGGAGGAGACACCCATCCCGGAGAATCCGCCCGAGGAGGATTCTCGCCCGGTTCGCGCCTATCAGCGCGGGAGTGGCAAAAAACAACGGGACGACAACTGCCTGAACGACACCGGCCTGCGCTTTAACGCTGACGTGCCGGTGGAAGTGATCGCGCACTTGCCACCGGAGTTGACGGGGCCAGACGCCGACCAATACGAAGTCATGGGCACCAAAACCACCTACCGGTTGGCCCAGCGGGCCGCCAGTTACGTGGTGCTCAAGCTGGAGCGTCCGGTGTTCCGCCGCAAAGGGGACAACAAACCCACGACCACAGCGGCTCCCTTCAACGTACTGGACAACAGCCTGGCCGATGTCAGCCTGCTGGCCGGCTTACTGGTGGACAAGTTCCAGTTCCATCTGCCGCTGTATCGCCAGCACCAGCGCATCCAGCAAGCGGGGGTCACGGTCAGTCGCAGCACCCTGACCAACCTGGTCAAACGTGCCATTGACCTGCTTCGGCCCATTGTGGACGCCCAGACCGACAATGTTCTGCGCAGCCGGGTGCTGGCCATGAATGAGACGCCCATCAAAGCCGGCCATCAAGGTCGGGCGGGGCCCAAAAAAGGCAAAATGAAATCCGGCTGGTTCTGGCCACTGTACGGCGATGCCGACGAAGTGGTGTTCACCTACTCGAACAGCCGTGGGCGCGCCCACATTGAACAGGTGCTGAACGGTCAGTTCAGCGGCACCCTGATCAGTGACGGTTATGCCGCCTATGCCCGGTATGCCCAGCAGCACACGGCCATGACTCACGCCCAATGCTGGATCCATTATCCCGAGTCGATTTTTATCCGGAGTGTGGGGAGGTATCGCCCGACTTATAGGCGCTGCGATGATTTTTTTCTCAGGATAAAATACCGGTTAACATTCCACGGTGCAGGTCTCAGATGCAAC
>Ga0314772_1001283_pt1 | contig 11436 bp, 7 predicted proteins | sample MetaGCBIW2018_FD_204520 | JGI IMG/M metagenome (GOLD analysis project Ga0314772, IMG submission 204520) | Cryopeg brine microbial communities from Beaufort Sea near Barrow, Alaska, United States - CBIW 2018 | ecosystem: Environmental > Aquatic > Marine > Coastal | place: USA: Alaska | collected... | reverse complement strand
TCCCGACAAAAACGAGATCTTCTACTGGGTCAATCCAGAACCAAGAACCAGCGATTCCCCACCACCAATAACTTCCTTTCGACATGCCGCCATTTTTAGCAGGGTCCATCACGATAGCGAAATCTAAGCCAAAAGCGTTGCCTGGATAACCCGGAATCTCAGTCTGGCCCTGTGGTAATTGATTCATACGCATCAGCGCGACACTCTCGCCAGAGATTATTCGCGTGCCATCAAAGACTCCATCGTTGGCGAGCATCTGTGCAAAGCGCATGTAATCAGTAGCGGTTGACGTCAGTCCGCCTCCGCCGGAGAGGAATGGAACAGGGTCAATGAAATCGCTGTTTTTTGGACTAGCCAAACCATCTGGCCCTGATGTGTATTCCCGAGAAAAGCGCTGGGCATTCTCTTGGCCGACATAGAAACGAGTATCAACCATCCCAAGGGGCGTAAATAACCGCTCTTGTAAAAACTCATCAAAGCTCATGCCTGACATGACTTCCACAAGATAGCCCTGAACATCAACAGACACACTGTAGTGCCAAACACTGCCGGGCTGTTGCCGTAAGGGGATTTGAGCAAGTTTATCAATCATGTCTTGTAAGCTTGAGTTGCGATCAAGCACATTGGCTTCGTTGTACAGTGTGTCTACGCGTGATCGCGAAAATGGACCGTAGGTTAACCCCCCTGTATGGCTCATTAATTCTCGCATCGTCATTTTGTGTTCTGCTAGCTCGGCTATAGGGATACCGTTGGCAGCATCGTCTTTTGCGACAATGAGATTGCTGAATTCAGGAATAAACTTTTCAACGGGATCATCGAGTGAGAATTTCCCTTCCTCGTATAGCATCATCATCGCAACACCGGTGATTGGCTTGCTCATAGAGAAGATGCGGAATATGGAGTCTTCTTGCATCGGAATGCCATTCTCTAAATCTTGATAACCATAGGTGTCTTTTTGTATAAGTTTTCCGTGACGTGACACCATTGTCACAATTCCGGCTAGTTGGCCTTTGTCGACTTCGTCGCGTAAACCCTCCGTAAATTGCTCTAACGCGGCGGAGTTCATGCCGACGTCTTCAGGGGGGGCGGTAGTAAGATTTCGCTCTTCTGCCTGCCCTAGAGCTATAGTGCTGAGTCCGATGATCAGCATGACGCTGGCTCTCAGCCAAACCGTTTTTAAATTCACCATGTAGCCCCCCTTACCTATAAAAAATGTTTGTTACAGAACTGCATCCTTGCGCGATATAAACACACTCTTTAGTGAAGCACAATTGTAAGTCAATCGTGTGACAGCGAGGAGGGAGAGCAGGCCGGTGCTTGGTAGGAGGTCTCAAAAGATTGTGATAGAGCGAAGGGCAAACTACGAGGGAATTGAGCTTGCCCGGCCGCAAGCTCTTGGTGGGGTTGTGAGAATTAGTGACTATGTTGCAGGGTTGTTTCTAGTGTTGAGACTTGCTCGATGATCCAGTCAGTAACAGCGCTATGGGGGATTAACCCAGTGTGATTGGCTCGATACTGCAAGCCTTCAAAGACTTGCTCATAAGGGCCAAAGCCATGGACGCGGTAGGGGATGATGAGTGCCGTGCCACCCGTGGTATTGGCTGTTTCGATTAGCTGGCGCACGTGGACTTCGGCCGTTTCGCGTTTATCCTCCCAGTCCTCTCGTAGTGTCGCGACATGCACCGAGCGAAAGTTATGCTGGGTCTGAATCAACGCCGTTCGCTTCTCAATGTTGGCGAGCCAACGCTGATTCTCTTCATCATCTTCCGGGCCATGAGCAAGAATTAGGACATCCTCGAGCGCGGCATTTTCACTTAGTTCATTGGCACGGCTAAGCAGGACTTGCGCCATCTGTTCTGCATCCGCTAGCCCGTCTTTACTAAGGGCAAATTGAGCGTTGCTTTCGATCTGCCAGAACTCCATGCGATGCCCCATTGCGCCTGCACCGTGCTCAGCATGACCATGGGCGTGATCTTCGTCTGGAAGTTCTCGCTGCGGTGCGCCGTCGGTAAGGCCGAGAATCTGTTGGGTGCGTTCATACCAACTCTCACCGGAAATGAAGAGGCGAACAACCGCAATTCTCTGCGCACCGTTGGCTTCGAGTTTGGTGACAGCCTCTTGTATGGAGAAGGCATCTGCCATTCCGAACGCGATTTCGATATTGTAGTGTTCTTGCATCGGTGCCACGGTGTCGATGACGCCTTGGTTCCAGTCAGCGGAGCCACCATGAGCCATAACGAGTACACCAAATGATTCGTCAGTGTGAGCCATGCTGTATTGTGCCCAAAAAAGGCTGATTAATAGTAATGAGCGAATGATAGTTTTCATATTGTCCTTGTAAAAGTTTAGGCTATATTTTTATTAGATTTAAAATTCGTAATTAACACTGAGTCGAACGTGTGTGCCTGGCGCTTGTGCTTTGTCGATGTTCAAGGTGTCTGTGGCAGCAAGCCCCTTGATGCTGTTCCAACTGGCATACTCTTCATCCAATAGATTAAACACACCGAGTCGCACCTTAGCTGCCGAGTTGAAATTGTAATAAGCCACAACATCGACAAGTGCATAGGCGTCGCCTGTCACACGATCTGGTGCGGAGACTCTGTCTTGCTCGGCATTGAGTGTTAGCAAAGTTTCAGCGCCCCACTTTTCCTGTGTGCTGTCGAACCGTGTGCTGATAACGGCACTAAGAGGTGAAATGCTATCCAAAGGGTTTGCGTTGGTTTCGTCTTCGCCACGTGACCACGCCATCGCCGTGGATATTTGCCATTGGGGATTGATCTGCCAATCGGCATTGACCTCCATCCCATAGATCTCGACTTTGCCAATATTGCTGTCTTGGAAAAGACTAATGCCATTGGCGAAGCCCACCATCTGAGTTTCAATAAAATTGCTATAACGGTTTCTATAGGCGGTAAAAGAGACATCGGCATTAGCAAAAGAGTGTCGGATGCCTGTTTCTAATCCGCGACTAGATTCCGCTTTCAGGTCCGGGTTGGGCACGGTGGCATAGCCGTGGCCTAGGTTGACGAAGGCTTGATTGGACTCGTCGAAGTTCGGCGGCCGATAGCCCTCGGCGTACTGTACAAACGCTGTCGTGCTCTCACCAATGTCATAGAGTGCGCCAAAGTTTAAGCTCGTATGGTCTGTGTCCACGTCGCTAATCTGATAACCACCGAAATTACTGATGTCGCCGCCTCCGTTTAGTAAGGCATCGACTGTAGGCGACATTTCATAGGAGTCATGACGCACACCAGGAATGAGTCGCAGGCGTCCATCGCCAATACTGATTTCATCTTGAAAAAAGAATCCCGTGCGGTTTGTTTCAGTATCCGGAAAAGTCTTGTTAGGGAACACTTCTGGAGTCGCGAAGGGATAACTAGGGATGGCGCAAGACATAGCCAATGTGTTCTGTGCGATGTCACAACGCGCTCGAGGTCGTTCGGTATCTGTGCTTTCCATAGCAAAGCCATAAACGATATCGTGCTGGAGGAGATCCCCTGCAAGGGCTTTGCGTAGCATCACATTGACACTGCTTGTCTCCTGATTGAAATCGAAATCAGAATAGCGGGTAGCAAGAGTGCCACTATAGGTTTGCGGGTTTCCTGGCGTAATAAAGGCGTAGCTAGTGCGCAGTTGTTCACTCTTTTGTTCGCCATCGGTACGCTGCCAATGCAGTTGTGTTTCGATGTGATCGGCCAAGGCCCATTGTGTATGCCATTCGTGGCTCATGCTTAGGCGTAGACGATCAGTGGAATCTTTGCCGAAGGATGATTGCACGGAGCTGCTTAGTTCCGATTCGATATCGGTATCGACGCCTTCATTAAGATTGTCGATGGTGAAACGCATCGTCTGGGTGGCAGTCGGGCGCCATACACTTTTCACTAACCAAGCGGCTGACTCGGCCTCTTGAGGATTTAATTGCGCATCACCGCTAATCTCGCTTTCATGTGACTGACGCTGAGTGAACTGTATGACTGTGCCGAAGGTGTTTTTCTGGAACGCATAGCTGAAACCGGTTTTAACGAGATCGTTTACGCTGCCATAGGTGCTTCGCACACTGAGCGCGTTGGTGTTGTCACCGCGCAAATAATCCTCGGGGTCACGGGTGCGCAGGACGACGGCGCCGCCCATTGCATCAGCGCCATAGAGTGCAGAGGCTGGCCCACGAATAATTTCGATGGCCCGCAGGTCGTCGGTTTCAAACGCGTCCTTGCCATAAGATGACGGACCGGCGCCATAGATGTCGCTGCTGCGAATTCCATCGATCACGGTGAGGACGCGATTACCACCGATCCCTCGAATGGAGAATCCTTGGTTACCGCCGCGTGCGGCAGTGTCCATAGTGATGCCGGGTTGTAAGCGAGTGATCTCATCGAGATCTTCGATCAATTGGCGTTCGATATCTTGTCGATCAACGACAGATACTGTTCCTGCAATTTGATCAATGCTACGCGGCAAGAAGGTCGCTGTAACAATGACCTCTTCGGCAGTCTTTGATTCCTCTGCGCTCTGCGCTTGGGCGAACGAGGTGCTCAGGCTGATAGCACTGACTAGTGCGAGTTGGGCAACGCTGCCGGTCGGTAGTGGGCGGATACGTCTTAGGGCTAACATAGCGGGTTCTCCAGTGGGTAAGGAGAATCGGGCTTGCTGCCTATGCGCGCACTTTGCTTATCCCAAGTGGGAGGCGAAGGGACAGTGGGTGGCTGGCTGGACTCATTTGGTCAAAATTAATTTTCGGTTGGCAGTAATGCGCAAGCTATAGCGTTCATTGTTGTGAATAATAATGAGTTCACGAGCGCCGTCTAAGAGTTCAGTACTACTGATCTCTTTCGCTTTTGCTGTGAGTCTCGCAGTCTGTTTTGTCTCATCATTCATTAATGGGTCTCATCCGCTAAATGCGAACCTGTTAACTGGCTATTGGTGGCTATCATAATGAGCTTTTTCAAAGAATGCAAATGCGAATCATTGTCATTTAACGATTGTATGGGTTGACATTCCTTGATGGTCGGGCCAATATCGCCGCCTATGACACAGTTAACGCACAACACAATACAACAAACCTATTTTTGGTGGCCCGATTCTTCGGGTTGCCAGCAAGGGTATTTCTAAAAAAATATCCAAGGCCGCCCAAGAGTCAGGCGGCCTTTCTTATAGACTTCACATCTGTTTATAGTTTCTACCAAAGTCCTCCTGAATCTTGCCAAGCCTTGGAAAGAATTGCTTGAGGACTAAATCATGTATTCTACAAAAAAAGCACAATTCTCAGCACGTAGCGATGCAAGCGCTCACATGCACTACCACACCCGTGGCGGTATTCGCGTGCAACGCACAGTGGCCCAGGTTTGCTATAAGACCTCGATTGCTACACTGCGTGACAGACTTGATGAAGAGCGCGGCGTTCTATTAAGCTCTACCTTTGAGTTCCCAGGGCGCTATAACCGCTGGGATATAGGCTTTGTTAATCCTCCTATTGCCTTAACCGCCCGAGACCGACACTTAACGATAGAAGCGCTTAATAAGCGGGGCGAAATTATGCTTCCCGAGATCGAGCGTGCGCTAAGAGGCGTGGCGGAAATTCACAGTATTGCAGTGACGAAAAAGCAGCTAAGTCTCTTTGTGCAAGAGTGCACGGAGGACGTGCCGGAAGAGCAGCGCAGTCGCAAGGCCAGTGTGTTCACAGTCATAAGGGCGCTGACCAATCATTTCTTCAGTAAGGAAGATAGCCGTCTTGGCTTATATGGGGCGTTCGCCTATGACCTGGCGTTCCAGTTTGAGGCGGTACAGCGCAAACAAGAGCGCGACCCGCACACGAGAGACCTTGTGCTTTACCTTCCCGACCAACTCATTGTGGCAGATCATTATGGTGAAGCGGCCTATCGCTATGACTATGATTTTGTGTGCAGAAGTGATGCGCCAGGCGCAAAGAGCCAGGCGTTCGAGACCACTGGTGGGTATAAACGCACTGGAGAAAAAATAGCATTGAACGACATCGCAAAGACCCCTGCCTATTGTGACCATGGGGCTGGGGAGTATGCCGATATCGTAAGAACAGCGAAAGACTACTTTCGTCGCGGAGACTTATTCGAAGTAGTGCCAGGGCAAGTGTTCCATGAGCCTTGTAAAGATAGTCCATCGCGAATTTTCACGCGCTTACAAGAACGCAATAAAGTGCCTTATGGCACTCTTATGAATCTTGGTGATGGAGAGCACCTACTGGCCGCCTCGCCCGAGATGTATGTGCGGGTGCAGGGGAGTCGCGTGGAAACCTGTCCTATCTCCGGCACCATAGCGCGTGGCAAAGATGCCATCGAAGACGCGCAGCAGATCAAGACCTTATTGAACTCTAAGAAAGACGAAGCGGAATTGTCGATGTGCACCGACGTCGATCGCAATGACAAGAGTCGAGTCTGCGTGCCTGGGAGTGTTCGAGTGATCGGGCGTCGACAAGTAGAGCTGTACTCACGGTTGATTCACACAGTCGATCATGTCGAGGGACAGCTGGCGCCGCAGTACGATGCACTCGATGCGTTTCTTAGCCACACGTGGGCTGTCACAGTCACGGGCGCCCCTAAACAGTCCGCGATTCAGTTCATTGAGGATAATGAGAAATCTCCGCGTCTCTGGTACGGCGGCGCCATAGGGTGCATAGGCTTTAATGGCGACATGAATACGGGGCTGACATTACGCGCTGCGCGCATTAAAGACGGCATGGCTCAGGTGCGTGTTGGAGCCACCTTATTGATGGATTCAGACCCTGATGAGGAGGAGGCAGAAACACGACTCAAGGCCAGTGCGATGTTAGCCGCTATTCGAGGGGAGGCGCTGCCTCCAGTAGGAGGACAATCGATGGCCAAGACAATGAAGGTGTCTGCATTGAAAGTGCTCATGGTCGATCATCGAGACTCGTTTGTGCACAACCTCGGCAGTTACTTTCGCGAGCAGGGAGTAGAGCTGGTGACTTTGCGCTCGGCGCTAGCAAGGGCGCGACTGCAGCGCGGTGAGCATTTCGACTTGGTTATTCTCTCCCCAGGTCCAGGTAAGCCTGAAGACTTTGCACTTAGCGACACCATCGCACTATGTACTGCGCGGCATATTCCGATTTTCGGCGTGTGCCTAGGGCTGCAGGGCATCGTAGAGGCCTTTGGAGGTGCGCTCTCGGTCTTAGAGGCGCCAATGCATGGCAAAGGCTCCAGTATTGAGCATAAAGGAGGGGTGTTGTTCCGGGGCATTCCTAGCCCCTGTGACGTAGGGCGTTATCATTCACTTTATGCCAATGGGATACCGGATTGTCTAAAGGTGACCGCGAGCACCAGTGACGGCGTCATCATGGCGATCGAGCATCGCGAACTGCCGATTATGGCGGTTCAGTTTCATCCGGAATCTATTCTCAGTTTGCGAGAAAATAGCGGCCAGAAGCTGGTGGCCAATGTTGTACAATATGTCCAAGCCATTGCTCAACAACGATCGCATCAAGCACAGGAACTACACGACAATGCCAATCAATACGCCTAGCCCAGATTCTAGTCAACGCTTTATCTTTGAGAACGCGGACGTGCGCGGTGAGATAGTGCGCTTACACAAAAGTTACCTCGACACGATTGCGGGCAAGCAGTATCCCGATCAAGTCGCGATCCTGCTTGGTCAGTTCTTAGCGGGCAGTGCGCTGCTTTCCTCGACGATCAAGTTCTCTGGACGCCTAGTGTTACAGGCACGAACAGAAGGGGAAGTCGCCGTGATAATGGGGGAGTGTAATAGTGAAGGGGAGTTGCGAGGCATTGCGCGATACGCGCAGACGCCCACTAGCGATCAATTTTCAGAACTGCTGCGCGATGGCAATCTCGTGATCACCATCGATAGCCGGAAAGGCGAGCCTTATCAAGGCATCGTGCCTCTTGAAGGTAATAATTTGGCGGAGTGTTTAGAGGTTTATTTTGAACAGTCTGAGCAACTAGGCAGTGTCTTCTATTTTGCGGCAAACAAGGACAGTGTTGTCGGCGTAATGTTGCAGCAGATGCCCGCGCAATTGGTGAAGGATAAAGAGGATCGTTCGGTACATTGGCAGCATTTCTCGACGCTAGCGCGCACGCTCACAGATGACGAGCTGCTTAGTCTTCCTAACGCGGATATTCTGAACAGACTTTATCACCAAGAAGAGTTGCGTGTGTTTGCACCAAGAGAGCTCAAGTTCTCCTGCAGCTGTTCTCGTGAGCGCACAGCAAGGGCGCTGACAGCCCTAGGGAAAGAGGAGATCGATGAGATCGTGGCCGAAAAAGGCGGCATCGAGATCTGCTGTGAGTTTTGTGGGACTGAGTATAATTTCGGCCCCGGAGAGCTAGCGCTGCTCATCGAAGGGGCCGAAGAAGGGGCTGCTCACTAAACGCTTAAGTGGCACTCACTGTATGCGCCGCATCGGCGCTACAGGCATGACGATAGCTCACCCAGATCAGAAACTGTAAGCCGAATAGAAGTGAAGCCCCGAGCAAATGCATTGGCTGTACGAACGCTGGCATGCCTAGGTGCCCGAGAGTGGCGCCTGAGGTAATGGCTAAGCCAATGACGAGAATCATTGCGACAGTAAAACGAGTGAGCGTGTGCTGCCAACCCACCGAGCGCACTAGTAGATAAGCAAGCCATAGGTTGCCGAACAACACGACGGCCGAGAAAGTACGATGTACATAAAAGAACCAAGGCAGAGCTCCTACCCAAGATGAGCGCTCGGCGCCTTGCGTATGGTTAAGATAATCCACCATCTCTCGCACTTGCGTCCCCATCGTGATCTGCACCACCGTCAGACCCACCACGATATAGAGCCATTTCTGAAACCCTGGATCGATACCTTGCACCGATTCCGCCATCATAATGCCTCGTCGAGCTCTGGCGAGTGCAAACAATAAGGTGGCCACGATGGCCAGTGCCATCAGCATATGCAGGGTAATCATTCCCGGCAGGAGGTTGGACGAGACCACTTGTGAGCCAAGCCAGCCTTGAAAACCCACCATTAAGAAGGCTGCAATTGAGGCCGTGGCAATGGCTCTATCGTGCTTGCGCACCGACCAAGAGAAAATGGCCGTGAGTAAAATTAAGAACCCGATTGTGACACCCGTGAGCCGATTCAAATACTCGATCCAGGTTTTAACGGGATTGAATTCGGTCTCCGCATAGCCCAAGTCCGCATAGATCTCTTGATAATTAGACGGTAATTGTTCAACGCTTGTAGGGGGAATCCAGCTGCCAAAACAGGTGGGCCAGTCAGGACATCCCATCCCGGCGCCAGAGGCTCGCACGCTTCCTCCTACCAAGATAAGAAAATAGACTGCGAATAAGGTAATCCATGCCATGCGCCTGTATCGCGCTAGTGCTGGGGAGTCGGACAGTGTTGGAGTATTAACGGTGTTCATTGGTTGAATGTCTCAAGCGTGGAGTGAGTTGCAAACTAGGGGCAACGTTGTCGGTCCGCGAGCAAAGTGTATATTGTCGGGGAAATTGCCCTTCACTACAATGCAAAGCCGCCCACTAGCGATCGAGAGCGGCGCCTAAGGCAACGGATAAACGCATGCCGGCAAGGGTAACTCGGTCTTCTGAGATTGCTTGCATTTCACTGACGTAGTCGTCATCTAATGCGAAGGCTGACATCTGGGTACCGCGTCTTTCGCTGCGCAGAACCGCCGCTTTAATCTCATCAGGGTAGGCGAACTCATACAATATTTGACGACTCTCTTGCAGCCAAGTATCGACGTTCATATCGATAGCCGAGAGATCGGCTTGCCGAACAAAAGAGTTCATGCGTCGTAATGTGTCGTCAAAAGGTTGATTGCGTAATGCTCCATCCCAGCGCGAATGGAGATTGCTCGACTGGGTGGAGATCCCGTTACCACCACGATCTCCCGTGGCAAAGAGCGTAGATGACATGAGTGCCCCGGAATGCAGGGGCTGATGGATATCCGCAACAAGGTGTAATACCCAGCTCAGGGCTATGGCTTTTTCAGAACTACTGCTAAGGGGGTGTTTAAGCCGAGCAAGATTGAATTCGATTCCCTGCACGACATTGCTTACATCCCCTTCATGTTCTATGGGCCCTGTCGATTCACCATGGATGCTAGGTTGTGGCTCTACGCCTACGTAAACATTGCCTTGGTGGGCATCGCCGCGAATCCATGCGCCATCGATGTAGTGCCAGGTAGGGCGGTTGTAGCGGATTAAATCGTCAGCCTGAAACGAGCGCGCCAGATCAGGCCATACGGCCGCTTGACCAAATACCCATCGATCCTGTTGGTCTTGGTCGGCAAGCATGATGTTGGCGGGCATTACATCGAGGAAATCGCTCTGAAAGCGGGGGTGTTTCTTTAATAAGGCGCTGAATATTTGGCGTTGCTCGGGCGCTAACGCCTCCCACGCTACATAGGCGCTTAAGCGATGCGAGGTGGCATCCCATGCCAGAGCGTGACCGGAGAGGCCAAGCGATAGCAGCAGGCAAAGGCTGGTTAAAAGTGTTCGAGTAACAGTCATGCGTTAGTTCTATCCTGTAACAAGCGGGCAACGAGCGTTAAGGCTCCTCTTGTGCCACAACGCTCAAAGGAGCCTGCAGGTCACTAGAGTAGAGTGCCAGTGTGATCATGAATCAATGATGAACAACACCTCGACAGTACGGTGAGCCTTAGAGGGGTAAGACAGACTCGTAGTTAATCCGTATTGTTATTGTTTAGGACGTAATGACGGGGGCTAACGTGTAATTTGAGCGCTACTTTACCCCGTTTAGAGATGGCAGACTACCCAAATGGAGGCCTATTCGTGGTCGTTTTGGGACTTGGATCGCAGCGTAAGCCCTTACTTACACCTCTAGCCACTCACGGCGTACATCATCGGCGCAGCGAAGGCCTTCAGGGTTGCCTTCGTAGACAATTTGGCCATGGCCCATGACATACAGGCGGTGGGAGATGCGTAGGGCAATAGTGAGCTTCTGTTCAACAAGCAAGATTGCTACACCCCTTGCGGCGATCTCTTGTAACAAAGTGCCCACTTGTTCTACAACTTTAGGGGCTAACCCTTCGGTTGGCTCGTCGATCATGATTAATTCAGGGTCGCCCATCAGCGTTCGGCACATGCAGAGCATTTGCTGTTCACCCCCACTTAACACCCCGCCCGGTACATCGGCACGCTCTCCTAGATTGGGGAACATGCGAAACATCTCCTCTATGCTCCAGCGTGAGCTAACCTTGCTGCCTTTCATCCCTAGTACGAGGTTTTGTCTTACCGTCAATCCAGGGAAGATGTTTCGGTTCTCAGGCACGCAGCCAATGCCTAGCTTGGCGATCTCATAGCTCTTCTTACCAGCGATCTGTTGCCCCTTAAAGAGTATAGACCCAGTAGGTTCCACTTCGCCCATAATTGCTTTTACTGTTGTCGAGCGTCCAACTCCATTGCGTCCAAGCAGGCTGA
>Ga0314772_1001264_pt1 | contig 11535 bp, 14 predicted proteins | sample MetaGCBIW2018_FD_204520 | JGI IMG/M metagenome (GOLD analysis project Ga0314772, IMG submission 204520) | Cryopeg brine microbial communities from Beaufort Sea near Barrow, Alaska, United States - CBIW 2018 | ecosystem: Environmental > Aquatic > Marine > Coastal | place: USA: Alaska | collected... | reverse complement strand
GTTTTTTCTTCAGTAGATAATTTAGCAGATACGGCAACCATTGTTTTGCCGGAAGCGATTATGAACGAGGTTTTGAATTTTGAAAAAAAGATTGATCGTGGGACAGAGGTAATTATCCAATTTGGCTATAACGGCAATTTGGAAACCGAGTTTACAGGTTATATAAAGGATATAACCGTAAACGATAGTTCATTGAAAATACTATGCGAAGATTCTATTTTTCTATTTAGAAATGGGATCCCGGATGTAGAACTAAAGCCTACCTCTATTGCTAAAATTGCCCAGTATGTGATAGCTAGTATAGACGGTTCCTACAAATTGGATTGTACCTATGATATTGCTTACGAAAAGTTTACAATTCACCAGGCAACCGGGTACACGGTGCTAAGTAAGCTACAAGAAGAAACCAAAGCCAATATATTTTTTGATACTGCAAATAAGACCCTTCATATCCATCCGCCTTATGTAGAAAAAGGAGGGGTTGTGTCTTATTCAATGCAAGAGAATATTGAAGTGTCTGGTTTGGAATATAAGAACCGCATAGATACCAAAGTTGAAGTAACTGTTGAGAGTACAGATATTACAGGGAAAGTTCAAAAGACGGTCGCCGGAACAACCGGAGGTGATAAAGTAACCTTAAAAGTAGGGAGTATGGATAAAGCTTCCTTGCAAAGGGTTGCCGATGCCGAGTTGCTAAAAAGAGCTGCACCAAGATATGAAGGCACTTTTGATACTTGGTTGATACCTATGGTAAAACCTATGTTTTCTGCTCAAATAATAGATGAAGAGTATCCGGACAAAATAGGTTTCTATTATGTGCAAACTGTGGTTACCTCTATAACCGAAAGTGGAGGCAAAAGAACAATTACACCAGGAATAAAATTAAGCTAATGGCAGACCTGAAAGAACTTAAAAAACTAATTAGGGAAATTGTTGGGGCAAATCCCAACCTCCCCATTACTGCTACGGTAGTAAGCGTGGAAGGTGAGAGCTGCACGGTAGAATTAAGTAGTGGTTTAGTTCTTACAGATGTGAAGCTGAAGGCAACCATTTCTGAAGGGAACAATTATATGAAGCTTGTTCCTAAAGTAGGCAGTACGGTTTTGCTGTTGAGTTTGTCCGGGGATCTAAGTAATCTCACAGTGATCAAAGTAGATGAAATTGAAAAACTGGAATTTAAACAAGATGGCCTTGAAATTTTAATTGATAGTACCGATGGTAAGCTGGAGATAAAAAATGAACAGGTATCCTTTAAAGAAATATTAGCAGATTTAACAAGTCTGTTAAACCAGTTCAAGGTAAATACCCCAGCTGGTCCTTCAACGAATATTATGCCGGACACGGTTGTATTAATAGATGCATTTGAAACCAAGTTTAAACAACTTTTAAAATAAATATTATGATGAACGGGAGATACAGATTAAGCTCGAGTGACTATGTAATAATAGGCATAGTGATCGTCTTGATCATTGCCGGGATAATTCACATGATTGAAGCTGCTATGAAATTCATTGCAAATTTATTCTAAGATGGGAAAAGGAACAGGAATACAATTAAATGACACCAACGATACAGGTGAAATAATGGATGTAAAGATTGTTCCTGTACGTGATGTTTCTGGAAAAATTAAAAATGGTTTGGTGGTTGGAAATACCCTTGAGCAAAACAAAGCCTTGATCCTGATCACCCAGCCTGGAGAATTTAAGTTTAGACCAGACTTGGGTGTGGGAATAGAAGATTTACTTCTCAGTAATGATCTATTGGAATACAGGCACAAAATACGCCGGGAGTTTGAAAAAGACGGATTGAGCGTAAGCCGTGTGGATCTATATGAAGGCAAACCGTTTAAAGTGGAGGCAGATTATGAAGGTTAAACAGGGGCAAAGTTTTTTGGATATGGTAGTACAGGGAACCGGGAGCATTGAGAATGCTTTTGAAATGTCCCTGGCCAATGAAAGAAGCATCACTGATGAGCTTGCAATTGGAGAAGAGATAGCAGCTACTTCAATAACAAATAAAATAATACAAAAGCTGCTAAGCCAGAATGAACCGGCAACTGCCATCGCTAATTATGGGATCGATTATAACCCGGTAGCTGATGGAATTGGAGCAATGATAATCGAAGAAACATTTATTGTAAGATAATGGGAAGAGCAAAAAATGAAATAAAAAACGAAATGACAGCCAGGTTTATGGCTGATCCAACCTTATCTGAAAAATACGTTTTTGGGATTGGAGCATCCTTTGAAAAGGAATTTTCCCTTTTGAGTTTTGAGAATATTGTTTTTGAAATTATAGCCTTCGCCATGTTCCTTCATGAACTCATTTTTGATAATCACAAAAAAGAGATCGACGATAAGATATACAATCAAAAATCTGGAAGGCCACAATGGTACCGATATATGGCTTTGCAGTTTCAGTATGGTTTTGACCTGATAACCGATACTGACAAGTATGACAATTCCAACGCTACGCCTCAGCAAATTGAAGACTCCAGAATAATCAAATATTCCGCAGTAACCGAAACTGCTGATGCAAGCCGGATGATCCTTAAAATTGCAGGGGAACAGGCAAATGAACTCGCGCCAATTGCACCTGAGCAAAGAGCAGCCTTCGATTCTTATTTGAAAGAATTCAAATTTTCAGGGGTGAAAATTACGGTGATCAATTACCTACATGACCGATTGTTTTTGAACCTAAGAATTTACCGTGACCCTCTTGTATTGGATGAGAATGGAATGAGTATCCTAAACGGGAACTTTCCGGTTCAGGATGCAATTAAGGAATATATGAAAGAACTGCCTTTTGATGGGGAGTTTGTGATAGCCCATTTTGTGGATAAGCTTCAAAAAGTACCTGGAGTAAAAATACCACATGTAATTAATGTGGAAACCTCCTGGATAGATCCGGTGGTTGATGATTATGGAGTGCCTATTCCAATAGAGGTAAAGGCCATTCCGGTAAGTGGATATTTTTCAGTAGTCGATTTTAATAGTATTGAATATGTGGTATAAAGTAGACTTCAATAAGTTGCCTGTTTCCTTGATGCTTGTAGGGGTTCGAAAACCTGCGGTATTGGGCTTCTTATGGTCTTTTATAAAGCCACTTACCACATTGCACCAGTTATGGCAAGTAATGCGCCTGGACAACATATATAAGCTGGAGCATAATGCCCAGATATGTTATTTCCGGGCTGCATTAAATGACCGGTTTGATCCTGATTTAAGAAGGATATACATTGATGAAGGAACGACTTCCAATACTACATATATCTATACTCCTGGTGAACATCGACCAAAATATATAGGTACCATTTATTTATACCAGGCATTGGAAGTTGAAGGTGGTGCCGACTTTTTTGTTTATGTGCCTTCAGAAATTCTGGCATCACAATTATATGAACTAAGAGCATTAATTGATTTCTACCGACTGGGAGGAAAACGATATTTAATAGTAGAGATATGAACAAATTTAATTTTAATAACACAGGAGGGTTTCCGTTTGAGCTTGATAGCTTAGATGAGATGTACCAAGCTTTTAACCTACTGAATTGTATAGGTGAAGTCTCCGGAGACAAAACAATTCTCAAAGGCTGTACGCTTACCGGCTCCAATGTTTCTGATGGGGTGGTTTATCTGAATGGTGAAATGTTGGAGTTTAGGGGAGGAAATAAACTCACCAGCGTTAAAATATTCGAAGAGGCCATTAAAAAGGATTTTGAAAACGGGGAACAAAAAGAAGTATTCTTTCACCGTTGGGTTGGCTTTGGTTCTGGTGCAGGTAGTATGCCCTGGGCAGATTTTAAATTGGTTATTTCTTTAAGGGAATTGCAAGGCAGACTATTACCTCCGGGAACAAACCCACAGATGTACACAGGATCTATTACCGAAATCCCAGACGGATGGCAATTGTGTGATGGAACCAATAATACGCCTCCGCTTGAAGGGATGTTTATAGTTGGGTACGATCCAAATGATGTGGATTATAATGCTATTGGTAAAACTGGTGGTGAGAAAAAACACAGTTTAACAGAAAATGAATTAGCATCTCACGATCACGATATGTTGAATACTGTTTACAGTAATGAAGCAGGTGGTGTAAATGCAGGTGATAAACTTTCGCATGATGGTAATATTTACGCCAGGGAAGTAACCAAAACAAAAGCGGCAGGTTCTGGATATGCACACGAGAACAGACCGCCTTATTTCACACTGGCATATATAATTTATACAGGAAACTAAAATGGCAAAAACAACTTTAAGCACAATAAAAAACTGGTTTAAAACTGGTTTAAAACCTACTCAATTGCAATTTTGGGCAGTGTTTGATAGCTTTTTTCATAAGGATGAAAAGATCCCTGTTTCATCAATTGAATACTTGCAAAATTATTTAAATGATAAAGCAGAAAAAGAAGCTTTTGAAATACATGCCGATCATTATGGCTCACCCTTAAATAGTTTAGTAGATCTAGCAGCGATCCCACAAAATGAAATTTCCAATAATCAAAGAAGGTACGTCCACTCAGAAGGTGTAGACTATTTCTATGATGCTACTTTGGTTGCAGGGGATGTAGCTCCGGCAGATCAAGTGGGTGGTACCGGATTTTGGATGCGTGGCGCAGCACTTGTAGAAGTGATAAATACACTAATTTCAACTGAAGCAGGGAAAGCGTTGTCTGCAAACCAGGGGCGGGTTTTGAAGGATTTTATAGATGCGAATACCGCATTGTTTGCGGATTACATTTTGCTTTCTGAAAAAGGCACTGCAAATGGTGTGGCAATTCTTGACAGCAACGGGAAAATAGTAGATAGCCAATATGGGAATTTGGCTATAACCGATACCCTTACCCCCACTGAAACCACTTTGGCTGCATTTATGGCAAACAATGCTGCCTATATCTTTCAAAAGGGAGACATTATAATACTGGATGATGGCTCCGGTAACTTATCACATTATCTATATAAAAGCGGTACCAAAACCCTTGAAGCTAGTTATTCTTTATTGAATGCCACCAAAATTCCCATAAGCGCTGTTATAGGCTTGCAGGCAGCATTGGACGGGAAGGTTTCTTTGACCGGGAACGAAAGTATCGCGGGATTTAAAACTTTTATTGAAACTATCATAAACGAAAAAAACCTACTCCTGAAATACGGCGCACTTTCGGGGATTCCGGGATATATGAGAGTAGGAGCTTCGGATAGTAAAACGTTTGTCGTTTCCAATGGATTGGAGTCTTTATATTTAAAATTCACGAACCTTACAACGGCTCGAAATTTTGAATTTCCCGACAAGGCGGGAACAATCGCCTTAATGTCCGATTTAGCGGCCTTAGCCCCAAAAACAAAACCCACCAAAACAATTAACAATGTTACACAGTACACCGCTATTTTAGAAGACAAGGATAAATTCCTTGTTTTCACCACAGCTATAGATTTCATTGTTCCGGCTAACATATTTGCTGCCGATGATGAAATTTCGGCAAGGAACAAATCAGCTGGAGATGTTACCGTTGTGGATGGTGCAGGGATGACCGTTCAGGTGGTTTCTTCACAATCCAAACTGGTACCACAATTCGGGTTTTTCGGGTTGAGATTTGAAACTACAACTGTAAGCGGCCTGCTAGGTCAATTAAAGCCAATATAATATGAATTCAGGTTTAGTACATAGCGAGCTTAATTATAATTACAGGCTTTTCGCGAAAACGATATCCAGTTCCGCTGCTTGGGGATTTGACCGCTTTAGGTTGTTCAACTCGAAATGGCACACGAAAATCCAAGTCAGGAGACTGGACGGTTCCGTGGTTGCTACACAATCTTTTGCCCCCGATGGGGCTTTTGAGCACACCTTTTCTTTTGATCTTTCCGGAAATGTAACCAACGAAGAATATTCGGTGTACATAGCCGGGGTTGCAGTTGGTCAAAATTTTAACCAGGCGTATGCTTGGCCTACCGGATATTCAGCAACTACAGGTAAAAATGCCGAGCTTACTTATTGGGATTTTTCACAAGTCAATATTGTTTTTTCCGGTACTTCAGGAAGGATTCGCTTTGAAAACAACCCTATTACAAATATCGACGGTGCGGCTTTGCTCAATGCGGGCGAGATAAATTTCGCAAATTGCCAGCTCGACGCCGAAACCCTCGCCGATATGCTTATCGGGCTTAATACCAACGGCGGGACGGGCGGCTCTTTTAATTACTCGGGAAACCTCGCCGCCCCCGCCGAGCGCGCCCTCTCGGCTTACAATATGTTAAAAGATACAAAGGCTTGGACTTTAACGGGGGCGATTCCCGCCGCCGCCGCGCCTCTTTATGACGCCGATTATCAGGCTGTCTTGGATTACGCAACGGCTAACGCTATCGCTTTGCCCACAACTATACAACAAGACTTGGATAACCAAATAATGATAAATTATAAGTCGTCGGGCGGTTATACAAAATCTGATTTTATTTTTCAATTTGAAACTACGGCCGATATAGCTTTTAGGCTTATATGCTGGAAAAGGAAAATATTAGCCATTTCTTATGGCTCGCCTACTTGGTCAAATAGTGGTTGGGCTGGGAATGGGACTAACGCCTATATCGACCCATTATACAATACGTCGAGCGCGGGACTAAACTGGGCTTTAAACGATGCGGGGGTTGCTTGGAAATCGTTCCAAAAAAGTAACGTTACTTCCGCTACTATAATCGGGGGTTTCAGTGGAGTTACCTCGGATTATGTATTGATAATCCCTAACGACGGAGCAACCTCTTATAGGTCAATTAACGGAGATTTTGTTGCCAAAGGTAATTATGGTCAATTAGGACTGAACGCGGTAAATAGAATAAGCTCCACTCAAATTCAAGTACATGACAACGCTCCTGTTTCAAGTAATTCTGGAGGTAAATACAACAACAAAATTATGATAGGAGCACGCTGGAAAGCTTCAGGCCCGATAATCGATTTATTTACGAATGAAGGAATAGGATTTATCGCTGTGGGTGCAAATATGAGCGCCGAATATGCAGAAATAAAAACAGCTATAAACGGATAATTATGAACGCCTATATAATCACAATAACAGAAAAGAATAATTTGGAAGACCAAAATTACGGACGTTCTGAAAAATTTAATCCTGTACAAGACATTAATGGCAATTGGTTCATTTTTGAGCAAGAATTTAATGCATGTGGTTTAGGGATTCTTACAGATTTCACGCCGCTACCAAATGAAATAATTTAATATAAATACCTATGAAAAAACTACTCTTACTACTCGCATTCAGTTTGGCATTAACAAGCTGTATGGCTCAGGAACCGGTTACGGAACCGGCTGTCTCGCTTATTGGAAATTTCACGGTGATTACCATCTGCGATGGGGATGCCACTATCCAGAACGTTCAGAAAGATAGGCTATGGATTATCTCCGGGAAAGGCCTTGAAGAAGGGAGTGAATACTTGATGAAATTGATTCAGACAGATTGCCGGAGTTGCTTCAAGCGGAAGGCAGATGTGATAGGCTTTGAATTTTCGACCCGGCAAGTCGAGAAAAATCAACGAGCAATGATTCGTCAAACAGCCAGCAATTGAAATGAAAAGAATAATCTACTTATTTCTTTTGGTGAGTGCCTTTAGCTTTGCGCAAAAAACTGCCAGTAACCGTCCGGAACTTGCAAAGAAGATCTTAGACTCCTATGTGGATATGGCAGAGGCTAGAGGCATTGAAGTAAGGGAGCGGCTTTATACCATAGATCAATTACTTTTCTTCCCAGATGGAAAGAATGATCATATTCATAAAAATGGCATTTGCACCATTAGAATAGGGCTAGGAAAGTATGATACTGAAGCCGAGATTATGAGAGCTGCCTTTCACGAAATTGGTCACCACATGGGATTAAAGCATTGTATGCTTTGCAGCTATAATATAATGGCTGGGATTCAAGACGGTAAGGCAACACGGTTATTTGATACGGATGCTATTAGGCAATTATACCTGGATATCTATTTTGAAGCAATAAGAAATCCCAAAAAATATAACGAAGGGCATACACACTACTAAGTACTTTTTCACTTTCTGTAGGCTTAAAAAAAAGCCCCCAGATTTTTCTGCATCGCCAAACACAAAAAAATAATGCTATACAACATCGACTGGGGACATGACCTTGCGATATGGTGTAGCATTATTTGTGTTTGGCGATGACAAATATAATTTAAATTAATGAAAATGAAAAAGAAAGTGTACAAAGCGGCACCCCTTCCGTTTATGGGGCAAAAAAGAAAATTTTTAAAGAGGTTTAAGGAGGCCTTGAGCGATTATCCCCCGGATGCAACTTATGTAGATCTATTTGGAGGCAGTGGACTACTAGCGCATACGGTTAAGAATCATTATCCAGAATCTAAAGTATATTACAATGATTTTGATAATTACCGGGAGCGCATAGCTGCTATAGATCAAACCAATGAGTTGTTGGGCAAATTACGGCTTGTAACGGCAAATCTACCTAAAGACAAGCGTATTGTCAACTCTGAAAGGATTAAGATCTTAGATCTAATTAAAAGGCATGAAGCGAAGTATGGATATGCAGATTATATAACTCTATCTTCTTCGCTGTTATTTAGTATGAAATACGTTTTGAATTATGAAGACTTGGAAAAAAGCACTCTTTACAATTGTGTTAGGCTTAATGATTACACAGGTGATGGTTATTTAGATGGCCTTGAAATTGTTTGTATCGACTACAAAGAACTTGTGGAAAAGCATAAGGACAATGAGAATGTAATTTTTCTTATTGATCCTCCATATTTGCAGACCCAATCAACTACATATAAGAATTACTGGAATCTCAGTGATTATCTCGATGTTTTAAGCGTGCTAGAGTATAAGAGGTACTTTTACTTCACTTCCAACAAATCATCTATTATTGAGCTTTGTGAATGGGTAGGAAATAGAACTTTAACCAGTAATCCTTTTGCAGAGGCGGAGAAGGTAGAAATGCACACCAGTGTCAATTATAACTCATCTTACACCGATATAATGCTTTTCAAATAGATTACAGCTTTAAAGTTTAAAACCCGTTTAAATGTGATTTAAACGGGTTTTGCTTTTAGGTAAATTTGTGGGCATTTGGTTTTTCGATTATGTACATTTGGTTTTTTCGATTATAGATATAAATAAAAAGATACAACTTCTTGGCAAAGGGCTGGATGCCATATCCCATAGAAATGATACGCTTTTACCAATTCTCTTAAATCATAAATCATTTTACCATCAGCAAATAGGAGAATACGATAGTTCCCTGTATTTTGCGGATAGTCTCCTAAGTGTTTCCCGATTTCAACAGGACACCTCTTTACTGGCAAAGGCATTTTACCGCAAGTCTATAGCATACAGGTTTCAGGGCAATCAAATTGAAGAATTTAGAAATGCCTTTAATTCTTGTAATTTGTATAAAAGTATAAATGATAGTTTAAATACTGCCAAGCGAGCTTTGGAAATGTCTATTGTACAATCTAATTTCACGGATTTTGAAGAAAGTCAGGTTTCTGCAACCGAGGTTTTAAAATATTTGAGCACTATTAGAGATTCGGTAACAATTAGTGGCGCTTATAATGTAATTGCTATCGCCTACAATCATCAAGGAATTTACCCGGATGCTATTGAAGAATATAAAAATGCCCTTAGATTTTCAACGTTAAAAATAGATAGTATTTCTTTCTATAACAATATGGCCATTGTTTACAGGGAGCAAGGAAAATACGATAAGGCAATCGCCCTGTTTAATTATTGCTTAAATACTGTTGACACAAATTCTGTAGGCTCACGAGCCAGGTACATGGAAAATTTGGCGATGGCAAAATGGTCGCAAAATCCATGTATCAATATTGAACAAGAGCTCCTTACAGCACTTGACCTAAAAATCAATGCTGGGCTTAACAAGGATTTATTTACCAGTTATGCGCATCTTTTGGATTTTTATGAAAACCACGATAAACCCCAAGCTTTAGAATATGCTGTTAAATATTTGGAAGGATCAATAATTTACGACAGTAAATCTTCAGAATTAAAAGCACTCGAAAAACTTACGATGCTTTCTCCGGCAGGGCAATCTAAAATTTACGCAAAAAAATTCATTTCCCTGAATGATAGCTTGAACAAATTGAGTTTACGTGCAAAAAATACATTCGCAAAAATCAAATTTGATGAAGATCGCAAACAAAAGGAAATTGTGGACCTGGAGGCTCAAAATATCATGCAGGCAATGGAAACCAAGCAGTTGCGGATCATAAGTTGGATTGGGGTTTTGGCAGGAACCCTGGTTATCCTGGGGTTGTTCTTCCTTATCTATTACCTCAGGCAGCGCCATAAAAAGCATGAAATCAGGGAAATCCATAAAACCGAAAGCAGGATCTCAAAGGTGATCCATGATGAACTTGCCAACGATATTTTTAATATTATGAGCAGTCTGGAACCTGTAGCCCCCATCCCGGTGATAGACAAACTTGAAAAGATCTACCTGCGCACCCGTGATATCTCCCGCGAGAACAGGGAAATTGATACCGGAGAAGATTATGTGGATTATCTCAAGGCCATCCTTTCCAATAACACTCCCGATGATTCAAAATTGATAGTAAGCGGGGAAAACAGTGTGAACTGGGACAAGCTCAAAGAGGAAAAGAAGATCGTGATCTACAGGGTCCTGCAGGAATTAATGATCAATATGAAAAAGCACAGCGCCGCCAAGCTGGTGGCGATAAGCTTTGTTGTGAAGAATAAAACCCTGAGTATCCGCTATTCCGATAATGGTTGCGGAACGCTATGGAATCCCTCGAAAAAGGGGAGCGGACTTAGAAATGCGGAAAACCGGATCTCTTCCATAAACGGAAAAATCACTTTTGAATCTGAAAAAGAAGAGGGCTTTAAGGTTGAAATGCAAATCCCGGTGTAATAAATACCCCGACGCATCGGGGCAAAATTCCGGACTTTATGAACTTAATAGTTATCCCTTATAATATTTCCCCTGGCAGGTGTTTTTTTCTGCCAGCTTTTGGTCAATTTTGGCGACAACTTCAAAATTCTTCATTTGGTTCCATTTGGGTGCGATCAACAGATCGTAAGGAGCTTCACTCGCAAATCTTTCAAGGCTGATGTCAGGTCTTATAAAACCGATAAAATCGCTCATAAAATCTATATAATCTTCGGAAGTGAACAAGTCAAAATTCTCCGGATTTCTTTTGTACTGAACAGCCATCACCGTCTGTTTTACAATTTGTAAATGATGCATTTTCAAGCTGTCAATTGGAAGTTTGGATATTTCGGTTGCGTGGTTCAGCAATTCGGCCCTGGTTTCCCCGGGCAGGCCAATGATTAAATGAGCGCCCAAATGAATTCCTTTATTGGCGCAATTTTCATAGGCAGTTATGGAATCTTCAAAAGTGTGACATCTGTTAATCGCCAGCAGGGTTTTATTCAGCGTACTCTCAACACCAAATTCCAGGGAAATGAAGTATTTTTTCGATAAAAATGACAAATAATCAATTAGTTCATCTGAAATGC
>Ga0314772_1001261_pt1 | contig 11557 bp, 9 predicted proteins | sample MetaGCBIW2018_FD_204520 | JGI IMG/M metagenome (GOLD analysis project Ga0314772, IMG submission 204520) | Cryopeg brine microbial communities from Beaufort Sea near Barrow, Alaska, United States - CBIW 2018 | ecosystem: Environmental > Aquatic > Marine > Coastal | place: USA: Alaska | collected... | reverse complement strand
AATACTGGCTGCTGTCCGAGGTTTACTGGGCAAGGTAAAGGTCATGATTCTGTCAGATTATGGCAAGGGCGCATTGGTCAACCATCAGGCTCTAATTGCGCTTGCTCGCGAGCAGGGCGTGCCGGTCCTGGCCGACCCCAAGGGTAAGGATTTCAGTATTTATCGTGGGGCGACACTGATAACGCCGAATTTGACCGAGTTTGAAGCGGTTGTTGGGCACTGCACTAGCGAACAAATGTTGGTCGAAAAGGGCATGGCGCTGGTTGAGGAATTGCAGCTAGAAGCTATGCTGGTGACCCGCAGTGAACAGGGCATGACACTCCTGCGTAGGGGCGAGCCTGCGCTGCACATGCCGGCGCGGGCAAGGGAAGTGTTTGATGTGACCGGGGCAGGGGATACGGTGATTTCTACTCTGGCCGCGGCGTTGGCTGCCGGCGAAGAGATGCCCAATGCCGTGGGTCTGTCGAATCTTGCGGCCGGTATCGTTATCGGCAAGCTTGGCACGGCCGCGATCAGTGCGCCGGAGCTACGTCGTGCGGTGCAGCGCGAGCAGGGCAGCGAGCGCGGAGTAGTTGGACTAGAGCAGCTCGTTCAGGCAGTTGAGGACGCGCGCGCTCATGGCGAGCGCATCGTATTTACCAACGGCTGCTTCGATATCATCCATGCGGGTCATGTGGGCTATCTGGAAGAGGCGCGGAATCTGGGCGACCGGCTGATCGTGGCCATCAATGACGATGCCTCCGTCAGCCGGCTCAAGGGGCCGGGCAGGCCGATCAACAGTGTTGAGCGGCGTATGACTGTACTTGCTGGCCTGGGGGCGGTCGACTGGGTGATCAGTTTTGCCGAGGATACACCGGAGGCGCTGCTGAAAGCACTCAAGCCCGACATTCTGGTCAAGGGCGGAGACTATAGTGTCGATCAGGTTGTTGGCGCGCCACTGGTGCATAGCTTGGGTGGAGAGGTAAAGGTTCTGAACTTCGTCGAAAGCTGCTCGACCACCGCGATAGTCGAACGTATCCGCGAACGAAGCACGGATTGAATCGGTCGCTCAGAGTCGTGTCAGACCCTCGCTCCAGTCGCAGCGCTGAGCTGATACGACCCACCCGCTCTGCGCTGCCAGCGTTTCGCTGAGCCAGGGGTTTTTGGGGCGGCGAAGTTGTAACTCTCCGCCTACCAGGCTGAACAGCTCACCGGTTGCTTTGCCATCGCGCAGCTCGGCAAGAAAGATTTCCGGCTTCTGATAATCCATTTCCACGATCAATTCCCCGCTGCTCTCATTGAAACGCTCATCCGCATGAAGTAGTGTCATGTTGGCACAGTTCTCCGGCAATTCGAGCTGCATCGCATACACCAGCTGCAGGGAGTTAGTCGGCAAATGCACATAGGCGCGTGGACGCTCGATCAGGTGCAGTTCCCTGCATAGTACCGGTCGAGTGCCACAGTGTCTGGGTGACAGTTTGAAGGAATAGCGTTTACATCGGGGCAGGCCGGGGGCGTAGGGCGTTGGTAGCCAGGTGTCCAGATAGCTACCCTGCAGCCAGCCATGACTGCCTTCAATCAATAATTCTTCCGCCAGCTCCGTCATCACCGGTAATAGTGGAACACGTAATTCGTGGGCTGGCACATAACCTGAAATCAGCTTGAGAACGCTGTCACCCTGATCAATACGCTTCTGGCGAATCAGGACGCGAAACTGCCGTTGTTGCCAGGTGAGACTCAAATCGACCGACACACCCAGGTTGGCGACGACGATGTCAAATAGCTCGGGGTCATCTATTTCGATGGGTTCGCGCATGGCCTGCATTTGCGCGAAACCAAGAGGGTTACCAACAGGCGTATAGCAGAGTACTTCGGGGCTGGCTTTAACTTCGATGGCCTGGGTTCTGAATACCCCCGGATCCTTGCGGGCTATGATGCGTGACATGCGCTTGCCTCTTAACGTTGCAGTACTTTGAGCGCTGTAGCGACGTTCTCGCGCAGGTGGGCCGGGTTAATAGTGCCAATGATGGCGCTGGCTACGGCAGGATGGCTGTAAATCAGCTTCAAGCTGGCTAATAGGGGGTCCTCATCCTGCAGGCAGATGTGTCCGCTGGCCAGGGCTTTTTTGATCAGTATCCCCTTGTTGTGTGACAGCGCGTAATCGAGTACCGGCAGTTCTCTCTGCTCCTGAAGGTTGTAGGTCACCATCGCACAGTCTCCTTGCTCCAGTGCGCCAATTCCCCCTTCTGTCGTTTTTCCGGAGAAGCCGAATGCCCTGATGACACCAGCCTGTTTGAGCTTGGCAAGCGTTGGATATACGTCCTCGTTCAATACGCTCAGGTCGTTGCCATCGGAATGGACGAGTACCAGGTCAAGATAATCAGTTTTTAACCGACGCAGTGAGCGTTTGACCGAGAGAAGGGTATGCGCTGCGCTGAAATCGAAATACGACTTGCCATCCTCAAACTCCTCACCGACTTTTGTGCAGATAATCCATTGTTTTCGTTGGTTTTTTAGCATTTTTCCCAGGCGTTCTTCGCTAGAGCCATAAGCGGGCGCGGTATCCAGCAGGTTGATGCCTAGCTCCTGCGCCTGGGCGAGAATATCCAGCGCTTGACGGTCATCGGGCAGCTCGAAACTCGCAGGGTATTTGACCCCTTGATTACGCCCGAACTTGACCGTGCCTAGTCCAAGGGGAGAAATCCGCAGGCCTGAGTCACCCAGTGAACGATGAAAGGGTTGCAGGCTATTCATCGAAAACAGATGTCCCAGGCTGGCGCTGCCAACTGTGGACGAGGCAGCTGCGAGTAGTCGTCCGAGGTGTTTGGTCGGATACCCTGCTGCTCTAGCTGAGCCAGCGCCTGGTCGCTGAGGTCCGGTGCTAGGGCGAGTTTGGTAGGCCAGCTGACGAGAACGTTCTGCACCGGCTGCAGATAGGCGGTATCGGGTCGCACCAGGCCGCTTTGTGCGGGCTCTGCACGGTTGACCGGCAATGTGGTCCATTGGCACTTGGACAGATCAATCCAAGGTAACAGCTCGGCGAGTTCGTGCTGGGCTTTGCTCACCAGGGCATCAGGGGTAAGTTGTACGCCTTGCTCGGCGAGCTCTCCACCCAGATACCAGCACCACTGGCCATCGGCGCAGGGGTGGGTTGTGACTGTCATCCGTGGCTTGGTACTGCTACCCAGGCAATGGGCGTAAAGCGGGGGGAGGTCCGGGCCCTTGACCAATACCATTTGCAGGGGTCGGCGCTGCATAGCGGGCTGGCTGACGCCCCAGTCCTGCAACAGCGCCTCGTTGCCTTCTCCGGCGGTCAGTACATAACGCTGCGCCTTGATTTGATAGCCGTTGATGCGCACGGCATCAATGCTGCCATCCTCGCGACGTTCGATCTGCGGAGCGCTGTCTGCAATCAGGCTGTCGCCGGCGAGCTCGCTCAAGCGCCGAATCGCGTCAGGGACGTCGATAACCAACTCTGCCAGCCGATAAACTTTGCCTTTGAAGGCCGGGTTGACAAATACCGCGGGCAGGTCTTTGCCCTTGACCGCGTCTACCTTGCCGCGCAAGGCTTTGCTGGCAAAAAAGCCGGCGAGGTTGCTGATAAGACTGCCTGGAGACCAGAGATAGTGATATTCCGATAGCTGGCGTACGCCGCGCAGGTCCAGTTCGCCGTCCCCTTGCAGACACGCACGCCAACGCTTGGGCATGCCGGCAATGGATTCTGCTGCGGCGGTCAACTTGCCGTGCAAAGCGTATTTGGTGCCGCCGTGGATAATGCCCTGAGACTTGCCGCTTTGCCCGCCGCCCAGGGCGCCGCGCTCAATCAGAAGGGTGCTGTAGCCCAGACCGCGTAAGCGGGCATTGAGCCACAATCCGGCGATCCCGCCGCCAAGAATACAGATGTCGGTTTCGAGGGTTTTACTCATTGGCTCCAGCGCTTGCGCTTCAGTTGTGGGTAAAGGGTACCAGTATAGACACTGCCGGTGCTCGCGGTCACATCTGCTATTATGAGTCTCATTCCAAATCCCTACTATTATGCCCTGATGCTTGTGCGATAAGCCCACCAAGGAGCCTCTATGATGCGTACCCTTTACAGTCTTGTGTTTACTCTGTGCATGCCGCTGGTCCTCTTTCGGTTGTTGCTTCGCGCGCGCAAAGCGCCGGCTTACGCACGCAGGTGGCATGAGCGTCTGGCACTGGGTGGCGATTTGCGTCCCGACGGTATCTGGATACACGCGGTATCGGTCGGCGAAGCCATTGCTGCTGCTCCGATGGTGCGCCAGTTGCTGGAACGCTATCCGCAACTTCCTGTCACCATTACGTGCATGACGCCTACTGGTTCCGAGCAGATCCGCAAGATGTTTGGCGACCGGGTTGGTCACGCCTATCTGCCCTATGATCTGCCTTGGTTGCAGCGTCGGTTCATCCGACGTTTGCGGCCGCGTGTTGGCGTCATTATGGAAACCGAGCTATGGCCAAATATGGTGCACGAAGCAAAAGCCGTAGAGGTGCCCCTGATACTGGCCAATGCCCGGTTGTCGGAGCGTTCGGCCCGTGGTTACCGCCGCGTGGGCTGGTTGGTGCGTCCGATGTTTGCGGCCCTCGACTGGGTGGCTGCGCAGACGGAAGCTGAAGCGCAACGTTTCGCGCGGCTTGGAGTGGATCGGGACTCGATTAGCATTACCGGCAGTATCAAATTTGATTTGCAGCCCGATTCTGATGTGTTGGAACAGGCGGCTGGGCTGCGGGGCCAGTGGGGCGAGCGGCCGGTCTGGATTGCTGCTAGCACCCATGCCGGTGAAGATGAATACATCCTGGCGGCGCACCGGCAGGTGCTGGACTCGCACTCTGATGCATTGCTGATTCTGGTGCCGCGACACCCTGAGCGGTTCGGAGATGTTGCCAAACTGATTACGGGGGCGAGTATGAGTGCTGTTCTGCGCAGCAGTGGGGAGGCGCCGATGCGAACCGATCAGGTTCTGCTCGGTGACACTATGGGTGAGTTGATGATGTTCTATGCTTGCGCAGATATCGCTTTCGTTGGGGGGTCGTTGGTGGCGCACGGAGGGCACAACTATCTGGAGCCGGCAGCCTTGGGCTTGCCGATCATATCCGGACCCCATTCATTCAATTTTACTGAAATCAGTGAATTACTTCAGGGAGCTGGTGCGTTGCAGCGGGTGGCGGATCAGCGGGAGCTGGCAACAGCGGTTATCCGTCTGATCAACGAACCAACGGCGGCGCGTCAGGCTGGTGCCGCCGGACTGGCGGTTGTGAAAGATAATCAGGGTGCGTTGGACCAGCTGCTTCAGGGGATTGATACTAGAATCGGTAACGGGGATCTGAAAGTCCCCGCTACCGAATAGAGTACCTGCAGGCGATAAAGCCCGTTAGAACGAGTTGCGAATGCGCTGGGTGTCTGCATCAGGCACGCTGGGTTCGTTACTATCCATTTCCATTCGGTTCATGGAAGGGCGGCGCATGGTCATGCGCTGAACTTCTTCTTCGTCAAAAGGCGGAATGAAATCCCGGTCCGGATCGTAATTGGGATCAAGCCACTCGGACAGCTCCATCAGATCCTGCGGACTCAGTGTCCCAGCGGCCTGCTTCAGACGGAGCGTGTCGATAATGTAGTTGTAGCGAGTGGTGTTGTAATCACGGACTGCGCGAAACAGATTGCGCTCGGCTTCCAGTACATCCACCACATTGCGTGTGCCGACCTCGTACCCGGTCTGAGTCGCGTCTCGCGCGGCCTTGGCTGAGATAATAGCCTGCCGACGCGCTTCCACTTCTTCAACGCTGGACGTCACAGTGCGAAACAGATTGCGTGTTGACTCAACCACTTCACGCAGTCTTGCCTCGCTCAATCGCTCGCTTTGGGTAAGCCGGTAACTGGATTCACGTACCTGTGAGCTTCTGGCGCCGCCGGTGAACAGCGGCAAGGTGACTTCAATGCCGATACTGGCTTGCTCGGTATCGCCGCTGCTGTTGGTCGCACCCAGCGCACCGCCCAGATCCGCGCCACCGCTGCCGTTGTTGTAACGTGCGAACGCATCCACTATAGGCAGGTAAGCGGACTTGCTGCTGCGCAAGGTATCGCCTGCGGTTTCCACTGCCAGCCTGCTTGCTTGCAGGCTGAGGTTCTGCATTGCTGCGGTGTCGACCCACTCCTGCAGGTTTGCTGGCAGCGGTGGCATGATGGGCATCTCATGACGTATGCCCGCCAGATTGTCGTAATCATTCAGGGTCAGACGGGTCAGGGCCTGATAGCTGACGGTCAGATTGGTCTCTGCGGTCAGCCGTGTTGCGCGAGCAGTGTCATAACCGGCAAGGGCTTCCAGTACATCCGTACGGGCAGACAGACCGACCTCGAAGCGTTGCCGCGCCTGGTCAAGCTGACGCTCGAACGCGTCCTCTTCCGCGCGGGCAGTTGCCAGATTGTCCGAGGCACGCAGGACGTTGAAGTAAGCGTCAGCCACTTCGATAATCAGCGCCTGCTGCGTCGCAGAAAACTCGACTTTAGCCTGTGCGCTGATCGATTTGGCGGCCTGATAGTTAAACCAGCGCTCGGCACGGAATAGAGGCTGAGTGAGGTTGGCCTGGTAGTAATGAGTGTTATAGGTATCGCTGCCCAGTCCTTCGACCTCAAGTCGCTCACGGGCCACGCCTGCCCCGACTGCGATATTGGGCAGCAGCAGCGACCTGGCCTGGGGCAAAGCTTCCTGACGAGCCAGTGAGTCGGCCTCGGCTGCCGCCAGATCGGCGCTTTGGAGAAGGGCTTCCTGATAGACAGTCATCAGGTCGGCCTGGGCCGCAACCTGGCCGGAGGCTACTGCTAGCAAAATGGCAACGTACAGAGGACGCAGCATGCATAAATCCTTGCATGGGGGGAATAATCAGCTAAGGCTAAGGAGATGTCGGCTGGTGGTCAAGTAATGCTTGGGGCTGCAGACGGAACAAAGTGTTTCTCCCGTTCTTTCGCCAGCAGTGGCTCGTTACTGTCACCTGTTTCCACCACACACTGGATTGTAGCCGCAGCCGAGCTGCTGGTGGTATGCTTTCAACTCATCTTGACGGGGTGCCTGCGGTGTTGCACAGGCTGAGATAATACCCGTTGAACCTGATCCGGTTAGCACCGGCGTAGGAATCGAGATGCGTGCTTGCTGCCGGCATGTTCCATGGCCGTGCTGCCTGCCGTTTCGGTTCCCTGCGAACCATTGACGCAGCGGAGCACAGCAATGACCAGCAAACAATCCCAAACCTCTCTTGTTTCCTCGGGTGCCGACGGCGCCGCCTCTCAGCCTTTTCCTCGGTCGCGCAAAATATACATAACCGGTTCGCGCCCTGATATCCGTGTCCCGATGCGAGAGATAAGTCTGGCGGACACGCCGACTGAGCTGGGTGGCGAGAAAAATGCCCCGGTGACTGTTTACGATACCTCCGGGCCTTATACCGACCCGGCGGTGACAATTGATCTGCGCTCAGGCCTGGCCGATGTGCGCAGCGTCTGGATAGCAGAGCGCCAGGACACAGAAATATTATCCGGGCTCAGCTCTGATTTCGGTAGTCAGCGCCTTGCTGATTCGGCTGTGGACGGCATGCGCTTTGCCCATGTGCGCCATCCTCGTCGGGCTAAAGCCAGCTGCAACGTGTCGCAGATGCATTATGCACGCAAAGGTATTATCACGCCGGAAATGGAATACATCGCGATACGCGAAAACATGAAATTGCAGGAGGCGCGAGCAACAGGTCTGCTGGCCAATCAGCATCCCGGCCAGAGCTTTGGTGCCTCGCTCCCGAAAGAGATAACCGCTGAGTTCGTTCGGGAAGAAGTCGCGCGCGGCAGGGCGATCATTCCCGCTAACATCAATCATCCAGAACTCGAGCCGATGATCATCGGTCGCAACTTCCTGGTGAAGATCAATGGCAATATTGGTAACTCCGCATTGGGCTCCTCGATTGAAGAGGAAGTGGAGAAGATGACCTGGGGCATCCGCTGGGGATCCGATACGGTCATGGACCTGTCCACCGGCAAGAATATTCACGAAACCCGCGAGTGGATCATTCGCAACTCGCCGGTACCAATCGGTACCGTACCCATTTATCAAGCGTTGGAGAAAGTTGACGGGGTTGCCGAGGACCTGACCTGGGAGATCTTCCGTGACACCTTGATCGAACAAGCCGAACAGGGCGTGGATTATTTCACCATTCATGCCGGTGTGTTGCTGCGCTATGTGCCCATGACCGCAAATCGGGTCACCGGCATCGTTTCACGCGGTGGCTCGATCATGGCCAAGTGGTGTCTGGCTCACCATCAAGAGAGCTTTCTCTATACCCATTTTGAAGATATCTGCGAGATCATGAAGGCCTATGACGTCTCGTTTTCCCTGGGCGACGGTCTGCGCCCAGGTTCCATTGCCGATGCGAACGACGAGGCCCAGTTTGGCGAGCTGGAAACCCTGGGTGAGCTGACCAAAGTTGCCTGGAAGCACGATGTGCAGGTCATGATCGAGGGTCCGGGTCACGTGCCGATGCAATTGATTAAGGAGAATATGGACAAGCAGCTGGAATGCTGCGACGAGGCGCCATTTTATACGCTGGGTCCATTGACCACGGACATTGCGCCGGGTTACGACCATATAACGTCGGGGATTGGCGCGGCGATGATTGGTTGGTTCGGCTGCGCGATGCTCTGCTATGTCACACCCAAGGAGCATTTGGGTCTGCCCAACCGAGATGACGTTAAAACAGGCATTATTACCTATAAGATTGCCGCCCATGCCGCGGATCTGGCCAAGGGTCATCCCGGCGCCCAGATACGCGACAATGCGCTGTCAAAGGCGCGATTCGAGTTCCGCTGGGAGGACCAGTTTAATCTGGGGCTGGATCCGGATACGGCTCGGAGTTACCACGACGAGACCCTGCCCAAGGACTCGGCCAAGGTCGCGCATTTCTGTTCCATGTGCGGGCCCAAGTTCTGTTCGATGAAGATTACCCAGGAGGTGCGCGAATATGCCGCCGGCCAGCGGATCGAGGCAGTTGATCTGGAGGTCGAAGAAGGCATGAAAGCCAAGTCCGAGGAATTTAGATCCAGTGGCTCGCAGTTGTATCAAAAGGTCTGAAGCCTTGCCGAAGCCCCGCTAGGTGTGCGAGCTTAGACAGCTAAATGCATAGATTGCCTTGGGGGCTTCTGGTTGGACACTTTCACCCGCGCCGACGTGGACATCATCTGTCGGGAAACCGGTTTCAGTGGGTTTTATCGTCTGGATATTCTTACCCTGCGCCATCGCCTGTTTGGTGGCGGATGGGGGCCGGAATTGCGCCGCGAACTTTTTGTGCGGCGCGATGCCGTCTGTGTGTTGCCCTATGATCCTTGGGAAGACAGCGTCGTACTGCTCGAGCAGGTGCGCGTTGGCGCGCTGGACAAGAGCGAGCATCCCTGGCTTATCGAGCTGGTCGCCGGCCTGTTTGACAGCGGTGAAAGTCCTGAAGAAGTCGCCCACCGCGAAGCGCGGGAAGAGGCGGATCTGAGCCTGCTTCAATTAATGCCTATCATGCGTTACTTTCCATCGCCTGGAGGTAGCGACGAGCAGGTTCACCTGTACTGCGCCTTTGTAGATAGCCGGGAAGCTGGTGGTGTTCATGGACTGGATCACGAAGGTGAGGACATTCGAGTGAGTGTCTGGCCACGGGCCGATGCCATCGCTGCGATGGAAAGCGGTCGCATCGATAACGCCGCCAGTATTATTGCCCTGCAGTGGTTGGCGATGCACGCTACAAGGCTTCGTGAAGAGGCGGGGGTGCGTCCATGAATGCATTGCGCAAACCGCGCTACAAGGTCGATTTGGCAGGTCTGCAGGCGTCTTGTGAGGCGAACTATTGGAGGCTGGTGAGGTTGATGCCGGACATGGCCGGCAGTGACTATCTGCGATTGTTGGTAGAAGCGGAAGACGGGCAGCCGCAGAGTCTGAGCCTTTATGTGCTCGAACGCTGCCGCTATACCACGACCCTGCGGTTGACTCATCAGCGTGATCACGAGTGGCTGACTCCTCCTAGCATGGAAGTGCGTTTGTATCACGACGCTGCCATGGCTGAAGTGGTTGCAGCATATAACCGCCGGCGCTTTCGCGGAGTATATCCATACCCGAACGAACAAATGCTGCAGCCGGATGAAAAGTATCAGCTGAATCAGTTTCTTGGCGAGTGGCTAGGCTACTGCCAGCGGTATGGCCGGAGCGACCAGCCTGTTATCATTCGACAATGAGGCAAGGCCAATTATTGCTCAGGCCAATGCTGCGAACCAGTCGCTGGATTCAGCATCATCTACTTGCCATTATAGGCGCCGGACAGTGATCAGGAGCAGGTGATCCATGCCATCACCGATAGGAAATCCATCAGAAGCAGTATGTCTGGTGCAGCTGACGGACAGCCATTTGTATGCGCTCGGCCATGCCGACCTGTTGGGTCTGGACACATCGGCTAGCCTGAATGCGGTGATTGAATTGGTCCGCAGTGAAGTTCCGGATATCGATCTGATTCTGGCTACCGGCGATATCGCCCAAGATGCCAGCGAGTCTGCATATCGGCGCTTTATTGCTGCCGTGGCGACCTTGCCAGCTCCCTGCCACTGGATTCCTGGCAACCATGATGATGCGGCGCTTATGGGCCGTATAGGGTCGGATGCCGGATTCACCCAAGAGTGGGTAGATGCTGGAAACTGGCGCATCGTTCTGTTGGACTCCAGTGTGGCTGGCTCGGTGGCCGGTTATCTTACCCGCGATCAGCTTGAGCTTCTGGATCGGGCACTGGGCAGTGCGGGTGAGCGTTTCATCATGGTGTGTCTGCATCATCATCCCGTTCCAATCGGCTGCGACTGGATGGATCCTCTGGGTCTGCTGAATGTGGATGACCTTTTGCCTCGCCTGCGTTCGGACAACCGAGTCAAGGTAGTTCTGTGGGGGCACGTTCACCAGGAACTAGACGAGCAGCTTGATGGACTTCGGCTGCTGGCTACGCCGTCAACCTGCGTGCAGTTCGCCAGGCATAGCGTGGATTTTGCGACTGATACCCAGGCCCCAGGCTACCGTCGTTTTACCTTGCTGCCCGACGGATCTATCGAAACACGGGTATCGCGCCTGGAGGCCGGACTTTTTCTGCCAGAACCGGGCGCGGTAGGATACTAAACTCGCCCGCGGTCAAAACAAGCGGTCCGCCAGTCTGGCATCGAAGCGTTATGGGGGCCGCTTCGGTGGATTGCGCGGCAGCGGCCAGTGAGTGTTATTCTCCCCCGCATTAGAAGAATCAAGGATAACCAGGCAGCCTATGTCTCAATCGACCTACAACGCCGATGCGCTGGAAGTGCTCACCGGTCTGGATCCGGTGCGCCGCCGCCCTGGCATGTACACGGATACAACACGGCCTAATCACCTGGCTCAGGAAGTCATCGATAACAGCGTTGATGAGGCCCTGGCCGGACACGCGCGCCGACTATCGGTGATCCTGCATGCGGACAACGCTCTGGAAGTGTCCGATGACGGACGTGGCATGCCCGTCGATATGCATGCCGAGGAGGGTGTGT
>Ga0314772_1001259_pt1 | contig 11568 bp, 13 predicted proteins | sample MetaGCBIW2018_FD_204520 | JGI IMG/M metagenome (GOLD analysis project Ga0314772, IMG submission 204520) | Cryopeg brine microbial communities from Beaufort Sea near Barrow, Alaska, United States - CBIW 2018 | ecosystem: Environmental > Aquatic > Marine > Coastal | place: USA: Alaska | collected... | reverse complement strand
TTGAATACGACTGCGTCACCGTGTCGGAGCTCAAGCGGGCCCGGGCGCCACTTGGAGACCAGGATGCGGTCACCGTTGACGAGCGTGTTCTCCATCGACGCTGATGGAATCCAGAACGACTGGAAAAAGAAGGTCTTGATGATCAGCGAGAGCAGCAGCGCGCTCGCGATAATGATGAGCAGCTCGCGCAAGCCCAACCACACGCGACGACCGGCGGAGGGCTGTTGCCCGTCCGCCGGCTCGTCGGTGGTGGCGCTGATGTTTAGTTCTCGCGCTTCTCGCGGATGCGTGCAGCCTTGCCGCGCAGTCCGCGCAGGTAGTAGAGCTTGGCGCGGCGAACGTCGCCGCGGCTCACGAGCTCAACGTGGTCGATGGTGGGGGCGTTGATGGGGAACGTACGCTCCACGCCGCAGCCGAAGGAGACCTTGCGGACGGTGAACGTCGCGGCCACACCCTGACTCTGGCGGGCGATCACGATGCCCTGGAACACCTGGATACGCGAACGCACACCCTCGATGACCTTCACGTGGACCTTGACGGTGTCGCCGGCTCGGAAGTTTGGCATGTCGGTACGGATCAAACCCGCGGTAATTGCGTCAAGCTTCTGCATGACTTATCTCTCCTCGCACACGCCACAGGTCCCGCGCGGTATCTGCCTTCCGGCAATCAATAGTTGGTGGTGCGCATCGAATGATGGACGGATCCCCTGTGGCAGATCCATGCGTCGTGCGTACCGAGGATCTATTCTGCCACATCGCGGCCGATGATTCTTTTCACCCAAGTCCAGCGTCCGCCATGGCGCCTTGAACCGAGGAAAGTAGACCCGGGCTCGTGTAGCTGGCGCCGGAGACATACGAGACTTTATAGGTCTGGGCGCTCAGCACTTCGCTGACAAGCTTTGGGATTGCCCGCGCGTTGATGCCCTGTGTTTCCGAATCACTGCGACCATTCTGCAGCGTATTGATGCTCGCAATAGTCCCATCCTTCACGACCAACTGCATTTGAATGGCGCCGTATGGGGAGATGATGGCGGGTCCGGTAAAGGTTCCGCTCGGCGGCGCCGGCACCACAGCCGTCTGCGTGGGCGTAGCGGAGGGAACGGCACTTGACGTCCTAGCTGGCGGTGAGGCCGAACCTGCCGGGGCGGCTGACGACGGCGATGCGGACGATGGCAATGCGGACGATGGCAATGCGGACGATGGCAATGCGGACGATGCGATGGTGGGCACCGTGACAGCCTGCGCGCCGGTGACGAAGAGCGGCGCCTCGCCTGCCCGCCAACCCACCGCAAGCACGGACAGCCCTGCGGCGGTGAGGATTACCCGACTTATAATTCTCATGTCTTCACTCCTACCAGTCGAACTTTTCGCGGTGAACGGCCGCCGTCGACATGCCGCACGCGACCGCATCGGCTGCCATCGCATCGGCCCAATCGACGGGGCCGCACACGAACAGGTCTGCGTGTTCAATCCCGGGCATCAGATCGCGCATCGTACCTCCGAAGTCCGCGGGCGCCCAGCCGTTGCCGCGCCGCCCGTAGAACTCGTAGAGTTCTGCGCCACGCGCGCCGCACAGCGCCCGGATCTCGTCCAAGAGTGGCGCCTCCGCTTCGCTCCGGGCGCGCACGATGACCGTGACGCGCTCCGCGGGATCGGCCGTCTCCAGCAGTGCTCGCACCGGGGTGATGCCGATGCCGGCTCCGGCGAGCACCAGTCCCCTACCGACCCGTGCGCCGTGGTGGAAGACGCCGTAGGGCCCCGCCACGCTCACTCGGGTTCCCGGACGGAGGTGTACGAGCGCGGCCGAGTGATCGCCCCGTGGCTTCACGGTGATGCGCAGCGCGTGTGCGGCTGGCGACGCGGACAGCGAGTAGGGATTCGCAGTCATCCACAGATCGCGCGTCCAAAACCGCCACAGGATGAACTGACCGGACCTTGCTTGGAGACGATTCACGCCGTGACCGGACATGATCACCGACACACTGCCGTCCTTGTGCCTGTCGACGCGGCTGACGGTGAGGCGGTTTCTGAACACGCGGCGCACGGGCACCATGACTCGCCAGATCAGGAGCGAGCCGAACGCGATCGTGTAGAGCGCGATCCAGAACCAGGTGGCCGGGCGGCTCACGACGAACGTCGTGCCGTCTGTGAATTGGTGGGGAACGCTCAATGCGATCGCGATGTAGGCGAGCAAGTGGATGGCGTGCCAGGTCTCATACGGCCAGCGGCGTCGAGCGGCCGTCACCGACGTCAACACCACCACGACGAACACGACGAGCCCCAGGACGGACAGCCCTATCCACTTTTCATGCGTGACGAAGTAGACAGTCTGCGCGGGGATGCCGCGGCCCTCGGGCGCTCCCCACGAGATGGTCAATAAGGTAGCGTGCGCGAGCAGCAGGAGGAATGCGGCCTTGCCCAGCTTTCCGTGCACCACGAGCGCGTAGTCATGGCCAATGGTGCGCTCGATCCACGGCGCGCGTGACGCGAGCGCGACCTGCACCAGCAACAGGACCGTCGCGACGAGGCCAGTGACCCGCCCCGCTTCCTCGAACACGGCAAGAGGAGCGGTCACGCTCAGCGATCCGCTCGCGAGGAAGAATCCCACGGCCGCGATGCACAGCATCCACACGGTGGCCTCAAGCGTGTCGCGCCAAAGCCACGCGAACGGACGTGCCGAGCGAGGGCGGGTCGCGCGCCTAGGTGCAGGAGGCATCGGCTTCGTGGCGCTCACTGGAGCGAAAGTTGTCATGACGCAAGTCTGACAAGCCAACCCTGAGAGAATCCTCAGGGTTTATTTAGGAGACGAACCGGAATCCCCGGCCGCGCACCGTCTCGATCGCTTCGGAGCCTAGGCGGGAACGCAGGTAACCGATGTAGACGTCGAGCACGTTCGCCCCGGCGGCACCACCCCACACATGGTCAAGCGCGGCTTGGCGCGTCACCACGTCGCCCGCGTTGCGCATGAGTAGGTCCAACAACTGGAACTCGCGATTCGACAACTTCACCGGCTCGCCGTCACTTTCGACGGTGCGCTGCACGGGATCAAGGACGCACCTGCCAGCGACCACAACTCCGCTCGCGGCGTCACCTGGGTCGTCGCGGCGCATACGGAGACGGATGCGCAGCACTAGCTCGTCAAACGAGAACGGCTTGGGCATATAGTCGTCCGCGCCATGCTCGAGTCCGCGCACCGTGTCCTCTGCGCTCGTCCGTGCCGTCAGAATAATGACCGGCAAGCGCGAGCCCGTACTTCGGAGCCGGCGCAGGACCGTGAACCCTTCTTGGTCGGGGAGGCCGATGTCCAGCACCATGAGGTCAAAGCCACCAGACTTTGCCAGCATCAGGCCCTCCCGGCCGGTCTTTACCCATGTGACGTCCATCTGCACCGTGCGCAGCCCCGCGCTGAGTTGCGTCGCCAGGCGGTCTTCGTCCTCTACTAAAAGCACGCGGATCATGGGCTCTCCCCCGGGCCGTGCGCCGGGATGACTATCGTGAACGTCGACCCCTCGCCGAGCACACTCTCCACATCCACCCGGCCGCCGTGCGCAAGGGCAATCGCAGCCACGATAGGAAGGCCCAGCCCCGCACCCTCGTTGTCGTCCCCAACTCGTTGGAAGCGTTCGAGGACGCGCGCGTGGTCTTCTTCGGCGATTCCGAGGCCCCGATCGCGTACTGAGATCCGCGCCCACTCGCCGTCGACTGTGGAGCCAACGATGATGGGCGTCTGGTCATCGCTGAACTTGACCGCGTTCGCCACCAACTGCATCCACGCCTGCTGCAACCGTTGCGCATCGGCGTATATCGACGCATCCGAACGCTCGGCAAGCACCCACTCTCGCGGCGACAACGCGCTCGCCCGGCGCATTACCGCATCGGTGAGAGCGCCGAGGTCAAGGTCGGCCTTCTCGACGAACTCGGGCCGGTCCGCCTTCGCCAGCACCACCAAGTCGTCGACGAGCCGCGACATCAACGCGACTTCGTCTTGCATCATGGCCTGCGTTCGTTCGACCTGCTCGCTGTCGCGCGGCTCTAGCAGGTCCAAGCTGGTGCGCATGACGGCCAGTGGCGTCCTGAGCTCGTGGCCCGCGTCGTCAAGTAGGTTTCGCTGCGCCGCGAATGCACGCTCTATGCGGTCGAGCATCGCATTGACTGTCACAGAAAGCCGCGCCAGGTCGTCGTTGCCCACGATCGGAATGCGCCGCGTCAGGTCGGTCTCGCTGATATCTCGGGCGGCCTCGTCGAGGAGTCGGATCGGAACTAGCAGTCGCCCGACGGTGACCCATGCGACGGCGACAATGAGCACCAGCGCAATCACCGCGGCGACGAGAAAGCCGCGCACAAGTTCACTCAGTTCGTGCAACCGCGCACCACTGTCCGTAGCGACGGTGAACACCGCCTCGGTCGTACCATCTGTTCCTAGTACGGGCACGCTCGCGCTGCGGTACGTCGCCATGGAGGTCGCGATCGTGGTGAGCTTAACGGCGCCAGCAGGTTGACTCGCCGCAGCCGCAAGGAATTGCGCGTCATCCTCGAGTGCGAGATGTGTAGCCGACGAAGGGACGAATCGCGGCTCGCCGGCCACAAACCCCACGGCGCTGGTGGTTTCCGACGCAGCGGCGTTTTGAACGCCCGCGCGGACCAGCGCCTCTGGGTCCGCCCATGCCAACCCCGTCGCCGGGTCGTTTCCTCCCGCAAGGGCGTAGAACGCATCGGCTCGCGACCGCAACTCGGCGTCGATGGTCGACGTGACGTCGGAGGAAATGAATCCGTATGCCACGACGCCGGTGAGCGCGATGCCAACTGCAGACAGCGTGACGATCGAAACGAGTACGCGCGCACGTACGCTCAGACCTCGGCCTGATGACTGCACGTGGGTACGGGAGATGGCGGCCCCTTCCGACTGAGGTCTACGTTAGCGCGTCAAGCACAAAGCGAGTCTGCCGTTCGGGACTGATCTGCAGCGACCTAGTCGCTTTTGTCCTGGTGGTTTCCGTAGTTTAGATCATGTATATGCACGGCTCCGTCATCATCGATGCTCACGCCGCCATCGTGACCGCCCCCATCTCCATCTTTGTCTGTGTCGCCCAGCGCGTCTCCATCACGGTCTAGGTCACGCACGTCCGGAGCGACTGCTTCCGGGTGCTTTTCCCCGCCGTGTGCGCCTACAGCGGTTGCGTCCGAATCATCACCCCCGACCGTGGACTGATCGGGAGCTAACGTCGCAGCCGGCTGCACGACATTTATCGGCTGCCCGAGTGGCTCTGCGGCAGCCGCAGAATCCGACAAAATAGCGCCAGCGCCAAAACCGATTGCGATCACCGCAACGGCCGTGCCTACGATGGTGAGGATGTTGCGATTTGCGGTCTTCATATTTCTTATCCTCCCGCGCGCATCCTGAGAGAATTCTTAAGGAACGCACTGTTGCGAGGTCGCTTGGGCTATGCGCAGCGCATGCGGCGCAAATTGCTACACGAGTCCTTGCGCCCTCATGGCGTTCGCCACCTTGAAGAACCCCGCAATGTTCGCGCCATTGACGTAATTTCCGGGAGTTCCGAAGTCTTGGGCAGCTGCTCGGCAGCGGTGGTGAATGGTCGCCATGATTGACCGCAACCTGGAGTCCACGTCACCGCTCGTCCACGACAGGCGAGCGCTGTTCTGCGCCATTTCAAGGCCAGAAACGGCCACGCCGCCCGCATTGCTCGCCTTAGCCGGACCATACAGAATTCCGGCGTCCAAGAATATGTGGGCCGCCTCGAGCGTCGACGGCATGTTTGCCCCCTCGGCTACGACGTAGACGCCGTTTTTGACAAGGTTGCGGGCATCGACCCCGTTGATCTCGTTCTGTGTCGCAGAGGGGAACGCGCAGTCCGCCTGGTGGTCCCACAGCGGATTGTGGTCCGCTTTCGCATCGGCGGGTGTGAAGACGGCATCGGGGAACTTGTCCAGGTACTCGGACAGGCGCCCGCGGCGCTGGTTCTTGATCTCCTTGACCCAAGCCAGTTTGTCGCGATCAATGCCAGCTTCGTCATAGATGTAGCCGCTCGAATCTGACAGCGTCACAGCCGTGGCACCTAGGTCCAGCAGCTTCTCCACCGTGTACTGTGCCACGTTGCCCGAGCCGGACACCAAGGCGATCTTGCCATCGAAACGCTCCTTGCGAGTCTGCAGCATCTCTTCCGCAAAATACACGCAGCCGTAGCCCGTCGCCTCGGGCCGGATCAGTGATCCACCCCAGTCGAGCCCCTTGCCGGTGAGCACGCCCGTGAACTCATTGCGCACACGCTTGTACTGGCCAAAGAGATACCCGATCTCGCGCGCACCCACGCCGATGTCTCCGGCTGGCACGTCCGTATTGGGGCCGATGTGGCGCGCGAGTTCAGTCATGAACGCCTGGCAGAAACGCATCACCTCGCCATCGGACTTGCCCTTGGGGTCAAAGTCACTGCCCCCCTTGCCGCCACCGAGCGAAAGCGAAGTGAGTGAGTTCTTCAGCACCTGCTCGAAGGCGAGGAACTTCAGCACTCCAAGGTTCACCGAAGGATGGAAGCGAAGGCCCCCCTTGTACGGACCTAGCGCGCTGTTCATCTCCACGCGGAAGCCGCGGTTAATTTGGACCACGCCGTTGTCGTCCATCCACACCACCCGGAACGTGATGATGCGTTCCGGTTCGATCATACGGTCAAGGATCTTTTCAGTCACAAACTCTGGGTGACGGTCCAAAACCAGTTCGAGGGACTCAACCGTCTCTTCGACGGCCTGTCGGAACTCGACCTCTTCAGGGTCCTTGGCGTCGATGGTCGCGAGAAGTTGGGCGGCGTAATCGCTCATGGAGCTCCTTAACTGGTGGCCGGCAATGATCACCGCCGACAAATCTACCCGAGGCTATGCAGCCCGGGCAAGCGTCGCCGCTTTGACCTCGACGACGCGTGAGCAAGACTTAGTCAAGCGGCGCCAACAGGTCCGGGCGACGCTCACGAGTGCGCTCAAGTTGCTGGTCATGGCGCCACTGTTCGATCTTTGCATGGTGCCCGCTGAGAAGGATCTCTGGTATCTGCAGGCCACGCCAAGAAGCTGGGCGCGTGTAGCTGGGATATTCCAGCAGGCCGTCCGCGTGGGACTCTTCGACGATGCTCTCCGCGTTGCCCATAAAGCCCGGAATCAGTCGCGTGATCGCCTCGATCATCGCAAACGCTGCCACCTCTCCCCCGTTGAGCACGTAGTCACCCAACGAAACCTCGGTGACGGCGAACCCAGCAGCCGTATAATATTCGGCCACACGCGCATCGATACCTTCGTAGCGCCCGCACGCGAACGCAATCTGTGGCACGGTCGCGAGGCTCGCCGCCATGGACTGGGTGAATGGTATGCCCGCTGGACTCGGGATGAGTAGGTGGCCCCGGGGCTGCAGCACATCGTCGAGCGCGCGTCCCCACACGTCAGGCTTCATGACCATTCCCGCGCCACCACCAAACGGCGCATCGTCAACCGTCTTGTGGTTGTCCTTAGTCCAGTCGCGTAGATCATGCACGTGGGTCTCGACCAGGTTCTCTTGGCGCGCCTTGCCCAGCAGCGACACGTCGAGGACGCCGAAGAACTCAGGGAAGATGGTGACGACGTCGATGCGCACGACTAGGCTCCGTCGTGGTCGTGGTCGTGGTCGTGGTCGTGGTCAGTCTGGCCGTGAGTCTCGCCAGTGGCCACCGGGGTCTCGCCCGCAAGCAAGCCGTACGGTGGCGTGACAACCACGCGCCCTCCTTCGATGTCGACCAGCGGCACGAACTCCTCAACGAACGGAATCATCGCGCGCTCGCCGCCCGGTTGCTTGACGATCAGCAGGTCTTGGGCCGGCATCGACTGCAGGTCCACGACCTTGCCTACTTCGGTGCCGTCCGGCTTGACCACGACCAGTCCCACGAGCTCGTGCACAAACCACGCATCTTCCTCGTCGGACTCCTCGCCCTCAATGGTGAGTTCTGCGCCGCGCGCAGCATCTGCCAACTCACGCGTGGTGAGCTGCTCGAACACGACGTACCAGCGTCCGCCCTGCGTGCGAGTCTTGATCACGGTGAGCGGGCCGGCCGCGGCCGGCTCAGTGTCGAAGCTCGCGCCTGCGACCAGTCGCTCCTCAGGAATGTCGGTGTGCAACTCAACGGTTACCTCGCCCTTCAGTCCGTGCGCACGGCCGATGCGGGCAACAGTAAGTTTCATGGCTCCAGCCTAAATCACTGGGGCACTCAAGCCGCCCGCGCAACACGGTCAGGCACGACGCCCTCGAGCCGGAGTGAGGAGCATGATGAGCGAGGGTCCTACCCACCCAGCGTCACTTTCGCCGGCGTTCTGATGCGGCACTTCTTGCTATCCGAATGCCCCTGGGATCACGACTGATCCGCTTCCACTTCATTCTGTTGCTGCTACTGCACACCGCCGGGAACTCCCTGTGGGCTTGATTCCACACGAATCCGGGCGCGTTTGTGTCCTGTGGGATTGATTTCACACAGTGCCTGCGATGAGTCTCCTGATCGAGTCAGTGGGCCGGCTGAATCGATGGGCGTCAGCCTCGCAGACTCGCGGGTCAAATCCAGCCCACAGCGCACACGGACACGGACACCCAAAAACGTGCGAAATCGAGCCCACAGTGGATTGATCAGCGTGGTTAAGGCGCGGGGCGACCCAGTTGCTCAGGTGCACCATCGCATGGGTCACGCTGAAGCGAGGGACCCGCAGTCCGGCTTTAGCGTGGAGCTACGTCAACGATGTTGACGCGCACGTCGTCGCGGGCGATGGCCTCTACGACGGTGCGGATAGCGGACGCGGTGCGTCCGCGACGACCAATCACGCGGGGGAGGTCATCGGGGTGAACCACCACGTTGAGGGTGGTGCCCCGACGCCCGGAGCGCTCGGTGACGCGTACGTCGTCCGGGTTGCGGACGATGCTGCGGACCAGGTACTCCAGGGCGTCGAGGATCACGGTTACTTCTCCTCGGCCTTAGCGGCGTCGGCGGCAGGCGCGTCAGCTGCAGGTGCATCAGCTGCAGGCGCGTCAGCGGCAGGCGCGTCAGCGGCAGGCGCGTCAGCGGCAGGCGCGTCAGCGGCAGGCGCGTCAGCCTCGGCGGCAGGCGCGTCAGCCTCGGCGGCAGGCGCGGCAGCGGCCTCAGCCTTGGCAGCCTTTTCAGCAGCCTTCGCTTCCGCCTTGGCGGCCTCGTCGGCGACCTTGGCCTCAGCCTTGGCAACCTCTTCGGCAGCCTTCGCTTCTTCCTCAGCGGCCTTCTTGGCCTTCTCGTTCTCTTCTGCCTTAGCTGCCTTCAGCTTCTCGGCAGCGTCGGCGTGAGCCTTGATCTGGTCTTCGGGGCTGACCTTATCGCCAGCAACCTGGACGGTGCTCTTGGCATCCTTATCGCCCTTGTGGATACCCCAGTCACCCGTCAGGGTCAGCAGCTTACGAACCTGGTCGGACGGCTGTGCGCCCACCGAAAGCCAGTACAGCGCCCGCTCAGAGTTGATCTCAATGACCGACGGGTGGTTCAGCGGGTGGTAAATGCCGATCTCCTCGAGGGCCTTACCGTCGCGCTTCGCGCGGCCATCCATGACGACGACGCGGTAGAAGGGCGCCTTCTTCTTACCAAAGCGCTTTAGACGAATCTTGACAGCCATCGCTGTATCTCCTTGTTATTCGGTGTGAGCCGGCACCCGGCGTCCGGGGATATCAGACGACGTCGCCAGCAAGACGAATTGGTTAACGTGGGTTAGAGGGCCACGTTCACCAGCGCCCTATTGTGCCAGAGTTCGCCCCCTCGGGGCAACCATCCCAGGCACCCCGGCCGATGCTGCCCGTGGGTCCTCGCGAGAGCCCACTACGCGGGGTTGTCCGCCAGTTTGGTGTCGAGCTTGAAGATCGTGCCTTTCACGTCAGAAATCGTGACCGTCACGGCAGCGGTGCCCGTCTTGCCCGCCACAGCCATGGTGCAGTCCACCTCGCCACCCTCGACCAACGTCACCAGGTCTTCGCCGCAGTCGATCGTCGGCGTGGCGGCTACCGCTCCCTCTGCCAGCAACTGCTGCGCCACCTCAACCTCGATCACCTTCGCGTTAACCTTGGCAGGCGGCTCCTGCGTCGAGCACCCACCCAGCGCGAGAGTAAGTGCGAGCACTGTGAGCCCCGCTTCGAAGCGTGCAGTCGGACGTCGTGTCATCGGTTCCTTACCATCAGTCGTCTTACTCAAACGTACCCGCACCATCACACCGCGAGCGTCGGCCAGCCAGGGCTCCGCTCGGAGAACACCTTGCCCTCACGCAGGCTCAGGGTGAGTACGTGCAAACCTTCGGCCTGCGCCGCGAGCGCCACCCTGCGCCCTCCTGCCATGATCGCAGTCGCCCACGCGTCGCACTGAATGAGGTCGCTGCCGGCCACTGAGGCTTGGGCGTAGTGCTGTGCAGCGACGCCCTTACGTGGGTCCCAGATGTGCTCGCCGCTGTGTGCCGTCCCCGAGGTCGCCACCGCTCCGCCGCTCTCTAGCCGGATCGCGTCGATGGCTCGCGCCGTGCCCGAACCGCTCGGCGTCACCTCTGACGACCGCGGATCCGCGATGCCGATGCGCCACTGCTCGGCAACCTCAGGGCGCCCAAAAACTGTCACATCTCCAGCGCAGCCCCACACCCACGCCGATGCTCCCAGGAGCTGGAAGCGCCACCGTGCCCGCTCCATGGCCCAGGTCTTGACGATCCCGGTGGGGTCGATCACACCGTCGGGTCTGCGGGCATCGAACGCGCCCCCGGTTTGGTCGCGATACTGCTCGCATAAGTCGAGCACTACCGCCACGGAGGGCACGCAGGCGCCGATGCTGATTTCGCCCCGGCCCAGCCGCGACACTTCGGAGTCCGGTTGGTAAAGGCTGAAGATACTCTCCGCCCACCGCAGGTCGGACTCGATGAAAGGCATCACCGCGTCGAGTGCGTCGTCGGACACTGTCTGGGGCACGTCGAGCGTGAAGTCCATCGCCATTGCGGTCACCGTGCGCCGCTTGAAGTCCGCTGTCACAGGTCAGAGTCCAGCGTCGTCGAAGGCGCCCTGCGCGGACTCGACCATCGCGGGAGAGGTGTATGAGGAGCCGCTGACATAGTCAACGTCCCAGTCCTGGGCCTCCAGAATGCGCTCGCGCAAAATGGGTAATGCCATCGCGTTGACCGAAACGGATTGCGCCGCCTCGGTGCCCGCCGTGAGGAACTGCACGTCAGTGACCGTCCCGCCCTTGACGACTATTTGTAACTGGTAGTCGCCGCGAATGTTCGTGATGACGGGCCCTGGGAACGTACCGTCCTTTGACGCACCGGCGGATGCGCCGGGCACCGCCGACGCACTGGCCCCGGCTGACGCACTGGGCCCGGCCGATGCGTCGGGCGCCGAACCCGCGCCGTCACCCATATCAGCGGGTTGGCCCGTGGGATCAGGCTCGGCCAGGTTGAGCACCGCAGCCCCGGGTGCGGTCGCGAAGCCTGCACCCAAAATCACGACAGCTGCGCCGCCCACTATGAGCTTTCTGGAAGCCTTCATCTTTACCACCCAAACTCT
>Ga0314772_1001247_pt1 | contig 11669 bp, 8 predicted proteins | sample MetaGCBIW2018_FD_204520 | JGI IMG/M metagenome (GOLD analysis project Ga0314772, IMG submission 204520) | Cryopeg brine microbial communities from Beaufort Sea near Barrow, Alaska, United States - CBIW 2018 | ecosystem: Environmental > Aquatic > Marine > Coastal | place: USA: Alaska | collected... | reverse complement strand
ATCAACGTCGACAACGCGGGCTCAGCCAGCCGCAGTTGTATCAGGGCGCAGATACCATCGGCATCGCCGTTAAACACGTCGTACGTAATCATATCAACTCACGGGTTAGTGGGTAGGAGTATTGGGCTGTATGCGATTGTAGTAATCAACTAATCCCGTGCGTCACCTAACGATATTCTCCAGAATTTCGGTCGGTTGGCTGTAAAGATTGTTGTAATCATAGGTCCGCAACTGAAAATACCACGTTCCCTTATCCAGGTTTTCAATCGTATAACGGGTTTCCTGCCCTGGAATATCAACTTTTTTATCCAAAGAATTGGATTGCTGGCCGTAGCTTAGCTCGTAACCTTTGATATCGCCCAGCGTCAACGAGCTACCATCAACCCTTGTAAGTGGGGCAGTCCATGTCAGGGTTACTGATGACTGACCCGGTACAACCGCGGAGGGTAACGGTTGTGGAGTGTTGACGGCACCATCAAGAGCTTCTGTTGTCCAAGGGTTCAAATTAGACTGAAAGGCTTCGAGGTTAGAAATACCTTCGACATTGTTAACAACCGCTGAGTCTGCGGCATAAGCATTCAGGCCTTGCCTATACTCCCAGATATCAGGAATGTCATCATTATCACTGTCAACAGATTTGTTATACGAGTCAGATAAATCTAACACAGTGAGAATGTCTGCCGGGCTCAGCGTGCTGCCAGTAATTGTGTCAATAAATTGAACGGAAAGGCGCGCTCCGCCGCCATTTTCATAATATTCGATGTTAATCGGGTAATTTTGTCCGGCGTTCGCAGTGATTTGAACGGAAACAGGCCATGTTCCGTCCACCCATGTATCTATAATACGTTGACCGCCAAAATCCATCCTTACACCATCATCACGAGTAATACTAACTTTATAGTCCCTGACTCCACTTTCGTGAGGCGGAGTGAACTGTGTGACGTAGCGAGCGCTGAAACGATCAACTGGAACTCCAGATGCCGGAGAGCCTGCGTCCCAATTAAAGTCCAGTCCGGGCTCTACTCGCGCAAGCACAAATTCTTCGAAATTCTTACCCGAAAAGTATTGAGCCCACACCCCAGAAGTGCGGCGCTCTATTTGGGCTGGTATATCTTCAACATTTGTCAAATCTGAACCGGCTTCATACTCATCAAGGTTGCTGAAACCGTCATTGTCGAGATCAGCTCGCGCATCGGCAGCGTCTAATGCATCCAGGCCGTAAGCAAACTCGGCCCCATCAGGTATTCCGTCCCCATCCGAATCAATGTTAGTTGGGCTAGAACCAACCCAGAACTCGTCATAATTCGTGAGAATATCATTGTCACTATCGGCGTTGCTGTCATTTGGGTTTTCAGTATTCAGCCCATAAAACTCTTCCCAGTTGTCATACAGACCATCCTGATCGTTATCCAACGGTGGGTAGATTGGCGCAAAAGGCAGCGTTTGCTTGCCGTCAAAGAACCCAACACGATACCCGAGTTTATAACCGGCAACGGACTCAGCATCGTCAGGATAAATTTGCGACCCTTGTGAAAACGATGACAGATACTGCCCATCTATTACAGACTGACTGAAACCAGGCCCCTCCCAGGCGACAGAAAATTGATCAGCGCCACGAGCTTCGCGGTATCGAATCTCAAAATAATACCGTTGGCCTGATGACAGCGTTACATCGCCGGAAGTCTGGGAGCTATACTTTGTGAAGTTTCCGCTTTTAGCGTGGCCTGGCACAGAAGCAATGGTGCGCGCTTGACTGGGTGAGGTGGAGTCACTCAGTAAAAACTGTGAATCATCATCGCTGGTCACAAAAAATCGGTATTGCCCGTCAGCGGGTGGAGTGACGTACCCTCGTACTAAGCCAGCATAGAAATCACCCCTGTCTGTGGATATTTCCAATCGATCAAGACGTGCTATTTCGTCTGGGTTATCTGGGTATCGCCCAAGACTTCCCAGTTTGTCGACCGATGATATATTTACGTTGTCGTAATACCATACATCTACGTGTCCCTGCTCACTCTTTTCAGGTAAGGCAGCTGGCGCAGGCAAAGTATCGATATCTCGAGGCGTCAAAGTGCTACAGCCAGATGTTATGAGTATAGAAATACAAACAACAAGAAATTTTTTGTCGGCCTGCATAGGCACCTCTATAGTTAAATTGCGCTTAAAGAAACTTTTTGCGGTTTTGATGGTGCCATATTAAATTGAGCATAGATGCGATAGACCACCGATTTTGACATCGCGATTCATCCCTTCGCTCAATTCCACTCTGCGAGAGTAGCTAGGCAGTTCTCGATCGCCTAAATTTATTGCAACGCTACCTAACGGCTCGCCCGTTTCCGAAGGCCCGTCAAAATATTTCTACTCTGAACCGATTTGATAACTTCCGGCAATCGCTCCCCTGCAGGTTGAGGGGTTCATACCGAGCCAACTGAGCCTAGCTTTTACCGTAACATTCCTGGTACTGGCCAACCATCTGCTTTGCTGAAAATTTCTTTTCAAATCTGACCTTTGCGGCGTTGCCCATTTTCCTGCGATCGGCTGGTTGATCCAGGAAGTTCTGAATGGCGCTGGTAAATGCCGCCAGATCATCACTTTTAACCAGAAAACCTGTTTTTTCGTCTTCGACAATTTCCGGTGTTCCGCCTACTCGAGTGGCTACCGTCGGGATGCCAAGACTCATGGCTTCGAGGAGGGTCATGGAGGTGCCTTCGGTGAAGGAGGGCAGAAGGAATATGTCCATCAATCTGAGGTAGTCTGCAGGTTTGGATTGGAACCCTGTGAATATGACAGCGCTGTTGATATCTAGCTGTTGGGTTATCGCTTCCAGTTTTTCGCGCTCGGGGCCGTCGCCGACTAATAGCAGACGCACTTTATAGCCCTGGTCGATCAGGGCGCGGGTGGCCTGCAGCATCATGGGTTGGTTTTTGACGGCGTCCAGCCGTGCCACGGTACCTATAACAACTTCGCCAGGTTCAATGGCAAGCTCGGTCAAAAGCGCCTGCTTGCGGTCTGCTTTTATGGCCAATGGTGTGATGCCATTATAAATGACCTTGATCCTTGATGCTGGCATGTACTCGTATTCGATCAGCGCGTTACGGGTAGCTGCGGATATGGCCACCAGGCGGTGAGAGGTCAGGGCGATGAGGGGGTTAATCAGTCTTGCTTTTTTTCGGTGTTGGTCTGGGTGAAAGCGGCCGTGTTCGGTGAACACAACTTTCGCGCCTGTGCCCCAGTGTGCGAACCAGCCGTAGGTGAAAGGCGAATATTGATGGCAATGCACAAAGTCGAAACGGCCGGTTTTTATGAGCCGCCGGAGCCAAAGAATTGTTTTCCAGTCTAGCCCTGGCCCACGCTGCCTGGAATGGATAGTGATGCTGTTCTCCGCCTCCATGGCCTTGCCGATGGCGCCGACTTCGCCATCAATGCAGGCAATTTCGCACTGAAACCGCTGCGGATCCAGATTGGTCAACAGTTGGCGAATAACCTGTTCGGTGCCACCGAAACCCATATTGAAGGTAACGTGTAAAATACGGGTTGGGGCATGATTGTCGGCCACGGACAGAGTCACCTTATAGGCTAGAGAATGAAAAGCTTCAGATTTGTTGGTATACCCACTTCATACCAGCGTTAGTGACGTGGCTCATTTCGCGGTTGGAGCTCCAAGTCAGCCTCTGTCGACTACTTTGCTGGGCTACTACCAGATTATCCAAGAAATTGTATACCAGATTGACTCGAAAATAAGGGCTCTCTGAAATGAGAGGCGGTAATCCGTAGGCTTTTAAGAATCTGGCTGGCAACTCGCCGAGTAGGTTGCGCCGGGTACGGTTGGTTTGTGTGATGGCCCATAAGCTGCTGTAAAAACGTGCGACGTCTTCCAGGTTGCTCGAGATGCGGGTATTTCTGAAATCCAGTATGTGCATGTTCTGCTGGCTGTCTACCAACACGCTATAAAGCACAAAGTCGCCATGGACTTGGCACGGGAAGGCATTATTTAAGGCCAGGTAGTCGGGGTTGGTGAGTTTCTGTAATTCTGCAATGTATTTTTGTTCGATTCGTTTGAGCTTGGATTCCGGTATCAGATTGCTTGCCCGGATTTCGCGAATTTTTTGATCAAATTCTGTTACCAGCCAGCTGCCATTGGCACCTTCTGGCGCTAGCCCAGCAGAGCTGTTGTGGTACTTGCGTAGCCAGGTGCCGATCTCTGAAATGCAGCGGACCAGAATATCCGGGCTTTGTAACCGGTGGCCTTGCAGGCGGCCCAGCAGATGGGTCGGATCCCAGAGGGCGTGAAACAGGTCTTGGGCGATTACCTTTTTTGTTGTCAGTCGGTTTTTAGCTTCGTTAAAGCTGACAAGTTCGATCGCTTTAACGTGGGTTGTTTGAATGTTCAAGTGCCGGCAGCGGATGAGTTCCATCGCCTCCGGTTTCAGGCTGCGCTCTGAGGCGTGTTTTGTATAGGTGTTCGACGACATGGTGCCAGTGCTGCTTGAGTTGCTGTTTAGTTTGCCGCGCATCTCACCCTGGCTTGGGTTCATTGCGATTTTTCTTGTGTCAGCGTGAGAGATTGGGCTTTTAGCTTCGTTTTTTGGCTAATAAGGGTGTTGTAAGCACTCTCGCAGCTGCGCTGCTGGCAAGGCGCTTGAAGGGTAACCAGCGCAAAGCGCGTTGCGCCTTGCAGCAGCGCCGGTATCTGCAGCAGTTTGGCGCTGCGGTAGCTGTCGGTGCGGTAGTTGCCCACTTGGTACCACTGTGCCATAACCACCTGTTCCCGCGTGAGTATGTGGCGGTAAACCGTTGCACCGGGCTGCTGGCTATTATCGCGCAGCCATTGTGAGTGGTTGAACTGTGGTGGCAGGTAGGGCACCAGCTTATCCTCAGTGCTAGAGCGTTGGCTCTGCGCCAGTAATACCCAGGTGTTTGCGCTGCGCCAGGCCTGTTGGTTGAGGGTTTCCGGTATGTTCAGAGGAATCGGTAGTGATTGCAGTTGAGCTTTTGAGCTGTTTGCTATGTCGAGCGACCAGCGCCCGGGCTGGGTGGTTGTGGTGGTTGCCAGCGTTAGGGCAGCGGGGCCGATCAGCACGGCAACGGCGATGGCGATGTAGCCTTTTTTATTGATGTTTGCTGGCCGGGCTTGATTGTCGGGGTTGCGCTTCATGACCGGTGAGAAGTACATAGCCGGGATGATGAAGGCGCCGTATACCAGCCAGCCCATCAGTTCGTGATCGGCCAGCAGGTCGCTTTGCATTTCGGATTGATAGCCGACTACCACCAGAATGGTAATGCGAACCCAGTTAACGATGAGCGCCAGGGTAATGGCGACAGCCAAGCTGACAAGCCAGCCGCGCCAGCGATAGTCGTTCAGGATGGAGGTCATAGCTGCTAACAGGATGGAAATGGCAAAGTAGCGAATACCGGAGCAGCCGTCTTCAATGACCAACCGGCCGAAGGGCACGGTAATGCTGTTGCCTTCTATAAGTGCTGGCATATCCATCCAGCGCACCCAGGTGCCGACGACTGCGCTGGCCAGGTGAACCAGTGCCGGTACTAAATCGGCCCAGAATGGCAATGACAGTGACAAAACCAGAATGTAGGGTAAAAAGCTGATGAGGCGGTGCCAGCCCAGTAATGCCCAGGTGATTCCAGCAAGGCCGGCAGGCAGTGCAAAGTAGGCCAGGGTGTCTATGCGGGCAAGTTCCAGCACACCCCAGCCAATTGTTACGGCAATTAATGCCAGTGCGCCGGTTTTGTAAAAAGGCCGGGTTTTAGCGCTTTGTGGGTTGTTACTGGCGGGTGGGTGGGTGATTACCAGCCATAGAAAAATCAGGGCGGTGGCAAGGCCGTGGGCCAGTACCTGTTCGAATCCCAGCCACTGTGTGGCCAGGCGCATCCAGGTTGGAAAAAACAGCAGAACCGCGATCGCCGTAACCAGTAAATAAGGTTTGGCTATCGGGAAATTGTGTAGTGTTTTCCTTAACATCACGAGTCCACCTAGTGTTTTAGCAGTGCCAAGAATACCGGTTATTAAGGCTTTGGAAAACACACGTTTCGGGCAAAAAAAAACCAGCCGAAGCTGGCTTTTTACAACCTGACTAAATCAGGCTTTTTGACGGCGACGGGCAGCGCCCAGGCCTGCAATACCAAGACCTAGTAAAGCCAAGGTGCCTGGCTCTGGTACCGACATCTCATCCGCGCTTATATTCAGGGCCCAGCTGTCGAGATTTCCGCTGTCGCCATTATACTGATCGTTGAGATTCAGGGTCCAGGTGCCCGCAGCGGACAAGCCGTCAAAGACTGAAAAGCTGCCGAGCGGTGCATAGATGCCTGAAGAAATTGGATTTACGGCGCCTGGGAATGAGGCCCCTCCATCAGAAAAGGTGTAGTTGCCGCCGGCGTCGATGCTAGAGCCGAGCGCGCCCAAAGTGCCAAAAACTACCACAGATGTTGCCGGGTTTGAGCCATCGTTAAAAACCAGAGTGGCGTAGAGATCGCCGATCCAGCTGTGACTGAAGCCGTTCAGGGTGAGTGAAACGTCGTTGATGAAACCCGTCTCTGCGACCACGATAGAGCTGCTAAACAGGCCAGAGGTGCCCGAGGATGGAACGGCGCCACCGGTGCCGTTGTACGTTATCGGCGCCGCGTTGGCCAAGGGTGAGAGTCCTGCTCCCAGTACGAATGCGATTGCCAGTGCTTTCTGCTTTAACGTATTCATCTTGTATACCTTTAAAGAATTATTGAAATATTACCTAAGTAACAGCATAAATCGCGCCAGTTTATGCAACACCATGATTAATAAGGAGATATATCGGAGGTTGTGCGGCTAGCGAGGCCTACCTGTAAAGAAATTCGACATTTACCCGTGCTCTGTGCACTACGAATCCCTGGTTCCTAGAGCCATTAATCTTCCGGTGGTCACCCATGTAAAGAGGGTGGGCCTATGTGGGGCGCACAAAAAAACCAGCCGAAGCTGGTTTTTTCCAAACCTGACTAGATCAGGCTTTTTGACGGCGACGGGCAGCGCCCAGACCGGCCAGGCCGAGGCCCAGAAGAGCTAGTGTGCCAGGCTCTGGAACGTCAGTAACGATGACATTGTCCAGAAAGTTCCCTACGGTGCCAGTGGATGGAACGATGGCTGCGAACGCTATTTTAGAAGTTTCTGATGTCGCCATAAAGTTGTAAGTAGCGAAAGACCAGATGCCTCTTGGCCCGTTAACGATATTAAAAGTGTCTCCGTTACCGCTTTCGTCTCCGAGGTAAAAGCTGAACTCTTCTGCTGGGTTTGTGTTTGCTCTTGCACTGTAAGCGAAAGACACCTCATAGATGCTTCCGATTACTGAATCAAAGCTTTGAAAAATTGAGTAAGGGCCGCCATTGCGCGAGTTTAACTCGAGGTACTGGGATCCATCGGCTGGGGCAGGGCCAGTCGGTTGGGCGCCAATGTCACGGTTCCAAAGCTCTACATCTCCAGTTGAGCCCCATCCTGGCAGATTTGCCAGGAACGTAGATCCGGAAACTCCTGGGTCTTCGAAACTACCATTGGTAAGAAGATTTGCGTTTGCTAGCGAGCTCATGCCCAAAACGGCAGCAGCGACAACGCCTGTAAGGAGTGCGGTTTTCAGTTGTACTTTTTTCATGATGATTCACCTGTGTTTGTTAATCCCTGCGCCAAGAATGATTTGGGCCGGGAGATTTTGAGCCTTAACTTTGGGTAGCTTTAAATGTGATAGATTTAAAGCATAAATCTGGCCAATTTATAAAAATTGTTAAGATACAAAGGATTATTGTTTAAGGAGGTATAGTTGATACGGCTCTCTTCAGGTAAGTGTATAAAATATCGACACTGTGCTGAGAGCGCTTGAATCTTAAAGGGTGCGCCTATGTGGGGCCCACAAAAAAACCAGCCGAAGCTGGTTTTTTCCAAACCTGACTAGATCAGGCTTTTTGACGACGGCGGGCTGCGCCAAGTCCTGCAAGGCCTAGGCCGAGTAGGGCAAGGGTGCCGGGTTCCGGAACCTGAACTTCAAACTGCTGAAGTCTTATGCCATTTTGTGGGGACAGCACAAGAACGTTAGTAGACGAATAGTCGTCACCAATAAAAATTCCAGTGGACTGAACACCTGGGTCATTCATTTCTCCAGCCAAGCCAGCGAAGAGTGAAGAGCCGAGCGTGAACTGTAAAAGCTCCATGTTACTGCTCAATGTGAAATCGAAACCATCAACTCCACCCGTGGCATTGGTTACTGCATTCCATCTCAGATCTTGTGACGAAAAATCTGAAATCAAATTAAGAGAATCGTTTGTTTCAAAACTAAATTCTGTATAACTTCCTAGACTTTGGTTGCCAAAATCGAGCTTACCGAACCAGTCAATGGATCCACTTTGAGCAAGGGGTGCTGTCCAGCGAACTGACCAGTCAGATGTGTTGTTGGCATCGTTCCAAATATAATACCCGGCACCTTGGTTAAGGGCTAAAGCGCCATCAGACGTGGTGTTGCCTGTGTATTGCGGGGTTGCTACTGCCGCCGAGGCAAGTGCAAGAAGCGACGCGCCGATTACAATGTTCTTCAAGTTCATATTTGATCATCCTTTTAATTATATGAAAATTTCCATTGCAACCAGGCTGTCTCTTTAAACCGAGATCCTTGGCTTTCCGTCCCACTCTCACGAATGGTTTGGCCCTTGATCAGGGAAACCCTAATGCTGAACGTTGCTATGCGATAAACATGCCAACTACATAAGCTATTGTTTTATAAATTATTTATATATGTCAACAAATGTAGGTGTAATTTTTATCGACACGTTCACGTTAACTTTGGTTTAAGGAAGAAATCGGGTCGTATTCCAAAAAATCCAAATCTGTTTTTGGTTTTCTGCTGTCATCAGGCTTACTGGCGGCATTCAGTACGTGGCGATAGCCGGCGGTTCAGAAGGTGCCAAGTATTTTGAATTGAGAATAATAAGAGGCAGAAGCCAAAAAGTCGCTGAATGCGGGATTCAGCGACTTTTGGTGTGCGATTATTTCAAAGTGTCAGGTTTTTTTACAGTGCATCTTTTATGGTTTTCAGGTGTGCCTGGATGTCGGCGTTCTCTGGCGCCAGTGCCAGGGCTTGCTCAATAATAGCCTTGGCTTGTTCGTGCTTGCCGCCCAGGTGTAGAGCCCATCCATGGGTGTCGAGTATGTCTGCGGCGTCGGGTGCCAGTTGGCTGGCGCGGCTGGCCAGTTCTATGGCGCGGCTGTTGTTCTTTTCGCGCAGCAGCCAGGCCAGGTTGTTAAGCGCCACTACATTGTTGGGCTGCGCTAACACAACTTGTTCATACAACTCGGTCGCTGGCTGATCCTGCTGTTGGTTCATCTGCAGGTCGGCCTGGGCCATTAGAATGGCGGCGTGGTTGTTGTGGGTCTCTGCGGCAGCTTGCAGCGCTTCCAGAGCCTCCGCGTTTTTGCCCTGTGTGATGAGTATGCGCGCGGGCAGCAGTGCGAAGCCTACGTTGTCGGGCTGTAAGGCAATGGCTTCCGCGGCTTTGGCCAGGGCCGTTGAGTAATCTTCGGCCTGTGCGCTAATAACGGATTCTGCGGCCAGTAGCTGGCCGTAGGCGCGGGAACCAATCGGGTTATCTTCGGTTGCCAGCGGTTCCAGGATGTTCCGCGCCTGTTCCACATTGCCTTGTTGTATGTGGATTAAGCCCGATAACAGCCTGGCGTTTGGTGCCAGTGGCGGGCGAGTATCCGCGACGGTGGCCAGCCACTGCTGAACTTCTTCCACGCTGTGGTTGGTGGCGTAAATCTGCCCCGCCCGCTGCAGGGGCCCGATAACGTCTGGCGTGATGGCGGCGGCTGCTAGGAATTGTTCAACGGCTTTGTCTTGACTGTTGGTCGAGGCGTACAGATTCGCAAGTGCCAAGCGCGCCGGCTGCATATTCGGGTTGTCGGTGGTCAGTTTTTCAAGCCGGGTGATGGCTGGGCCGGAGTTGCCCATACGTGCGTCGGCGATGGCGGCCAGTAAAACCGCCTGGGGCTCGTTGCCGTAGCCGTTGATCAGCGAGTCGCGTACGTCTTCTGCTTCGCGGGTTTCACCGCTGTTGATCAGCAGGCTTAAATAGATAGCCGTGCTTGCCCAATCTGCCGGCTGGGCGGTAAACGCCATGCGCAGCTGGCCCAAGGCCTGTTCGGTTTGCTGGTTATTGATGTAGTGCCGGGCCAGCGCCACTCGCAACCGGGTGCGCTCGGGCTCGTTGCCAATAGCTTTGCTCAGGCTGGTTACGCCAGCTGCTTCCTGGCCGGGCATGCTTAGGGCCAGAATGCCGTGCATGGCCAGCAGGTCGTTGTCGTTGGGGCGGGCTTTCACGGCGCGCTCCAAATTGGCCAGTGCTTCTTCCCGTTTGCCCACGTCAATCTGGGCCATGGTTGCAGCGCGAATAAACTGCGTGGGTGTGGTTTCCGGGTCCAGGTTTTCAGACAGCAGTTCGGCGCCTTCTTCCATTTCGCCGGTGCCGGCAGACAGGGTGCCCAGCATCAGCGCCAGGCGTTCGTTGTCCGGGTTCAGCTTGCGCATATCGCGCAGCATGGTTTTGGCTTCGTCGAAATTGCCGGCCTGAATTGCAGCGATGACGGCTTCACCCTGTTCCCGGGCGCCAGAGTCGGTTTGCTCGGCCAATATGCGGCTGTATATCTGGGCTTCGGTGATTTTGCCCTGTTCGGTTAATACTCGTGACAACAGCGACAGTAACCGGCCTCTTAGTGGCATGAACATGTCGGATGTTGGCATGTTTGTGACGGCGTCGGTGAGTGTGGCGGTGGCGGGCTCTAATTCATCAAGCTGGTACTGGGCCAGGCCTTTCAGGTACAGAACGGCCGGTGAGGGTTCGTTACTGACTAGCCAGTCGTTGGCGGCGCCCAGAGCGGTGCGGGCATTGCCTTGTTGAATGTGGGTCTCTAGCAGGCCTGTTATGGCAGCAACGCTGGTGGAGTAGTTGGCGCTAATGTCTCGATAGGCGGTGACTGCCCCGTCAACGTCGCCAGACAGGCGCATGGCTTCGGCTTCGATTAGGGACGCTTCGAGTTTCTCGTCAGAGCTTTCCGGGTTTGCCAATGCCAGGGTTTCGATGGCCGACAGGTGTTTGCGTTCTTCCACATAGGCCCGCGCCAAGGGCAGGGCGACCACTTGCGGGTAGTCTTTCAGCCAGGGTTCCAGCAGTTCAATGGCCTGCTTGTTGGCGCCCAGCTCCAGATAGAGCTCGCCCAGCCGGGCGATGTGGCTGACGTTTTCTGGTTCGGTCTGGATAGCGTTTTTGATTTCCAGAATGGCTGAGCGGTATTGGCCCTGCTCGGCGTAGGTGTCTGCGCGGTTCAGGTGTGACAGGGCCTCGGAATTATCCGGGCCGCCGCTGCAGGCGCTTAGCAGGGGCAGCATCAGGCTGCCCAATAGGATCAACCGCGGGAGATTTTTCTTGGGTGTTGTTATCGACATTGTTTACGGCTCCGATGAAAGTAGGGGACGGATTTTAAATCCGTCCCCGGTTTGACTTGTAGCTTAGGGGACAGATTTGAAATCTGTCCCCGCTCGACCTCCGATTCCCTGGTTAGCTTTCTGTCGCATCGGCGGTGGTGTTAATCCGGTATTTGTCGGTTAGGTTGTACAGGGTGGGGCGGGTAATCCCAAGAAGTCGGGACG
>Ga0314772_1001240_pt1 | contig 11724 bp, 9 predicted proteins | sample MetaGCBIW2018_FD_204520 | JGI IMG/M metagenome (GOLD analysis project Ga0314772, IMG submission 204520) | Cryopeg brine microbial communities from Beaufort Sea near Barrow, Alaska, United States - CBIW 2018 | ecosystem: Environmental > Aquatic > Marine > Coastal | place: USA: Alaska | collected... | reverse complement strand
CGCGATCTACGCCATTCGTACCGAACTTTGGGAGCCTTTGCAGCAGCAAGACATCAACGATTTTGTCAATCCACTACAAATCGTCGCCAAAGGTTATCGCGGAGTATTTGACCCAAAAGCCCGCTGTTTCGAGGAAACCGCAGGCGATTTTGGCCGTGAAATCGCCCGAAAAGAGCGCATAGTCAATCGCAGCATCCGGGGGTTGATGCGTGTGCGCAGCGTAATGAATCCTAAAAAAAGCGGTATTTTTGCCTTCGAAGTCATTTCCCACAAACTGCTGCGCTGGCTGATTCCATTGTTCTTGGCGGTCGGCGTTCTTGGTAGCGTTATACTTGCAATGGCGGGTTACGGGCTGTTTCAGTTGGTCACGCTGGGAAGCTTATTATTGCTGGCGCTGGCACTTAAAGGACACCTAACAACCGACAAAAATAGCCTTCCAGCGTGGGTGTCCACGCCTTACTATTTTGTGATGGTGAACGGTTATGCGGTAAAGGGCATTGTGAAGGCCATGCAGGGCCAAACTCAGGTCACATGGAATAGCGCTAGGCCTGGCAAGGAGCAGCGTTGATGTCAAAATTTGCGTTGTTGTTTTTAGCAGTTTTTTTTGGCGGAATAATTACTGCCGTTTTTTATACTGGTGCAGCCGCCTTTGTTCTATATCAGATAGTGTATTTTTTGAACCCGGACGACAGGTGGTGGGCTGCCAGTATACCCGGTTTGCCATATTCGTTTATCGCATCGGCTTTGATGCTTTTTGTCCTTACAACCAAGTACAAAACACTTAGTCATGCTAGCCCTTGGAAGGAGCAGTCAGTATTCATATATCTGGTTATTCTGGTAGGTCTGTTCTACCTTGCAAAGCTTTGGTCTTTGGCTCCAGATATTCACAATAAATTCACATTTCTCTATTTAAAGCTGATCATCATAATTCTGGTCGCCTACAAGCTCCTTAATAGCGAGACTGCTCTTAAGGCCAGTCTGTGGGCCTATCTCCTTGGTTGCACCTATATTGGTCAGCTTGCAACGTCAATCGGTCGAAACTCAGGGGATAGGCTTGAGGGCGTCGCGTTACCTGATGGTGGTGACAGCAATGGGGTGTCTGCAGCTCTTGTGCCGGCGGGTGTTATTTTGCTTTATTACGCCTGGATGGGTAATAAAAAAATAAAGGTTCTCTGTTTCTTCTGCGGTGCCTTTATTGCAAACGCTTTGGTGCTTTTTAATAGTCGTGGCGCTTTTTTAGGGGTAATAGCCAGTTCTGGTATTTTTTTGCTTTATATGATGTTCTCAAAATACCGTCAGAAAGGTCAGCGTGGCCTTGCTGTGTTAATAATGGTAGTTGGCCTTAGTGGGGGGCTGTACGTAACGGATGACCTATTTTGGCAGCGAATGTCTTCACTCCAAAGTTCAGACACTGGTGAGAGGGGGGCGAACAGGGTTTTGTTCTGGATAACCACATTTAAAATGATGGAAGACCACCCACTTGGGATGGGCGTTTTCGGATATAACCTTCTTTCTCCTCTTTATTTAACGGATGAGGAGAGGGAAGGCGTACCGTATAAAACAGTGCACTCCATTTGGTTTCAAGTACTTTCGGAACTAGGATGGCACGGCCTATTTATTTTTTTGATCATGTTTGGCAGCCTGTATCGAATGTCTAGGAAAGCTAAGCAGTTTGTTTTAAAAGAAAAGCAATACAAAAAATATTTTCACCTTTTGGCTCTTGAATGCGCTGTTTTAGGATACCTCGTAACAAGCACGTTTATTAATCAGTTCAGAGCCGAAATTCTCTATTGGACGATTTTGTTTCTCGCTGTTGCTATTAAAGTTTACTATTTACGCCCTGAATCAACGATAGCTCAGGTTCGACGCGCAGGTAACCAAATGCCGGTTAGAGTTAAAGGAACCTAGGCAATGCACAAACTCAGGATTTTGCAATTTATTACTCCGGCCGGTTTTTACGGGGCGGAAAGGTGGGTGTTGGCACTGGCCAACAACATTGATACTGACACTGTGCTCTGTGACCTTGCAGTTTCTGATGAAGGCGCGGGCCAGGACCTTTCTGTTGCGGATTACTATCCTGAGTCGGCAGGTAAGGTACATCGCTTGAAAATGCATGGTCGTTTTGATTTTCGGTTGGTTGGGAAATTGTGCTCAGTTATTCGTGACCGTCAGATCGACGTTATTCATACCCACGGCTACAAATCGGATATCCTGGGTCTGCTCGCGGCCAAGCGAGTTGGCATAGCCTGCGTGAGCACCCCGCATGGCTTCTCGGGTGATGTTGGGTTCAAGCTGGCAACGTTTATCCGCATTGGCACGCACATGCTGCGTTATTTTGACCGTGTTGTTCCTCTTTCCGAAGAGCTGATGGACGATATGAAGCGGTTCAAAGTGCCTGAATCGAAAACATTGTTTATCAGAAACGGTGTCGACCTCACTGAAATTGACGCCACTTTAGCGAGTTTGCCCAAAGATAGGGAGCTCGATAAAGCCTCCCGAATCATCGGCTTTATCGGTCAGATGATTCCCCGCAAAGGCATACCAGACCTCATAAGCGTGTTTGACCAGCTTCATCAACAGGCGCCGGATCTTCGGTTGCAACTTCTTGGTGATGGTAACCAGAGAAAGGATTTGGAACACCAGGCTTCAAGGTTAAGTAGTGTGAATGCCATTGAGTTCCTTGGTTTTCGCAGCGACAGGCTAGAGCTACTGTCAAACTTCAGCCTGTTTGTGATGACATCTTCACTAGAAGGCATTCCCAGATGCATGATGGAGGCCATGGCCGCAGGTGTTCCGGTAGTCGCTTATGATATTCCCGGTGTCGACCAGCTTGTAGAACATGGTAAAACAGGCCTGCTTGCTCCCTTTGGTGACAACGTCGCGCTGGAAACTTGCTGTAGGCAGGTTCTGGATGATCCTGAACTGGCTCGCACGCTCAGCCGTAACGCTCGTGAAATGGTTAACCGGCGCTATTCAGCGGCCCGAATGGCAAATGAGTACGAAGCGCTGTTCCGCGCATTAACTGGCAAAGAAAAAACTGACGCGATACAACAAGGAGAGGCTGGTTAATGTGCGGACTGGCTGGTTTCCTGCGTACCAACTCGACCCCTGGTCGCGATGCTCATCAGAGTTGGCTAGAGAACATGGGGCAGGCGATCATTCACCGCGGGCCTGATGCCGGTTCAACGTGGCTTGATGACTCAGTGGGGCTTGTGCACCGCAGGTTGAGCATTCTTGACCTCAGTGATGCGGGGACTCAGCCCATGGTGTCTGCGTCAGAGCGCTATGTGATTGCCTACAACGGTGAGATCTACAATTTTCAGCAATTACGCGACGAACTCATCAGCCAAGGCTGCAGCTTCCGCACGCGAACCGATACCGAGGTCTTGCTCGCGCTCTATGAACTGTATGGCCCTGAGTGCTTGCACCAACTTAACGGTATGTTTGCGCTGGCAATATGGGATCGCACCGCTAAAAAATTGTTCTTGGCGCGAGACCGCCTTGGTAAAAAACCGTTGTATTTTTATGAAGCGGATGGTCAATTCGCCTTTGCGTCAGAACTGAAAGCCTTAACGCCGGCGCCTTTCGTCAAAACCGAGATTCGCCACGACGCCATAAAAGACTTTTTCGCCTACCAGTACGTGCCAGATCCGAAAACCATCTACAAAAATGTCCACAAGCTGGCCCCAGGCCATTGGTTAATGACGGATGGCACAGACACAAAACAGGAACAGTACTGGGACGTTTCTTTTGCAACATCTTCAAGTGCCAGCCTGGATGAAATACAGGACAACCTCTACAACCTGATTGATGACGCGGTTCGCCTACGCATGGTCAGCGATGTGCCACTGGGGGCCTTCCTGAGTGGCGGTATCGATTCCAGTGCTGTGGTTGGGGTAATGGCTGCTCACACTAGTAAGCCGGTAACCACCTGCGCTATCGGTTTTGATTCAAAGAGGTTTGATGAAGTGCACTGGGCCAAAAAAGTGGCCGAACTGTTCAGAACAGATCACCATGAGTTCACTGTCAGAAACAACGTTGCAGACAGCCTGGTCGACATTGCCCGCTACTTTGATGAGCCTTTTGCTGACCCGTCATTTGTACCCACGTATTTTGTATCACAGCTGGCGCGCCAAAAAGTCACCGTGGCTCTTGCCGGCGACGGCGGTGATGAGAACTTTGCTGGTTATAGCAAATATTACACAGACCAAATGGAAAACAGATTAAGAGGTTTTTTCCCAAGCGCACTCCGTCGAAACCTTTTCCCAGGTCTCGCGCAGCTAGCAGGGCTTGTAAACACCGGCCCGACGCGAAAAGCTAAATCGCTTTTGGGAACACTCGCTCTGGATCCAGATGAAGCATTTTTCATTACCAACAGCTTTTTTCGAAGAGATGTTTGGAATTATCTTGTAACGGACGAGCTGAAACGTGAAACCTGCGATTACGATCCTGCAGATATTACCCGCGCCCATTACCAAAATGCGGACACCGACGATCATCTATCCCGCATCCTTTACACGGACATAAAAACCTATCTTCCCGGGGATATCTTGGTAAAGGTGGATCGAATGAGCATGGCAAACTCTTTGGAAACCCGCGCGCCGCTCTTGGATTACCGGGTGGTAGAATATGCGGCCCAAATACCTGCTGCGCTTAAACTCCACGGCAAAGAAAAAAAATACATTTTGAAAAAAACTTTTGAACGAATGCTGCCGGAAGACGTGCTCTATCGAAAGAAAATGGGATTCTCTGTGCCGTTGTCAAGTTGGCTAAGGGGTGAACTTCGCCCAATTGCGAATAGCTTCCTTACAGATCAAAATGGCGGGTTATCGTACTGCTTCGATATGGTGCGAGTCCGTGAGCTATGGCAACGTCACTTGAACGGAGATGACAGTTATACGCAAGAACTATGGAGCATGCTTGCATTTGCTCTTTGGTGGCAAAGGTATCCGCCATGGTGACGGGTCGTTATCGCATTCGGTCGATGGATACTCTTAGGAGTATTGCGATACTGACGGTGCTGTTTGCCCACTCAGTTTTAGGTTTTGGTTCGCCGCCGTATTTGGCACCCGCTCAACTTGGCGGAATGGGTGTGGACCTGTTTTTTGTGCTTTCAGGCTGGCTGTTGGGTTGCTTGCTGTTCAAAGAGATGGCGCAGGGCGGGATTAACGTTCGGCGCTTTTGGGTACGGCGTTGGATGCGGACGCTTCCAGCCTATTATGTGGTGCTTATCTATACTATCGCTCAACAAGTTCTTACCAAAGACGATCCCTCAACGCCTTGGACGTATTTTTTCTTTCTTCAGAATTACGATTATCCGCTAGAAATTTTTTCAGTGAGTTGGTCTCTTGCTGTCGAGGAGCAGTTTTACCTGTTCATCGCGCCGCTTCTCGCATTTACAATTTATCTAAAACCCAATTTTCGATTAGGCATCTTGGTGCTTCTATTCGTTTTACCCTCAATCTTCAGATATTTTGATTGGTACGGAACGAATTTGGAGACCCACGTAAGATTAGACGGTTGTATTATGGGTGTGTTGTTGGCGTGTCTGAGGCACCAGCACAAACGAGTCTGGAATATTCTTTTGAAATACTCCTTATCAATGGCGCTAGTGGCGACTGCCTTTTTTTTCCTATACTTTTATCAAAGGTGGTTTCCGCTAAGTTGGATAGGCGATCCAGGGTTCATGGCTCGAGCGCTAATGTTTGGCGCTTGGATAATTTTCGCCAATTCGAGCGATCGAATTAGTTGGAATATTTATTTCCCGGGAGCTAATTACGTAGCCACACGATCTTACGCGATCTATCTGTTACATCCAGATGCAATTGCCATAACCAACAGGCTTTCATTTGAACTGCCTTTTATTGCTTATCTATGCGTAATTTTGTTCCTGTCACTGGCGGCAGCGGAGGCTTTGTATCGCACAGTTGAATTACCGTTCATGAATATGAGGTCAAAGGTCAGGGTGGCAGCATGATGCCGCGTAACGGGTTGGGAGTGGAAAGCATGAGAAATCGGAAAACAAAACTTAGGTCGGTGATGGTGCTTTTAACCAACGCTATATTGATAACCGCTGTGCTAACCGGCCTGATTCTTTTGCTTACAAATTTTTACGGTTTGACTCAGTCAATACGTAAGCCAGGGCTTGGCGTAATAGATCATGAAGAGCTTAGATTTATACCAAGAGAAGTTTGGTCATATGAACAAAGCTTGAAAGCTATTGAAAAACTGAGCGATCAGACCTCAGCAAAGCACCTGGTTAGTGAAGCTAACCGTGTTGTAAATAGCAGCCTAATACATATCGACTGGTTGAAAGTCAATCCACTTGAATATCGACAGCTAGTTCCTTTTTGGGAAAACTACTTCTTATGGGCTATCGGTAAGTTTTCAGGTCTACCTCAATTTGAACGCTACCATTACGCAGATTACAGACGCAATATTAGACGAGGTATTGGGATTTGTGGTGATGCCTCCACGGTATTGTCCAGTGTGCTCGACAATTATGGGATTGAGAATAGAATTGTTTCTTTCAAAGGCCATGTAATCGTTGAATACGAGGACGAGTACGGCGCCTGGTTTTTGGCCGACCCCGACTTTGGCGTCGAGATGGGCGGGGATCTTCAGCAACTTGTGCAAGACCCCGAACGTTTTAGGCAATATTACCTCGATGCGGGATATGCCACGGCTGAGGTAGACTATCTCTTTGAGGCCTATGATTCCACATTTGCGATTTTCGATAATACTTATCATTTTATGACTAAACGGTATATCTTTGAGAAGGTAAGCTATGTTGTGAAATGGCTGCTACCCATCATATTATTACTGTTCTCCGGTCTTTATGTATTGAGAAAAAGGAAAGGAAATGATGGAGCGATTAAACCATGAGTGGCCCGTTCTCAAGTGGACGTATTAGAAAAGTCGTTAAATCCTTCTCTCAAGAGGAGATAGAAAAGTTCTGCATGTGCCTCTATGTCGGTTTCAGAGGAATATCCCAGTCATGAGTACTGTGAAAAAACTATTCCGCAGTTCAGGATTATTAGTCGGGATACGCCTTTTTCAGCGTTTCCTCGGCTTGATAAGTACACTAGTACTAGCCAGATTGCTTACTCCTGAGGATTTTGGAATTGTTGCAGTAGCAGCATTGATCATTCATTTCTCAGACGTCCTTTCAAACACCGGTATTCAACAGTATATAATTCAAGCTGAAGAGGCGGGTGATGAGACAGTTAATACCGCTTGGACGCTTGACTTACTTTTGAAAGCGTCAGTTTGCTTGCTTCTGTATTTAGCGCTTCCAGGCATCAGCTGGTTTTATGATGCGCCGAATATTACTTACGCCGTTGGAATTCTTATTCCTGTTATTTTAATACGAGCTTTGGCGAACCCCGAGCTTCACGTTCAGCGCCGGAACCTGAACTATGGCGTTATTTTTAGAATTGGAGTGATTTCGAAACTGATTAGCTTTGTTGTAGTAGTCGTTATCGCCCTGATGACGCGTTCATTCTGGGCAATCATTGCCGGAGACCTTATCGCAAGTATCGTCGGTGTTTCGCTAAGTTACTATTATTGTGCCAGACGGCCACATTTTTCGTTGCGAAACGTTGGCAAACAGTGGTTATTTTCACGATGGATGTTGGCAAGGGGCAGCATTGGCTATCTTCGAGCACAGGTTGACACACTACTCATTTCGCAGTTTTACTCGCTTTCGCAACTCGGAAAATTTAACATCGCGAGGGAATTTACCATAATGCCTGCGAATGAAGTTATTCAACCTGCTGTAGAGCCGCTTTTGGCAACCTTCGCCAGCGTGCGTACAGACTCTAAAAAACTAGCACAACAAGTTTCCCTAGCATTGCTAGTCATCTCTATCTTTACGGCTCCGTTTGTTGCGTTTATTTATCAATTTTACGAGCCTATCGTTTTCTATCTGCTGGGCAAAAATTGGCTCGAAGCTGCTCCACTAATGCAGGCTATGACCCCTCTTTTGTTTGCGTTTGCGATGGGAGGCATTCTCAATAATGTCTGTTTTGCACTAGCAAAGGTCAAGATCGTATTTTGGTATGACGCGGTCTCTCTAATACTGATTTTTGGAACATTGCTGTCCGCTCAAGGTCTTGCTATCACTAATTTCATTTGGCTAAGAAGTTTCATAGGTCTCGTCGCAGTTCTCATTTTTCTCTACATTTGTAGCTGCCTTATTAAGGCACGATATATTGTTCAAATAATCCTTTTGGTAACTCCTTTGGTAGTATCATTTACTGCTGTGTCGGTAGCACAGCTTTTGGTGCCTCAGAATAGCTTACTTTCATTACTCCTTAGCGGCGTGATATTCGTTGTATGTTATAGCACTGCGATGTTGGCGCTTTCGTGTTTTTTATCGAAACGTAGTGCCACCTGGGCCTATGTATACCAATACAGCCTTAAATTCGTTCGCCACCTGCGACAGAAAATCCGAACTCACTGAGCTAAATTTAATGGAGCGTCATGAAAATCGCGATATTCAGGACTGATTCCTCTACGCAGGATCCAGCCAGCTATAACTCCCAAGAAATGGGTTTGGCAAAGGGGTTTCAGAAGCTTGGGCATACGGTAGACATACTCATCGCCTCTTCAACTGACCGGTATAGCGAGAAAATAGTAGAAGAAACCGAAGGCTCCATAAGAGTTATTGAGCTCCCGTTTCGCTTGATCCCTATCCTCAATGAGCCGGTTTATTTAAAAGTTCGTAGTCTGTTTCGCCGAGAGCAGTATGACTATGTGCAAATTAATGAAGAAGGGAATTTCGCGTCTTATCTTATTGCCCGAGCTTGCCAAAAACAAAGTCTAAAATTTGGGATATATCAAGGGATGTACCAGGTTCTATTGGGCCGACGATGGTCTCTTTACGAGACAGTTCATCACAAGTTTTTTCGCCCCATGATAAGAAAGCATGCAATAGGTGCTTTCTGTAAGACCAGTGCGGCAAAGAGATTTTTGAGTTCTAAGGGCTACCAAACAACACACGTCGTGCCGGTTGGTCTGGATTTTTCTAAATTTGAGAATCGCAAGAATCGAGATTGGAGAGCCCACCTAAAGATCGGAGCAAATGAACAACTAATTTTGTACGTGGGTAGACTTGAGCAGCGCAGGAATCCCTTATTTATAGCAGAACTGGCTAGCAAAGCTGGGCCTAGCCAGCATTTTGTGGTGGTGGGTGAAGGGCCCTCTCTCGCCGATGTTGATGCAATTCAAAAGGAGCGTACGCTTAATAATCTTCATCTGATTGGTACGTTGAGTCAACAGGAGTTGCCTGCTCTTTACGAGCAGGCCGATGTGTTCATTCTGCCAAGCGACTATGAAATCTACGGAATGGTAGTGGCTGAGTCCCTCTTTTTCGGTACGCCTGTAATAAGTACGAGAACTGCGGGGCCAATAGACATTATCGAGGTCAAAATTCAGGGCTGCCTTCTACCGAGTATGGATGTAAATAGTTGGCTTGAAGCACTCTCTTTTTACAGTACATCATCCTGCGATACATGCAGCAGTGCTGAGCGCACAACTTTTGCTAAAAGTCGATTTGATTGGGTAATAATTGCTAAAAATTACCTAGGGCTCATTTCAAGTGTGCAGTAACGTTGCTCGGTTTCTCTAAGGGCAGAGTAAAAAAGTTCGATATTTTGAGAGGTGAAGGATGTTATATGCATGGCCTAAGTCTTATCATCTGATTATGGTGATTTTATTAGCGACCTTTGGATATCTGGGGTATCAAGTTTCTGAATATCGGACAGGTCCAGATGAAAGAGTTACATATTTTCTTGAAAATACAGAAATTATCCAACGGCGACAGCTTAGGGACCTTCCTGAAACTACCATCCCATTTTATGGTGACAGTCTTGTACACGGACTTGCGGTCAGCCGTGCAGATTCCTCTTTGGAGAATTTCGGAATCGGGCATGATTACTCAGAGAACCTTCTAAATAGAGTTCGAGAGGATCTGCAATATCGCCAGTTTTTAGAATATGCCGTTGCTATAGGCATAAATGACCTTGGTCGCGGAGTGACCGTCGGCGACCTTTATCAAAATATTATTGCTATTGTTGAATCACTTGCGTTCGCAGATACTGTTTACGTGCATACCGTGTTGCCCTTAGCGGCAAGCCGTGCTGGTGCTTCGACAATTAACGAAAGAGTAAGACAAATAAACGCTCTTTTATTCAAATTGTTAATTGATCATCGAAACGTTGTTGTTGTAAATACGTACGAGAGCCTCGCAGCCTATGATTTTCTTCCGGAAAGCCTACATATTGGTGACGGTTTGCACTTAAATTCAACGGCAAACCGTAAATGGGTTGAATTGCTCGCTTCAGCAATGAGCGGCCGATAATGGAAGGTATGGGTAATGGCAATACAAAGGTTAATTTAGCGCAACTGACATGGATGCGCGGATTGGCTGCTTTTTGGGTAATCTGTTCACATGTCAATCGCGCGGCCGAGGTTGGGTATACGCCACAAGACACAGCGTCAAACAGTGTCATTCTATCTATTTTCGATTTAGGAACACTAGGTGTTGCGCTATTTTTCACGCTCAGTGGTGTCACGCTCTTTTTAAGTAATCAGAAAATCTCCACTGAATCTCCATTAAGATTTTATATCAAACGTTTCTTCAGGATTTGGCCGGCATATTTTGTAGCATTAATGATATATATACTGGCGGGTTTTCTATTCCGAGAATGGTACATTGGTGATCCAGAGCTCTGGGTCGCGGGGCAGTTTATGGCAGAGTACTCCGGCTCAGATGTTGCCTTATACTCAATACTTGTTTTCAATGTTTCTGGGCCAAATGGTTTATTCAATAATGCCTTTTGGAGCTTGCCTGTTGAGTTCCAGTATTACTTGGCGTTCCCCGTGCTTATTTTAATGCTCGGTTGGTTTGGGATTGCAGGCCCCATCATTTTCGGCGTTCTGGCCTATATGGGTTACCGGGTCGGTTTAGTTAATCTGCACAATAATCTCGTGTTTATTTTCGCTTTTACTTTTTGCTCCGGCGTATGTATTGCCTCCGTCTATCAGAAATTTAATTTTCGTTTTAGTCTCCTATTTTTTTCTGTTACTAGCATATTTATTCTTACACTGAATATTCTTATGGTGAATGAGATAGTCCCACTTAACGTATATGTCTTCATCCCCAGTGAGTGGGTCTTTTTTGGTCTTTCAGCCATAGCTCTCGTAACGCTCGCGACTTTTACAGAAATAAAATTGCCCCTGAGACTAGAGAAGTTCATGGTTTACTATGGCGATATTTCTTACAGCACCTACCTTTATCACAATCTTGTAATTGGCTTTCTAGTGATTGGAATACCATTTTTTAGTATATATACTCCCACAGTGAGACTGTTTTATCTGTTCTTTTTGACCGTACTAATAACATACGCTATTTCCGTACTTTCCTATCGATTCATCGAGCAACCCTTTATGAAGATCGGACGCAAGGTTTCTAAAATCAGTTTTCGATCGAAACGAGTGGAAAAAACACCTTTACAGTAGAAATGTATTTTAAAGGCTAGGTTATATGTTGATTCTCAAAAAAAGCGGATTAGTGAATATAACCGGTCGGGGCTACACCCCCTGTGTGTCAACCTCAGTCCATACACCCGGTCTATGAGTTAACATAGATTTCAGGGCGCGGATTGAGGAGTGTAAGCAATGCCAAAACCTGAGTCACAGATACCCGATAATCACATCTTG
>Ga0314772_1001239_pt1 | contig 11728 bp, 16 predicted proteins | sample MetaGCBIW2018_FD_204520 | JGI IMG/M metagenome (GOLD analysis project Ga0314772, IMG submission 204520) | Cryopeg brine microbial communities from Beaufort Sea near Barrow, Alaska, United States - CBIW 2018 | ecosystem: Environmental > Aquatic > Marine > Coastal | place: USA: Alaska | collected... | reverse complement strand
GGGAAGAATGTGCGCCTGAAGAGGTCGTGGGCTTCTATTTTAGAGACGATGCAGACTGTGATGTTATGTTTTGGGAGGGCGAAATGGTACGAAGCCTTCTGGTCGCACTGTGTGTAGCAGCTTATGCGGAAAACAATGGTCGTAAGGTGATCACGAGGTCCCAAAACAAGATCAAAATTCACTCATCTGGTGGCTGTTCCCGCCACTGATGGGGTTCTGATAGCCATACGCCTTACTTTATCCTCAAACTATGCCTGTTGAGCGTTAGTCCGACAGGCTGCTAGGGCTGGAAATAGAGATGGGAGTGAAGCCGGCACCTTTCGTTGAATTGTGCGTCGCACGTGGGGCACCGGTACACCGACAGGTATTCGGCGATGGCGAGCTCGGTCGAGCAGACACCGCACAGGATCGCCTTCTGCTGCCGCTCGTCTCTCGGCCACTGTTCGGCGACGTGGTCTTCCGATTCCTCGTGACAGAGATGGCAAGGGTAGTACCGACGACAGCACGCAAATTTGATCGCAATTACGTCCCGTGCCGTTCCGTAGTGCACACATCGGGTCTGGTCGTCGATGGTGTTGCCGTAGACGATCATTCGACTCCCCGTGCGGCCAGGGCGTCGGCGAGGTCGTCGGAGTGCTTCAGCGACATAACCAGCAGCGGCACAGCGAAGGTGGTGAGGCGCATCCGAGCGCCTCGCGCCTGCTGAGCCTCCCGAATGGTGGTCGCGAATCCGGAGACCACCGGGATCGCCGTAATCGTCATGCCAAGGAGCAGGCCGACGGCGGAAGGATTCACACCGAACCGACGCAGCGGGCCAAGGCCGCGTTCGGTCGCGTCGAGGAGGGCTGGAATGCGAGTGGTAAGCGTGATGAGCGCGGCGAGCACGATCACCGCGACCACGCGCCCGGTGTTTTCGGCCGCGACGAGCGGTGGCAGGAACACGAACTGGGTGATCAGCATGATGCCGATCACCCAGCGGACCGCGATGATCTGTCGCGCGAGCACCCCCCAGCCGAGGCCCGCGACGAGGTAGCCTGCCACAACGAGCACGACGGCGGCCGGGAGGGTCCACCTGGACCCGGCAGCGACGGTGGCCACCAGCGCGACCGCCATGAACGCCAGCATCTTCGGGCCCGCGGACATCCGGTGGAGCGGACTCGTGCCTGGCAGGTAGAGGGCGATCACGCGTGCTCCCGCTCGTAGCGCTCGATGACGCTGCCGGGGTCGCCGTGCTCGACCAGTCGCCCGTGTTCGAACCGCAGCACCACATCGCAGCGCGCCGCAAGCTGCACCTTGGACTGGATATCACAACTGGAGATATCGTTTGCTCCGATTTGACAAAAGACGACGTGGGCGACCCAACTGCTTTGCCCGAACTTCTCGATTAGATTGACGCTCCTGTTAGCCACTTTTTGGCGGATGGCGCCTATGCTGGCGATCCTACCAGCGATCTGCTTGTAGACCGTTTGGGTGAAGCGATAGAGATTGTAATCCAGCCTCCGATCACGGCCGTTCTCAGCCTCGATGCTGCCCGTGATCCAACGCCCCGAGATAAACACATCGCGGTGATTCGAGACAAAGGGCGCCTGGCATGGCAAGTTAACAGCGGCTACAATCACCGGAGCCGCGGCGAAGCACAAATAGGCCGCTGGAAGAGGGTCATCGGCCCCAAACTGAAAGCTCGGAACTTTCCGAACCAAAAAACTGAAGTCAGGATTGGGACAAACATTCTCGACAAAATGAATGGGCTTGGCCGTGCCAAGTACGAGGCTGTTGCATGACCTAAATCATAGAAAATGGACACTTGCGACTACAAATTCCTCCCTGCAACAAGGCCCCCAAATAGAGCTGCGCTACCAATCCCACCGGCAGCAGCAATTGCCGCAAGCCCAAAGCCTGGTCTTTGTGTTAATTCATCAAAGATGTTCACAGCCAGAATGGCTCCCGAAGCGCCAATGGGATGCCCCCGAGCTAGAGACCCCCCCCTTAAGTTGACCAAGTTCAGTGGCAACTGTGCGCCTTGCTGGCAAACCAACGCCTGTACTGCGAAAGCCTCCATGATTTCTATATGGCTAAGGTCTTCTGCCGCGATCCCAGTTCGCTTAAGCAGTGTTTTTATAGCCATTATTGGGGCTTCACCCGGCATGTCTGGTTGTGCGCCAACGCTGATACCAGAAATAAATTTCAGACCTTGTAGGCCATGTTGTTCGGCGAAGCCTGCCGAAGTCATGACAACTACTGCGGCGCAATCTGCAGCGACAGCCATGTTCGCGACCGAAATACTCCCGCTTACAGACGAAGCGCGATTGCACAGCGCCATGCTAAGATTTCGCGGGAATGCATCTTTAGTCACTCCTGCGACTTCTACGATCCGAGCAGTAGAGTGGGTTGATTGTGAAGCTATTGCTTTTCGATGGCTCTCTATTGCCCAAGCATCTTGTTCGGCTTTGGATATTCCATATTTGGAAGCAAGTTGGTCGGCTGCAACCGCCATATCAAGATCGCGGTCGGGCCAAGGCGTGAACTGAGCCTGATCGTATTGTTCTACCGCCCGACCATCATGAAACGTCCGATACCGCAAAGGCCGTCGCGAATAGCTCTCTACTCCACCAGCGATGACCACCTGATGGTTTCCCGATCTGATTAAGGCATCAGCGAGCGTAATCGCATCAAGACCTCCTGAGCATTGTCGATCAATTGTAAGGCCAGCGACAGATTCAGGTAATCCTACGTTCAACGCGACAATACGTGCTGGGTTCCCCCCCCCACCTAAGGCGTTAGCGAGGATGACTTCATCGACCTGTTCCGGTCCAATCTGAGCGTCTTTTATAGCTTGCTCCAGAACTGGTTTTGCCAAGTCCTCTAGCGACAGGTGAGACAGTGAGCCTCCACGCGGTACTACCGGGCTGCGGCGTGCTGCTATGAGGACCGACGCCGACACGGTTAAACGCCGAACCGGTTTTTAAGTGCCAAGTAATCTGGCTTCCCCGACAAAAGAAGCGGCATCTTGGTCACAAAATGCACCTCGCGTGGAGCAGAGTGCGGACTGAGGTCCAGACGGCATCGGCTTACAATTGCGTCCTCATCAATTGAAGTGTCGTCAGATTGGATAAAACACACAGGGACATGTCCGCGGTGATCATCTGGCTTCGCGATAGCGGCACAGTGGTCTATACCAGACATAGTCCCTATCGTTTGTTCAATCTCGTCCAAGAATACGTTGTTGTCCGCGACGGTGATCATTCGGCTTTTTCGTCCTAACACAAACAGCTTGCCCTCGTCGTCAAAATATCCAATTTCTCCGACGGTCAAAAAATCGTCGATCCAGCGCGTGTCTTGGCTTTCACCGCTTTCATACGCATCGAACAGAAACGGGCTTCGAACCCAGATTTCCCCAACTTCAAATGGAACGGTTGCCTTACCGTAGCCAATCCTAACGTCTACGCCGGGATATGGAATCCCAACCGACTCTGAGGGGGTATTGATGTTAGAAATGGTGATGAAGCTGGTCTCACTTGCCCCATAGAACTCATAAGCTGTAGCGTTCGGGAAAAATGTGCCCAACTCGTTCTGCAGTGATCCCGATAGCTTACCCCCTCCGCAAAAGACGTGGGTAACAGCTTTGAAATTGGTTGTTTGGTTGGCTTTAGCGCCCTTCAACAGGAACTTTAACTGGGTTGGGGTAGCGTAAATGACCGATACTTCATGTTCATCAATCAAACTTGCTTGCCGTGGTGGGCCAACATTGGACAAACTGCATAGGGATGCCCCAATGCTCATAGCTTCAACAGTAGCGTATAGCGTAAGCGAATGCCCCAACGACCCGAACGTTGCGTATGTGTCGGTCTTTTTGATGCCAAAATAACTGCGGGTAATGTCAAAGGATTTGTTCCACGATGATGGGCTTCTCCGGATAGATTTCGGGGTTCCCGTTGACCCTGATGTTTCACAGATTAGCCATTGTCGTGGGGCTAACTCGGCGGCAATCGACGTCGGGCCCATTTGGCGTGCTCGTATTGTCTTTTTTTCTCGTAAGCCGTCAACAAGAACCGCAAGTTCCGGCGTCAAAAGCGTAAGAACTGCAAAGTCGGTGTGCAAGATGAACTCGGCGCCATCGATCATTTTCAACCACCTTGCCACTCATGGAGCGATGAATCGAATAGCGAAATCCGGGCGATGACCCGATCCCGTTCAAACACCTGCATAATGGAGTGCAAGTCCAGCGAGTTTGGCATGCCAGTCAATAATACACGGAAGATTCGAGCGACGTGTGCGACTGTACCTTTGAAATCGTCGGGACGTTTCTTAAAGTCCTTTGGCCTCGCTGCAAATCCATGCTGAGTCGCTACGGTTTTGAGCCTAGAGTTGAGCATACCAGCATAGATTGCGCCAACGTGCATCATTCCGGTAGGACTAGTACCAATGCGTGTGACTGCAGCATCATCAGCAAGCTCTCGGGATGGAAACGCGATCTCCAACTGTGCGAGGCTTTGAAGGGGGCTTGGGAAAACCCTGTTGATGATGTCGGTCGTGATCATGCGCCGTGCTTCAGTTCCAACTCGACAAAGACTATCTTGGCCTTCCCATTGTTCACAACATTGTGCCGCACGCCCGCTTTGCGAAAATAGCTATCGCCTTGATCTGTGCTTGCTGTCTGCGGCCCCTCATCTGTTTCAAGGAGCATGCTGCAGTCAGTAATTGCCGTGACGGTATAGTCCATGAGATGACGGTGCCATCCTGTCTCTTGGCCGGGTTCAAACTCATATCGTGTGACCCGCACCTGATCATTCTCAATGAGAATGGTGGCGGTCGCTTCGCTCCTATCTGTCAAAGTAATTCCTCCTCTTCGAAAGTGTTGAACCCATAAAATGAGGTAAATTCTCCAAGTTCTCCTCGATCCGTCCGAAACTGGTTAATGGGTGCCGCCATGTCAGGAAATCCAAGCGCTATTCCACAAACAACCATCTCGTCTTCAGGCAAGCCAAGATGGCCGTGCACGACAGCTCCGTAATTTGCGATAGCGCCAATTCCAGTCGCACCAAGCCCGGCGTCTTCTGCAGCGAGGAGAAATGTCATGACGGCCATTCCCATATCCATGAAACAGCCCTTGCCCATATTGCGATCAATGGTGACTATTGCCCCGACAGGGGCGTCGAAAAACCGATAGTTCTGCGCAAATTGCTCTCGGCGGCCTTTCACGTCACGCCGCTCAATCCCTTGAGCGCCATAAAGCGAGTATCCAGCCGCCCGTTGGCGATCCTTAAGCACGGGAGTCATAGGTTCAGGAAAATATGAATATTCTAGATCGATGTCTTGGCCGCTGGAATGTGCCGTCAATAGCTGTGTTTTGAGCGCATCCAAGTTTGCTCCTGTCAGCAAATGGAACTTTCCGGGCTGCAGATTTGCACCACTTGGCGCACGTCGCGCCGTGGTGCAAATTTTCTCAAGCGTTCGGCGATCAACCGGATCATCTAGAAATGCCCGGACTGACCGCCTTTGCAGCATGAGTTTTTCGAATCCAGAGGTCATCGGATCTCTATGAAACCGACAAGACGCTGGCTGGCCGCGCTTTCGCCAATGCGGCCGTCAGCATCCCCGCGATCACTGATTTGATAAAATCACCGGGGACGAACGCAGTCACCAAACCTGTTGTTTCTAACAGCGATTTGTCTAAGGCGATAGAAAGCCCAACGATACCAAACGCGTATAGCACGAGAATGCCCCCGATCACCGAAGCAATACCGGCCACAACTGCAAGTGACGGACCGCGCCACTTTTCGACTATCAAGCCTGTTACAAAGGCCGACACGGGCCAGCCAATCAGGAAGCCAGCTGAAGGTGAAACGAACAAGCCAAGGCCCCCTCGCCCTCCAGAAAGAAGGGGCAGCCCTACTGCCACGAGCAAGAGGAACAATAAGACAGACATTGCTCCGCGCTTTGATCCCAATATTGTTCCACACAGCATGACACCGAGGTTTTGCGCAGTGATAGGTACGCCGAAACCAAGCATTAGTTTTGGCATGAGGCCAAGTGCAGCGATTAAGGCTGCGAACAAAGCGATCAGAGCAACATTTTTTTCCATTGGGTTTCCTATTAGCTTTCGAGCCCGCCACGTGCCTTCAATGCATCTGCAACGTGATCGGTGTCATCGAGAGCAAGAATGATGAACGGTAAGATGATGCGCCAACTCGGCGCGCGTTCAGATCGTGCTCGCCAAGCATCGGACAATTGACTGCCTTTGCTTACGAGAACGGGTGTTAGTCTTATCACCAGAGCAATGGCAATTTCGACAACTTTCAGTTTCAAGCCTAAGGCATGAAGGGGCCGTAAAATGACACTGATCACATCAATCATGTCCGAGAGCTTTGTCGTCATGGTTACAAGGTTAGCAAGCGCAACGGCGCTGACGAGGCGAACGACAATCACACCACCGTCGACGAAGCTTCCAATCCAAACATGCCATACGCCGACGATCAGGATGAACGGCCACAGCATCCTAAGTTGGCGCAAGCCGTTTAGGAGGAAAACCTTCCCAGGCAATGCATAAGTCAGCATCACAAGTGTGAACACAGATATGAGGACCCAAATGTCTTCGATAAGGAAAAGAAGTGCTGTCGCTATACACAATGAACCGAGCTTGATTGAGGCTGGCCAGTAATGCGCCTTAGTTCTAATCGGAGAGGTCAGAGATATCATCTGTTGCTCCCCATTTGTTCATCTGCGCCTTGTACTGCATCAATACGTCATCGCAGTTTCCAGAATCAACCAGACGTCCGCCCTCTAGCCAAAGCGCAAAGTCGAACTCTCTGAGGTCTTCGGGATTGTGAGTAATGTGAATCAGGTTCCCAGGGTAGCCCGAGAAATACTTCCGAAGCTGGATGCCCGTAGGTATGTCGAGGCCTGATAGAGGCTCATCCAGAATAACTGTCTTCGGTTGCATCGCTGAAATTGCCATCAAGCAAACCAGTTGTTTTTGACCTTGTGACAATGTGCTGACGTTAGCATCGATCCAATGGGACTTGCCGAAGCGAGCCAGCGTCCGCTCAGTTCCCTGCGCTGCTTCGTCTTTAGTTTGACCGAGCTGTCGTAGACCGAAGGCAATCTCTTCCTGCACAGTTGGAAAGATGATCTGGTGGTCGGGATTTTGGAACAGAATACCGACTTCTGTAAGTGCTGCTTTTCGGTCCTTTGCAGGCGAGATTCCATTCAACGAAATAGAGCCTGATGACGGGTTGATAAGACCCGCAATAAGACGAGATAACGTCGATTTTCCAGAGCCATTGCGGCCAACAACACCTATTCGCGCTGACTCCGTTCTAAGAGAAAGGTCCCCAAGTATCTGCTTTCCGGCGACCTCGAAGCAAACGCCCTCCAACGACAGTCCAGAGAGGTCTGTTTTTGCATTTCGCACTTCGATCCTCTCCATTTTCATTGGTTGATATTCCTTTTGAGGTCTGTGCCCTATCTCGACAAAAGATCACACTAGATTTTTAGTGCCATTTATCTTTGCGCAAAATCGCTAGTTGATCTCGCCAAAGCACATGTATTTTAGCTCAAGATAGTCGTTGGCACTGTACAGCGACAACCACTTTGGCCGGTTTGTGAGCCGCTGTGGTGGGCGTTGTTGCATGGACCCCACTCCACTGATATTGGTGGCGGCCTACCTTCTTTATGATGCTATAAATGCCGCACACATTCAACGCTGATCGTCGCGACAAGATCCCGAAGCAAAAGCGTCGGGTGACCAACTGCACCGCGTACGACGAAAGCCTGCGTCTGCGCGGCGATCTGACCGTTTGGATAAGTGAAGAGGCTCGCGCTTTGTGGGCGGCGGCACCCCGAACGACGCCTGGCGGCCAGGCTGTCTATTCGGACTTGGCGATTGAGCTTTGCCTGACCTTTGGCATGGTGTTCAAGCAACCACTGCGGCAAACCCAAGGCTTGATGCGCTCCATCGCCGGACTGCTGGGGGTTGAGATCGAAGTGCCGCATTTCACGACCTTGTCACGCAGAGGCAATGGGCTGAGTTTGTCTCCCAAAGCTTTGTCCAAAAGCACCGAACCAGTACATCTGGTCGTGGATAGCACTGGGTTAAAGATCTTCGGCGAAGGCGAATGGCTGGAGCAAAAGCATAACACCAAGCGCAAACGGCGCTCTTGGCGCAAGTTACACCTTGGCCTTGACCTTGTCAGCGGCCAGATCGTCTGCTCTGATTTGACCGCTGATGACATTGGTGATCAGACCGCGCTGCCAGGCCTGCTGGATCAGATCGGCGGTCCGGTTGACCTATTTCTTGCGGACGGTGCTTACGATGGCGAGCCAACGGTTGAGGCTCTTACCGAACGCTTCGGTGCGACAATCAAGGTCACGATCCCACCACCCAAGAACGCGATTTTGAGCCCCGATGCCGCCCAAAATCCGAGCATTCGTGACCGCCATATTGCAGACATAACTGCCCATGGTCGAATGGCTTGGCAGAAGTCATCCGGCTACAATCAGCGCAGCCGTATTGAGACGCAGGTCGGCCGTTGGAAGGCCGTCGTCGGGCCCAAGCTCCAGGCGCGCAACTTTGGAAATCAGAAAAGAGAGGCCAAGATTGGCGTCCGGATCCTTAACCGGATGACCGAACTTGGCCGCCCCAATTTCCAACGCACCGCCTGAATTCCGCCTCGGGTAGGGCGCGTTCCGAACTCTTCATGCTCCATGCAACAACGCCCATTTTAGGTTAAATTTTAACCACCTTAAAAACTGGTGGACAACCACAGTAGTCACAATTTTCCGGATGGACAGGGGGAATCCGGGATTTGTGTGCGCGCACACAAACGGAGATAGCGTCGTCTGCCCAGAATGACGGTTAAATTTGACCGCGCCATGCCCCGCTTCCAACTGCCGATTCTCCATCCACCACATTCTGTGCACGCACACAAATTGCTTTCGCCCTGCCGGCCACCACTTTTTGCCTCCCAATCCCTGCGCTCTTCGGTCAAATTTGACCGCTACTGGTTTTCATAAAGTCACTTTTTTCGTCGCTACAGATAGTGTGTCGACGACCTAGCCGCCGAGCTGAAAGAGCGAATCAATGCCGGTACCGAGAAACTGGACGCTGCCCGGGCCGGGCAGCAGGAAACCGAACGCGACAATCTAGCCGAACGCCTGGCGACGCTGGAAGCTACAGAAAAGGGGCCACACCGGCTGTAACTCCTTCGGTTAGTGGCCTCAGGCCACAGCCGCATCCTTGTCCTCCAGCGTCAGCTCCACGTGGAAGTGCGCCGGACCGGTCAGGTTGACCAAGGCGTCGAGGCCAAACTTGTTGATGCGGCCGTTCAGCAGGTCGTTCAGGCGGGGTTGGGTGATACCCAGGCGCTGCGCCGCCTCTTTCTGAGTGACGTCCCACTCCTTCACGCGCCTGGTGATCTGAATCATCAGCTCGGAGCGCAGGCGCATGTTCAGGGCTTCTTCAGGGGTGTTTTCAATCGCATCCCACACACTTTCGAATCGTTCGTTTGCCATGTCTGTCACCTGGTTAGGTTCCTTGTAGTTCTGTTGGGTCTTTCGTTGCTGCCTTGGCTTCTAGTCTGGGATCTCGCTGTAACGTTTCTTGCCGATCTCGATGTCTTGCTTGTCGGTCTTCTGGCTCTTCTTCTGGAAGCAATGAAGCACGTAGATTGCGTTACCGCGGTTAGCGACGTAGAAGACCCGAAAAGCGCCATCGTCCTCGCGGATCTTGATCTCCACCACGCCGCGCCCCACGGACGGCATCGGCCGGTAGTGAGTCGGGTCCTCACCAGTCTGGGTCCTGTCCAGCTGGTAGCCCGCTTCTCGGCGCGCCTCGCCAGGGAAGTCTCGTAGGCTGGCCAGCGCATCCCCGAGGAACTCCAAGGGCTTCTTTCCTCTCGACATCGGCAGCTCCTGAGATCGTCTACCTCGAATATTATATCAGCATTGATATAAAACAGGAACTGAAAAGATTTCACTCGGAATGGCGCGGCGGCCCATCTTATTTTTCGCTTCGATAAAATCAAAGCTCTGATCGTAGCCTGGTGGTGGATGCCTTGCTGATAGCGGTTTGGCGTCGCCGACCGAAGGATAAAGTGTTGGTTCATTCGGATCACTATTAGCCTTGAGCGAATTTGTTTTTCATAAGCTTCCACTTCGAAAGTCTACCGTGCAGGGGCTGGACATCCCCGAATATGAGATAACGGGAACACGCTCCAAAGGAAATCAGTCCAGTTTGTAGAAGATCGATTCGCCGAGAATGGTCGCCTGAGAGAGGTAGTTGAGATCGGCCCTGGGCACGCCCACCTCAGTGAAGACACTGAGCCAGTGGTTCCGGACAACATCATGCATAACCCGCATCAGATCCAACGCCTCTTGTTCACCAAGCCCAAATCGGGCGCAATCACTGATCGCATTCTGTAGGTTAGCCTTTCGCCCCCACTGTCCCACCGTCATCGCCTGATCCGCAGAGATACCCGCCCTGGGCTGTGGGCAAACGTCGTAGGCCGGTGTCAGCTCCAGGGTGTACCCATCCCAAAAACAGGCGTGATTGCGGGCATGGTCATCGATATTGCCGATCAGGATATTGAACACCATGCGACGAAACAGCTCGGTACCGTCGCGCTGAAAATCCAAGGCGTATTGCCGCAATATGTCTGCCAGATCAAGGTAACTGGAGTAGCCTGCTCTGATTGCATACTCATCGAGACCCAGCAGTGTCATGGCGCTGAGCATGAGCCGCCGGTGGGTGCCTCCGGGTGCCACCACCCGGTCAAATCGTCGGACCAGAATAACGCGTTTGTTTAAAACCCCGACCACCCGGGTGTCTGCCACGTTGATGCCGGCCTTTTCGGCCAGTTGCATGCCGCCGGCTTCAATGCCGACCATGTCCGTGGCATCCTTGCTGGATCCGAATTTGGCGATCCAATACTCTCCGTCATCCTGGAGCAGCGCTTTCGGCCTGGCACCCCCAACACTACTGCCGTGATTCAGAGCCACGTCAAGATGGGGTTCCAAGGGAAGCCCCTGGTCAATGCGGTCAGCGGCCTCAAGAAGGTCTTCCAGAGGCGCGGCGTGGCTCGCTTTCGAGATGTATTGCCTAGGATCGCTGGTGGCATCGAGAGCACCAATCCGATCCGGGCCTGCCCGGAGCAGGTAATCAATTTCACCGAGGTCGCTCTCTTTGTGCCCGGGTGCGTTTGCATACTCTCGGATCATGACGTTACGGCCCCAGGCGTCTGGAGATGCATCCCGAATAGCGCTGTTCAGTTCGAAGTCCAAAGGAATAGGCGCGTCTGTGAGCTCCCCGAGAAGGCAGTTCGGCGGCGCCAGAGGGATGGCCGCCTCACGATTCAGATAGCTGGCGGCGTACCGGAATAGGTGCTCAACCCCATCGAAGGCAACCACCCCACAGACTACGGGGCTGGTTTCCCCGGGAAGGTAGAGCCAAAGGTACGCCTTGTCAGAAATCATTGTTAACAACCTTTTTCTCTGTTTTTGCCGAACCCAGTATTCGTTTCGTCCTACTCAGGGACGTTGTGTCGTCAGAGTGAGTGGCATCCATCACATTCAAAAGGCTCTTGATCCTATCCGACAGTGGTTGATTCCTCTGTGGCGGCAACGTAGCGAGTGCTTGGATATCCAGCAACCAAAAGGCACTGACTACCAGGCCGAATTCCGCATTGGGATCTCCCTTTTCGAGAGCGCTGATGTGCCTGCGGTCGACGCCACC
>Ga0314772_1001238_pt1 | contig 11730 bp, 10 predicted proteins | sample MetaGCBIW2018_FD_204520 | JGI IMG/M metagenome (GOLD analysis project Ga0314772, IMG submission 204520) | Cryopeg brine microbial communities from Beaufort Sea near Barrow, Alaska, United States - CBIW 2018 | ecosystem: Environmental > Aquatic > Marine > Coastal | place: USA: Alaska | collected... | reverse complement strand
TACGGCATCAAACTCGTTGTCACCAAACGGCAGACTCTCAGCATCGCCCTGGATGAACTCAATCTTCTTGTGGCGCTTGCGGGCACGCTCAACCATGCCTGTGGAAAAGTCGACACCAACAACTCTTGCGCCGTTTCGGTGCAGCGCTGCCGAACTGGTTCCTGTACCGGAAGCGATATCGAGAATGCGCTCGCCAGGCTCGGGGGCAACGGCACGCACCGTCGCAGCCCGCCAAAGTACTGCGTTCCCGGCCGATAAAACGGTGTTTGTTCTGTCGTAGTGTTTTGCGACACCATCGAACATCCCGGCCACGTCGTCCGGTCGCTTGTTCATGTCAGCCTTACCCACCCCATTAGTCTAGGGCGCTGAGAGCAGATGCTCACTTTCTACGCCTCAACTGACCGGTACTCTGATACTTGTGAGGCACTTTTGGGCTCCTGAACGCCCCGTTCCCGGCACCGAACTGGACGTTTACGATGACTAATTCCCGTGAACCGCTCAGCATTGTTACGCGCCCAAGCGATGCCGTAGGCAACATTCTGGACTGGATAACCCCCGAGCATCCGCTTGCCTTCGTTCGCGACGGTGAAGGCATCGTCGGCATTGGCGAATTGCTCCGGTTCGAGTTCCGGGGCGCAAACAGGTTCATTGAGACCGCAGCCGCATGGAGCGAGCTCTCGCGAACCTCCGTCGTGCACGACAGCGTCAAACGCGCGGGTACCGGACTTGTCGCGCTCGGCAGCTTCGCCTTCGCCGACTCCTCGGAGGCCGCGAGCGTGCTCATCGTGCCCCGGCTCATCGTCGGCAGCCGAGACGGAATCCAATGGGTAACCTCAGTTACCCTCGGCAAAGTCGGCGGCCTACCCGGAACTGCGGATGTCCTGCCGTCGACCCCGCATCAAGTCCACGGTGATCCCGTTCACCTCTCGTTCGGCCCCGGTGAGATGAGCCCCGAAAGTTTCACCTCCGCCGTTGCTGAAGCACTGCGTGAAATTTCGAAAGGAAGCGTGGCCAAGATTGTGATCGCCCGCGATCAAAACGCTACCCTTCCGCCGAACACGGACTTGCGAGTACCACTCGAAGCACTCGCCGACCGCTACCCAGACACCTTCACCTTTGCCGTTGACGGTCTGATCGGTTCCAGCCCCGAAACCCTCGTTCGGGTCCACAATGGCAACGTCACCGCCCGCGTTCTCGCTGGAAGTGCAGCGCGGGGAACTGACCGAATCTCCGACGGGCGAGCCGCCGTGACCCTAGCGGGGTCACCGAAAGATCAGAAGGAACATGCGCTTGCCCTCGCCAGCGTCATGGATGCCCTCGGGCCGCTCTGTAGCGAATTGTCTGCGGCATCCTCCCCCTTCGCCTTGCAACTGCCGAACCTTTGGCACCTCGCCACCGACCTTGAGGGGCAGCTGAGCCAGCTCATAAGCACGCTCGATTTGCTCAGTGTGCTGCATCCAACGGCAGCGGTGGCGGGAACGCCGACGTCGGAAGCAATTCGCCTAATTAATGAGCTCGAAGGGTTCGATCGTGGCCGCTACGCTGGCCCTGTCGGTTGGGTCGATTCGCACGGCAACGGCGAGTGGGCTGTCGCGTTGCGCTGTGCCCAAGTAGCAGGAACGCACATCACCGCATATGCCGGAGCCGGAATAGTCGCTGGCTCGAAAGCGAAACACGAGCTTGACGAGACGGAGCTAAAGTTCCGACCCATCATTGACGCGTTCGCCTAGCGCGCTCAAAACCGGAGGAAGAGTACCCATGTCACCCAGCACCCGATACCTGGCACCTGCGGGCCCGTCCGCTCCGAACGTGCTCGCTGATCGCGCACTCGTGACACCGGCAAACGAAGAGCTAGCTCGCGGGCTTCGGAGTGCGACAGCAACGCCGCTTGTGAAGGGGCTGATAGCAGAGCGCACTGCCGAGAATACTGCGGGTTCCAGCAGCACGGCGGATGTTCGAGTTGCGGCATTCGACCGGATTGTCGCTGCAATCGATGCCTCCCACTTTCTCTTGATCCCCGAAGCTGTTGTAACTGCGCGCTCTACGGATGACGTGGCCGCAGTGTTCCGATACGCCAACGAACATGGCAGTAGTGTCACGTTGCGCTCCGGAGGCACGAGCCTCTCAGGGCAGGCCAGCGGAACCGGCATCTTGCTCGACACCCGTTCGGCTTTTCGTCAGATTGCTCCCAACGCCGACGGAACCAGGGTGAGCGTCGAGCCCGGGGCCACTATTCGCCAAGTGAACGCACGGCTTCTGCGGCGCAAGCGCAAACTCGGCCCAGACCCTGCCAGCGAGATCGCCGCGACGATTGGCGGTGTCATTGCCAACAACTCCAGTGGGATGGCGTGCGGAACGCACGCGAACAGCTACCGCACGGTGCGGAGCCTCACCTTCGTATTACCGAGTGGCACCATCGTCGACACGGCGACACCCGGTGCGGATGCCGCGCTTGCCCGCGCCGAGCCGGAGCTTCACGCCGGGCTCGTTGAGATTCGGGCATTGCTTGCGACTCGCGATGACCTGCGTGCAGAAATCGAGCGTCAGTACCGTGGAAAGAACACCATGGGCTACGGACTCAATTCGTTCCTCGATTACACCGAACCGGTAGACATCTTGGCTCATCTCATGGTGGGATCCGAGGGCACACTCGGGTTTGTGGCTCTCGCCGACTTTGAGACCGTTGCGATCGCTCCCAGCATCGCGACCGCACTTGTGCTCTTTGAGAATTTGGATACCGCGACCCGCACGCTGCCAGCCTTAGTGGCTTCTGGAGCGGCAACGATTGAATTGATGGATGCCGCATCCTTGCGAGTAATCCAGGCGGATCCAGCCTCGAACGACATGCTCCCGCAGACCGGCGTTACAACGCAGGCCGCCCTCCTGATCGAATACCACGCAGAGAGCGATGCAGCACTCGACGACCAGCTCGCAGAGGCATCCTCAGCACTAAGTGCCGCCGGAGCACCGGCAATGCTTCCAACTCGCGATCCCGCCGAGCGAGCTCGACTCTGGCATACCCGAAAGGGCCTCTACGCTACGGTCGCTGGAGCGCGACGGCCCGGAACAACCGCACTTCTCGAAGATATTGCCGTTCCTGTCAGTGCTCTCGCCGACACCTGCACGTCTCTGCACAAGCTCTTCGAACAATACGGCTACGAGGACGCTGTAATTTTCGGTCACGCTAAAGACGGCAATATCCACTTCTTGCTTACCGAGGACTTCACCGAAGCCTCTGCAGTGGAGCGTCAGCAGCAGTTCACCGAAGATCTTGTGACGCTCGTGCTGAGCGCTGGCGGCACTCTTAAGGCAGAACATGGAACCGGGCGAATTATGGCTCCGTTCGTTGAGCGCCAGTTCGGATCCGAGCTGTACAGCATCATGAAAGAAATCAAGCACCTCTGCGATCCTGCCGGGATTCTCAACCCAGGGGTGCTGCTCTCGTCAGTGCCCAGCTCGCACCTCGAGCATCTCAAGTCGACACCCGAAGTCGAAGCTGAAGTTGACCGCTGTGTTGAATGCGGGTACTGCGAGCCCGTGTGCCCTAGCAAAGATCTCACCCTCACCCCGCGTCAACGAATTGCGGTTCGCCGAGCACGCGTTGCTGCTCGCGACCGTGGCGACGACGCGCTAGATCGTGAACTCGCGGCGGCCGAGGAGTACGCTTCGGTCGCGACCTGTGCCGCTGACGGAATGTGCCAGACCGCCTGTCCCGTGCTCATCGACACTGGTGACCTCGTGCGTCGACTACGAATGGAAAGCGCGCCGAAACCACGCCGCGCCGTAGCCGCCCGAGTTGCACGGGTCTGGGGGCCCGTCACCCGCGGCGCAGCAATCGCGCTCTCAACCGCCAAGCACCTCCCGGCGCCTGTTCTCGGCACAATCACTCGAGTCGGGCGGGCCATTCTCGGAAGCGATGCGGTGCCCTTGTACACCGCCGATCTTCCAGCCGGTGGCAAGCGGCGCAAAGCAAGAACGGGCACTGATCCCCAAGCGGTGTTCTTCTCTGCCTGTGTTGGATCAATGTTTGGTACCTCAGCAGACGGCGCCCAGGACGGTGCCAACGCAACAGGCGGTGCTGCAGCAGCCCTTCGAACGCTCTGCACGCGAGCAGGCATCACCCTTGCCACTCCTGCACCCATTGAGGGGCTGTGCTGTGGCACGCCATGGAAGTCAAAGGGGTACGTGGACGGATACGCAACTGCGATTGCGCGCACGGTCGACGCTCTCGCCAGCGCATCTGACAATGGTCGATTGCCGATCGTCTGCGATAACTCTTCGTGCACCGAAGGTCTCCTCCTGGCTGTACGCACCCGTGCTGCCGAGCTGGCTAGCACCACGTTGACAATCGTCGACGCCGTCGATTTTGCGGCCGAGCAACTGCTGCCCCAACTGACGATCTCCGCGAAACTCGAGTCGATCGCGCTGCACCCGACGTGTTCAAGCACGCAACTGGGCTCGAACTCGAACCTCATGGCGATCGCGGATGCTATTTCCCCGGCGCCGACGGTGCCAGACGCATGGGGGTGTTGCGGGTTTGCCGGAGATCGCGGCATGTTGCACCCCGAGCTCACCGCGTCGGCGACGGTTAACGAGGCCGCAGAGATCGCTCTCCAAAGCTACGAGGCCTACGCATCCTGCAACCGCACTTGTGAAATCGGCATGACCCGAGCCACTGGCAACGAGTACGTTCACATTATCGAGCTGCTCGAGAAAGCAACCAGACCCAGCTAGCTCGCGGCCAGCCGAACCTTCTCGGTCTCGACGTCGTAGTCAGCACTGGGCCATTGCGAGTCAAGCCCCTCGAGAGCCTGCAACAGCAACTGCTGAACGGCCCATCGCGCGTACCATTTGTGGTCTGCGGGAACTACGTACCAGGGAGCCTCGGCTGAAGTTGTTCGCTGCAACGCAATCTCGTAGGCCTGCTGGTATTCGTCCCACAGCATCCGTTCATCCACATCACCGGGGTTGTACTTCCAGTTTTTCTCTGGCCGATCGAGTCGCTCTTGCAGGCGCTCCTTCTGTTCGTCGGCGCTGATATGCAACATGACCTTGATGATGATCGTTCCCTGGCTGACCAGTTCTTGCTCGAAGTCTTGGATGATTCCGTAGCGTTCTTCGATGGTTTCGGGGGTCGAGAATCCGCGCACCCGATGAATCAGTACGTCTTCGTAGTGCGAGCGGTCGAAGACACCGATCGATCCCGCCTGTGGAAGTTGCTTGCGAATGCGCCACAAGAAGTCGTGGGACTTCTCTTCCTCGGTGGGCGCTTTGAAGGCATAAATGTGCACGCCTTGCGGGTCAACGCCACCGATGACGTGGCGAAGGATGCCGCCCTTACCCGCCGTATCCATTGCCTGCAGCACCAGGAGCACCCGCCGCTCGCCACCGAATTTGCTCTCGGCGAATAGCCGCTCTTGCAGTTCCGCTAGGCGTTCAGAGTTCTTTTCCAGCGCCTTCTCGGCATCCTTCTTGTCACCCGAAAAGTCTGGTGTGGACGACGGATCGATGCTGGCAAGCTCGAAATCGGCGGAGACAGGTGTCAGTGTGCTCATGCGCTCAAGGCTACTCGGCGAGCGGTTCAGTCCGCGAAAATACTGCCGCCGATGAGTCGAAGTAGTGGCCTGCATCTGGCGCGTTAGCGGCCCAACGGAACCTCGATGATTGTTGGTTCCGGGTGTGCCGAAAGCGCCTGGTCAAGTTCACCGCGGGTAGCCGCGAAGATGTAACGCCAGCCGTACGCAACAGCAAGCGCCTCGATTGAAGCATTCTGTTGAGTGAGCAGCACACGGTCAAAGCTGGCACCGGCCTGACCGGCGACTTCGAGGGCGTCGAAGATCGTTCCGCCTCCGTCGTTGCCGACGATGACTTGGATGCGCGGCCGTGGCTCTCCGACACCAAACATCAGCGCACCAACGTCATGGAAAATTGCCAGATCGCCAAGGAGCACGCGAGTGACGCCCTCATTGCCTGCTTCCGCCTGACTGGCAAGAGCAATGCCCAACGCGGTAGAGATGGTGCCATCGATGCCCGCAAGTCCGCGGTTGGCGTGCACCGGAATCTTCTTACCCGGCACGACGCGATCAACTTCACGGATCAAGCGTGATGCGCCAAGGACGAGCCTGTCGTGCGGCCACGTAGCGCGCCACACCGCTTCTGCAAGCATGCGACGGTCGACGGGAGTGCGCACGATGGCGAGTTCTGATTTGGCGTGTGTGCCAGCATCCGCCTCAATGTTTGGGGCGATGCTGTCGGTTTCAAGGAGTTGGCGGCTGGAGGAAACCCAGCGCCCCAACCAGGCACGATCGGTTGCTTCACCAGACACCGAAACTTCGTCGACGAAGCGCTGCACGCAACGGCCGGGGTTGTAGTCGTCAGCAGAAGGATGCCGCACAACGATGGTCTGAACTCCACGACGTTGAATCAGTGCCGGAATTTCCCGGCTCAATGTCGGATGACCGAACACGATCACACGGTCCACCCTGTCGCCGAAGTTGGCGGTGTTGAGCAGCTCACGGTAGGCGACGACGAGGTTGGGCCCGAAGTGGGCTCCACTGGCGACTTCAGCAATGAGCGGCGCGCCGAGTTCGCGGGCTACTTGCTCTGCTCGCGGTCCCGCGCCGGTGCCTGCGATGACGACGGTGGCTGGAGCCGGGGTGAGTGCGAGCGTTGTCGGCGCACCGGGCGACTGAGGAGTGGCCTCGTCCGCGACGGGGTCGAGATCACTGAACAGGTCGGGAAAGGTGCGTTCGCTCGCGACCGAGGATTCGAGGGCTGCTGCGCTATCGGACGGCTGCCACGTGAATGGTGCCGAGAGCGGTTCATCGAACGAGAGGTTGAGGTGCACGGGGCCACTGACGGCGGCGACGGCTTCGCGGGCGAGTTGCGCTGCAGCATCCATCTCGCCTGCGGCTCCGGTTGGTGCTTCGACATCCCAAGTTTGGTGCGCGGCTGTTCCAAAAATGCCGGGCTGATGGGTGGTCTGATTGGAGCCGATTCCCCGAAGCGAGTCTGGCCGGTCGGCACTAATAATAATCAGGGGTACAGCGGAGTGGTGTGCCTCAAGCACGGCAGGATGCAGGTTGGCAACTGCAGTTCCGGACGTCGTGACCACAAGCACGGGCGTCCCAGTTTCGATGGCTAGGCCGAGGGCCAGGAAGGCGCCGACGCGTTCGTCGATGCGCACGCGCAACCGCAGCAGTCCGTGCTTCTCGAATTCGGCTGCGGCAAGCGCGAGAGCTTGCGAGCGCGAACCGGGACTCACTACGATGTCTCGTACGCCGAGACGAACGAACTCTTCGAGAAGGGCTACCGAAAAATTAGTTGCCGGAGAGTTAGTTGGTCTTATCGTCATCGTCGAGATCTGCTAATTCCTGTTCAAGGCGGCGGATGCGTTCATCTTGTTCTTCTTTGAGGCGCATGTTGCGCAAGAAGTCTGGGTCGTCGTCTGGCGCAATTGTGCGCGTACGACCGGCATTGGCACTTCGTGCCTTGCCGAGCAGGAACCACAGTGCGACTCCGATAACGGGAAGAAGCACGATCACAAGTATCCACAATGCTTTGGGCATTGCGCGTACCCGACTGCGATCGGCCAGGGCAACATCCACAATGGCGAACACGTCTACCGCGACGAGCGCGAAAGCGAGAACTACCAGTAGACGAGGCATGCCTCTATTCTATGCTCGCAGGCTGCGTGCGGGATGCGAGCCTAGACTGACGGCGTGAAACCTTGGATCTTGTACTCTCTGTTGCGCTTCGGAATCTTCGCGGCGGTGTTTACCCTGCTGATGATTGTGCAAGGAGACTGGCTGATTTCAGCTGTCATTGCCGCGATCGTGGGATTCGCACTCTCGTATATCTTCTTCGGCAAGCTTCGGGATGCGGTTGCACTCGATATTGCTGCGCGACGGTCAGCCCCCAGCCACGACCCCGACCGCGATGCGGAAGATTCTGCGGCCGATCTCGGTGTCGAACGCAGCGACCTAGAAAGCGATCGCTAGGGCTAGTCCGACGCCAAACAGCAGTGCGGTGAGACCGGTGAGGCGCAGCGCCAATATCAGCTCGGCAGGCGTTTTGGCCGTCAACACGATCACGCATGCCGGCAGTGCAACCAGCAGCACGAAATACACCAGGTAGGCGTTGAAGAAGAGCAGCGTGTAGACGCCGAGAATGCCGAACGGTACGAGCATCGCCACAACGTAGAAGATGCGCGACGGCAGGTTGCCGATCATCACGGCGAGCGTGCGCTTGCCAGCGATCTTGTCGTGCTCAATGTCGCGGATGTTGTTGACCATGAGGGTCGCAACAGCGAACAGTCCCACTGCCACGGCTGCCAACCACGACTCGAGGTTCACAGTGTCAGCGAGCACGTATGTTGTTCCTGCGGTCGCAACGAGTCCGAAGAAGATGAACACGAACACTTCCCCCAGGCCAAGGTAGCCGTAGGGGCGCTTTCCGCCGGTGTAGAAGTATGCGGCGAGGATCGCAAGAGCACCGATAGCGAGCATCCACCAGTGTCCGCTGCGGATTACGATGATCAGTCCTGCGACGGCGGCAATGCCGAGCCAGACGAACGCGACAGTGATGACGGTACGTGGTCGGGCTGCTCCCGATGCTGTGAGGCGGCGCGGGCCTACGCGGTTCTTGTCTGTGCCCCGCACCCCATCGGAATAGTCATTGGCGAAGTTCACGCCGATCTGAAGCGAGACGGCGACGACGAGGCACAGCAGGGCGCGCAACCAATGCCATCCGGCACCGTCTTCCGCATGCGGAAGCACGTAGGCGGCTGCCGTTCCCAACGCTACCGGCGCAAAGGCCAGCGGGAGCGTCTGAATGCGGGCGCCGCTGATCCAGTCACGCGCAGTCGCTTGAGCAATCTTGGGGGCTCTAGGCGGGCGTCCCCCCGGGCGACCACTCTTCTTCTTTGCCGAGTTGGTGCTCGATTTCGGCGCGACGGTCTTGGGGTCAATGCGTTGCTGTTTAGAAGAGGCCACGGTGGGATTCTACTTAAGCACGACAGAGGCTAGGGCCAGTCGGTCAGGTTTTCCGGTAGACAGCAACGGAATCTTGTCAATGAGCATGACACGTGCGGGTGCCGCTGCCGCCGAAAGTTGGGCCTCCACCGTCTGTCGAAGGGCATCGAGATCGATTGCCGTCGTCGTAATGACGACAGGCGCTTCGCCCCACTCGGGGTGTGGGGCGGCAACCACAACGGCGGCACTCTGACCGGGGATTGCGCGGACCGTGTTTTCGACTTCGGTGAGTGACACTTTCACGCCACCGGAGATGATCATGTCGTCGGCACGGCCACGGACCCTGAGAACTCCGTCAACAACTTCGCCGACATCGTCGGTGCGATACCAGCGAATACCGTCGTGCTCACGGAATGAAAACGCGCTACGGCGCGGGTCGTCAAGGTAGCCCTCAGCGAGCATCGGGCCTGCTAGTTCAATCCGTTCATCCACCAGCCTCAGTTGGACGCCCGGCATCACCTTGCCGTCCCACACGCAGCCACCGCTGGATTCGCTCGACCCGTACGTTGTGGTGATGGCGAGCCCGCGTGCGCGTGCCACGGCGAGCATCGCGATTGGGATCGACTGGCCACCAACCAAAATCCGGGTGAAGGTGCCAAGCGCAGCAATGGCCTCGTCTGATTCGAGCAGTCGTGCAAGCTGCACCGGCACGAGAGAGGTGAATCGGCGTTCGGCTGTCAGCTCGGCTACCGCTGCAATGAAGCTGTCAGCACTGAATCCGGTCGGCTTCATCATGACGGGCTCGGTGCCGGCGAAGTATGAACGGGCGAGCACATTGATTCCCGCGATGTAGTGCGCGGGCACGGCCAGTAGCCACTGCCCCGGCCCACCCAACAGTTCGTCGGATGCTGCAGCACTCGCCTTCAGCGCATCAGCACTCAGCATCACGCGCTTGGGTCGACCGGTCGATCCGCTCGTTTCAACGATCACTGCAACATTCGCGGGCACGGTCTCTGGCAGGCCGGAGGGGGAGGCAGGGTGCGGCAGTATCGCGGCTCCCGTTCCATCGAGTGCTGGCTTCAGCGCTGCCCAGACTTTGCGCGGATCGCGGGCGTCGACTGACCAGAGTTCTCGGGCCATTTCTATGGCTCCGTTGCTTAGTACTGCCACGGGAATGGCGACCAGTCTGGTGCGCGCTTCTCAAGGAATGAGTCGCGGCCTTCAACTGCTTCGTCGGTGCCGTAGGCCAATCGGGTTGCTTCTCCCGCAAATACTTGCTGACCGACGAGGCCATCGTCAACAGCATTGAGCGCAAACTTGACCATGCGGATGGCGGTCGGCGACTTAGTCATGATCGTTTGCGCCCACTCGTAGGCGGTTGTCTCGAGTTCGGCGTGCGGCACCGCAGCGTTGATCGCTCCCGCGTCGAGGGCTCGCTTGGCGTCATACTCGCGGGCCAAGAAGAAGACTTCTCTGGCAAACTTTTGGCCGACCTGGCGAGCGAAATAGGCGCTGCCGTAGCCGGCGTCGAAGGAGCCGACGTCAACATCCGTCTGCTTGAAGCGTGCGTGTTCTGCGCTGGCGATGGTGAGGTCGCAGACGACGTGCAGTGAGTGCCCTCCCCCGGCGGCCCAACCGGGAACGACGGCGATGACAACTTTGGGCATGAAGCGGATGAGGCGCTGAACTTCAAGAATGTGCAGGCGTCCGGCGGCGGCACGGCGCGCTCCGGCTGCTGCGGCGGCATCGGCCTCTGACGCTGCAGTCGCGTCGTCGGAATTCGCCGCCGTTGGATTTGTCGCGCCAGGTTGGCCGTCGTATTCATAGCCGGCTCGACCGCGAATGCGTTGGTCGCCTCCCGAACAGAAAGCCCATCCGCCATCTTTCTCACTTGGTCCGTTGCCGGTGAGCAGCACGACTCCAATTCGCGGATTCTGACGCGCGTCATCCAGCGTCTGATACAGCTCGTCGACGGTGTGCGGCCGGAAGGCGTTGCGCACTTCTGAGCGATCGAAAGCGATCCGCGCAATCGTGCCGGTCACATCCTGGTGATAGGTGACATCCGTGAGGTCATCGAATCCGGCGACTGATCGCCACAGTTTTTCGTCAAAAATTTCTGAAACCAGGGCCATAGCTCCACCCTAGCCACCGGCGTGCCCGGCTAGCTGATGCCGAACCGTGGATACCGTGGTCGGGTCAGCTCTCGAATACCCGGAACACGGTCAGGAGCACGATCGGGTTGGCCATTATTGCGAGAGCAAGCCCGAATGCTGCCCATCGGCGTTGAAGGCCGAAGATGAGGCTGATGACTGCTGTCACTGCGGCGGAGATTGACACGATGACGGTGACGTAGCTGAGCATCGTTCCGGTGGGAAAGTCTCCTCCGGAGGCGACAAGCATCGCCATGATCAAGAGCACAAGTGTCGCAACACCGAACGCTGCAGCTATGAACCCGACCCAGGTAGGGCGCGGTCGGCGAGCAGGCTTCTCGTCTGGGACATCCTCAGGCTCGCGCGGCTCGGTGGGAGCCTCTGGTTCGTCGTCGACAATGCCCACGACGTAGTACGGCACGACTTTGGTCGCGACACGCTCGATATCACCCTGATTAGTCACGCAATTACCCTAACTGACGGTGGAACTTGTCAGACTAGGGACATGTTCCCTTCAGTAAGCGATCTTCTCGACACCGCACGTGTGGTGTCTCTTCCCATGACCTCGCGTTTTCGCGGCATCGATCAACGTGAGGCGCTGCTCTTTC
>Ga0314772_1001232_pt1 | contig 11745 bp, 10 predicted proteins | sample MetaGCBIW2018_FD_204520 | JGI IMG/M metagenome (GOLD analysis project Ga0314772, IMG submission 204520) | Cryopeg brine microbial communities from Beaufort Sea near Barrow, Alaska, United States - CBIW 2018 | ecosystem: Environmental > Aquatic > Marine > Coastal | place: USA: Alaska | collected... | reverse complement strand
ATTAGACCTACAAGGATCGCTGCGCTCATACCTTGCAGGTCAGAAAAACTTAAACCTAAAACCCAAATTTGAAACTTCAAACCACCATCCCACTAAAACCATCAAAAAACACGATGGACTATAATTCCAAAATCCTGCTGGTGGGGTCGTGTTTTGTGGAAAATATGGGAGAGAAGTTGGAATATTTTAAGTTTCAGAATAGAATCAATCCGTTGGGGATTCTATTTCATACTTCGGCGATTGCGGGGTTTTTTAAGCGCGTAACAAACCAACTATTTTTTACCGAAGCAGATCTGGTATTTTATAACGAGCGCTGGCATTGTCTGGACGCGCATTCAATAATGAGCGGAACGGATCAGGAAACCGTGCTTGAGAACCTCAATACCGCTCTAAAGCAAGCAATTGAGTTTTTGCAAAATTCAACTCATGTCATTATTACGCTGGGCACCGCTTGGGGCTATCGCTACAAGAAAACGGAAAAACTGGTTGCCAATTGTCATAAAATCCCGCAGCAGGAATTTGATAAGGAATTGGCTAAAACTGACGTGATTTACGCCGACTTATCATCCATTTTGATCAGTTTAAATAAAATTAATCCGAAAATAAAAGTCGTTTTTACCGTTTCACCGGTGCGCCATCTTAAAGATGGTTTTATTGAGAACCAGCGGAGCAAGGCGCATCTTATCGCCGCGGTGCATGCACTTGTCAAAAATCATGATCAAGCGGAATATTTTCCCTCGTATGAAATCATGATGGACGAATTGCGCGATTACCGTTTTTACGAGCGCGATTTGCTGCATCCCAATGCGCTTGCGGTAGATTACATTTGGGAAAAATTCACTTCCGTTTATCTTTCGCCGCAGGCGCAACAATGGACCACAAAAATTGAAGAAGTGCAAAAAGGTATAGCGCACCGCCCTTTTGATCAAAGTTCTGCAGCGCACCTTAAATTTCTGAAAAATCTGGAGCGCAAGAAGAAATATATTGAAGAGAACCAGCCCAATATTCGGTTTTAGACGTTAAAAAGGGATCTAAAAAGGCTGTTTTTAGCTACATTTAATCAGTTTTTTAAAAGGAGGTTTCGAAAGGAATCGCAGTGTTAATTTATTATTTCATGCGCAAAATTTTACTTGGTGTTCTCATTGCTCTGGTCGTGGTTTATACGGTGCGCTATTTTAGCGACAAAGAGGACAGTGATAAACTGACCGAATCTTCTGCACTTATTGAGAAACAGATCAAAAACGTGGGCAAGCTTGTGGTGACAGAAGGCAGTTTCTCGCAGGTATTTACCTATGAAAATTCAAAAAAATTCTATTTGGATGTTTTTTCGGCAAGAAAAAAAGCGCTCATTATTGTAAATGCAAAAGTAAATATAAGCTACGATCTGCGCCAACTGGAAACAGAACTGGATGCTGAGACCAAAACCATACGCATTACTCACATCCCCGAGCCGGAAATAGATATTAATCCAGATATTGAATATTATGACGTCACGCAGGATTATTTAAATAAATTTGAGGCTAAAGATTATAACACGATAAAAAAACGCGTTGATCAACTTATAAGAGAAAAGATCAACAAGTCAAACTTGAGGCGAAACGCGGCCAACAGGCTGGTTTCAGAACTTTCTAATATTTATCTGCTCACCAATTCCCTGGGCTGGACGCTTATGTACAACGGCCAGACCATAAGTCATGAAGAAGAATTAAAACAACTCGTACCCAACCAATACTAATATTTTATGAGATTAAATTTAAGTGCAATTTATTTACAGACCGCTTTGAAAACTGCTGGAAAATGGAGTATGAATATAAACACAGGCAGGTCTTTTGCCAGGATACTTATGGCAGTGAGTTTGTTGAGTCTTAGTGCTTGTAAAACCAAAAACGAACCAACCAAAAACGAGCCAACGAAAAATGACACAACCATGTCTATCCAAGTACAAACCCCATTTTATGTAGGTACCTATACGGACGGAGATAGTGAAGGTATTTACAAGTATGAATTGAATCCTGACGGAAAATTGATGCGTATTGGTCTAGTGGCCAAAACAGAAAATCCATCTTTTTTAAGCTTTAATAATGCAAAAGACGTTTTGCTGGCAGTTAACGAGATTGAAAAAGGAACAGTCACTTCTTATGCTGTACGCCCAGATAGTTTAGAGCAGTTGAGTATTAGTGATTCTGGCGGAAGTTCGCCTTGTTTTGTGACTACAAATGAAGATGATTTTGTGCTTACGGCAAATTACGGTAGTGGCACGGTAGGGCTTTTACAACTGGATGCCGCCGGCAAACTTTCTGACCCGCTCGATGTGCAGCAGCATGAAGGTAAAGGAACCAACAAGGAGCGTCAAGAAGGCCCTCACGCGCATTCCGCGTGGTTTACCGGTGATAATAAGGTGATTTCGGTAGATCTTGGGACGAATAGTCTTTGGCTTTCTACGCTCAATGAGCAGACCAAGAAACTGGAACCGGATAATCCCGAAACGGTATCGCTTACTCCCGGTGCGGGACCGCGGCATCTGGTTTTTCATCCCAATAAACCATGGATTTTTGTCTTGAGCGAACTCGATAATACCATTACAAAGTTTACTTTGGAAAACGGAAAATACACAAAAGGTGCAAGCACCAGCATTCTCGATGAAAATTTTAAAGGTTCGAGCAACGCTGCAGATATTCACATCTCTAAAGACGGTCGTTTTATCTACGCTTCTAATCGCGGCGAGAATACTATTGCGGTTATTGAACTAAGCGACGACGGATCTTTAAAAGTCATCGATCATGTTTCGGTGCGTGGCAACCAGCCCCGGAACTTTAAATTGAGCCCTAATGAGAATTTTCTGGTAGTGGCCAATCAGGATTCCAATAATCTGGTTTCCTTTAAACGGGATAAAAAAACCGGATTACTGACGTATGTTTCAGAAATTGAAGCGCCAAAACCTGTTTGTATTTTGTTTGAATAAGTTTTAAAAGTGAAAAGTGAAAAGTGAAAAGTGAAAAGTGAGAAGAGAGAAAAGAGAAAAGTTGAAAGTGAAAAGAAATGTAGTTAAACGCCGCGCGTCAATTAAGTTTGATGTAGGTTGCTGAGTGAATTTCTTGGAGCTTGAGCGGAAAGGGATTTGTATCGAAGCGCCGGAATATATTGAAAACCTTTGGAAACGATCAAAAATTGTAGTTTTTCCGTTAAAATCGCTGGTTTTTTCGCTACGCCTTTCAAGTCCTACGAATGGTTTTTTTGAAGGTTCAATCCCTAAGTTTTATTGCAAGATTTCCGCTTTCGCGGAAAACTCACATTTACAAATAACCAAATCCTCCAATTAACGAACAATAAATAGGTTTAAATTAACCGTTTTTCATCCTAAATCACCGGTTTTTTAGCTTCGATCAATTCGATCCCATCTTTGATAAGTTCGTGGAGTTCTGGATGTTCTTCCATTTTATTTTCCAAATAAGAATGAATCTCTTTGGCGAATATTTGATTATCCCATTCGCTGGCGATCTCATAGAGTTCGACTGCTAGCAACCAATCTTGGGGATGTGCTTTAAGCAATAATTCAAAAACCGCCTCTGGCGAAAACTTAACGGTATTTCCCTCGCGATAATCGCGCACTGATTGGTACAGCTCTTCCAGTTCTTTACGCTGGGCAGAAGGTTTTGATTTTACTGTTTTGCTTGACACTTCGTGCGTAATGCGGTCAAAGGAAGCATTATCTGCAGGCCCCGTAAAGGCCGAAACGATTTTTTTGCCCACCGCCATATCATAATTGCCCCATTCGGGTTTAAAAAGTACGCGTTCGCCCAGGGTAATCGTACAATCTTCAAAACTGATGAGAAGGATCTTGCCCTGCAAATTTCGGGTGCCAGTGATAATTTTACCATCAAGTTTGATTCCCGCTTCAAATTCCAACTGTACGCGCTCACCTTCGTAAATCTTATAGGCTTTAAGATCTTTGGGACTCATGTCCTCAATAGAAAGATTGATGCCTTTAAGTTTTCCCAGTATGGTACCATAACCGTTAGAGTGTTTTTTAACGCTATGGCCCACAAGTTCTTTTTCGCGATAGGAAAGCGCGGTGGGACCTTTAGTCTGTAAATAGGCCACACGTTCATCAGAAATGATCATCTCGCTAAATTGACCAGAAATCTGTAGACCCGTACTTAATTCTATACTTCCCAAACCTTGAGAATTGATGAGTTTTTGCAAACCCTCTGGCCCGCCAGTGCGCAATGCCATGGTATTTGCAAACTCTTCTAGCACTTCGCTGAGGTAGGCAAAATCTGGTGTTACGTAAAGCTGTGGTTGCGGCTGGATAATATCAAATTCTTTATCTGCCGCTTCTATGGAGTAGGGCAATTTTTTCACTTTGTCTGTCATGCACCAGTTGCTTTCCCCGATGGAAGAAAGCAGCCCGGCGCCGTAGATTTTTGGGTTTTCTGGAGTTCCTATGAGTCCGTATTCTACCGTCCACCAGTGCAGATTGCGTATGCGTGCCATTTCGCTGGGTTCACCCATGGTATTTTGAACGTGATGCAGATCTTTTTCGGCCTGTTCTATTTCCGCTTGCGGAATGCCTTCGGCCTCTTTTAAAATGGAAATCTTGCGCACCGCTTCATACAGATCATAATCCCGCGCAGACGAAATCGCTTTGCTGCCTACTTCCCCAAAACGCCGCAGATATTCGGCATATTCTGGATTTGCGATAATTGGCGCATGACCAGCACCCTCGTGAATAATATCAGGCGCCGGAGTGTAGGCAATATGTTCCAGCTGGCGAATGTCTGAAGCGATGACGAGTATATTGTACGCCTGAAATTCCATAAAGGCGCTGGGCGGTATAAAACCATCCACCGCAACCGCCGCCCAACCTATTTCTTTAAGAATACGGTTCATGCCGTACATATTGGGAATGCTTTCTATGGAAATTCCCGTTTTCTGAAGTCCGTCGAGATAGCTTTTATGCGCCACTTTGCTCAGGTAATCCACATTTTTGCGCATCACATAGCGCCATACCGCCTGATTTATGGGCGTATAGTCCTCATAATTCTGAGGTTTTATGAATTGCTTGAGGTGCGCCGGAAGGGAATCCAGAAGCGCGTTGCTTTTTATATCTTTATCAAGATCTTTCGTCATACAGTAAATTTAATATGTTTATTGATCAAAAACAGGTTTATTTTATACTAACGTGAGTGAATTATAACGTATGTTTAAATTTAAAAATACACGTGTGCTATGAAAATTTGCTATATTTGATACTGAGAATCAACATGTAACCAATGAACACAAAACTCACCTTAACGATAGAGCAGGAAATTATAAAAAAGGCTAAAGTATATGCTAAAGATAATAAGAGAAGCTTATCTAATATTATTGAAAACTATTTAAAGATGCTCACGAAAGAAGAGAAAGCGGCAGATTTAAAAAAATTAAATCCAGTCGTACAATCTTTAAAAGGTTCTTTTAAAATGCCCGAGGCTTTTGATTATAAAAAGGAGCTTAGAAACCGATTGGAGGAAAAGTATCTATAATGGATAATGTGCTGATAGATACCGATGTACTCTTGGATTTTTTCTTTGACCGAGCACCTTTTTCAGAATTCGCAACGGAAATTCTAAACCGCTGCGCCGAGAAAAATCTAAATGGATTTACGACACCAGTTATTATCTGTAATGTTTATTATTTATTACGTAAAACAGCAACACATCAAATCATCGTAGAAAAAATAAAGCAACTCTTGGGCATTATAGAAATCATTGAAATGAATCAGGAAACAGTCCTGCATGCGCTTAATTCGAAATTCAAAGACTTTGAAGATGCCTTACAAAACTTTTCTGCAGTTCATAATGGAACGCTAAATATCATTCTGACCAGAAATATAAAGGACTTTAAGAAAAGTGATTTGGCAGTATTGACACCACAAACCTATTTAAAAGGAAAAACCACTGGTAATGCATAGGTGAAATCATGGTTCTTCTTAACGCGTTAAAAGGTGAGTAAAAGTCATTAATTGTTAATTCTCAGAAATCTCCAATAAAAAAACACTCATGCCAGAATCCCACGTTACTACTAAAACAGAAATGGGAATTGCCACCATTAGCTTTTTTACTCCAGAACACAACGCGCTTCCCACGGCTATTCTTATAAAGCTTGAAACAGCAATCAGCGCCGCCGGAACGGATGATGAAGTTAAAGTAATTGTATTGAAAAGCGACGGAAACCGCACATTTTGCGCTGGGGCAAATTTTAACGAATTGATCGCCATTGAAAATAAAGCGGACGGAAAATCCTTTTTTATGGGTTTTGCCAAAGTAATCCTCGCCATGCGCAACTGTGGTAAAATAATCATCGCGCGTGTTCAGGGCAAAACCGTGGGCGGTGGCGTGGGATTGGCGGCCGCGGCAGATTATTGTTTCGCAACGCAACATGCGTCTATTAAGTTAAGTGAAATCAGCATAGGCATCGGCCCTTTTGTGATAGCACCAGCGGTTGAACGGAAGATAGGAAATTCGGCATTTGCCGAACTTACATTAAATGCGCACCGCTTTTTTGAACCGCAATGGGCGCACGACAAAGGGCTTTACCATGAGGTATTTGAGGAGGTTGAAGCAATGGATAAAGCGATTGCTGAACTGACCGAAAAACTAACTTCTTACAATACCGAAGCATTGAAAGGCAGCAAAACCATTTTCTGGGAAAACACTGAAAATTGGTCAAAACTACTCGAAAAACGGGCAGAAATGAGTGGAAACCTGGTGCTTTCTGAGTTTACAAAAAATGCGTTGGAGCGTTTTAGGAAATAGGATTATATAACCTCTCGGCCAACTTGTCCAAAGTTTTTGACCTTGAAAAAGCTTTTATATAGAATCTAACATAAGAGTAAATTTTCTACTTGTTTCTAGAAAACGGCACTAAACCAATTTAAATCTCATTTGAACCCATAAACTTTCCTTAACCTCCATAGTTTTTAATGATAACGTTTGCGCTTGTATAAGTTTTTATTATTATAATTTTATCATTATTAATCAAAACTTATGCGTTATGTCACAAGATCATCCTGATAATCATAAAGTCTGGGAAGTTAACGAATCCAGCAAGTGTCCTTTTATGGGCGGTAGTCTAAATTATACCGCTGGTACGGGAACCAATAACCGCGACTGGTGGCCTAATCAACTGAATGTAGGAATTCTAAGGCAGAATTCTGAAATGAGTAATCCTATGGACGCCGATTTCAATTATACAGAAGAATTTAAAAGCCTTGATTTACAAGCTGTAAAAGACGATTTACATGCATTAATGACCGATTCGCAAGATTGGTGGCCGGCGGATTATGGGCACTATGGTCCGTTTTTCATACGTATGGCTTGGCACAGTGCAGGTACGTACCGCATAGGTGACGGTCGCGGTGGCGCTGGTGGTGGGCAGCAACGCTTTGCACCGCTTAACAGTTGGCCAGATAATGCAAATTTGGACAAAGCACGTTTATTGCTTTGGCCCATTAAAAAGAAATACGGTAAAAAACTGTCTTGGGCAGATTTATTAGTATTAGCCGGAAACTGCGCCCATGAGTCTATGGGATTAGAGATGTTCGGTTATGCCGGTGGGCGAAAAGATGTTTGGCAACCAGAAGAAGATGTGTATTGGGGAGCTGAAACAGAGTGGCTGGCAAACGATAAACGCTACGCAGGAGATTCCTTGGAAAGTCCGCTGGGCGCTGCACACATGGGATTGATCTACGTAAACCCAGAAGGTCATAACGGAAATCCAGATCCTGTCGAGTCTGCAGATTTTATCAGGGAAACTTTCGGCCGAATGGCCATGAACGATTATGAAACCGTAGCACTAATCGCCGGCGGTCATACTTTCGGAAAAACCCACGGTGCAGCAGATCCCGAGAAATATATAGAAGCAGAACCCGCAGCAGCTGGCATTGAACAAATGGGCTTAGGGTGGAAAAATAACTTTGGTTCAGGAAAAGGGGAGCATACGATTACCAGTGGTATAGAAGGTGCATGGACAGATACGCCAACGCAGTGGAGCTATAAATACTTTGATAATTTATTCAAGTTTGATTGGGAATGCATACAAGGTCCAGGTGGCGCTTACCAATGGCAGCCCAAAGATGGAGGTGGCGCAGGAACGGTGCCTGATGCGCATAATCCAGAAAAGACGCATGCGCCTTTTATGCTGACCACAGACATTTCTCTTAAAATGGATCCGGAATACGAGAAAATCTCCAGACATTTTCATGAAAACCCGGAAGAGTTTGCAGATGCGTACTCTAGGGCGTGGTTTAAACTTACGCATCGGGATATGGGACCAAAAGAGCGCTATCTAGGGCCAGAAGTGCCACAGGAAGAATTATTATGGCAAGATCCCATTCCCAATGTAGATCATGAATTGATTAATGAAGAGGATACCAATTCTCTTAAAGCAAAAATCCTTGAGACAGAATTATCTGTTTCAGAGTTAGTAAGTGCCGCTTGGGGATCGGCATCTACTTTTAGAGGATCTGATAAACGTGGTGGCGCCAATGGTGCACGCATACGTCTAGAACCGCAAAACGGTTGGGAAGTGAATAATCCCGGTAAACTTTGGCATGTCATCAATAAACTGGAAGGGATTCAGAAGGAATTTAATGATGCGCAGTCAGGAAATAAAAAGGTTTCCCTTGCTGATCTTATTGTTCTTGCAGGATGCGCCGGTGTTGAAAAAGCTGCCAGAGATGCGGGTCATGAGATCAACGTACCCTTTACGCCAGGTCGTGCCGATGCAAGTCAAGAGCAGACTGATGTGGAAGCTTTTGAACCGCTGGAACCAAATGCTGACGGGTTTAGAAATTACTTTAGAAATAGAGATCATATTTCAGCTTCCGCTGAAGAATTATTGATTGACCGTGCGCAATTATTGACCTTAACGGCACCAGAAATGACTGTTTTAATAGGTGGTTTGCGCGCTATAGGGACTAATTTTGATGGCTCCAAACATGGTGTCTTTACAGACCGTCCAGGTAAATTGACCAATGATTTCTTTAAAAATCTCCTTGATTTTGGATTAACGTGGAACGCGACTTCAGATAAACAAAACATTTTTGAAGGTCGTGACCGTAAATCTGGAGAAGTGAGGTTTACAGGAACTCGTGCAGATCTGATCTTTGGGTCAAATTCTGAACTCAGGGCTTACGCTGAAGTGTATGGCACAGACGATGCCGAAGAAAAATTTGTCAAAGATTTTGTAAAGGCATGGAATAAGGTCATGAACTTAGATCGGTATGATTTGAAATAATGCACTAATATATAGTATAGCAAAAAAGGCGATCTGGAAAAGGTCGCCTTTTTTATTGTGAATTGCATTTCGGTTAAGCGCCCTTGCTTAGTTTAGAGTTTAGGGTTTGTTTCAAACCTGAGTTGGACTTAAGAAAATCGCGTCAATTCGAGTGAAATTCTGAAAGGATTTAGTATCGAGAATAGAGATTTCATTCATAACCTGTTCTCGATACAATTTTTCTAGAAAAAATCACTCGAACTGACCGTTCCTGAATTCAAATAAATTTACATCGACCTTAGGTTTAAGGTCGAACATTTCAGTTTGAAAAGAATTGCTTTGTTGACTTATTATGTATGCATTGATTATTGCAATGAAGCCGGGAAATGCATCAATTCAGAGCTGTTTTCCGCTGTTTATAGCTCTAATACGACTGTTTTACAGATAAAATCAACGTATAGAAAAATGGGAATTGCAGACACTTCACCGCTGGAAAGGTGGTTCTGTCGAAAAATGACCGGTAAACATAGAAAAAGCCCGAAAATCGACTGATTTTCGGGCTTTTTAATGCTTTTTTAAAAGCGTTCGGTTAGTTTTTTGCTACTTGTGGAGGATATTCCATCATGATTTCATTGACGATCTCATTGACCCGCGCCTGTTTTTTACTGACTTCAGCAGCAAGATAACCGGTACCTTGACCTTGCCATACCAGTTCTTTTTTTCTGGCATCGATAAGATCAATATAAAGTGTTCCCTCTGTTGTTCTAGCTACATTATTGCCACCGTAAAAACCGCCGTAGCCCCATGGGCCGTAACCCCAAGGTCCAAAGCCGCCCCAACCCCAGCCCATGTTGTTGTAAACGTCAACACGCTGTTGTGCTGTAGTAAAAATGCTTACAAGCATGCTTGGGTCTTCAGATTTCGTAAAGCCTTTAGCGAGCAGTTCATGTTCAATGGCGCTCAGGATACGTTTTTTATCAAGATCTGAAATTTCAGCTTGATCTATACCGGGTTTAAAAAATGCAAATGTTTTATAATCGTTGAAATTGGCGTTTTGGTCGTAATCGGAAGCGACACGCACCGAACTGCAGGATGCAAATAGCCCTAAAAGCATAAGCACCAAAATGGGTTTAAGTGTTTTCATATCTGGCAAAATTTTATATAAATTCGGAAATAAAATACCGTTGGCTTAGTAATATACGACATTTTACTATTTTAAGTTTCAAAAATCGTACCATTCCCATTTACTCTTTTAAATGTTCTTTCTACCTGTTTTCTTATCAAAACCATAGGGGCAGTGGCGGCAACCGCTCTCGCAGCAGTAACCACGCTTTAAGTGGTATTGTGCTGTAAAGCAGCGATAACCCTCTGGGGTAAGGTAATAATCGCCTTCTTCTGGTTTAAGGATTTTTTTAAAAGATGTCATTGTGCAAAGATAGCGCTTTATGGAAAGAAGATCAATCTGTGCCCTCTTACTCTTTGTCAAGGCTTTGCCTGATCTCTGCAACTGCGGTCTCCAGGTTTTTAATCTTGGTATTCTGACTTTCAATGGTAGTCTGTTGCTCTTTGATTGCATTTACAATAATCGGTATCATCTCAATATAATTGACACCTAATAATTTTTCAGGATCGGTTCCAACCGAAACTACTGCAGGTAGGATTTTTAATAAATCTTGGGCCATAAAACCATAACGTTTGGATTTTGTAGTATCACTCTTAAAATTGTAGCTGTAAGTTTTAAGCTGAGAAACTAGGTCCATCCCCATATCTAAAGATTCAATATTTTCTTTTAAACGACGGTCAGAATCAGCTGTAATAGTATTATAGTGAACATTGCCCAACCAAGTTTCGCCCCAGCTGTTACCAGTGAGTCCTAAGCTTTTTGTACCGTTAGTCCCAGGGTAAAATGCATTTGCCGTCATTGTAAACGTGCTATTCGCATTATTGCCTAAAGTATAATCAATTATACCAGATGATTTTATTTCTATATCATCTTCTACACTACCTTCTCCATCATTTCCAATGCCTATCGTAAGTTTGCGATTTTCTGCAGATCCTGTACTACTGCCGTCGTAATCTTCTTCATATCTCATATAGGCATAGTCACTATCTCCATTGTTTTTGCTTCTAAAAACAATAGAGGACTCACCACCTGCATTACCATGTTCCAGAGTAAGTGTCCCTCCATTAAAGTTTGGTACAGATCCTGTGTTCTCATAAAGATGCAATGCGCCATAAGCACTGGTTTTACCAATTGAAATCTTACCGTTTGTATAAATATTATCACAACTATCCGAAAGTTGAAATTTAAAAAAGCCTGAGGATCCCTTATTTTTGTTTTGCAGACAAAAAATAATTTTTCGAGTTATAAAGTTACGTTCCGTATAATTTGGGTTTGATAAATTGGTGCTGCCCCAACCATTCGTTGAATAATTTTATGGAATATAGTTTCCTTGAAAATGGATCTATTGATCCTGTAACAAAACT
>Ga0314772_1001230_pt1 | contig 11755 bp, 13 predicted proteins | sample MetaGCBIW2018_FD_204520 | JGI IMG/M metagenome (GOLD analysis project Ga0314772, IMG submission 204520) | Cryopeg brine microbial communities from Beaufort Sea near Barrow, Alaska, United States - CBIW 2018 | ecosystem: Environmental > Aquatic > Marine > Coastal | place: USA: Alaska | collected... | reverse complement strand
CGCGCCCGTATCGACCTGTTGGAAATAGCTGTGTAGTTGATGCCGCTGGCTGGGTGTCAGTTGTCCTAGTTGCAAAATGAGGAAGTGAAAGGCTTTGTCGTTCATGGCATAACCTCCGATGATGAGAGATCTGCCCTAAGTGTAGCCGTGCAACAACTAACTGGGACATAGCCTTTATAAAGGGGGCCGGGATCAGGATCTTGTTCACTTGGCTCACAAGGTATCCCGCCTCAGCGCTTCTTTTTAGGTAGGTTTGCCAATCCGGGTCCGCAGCCAACTGCGCGCCTCGCGGTCGGCGGCGTCGCGGTAAGACCAAATGTGCACGAAAGAGTTCACATCACCGGTTTCCGTCTGGGCGTACATAACCGGCTCTCCAAGGATGCGAAGTTGGGCCTGAAATCCAAATTCCGCGTAAAGCGCGAGGTGCTTCTTAATCGTACCGGGCCGGCAACAATACGTGCGGTGATCGTAAATCATGAAATCGTCTTTCACTAAAAGAGGGTTAAGGGGTCGTCAGGCAAGCCCTGCGTGATCGGTGATGCGGGTGCGTGCCTGTAACAGGTGATATGCCATCGACACCCCGGCGGCTTCACTGTCGCCAGCGCGGATGGCCTCCAAGATTTGCCGGTGTTCGCGGATAACAGTGTCGATGCGCACCTGAGACCCTTCGCGGGTCAGTTTTTGCGCAACGTCAATACCCTGCTCGATAGCTTCGCGCGCGCAATCGAGCATCTGAATAAAGACCTCATTCCCCGAAGCCGCCGCGATGGCGCGATGAAATTGGTAGTCTGCCTCGAACGACGGCGTGCGCGATTGCATTGATGCTTCCAATGTGTGCAACGCCGTCTCAATCCGCGTCAGATCTTTTGGATTTGCCCGCAAGGCAGCCATCCGTGCCGTGGCTTTCTCAACTGTGATCCGTGCTTCCATGGCGCGCATCAAACCGGCAACAGAACCGGCTGTCGCAAATTCGATCAGCTTTTCCGAGGGCCGCCGCCGCACGAAAGTTCCAACACCCCGACGCGCTTCGGCCAGCCCGTCCTCTTGCAGTTTGCGCAGGGCTTCGCGCACCACGGGGCGTGACACGCCAAAGGCTGTCGCGATTTGGTTCTCAGAGGGCAGTCGCTCTCCTTGAACCAATTTGTTCGACACGATTTGCTCTAGGATCTGCCCGTAAAGCTGGTCAGCAAGGGTTTGGCGCTTTTTGATCTTCAGTTTCGGTGCAGTCACCGCTCTACTCCCCCGCCCCGGCGCGGCGCATCATGTTGGCCATGCGCAGCGCGGATGTTGCCGCGCCATAGCCGTTATCAATATTCACAACCGTCACGCCCGGGGCGCAACTGGCCAGGATCGAATCGAGCGCAACCCGCCCGCCACTGGCGACACCATAGCCGACCGAGGTCGGCACACCAATCACCACGCCCGGTACCAGCCCGGCAATGACGGACGGCAAGGCCGCGTCCATCCCGGCAAAAACGATAACCACATCCATTTCACGCAACTGTTCTTCCCGCGCGAGCAACCGCCAGAGACCAGCAACCCCGACATCACAAAACTCCGTAGCGTCCAAGCCGCCATAGGCCAGCGTACGCTTGGCTTCTGCCATCGGCGCGTAGTCCGACGTACCCGCACTTGCCAGCGCGATTCGGGGGCTACACGCCAAAGGTCCGATCTCGCCGAGAATCGCGGTGCGCGATGCTTTGCAATAATCCACCGCCTCACGCAAGTCTTCGGGCAGGCCGGCATATTGCGCGGCGCTTAACCGTGTCATCAACAGTCGGCGTTCTTCAGTCACCGCATCATGCAAGATCGACGCGATCTGATCCGCAGACTTGTGCTCGCTCAGCACTGCCTCTTCGATCCCGATGCGATTGCCGCGATCACGATCAAAGGTGACATCCGGATGCCCGTCTTGCCGCGTTTCATCCATGGACAAATGCACTCCCCCTCGCATAAGCGCGCAGATTAACTGGCCTGGAATCCGCCACCGCTTCGCGCACCTGCGCGCAGATATCCGCGCGCGTCTGCGTTGAGAGCCCGTCATGCACGGGCCTGTCTATCTCCAACGTCCACCCATCTCGCAGCAATCGACACCGCAGGGTAACATTGCCCAAACGCTTGCGCAGCAATGTCTCGACCCTGTCGATAACGTGCAAATCCGCTGGCTCCACCCTCAGGCCGGTTTCGATCCGGCTGGCCAGACAGGGCGCGGCTGGCAGCTCCGCCAGATCGCCCAGCCCGAGGGACCGAGCCAAGGTGCGCACGTCTGATTTTGACATGCCTGCGTCGACAAAAGGGTGCAGCACGCCGTGTTCAGCCGCCGCCGTTAATCCGGGACGATAGTCACTCAAGTCATCGGTATTCGTGCCAGCCGCCACTACAGGCCCCATCCGCTTGAGCGTACCATAGAGGTTCGACTTGCAGAAATAGCAGCGGTTCACCGGGTTACTGCGATAGGACGGATCGGCAAACTCGCCCGCATCAACCAGCCGCAATTGCAGCCCGTGAAGAGCCGAAAATTCTTTGACGCGGGCAGTCGCCGCCGCGGGCACCGCCGCCGAGATGGCGTGGCACAGGGTCAGCCCGTCCGCCCCGCGCACCCGGGCCGCAGCGGCTGATAAGGTCAGGCTGTCAATGCCTCCGCTCAGGGCGATTGTCAGCGACGCAGGAGTTTCAAGTGCTGCGAACAAGGCTGGGCTGATGGTCATTCGCCGAGTTCGTCGCCGGTCGTCAGCTGCGCCAGCAAGCGCGCGCTCGACATCTTCAGATGGGCCCGCATCCGCTCGCGCGCCAGCTCGGCATCGCCCTGTGCAATGGATGCAGCAATATCGTGGTGTTCTTGAACCGCGTCACGGCTTTCGCCCCCGCGTTTAAGCGCCTGAAGTCGCCCGGCCAGCATCGTTTCGCGCAAGCTGGCAACAAGGTAGTTGAACAAACTCAGGTAATAGCTGTTTTCGGTCGCCTCGCAGATGGCGCGGTGAAATCGCAAATCGGCGCTGACACCCGTTACCACGCCCGGGCCACTGCTATCGCTGGAACGATCAAAGGCATCTGCAGCCCGTTGGATTTCAGCCCGGGCATCCGGGCTGGCCCGCGCAGCTGCAATTGCGGCCGCCTCGATCTCCAGCCCCAAGCGCAACTCAAGGATTTGCGCCAGCTTTCGCTGGCTCTCAATGTCGCGTTCGGGAATCGCAAAGCCTTGCCGCGGACGATCGCTCGATACGAAGGCGCCTCGCCCTTGCCGGCTCGACAACATCCCTTCCGCCTTCAGGCGCGACACAGCTTCGCGAATAACGGTCCTGCTGACATCAAAATCACTGGCCAGTGCACTTTCAGACGGCAGCACATCGCCAACGCTCCAAACGCCATTGACCACGTTATGCCGCAACACTTCCGTCACCTGATCGCTCAGCGTGGCACCATTAATAAGCGGCGTTGTCGCTTGTAAATTAAACATCATCGTATCTGCACCTTTTTTACTGATTAGTAACCTGTACGACAAGTTGTCAATATACAGTGAAATATACGTTTATTACAGTAAAATACCCCGTATCCCTCGTAATACCTGTATTAAACCCTACTGCAGCGTACATTGATCGTATCAATTTGTATTTTTATTTGACAGCAGGACGAAAGCGGGACAGTATCTTTGTACAGGGCACCGAGGTGTCAGAACGGGAGTAGCTGGGTTTCGTACACACCTTACCGGCTCAGTGAAAAAAAATAAAAACTTGGGAGAAGTTTCTATGTCAATGATCTACAAAGTAATCCGGCAGACCACGGCGGCTACCGTTCTTTTGGCCGCAACCGGCGTCGCCGCGCAGGCCCAGAACTTAGTCATGGCAACAGGCCAGCAGGGCGGGTCCTGGTATCCGGTCGGCGGCGCGATCGCGGCCATTGTCGAACGCGAAATCCCCGGCATGGACATCACCGTGATGCCGGGCGCCGGCGTGTCGAACGTCGTGGGCGTGGACGCGGGCCGGTTCGGCATCGCCTTCGCCAACTCGATCTCAACCGCGGACAGCCTGACCGGCAAGGTGCCGTTCCGCAAGGCCACCACGAACGTGTGCAACATCGGCATCCTTTATCCGCAGTACTTCCAGGTCGTGGCACTTGCCGATTCCGGGATCAGGACTGTCGCGGACATGGCGGGCAAGCGCCTGACCACGCAGCAGCTTGGCAACACTGGCGAATTCCTGACGCGTGAGTTGCTGGCGACTCAAGGGCTGACGTTCGACGATTTGGACTCCGTGTCCAACACGTCCTATTCCGACTCCGCGTCGCAGATGAAGGACGGCATGGCCGATTTCTTCACGCTGGGCTCTTCGCTGCCCACGGGTTCGGTTATGGATCTGGCTTCGTCGCGTGACATCGTGATCGTCGACATCGACGAAGAGACGTTCCGGTCCTTCAAGGATCAGAACGCCGCCTTCCAGCTTCGTGAAGTGCCCGCGGGTACCTATCCCGGCTTCGACGAAACCGTGCACACCATCAGTTACGACACGCACATGGTTGCATCCTGCGACTACGACGGCGAAGTGGTCAAGGCGGTGCTGTCCGCAATTGCCGACAACGGCGAAAGCTTCGCCGCGATCAGCAAATCCATGGCCAGCCTGACGGTTGAAAAAATGGCGACCGACATCGGCGTGCCGTTCCACCCCGCGGCCAGGGAATTCTACGCTGAGCGTGGCGTCTCGGGGATGTAATCCACCGCTACTGAAAATCAGACCGGACGGAGCGACAGGCCCCGTCCGGCATCTGCACTTTCGCCGCCCTACAGCGCAGGGCGTCCAAGTGTCCGCCCCTTGTCTTTAGACGTGAGAACGCCCATGCAATTATCGATCTTTCTGGATAAAATGCATCTCATCACACGAATAGCCCGGTTGATCCTGATCAGCATGGCATTCTGGCACTTGTATGTCGCCTTCGTCGGCGCTCCCAACCCCTATATCATGCGCGGTGTCCACGTCGCGCTGGCGCTCCTGCTGATCTACATCACAGTAGACCGCAAAGGCGTGCGCAACGACGTGCCGCACTGGTCCGATGTAGTCATCGGCCTCATCGCCATGAGCGCCGCGCTCTACCCGTCGTTTAATCTCGATTACATCACCCAGCGTTTCCTCTATGTTGATCCGCTGATGCCGATGGACATCATTGTCGGCCTCACACTGGTCGTGCTCCTTTTGGAAGCAACGCGCAGGATGCTAGGGCCGATGCTGCCCGTCACCGCGATCCTGTTCTTGGCCTACGGTCTGGCCTTCACCTCCACCCTGCCCTCGGTCATTCTCGAACAAGTGTTCATGACGCCCGAAGGCATCTTCGGCATCCCAATCGCCGTCTCCGCGACCTATATGGTGCTGTTCATCCTATTCGGTTCGCTGGTCGAGAAGATGGGCGTGGGACAGCTCTTCATGGATTTCGCCGTCGCCATCACCGGGCGTCAGATTGGCGGTCCGGCAAAGGTCGCCGTCGTCACTTCGGGTCTGTTCGGCACGGTCTCCGGCTCCGCAGTGGCCAACGTCATGACTACCGGCGTATTTTCCATTCCCCTGATGAAACGCATGGGCTTCAAGCCCGCATTCGCTGGTTCCGTGGAGGCCGTTGCCTCTACGGGTGGGCAGATCTTGCCCCCCGTCATGGGTTCAGCTGCTTTCGTCATGGCCGAATATCTTGGTGTGGGATATCTGACAGTCGCATTATATGCACTAGCCCCCGCCATCCTGTTCTATATCGCCCTATTCGCGGCCGTGCACTTTGAGGCAAAGCGCAAGGGCATCGGGTCGGTCCCAAAGGAAGACCAAGTGCCTCTGAAGAAAGTGTTGATGGAGCGCGGGCATCTTTTTGCGCCACTGGTGATTATCGTTACCGTGCTGATGATGGGCTATTCGGCCCCCTACGCCGCCCTTTGGGGCATCATATCCGTCATTCCCGTCGCCGCGCTGCGCAAGACGACACGACACTATGTGACGGTCGACAATTTCCTCGATGCCATGGAAGGCGGGGCGCGCAACGTTCTTGCAATCGCTGCCGCCTGTGCGACCGCTGGGATCGTGGTGGGCGTGATCGATATTACCGGCCTTGGGCTGGCCTTCTCAAACTTCGTCATCGCCGCTGCTAATGATAGGCTGATCATTGCACTGCTCTTGTCGATGGTAGCGGGCATCATCCTCGGAATGGGGATGCCCACAACGCCTGCCTACATCGTGCAGGTCTCGCTCTTGGTTCCCGCCTTGGTAAACCTTGGCGTACAAGTCGAGGCGGCGCACCTCTTCGTCTTCTACTTCGCGATCCTGTCGGCCATCACACCGCCCGTCGCCCTGGCCGTTTATGCTGCCAATACCCTGTCCCACGCCAAGATCCTGGATGCGAGCTGGGCCGCCGTCAAATTGGGCGCCACCGGCTTCATCGTGCCGTTCATGTTCGTTTATGAACCCGGTATCCTGATGCAGGGCACGCCGCTGCACATCACGCTGGTTATCTTACAGGCCACCATCGGCGTCATCATCCTCGCCGCTGCGCTGCACCGCTACTTCTTCGGCAAAATGACGACCTGGATGTCGGTCCTGCTGTTTGCCGCGGCGTTGCTGCTGATCTATCCCGACCTGCGACTGACAGCTTCCGGCTTGGTGCTGGCGGGTATCATCCTTGTGCTTCAAAAAGCGCGGTACCGGGATGTTCCCAAACAGCCAGTCGTCAACACCTGACCCCCTCTAAATCCTACGAAACGGAGCCATCCTAAATGCTGCAGAAAGTATCCCTAAAGGCCCGCACCGGCGGACAGGTTCTCGTGGATCAACTTTTGATCCACGGTGCCGACACCGGCTACTGCGTGCCCGGCGAAAGCTATCTTGAGGTGCTCGACGCGCTGCATGATGTGCAGGATCGATTCAAGCTCATCAACGCCCGCCACGAAGCAGGTGCCGCCAATATGGCCGAAACCTATGGCAAGCTGACCGGAAAACCGGGCATCTGCATGGTCACGCGCGGGCCCGGTGCCTGCCATGCGGCGATCGGCGTGCATATCGCCCAGCAAGACAGCACACCGATGATCTTGCTGGTGGGGCAAATTGCGCGCGACACGACCGACCGTGAGGCGTTTCAGGAAGTAGATTACCGCGCAATGTATGGGCCCATCGCGAAATGGGCTACGCAAATTGACGATCCGCGCCGCGTCCCTGAATATATGGCTCGCGCTTTCCGCGTCGCCACCTCGGGTCGTCCCGGCCCTGTGGTCGTCGCCCTACCGGAGGATATGCTGACCGAGGTGGTCACGGTCGCCGACGCGCGCCCCTATACCGCCACCCATGCTGCGATCTCTGCCGATAGTCTCGCGGAACTTAAGGCCGAGATGGCAAAGGCCGAACGCCCCATGCTGATGCTGGGCGGCTCCGGCTGGTCCGACGAAAGCGCGGCGGCGATCACCCGCTTTGCGGAGGCGAACCGCATCCCCGTTACGACCTCCTTCCGCCGGCAGGACATCGTCGACAATCTCTCGCCGGTGTTCGCGGGTGACTTCGGCACCTCCACCGCCCCCACCCTCTACGCGCACCAACGTGAAGCGGATCTGCTGGTGGTGATCGGCGCGCGGATGGGGGAGATGACGACCAAAACATATACTACAATCCAGTCCGCCAACCCTCAGACCCGACTGGTGCATATCTACCCTGACGCCGATGAAATCGGACGTGTGTATTCACCAGACCTAGGGATCGCAGCAGCTCCTGTTTCAGTCGCAGCAGCATTGGCAAACCAAGATCTCGGCCGCGCAGAAGATTGGAAAGCTTGGTGCAGCCAACTGCATGAAGATTACCTCACGGATAGCGAAGCACCAAACGGGGGCGAGTGGGATCTCGACATGGGTGTGGCACTGAGCCAATTGCGCGACAGCCTGCCTGATGACGTGGTCGTGACACTTGACGCGGGCAATCACACCGGCTGGGCTCAGCGGTTTCTGCGTTACGGCAGGCCAGGCCGCATCATCGGCTCCACCTGTGGCGCGATGGGATATTCTGTCCCGGCAGCAGTAGCCGCCTCGATTGCCGACCCGGAGCGCATGGCATTGTCTTTCGTAGGCGACGGCGGCTTTATGATGAGCGGCAATGAACTTGCCACCGCTGCGCAATATGGCGGTTGTCCTATCGTCTTGCTGTTCAACAATGGTATCTACGGCACCATCCGGATGCATCAGGAGCGAGACCATCCCGAAAGGATATCAGGCACCACGCTCAAGAACCAAGATTTTGTAAAGATGGCCGAAGGCATGGGGGCCCATGCCGAACGGGTGACAAAGACAGCCGATTTCGCCGCAGCCTTTACACGCGCCCGCGACAGTGGCCGCCCGGCGTTGATCGAACTGGTCACCGACCCCGAACAGATCTCCACCCGTACCACCATCAGCGCACTGCGCAGTGCCGCGCGCAAGAAAGCCACAACCGCTTAGCGCCGAAAAGGAGCGCCAAAAATGACAACAGCAGCTGAGCCTTTGGCCTCATTTGACATGTCCGCCGACGACCACAGTGCTTTGCTGGAAAGTATCCGGCAGGCAATCGGGGCCGCGTATGTTTTGACAGATAGCGATGACATCGCACCCCGCCTGGTCGAAGATCGCGGCTTGCGCACCGGTACGGCTTTAGCCCTTCTAAGACCCGGCACTACCCAAGAGGTCGCGGCCTGTTTGCGGCTTTGCCATGCCGCCAAGGTACCAGTGATCCCTCAGGGCGGGAACACGGGCCTTGCCGGCGGCGGCGTGCCGGATAGCGGGATCATTATTACGACCGAGCGGCTCAACCGCATCCGGCAAGTGGATGCGACCAACGCGACCATGACCGTTGAGGCGGGATGTATCCTCGCCAATATTCAGCAGGCGGCGGATGAAGTCGACGCGCTCTTTCCGTTGTCCCTCGCATCCGAAAGCTCTTGCCATATTGGCGGCAATCTCTCGACCAACGCAGGCGGAACGGCGGTGCTGCGCTATGGCAACACGCGGGACCTGGTCTTGGGGATCGAAGTTGTGCTGCCAGATGGCCGGGTGTTGAACGACCTTAACGGGTTGCGCAAAAACAATACCGGATACGATTTGCGCAACCTCTTCATCGGGGCAGAAGGCACGCTCGGGGTTATCACCGCCGCAGTGCTAAAGCTCTTTCCCAAACCGGTCGCACGGGCCACGGCGCTCGTGGCCTGCTCAGGCGCCGACAACGCGCTGGCCCTATATGAACGTATGCGCAATCGTGCGGCAGATACGCTTTCGACTTTCGAGTATGTCGACAGGCTTGGCCTGCAAATGGTTATCGACCACGCGCCCGGATGCAGCGACCCGATGACGGAAGCGCATCCCGCATATTGCCTCGTCGAGTTGACCAGCGTGGGGATGCAAAGCGATCTCGACCTGCGGATGGAAACGGCGTTAGAGCATGCCTTTGAAGCGGAAGAGATTATTGATGCTGTGATCGGCGCATCGGAAACACAAAAGGACGCGCTCTGGGCCCTGCGAGAAAATCTCTCCGAGGCGCAAAAACCCGAAGGCGCTTCGATCAAACACGATGTGTCTGTCCCGGTTTCACGACTGGCCGATTTTCTCAGGGTCGCAACAGAAGCCTGTATGGAATTCATGCCAGGTTTGCGCCCCTGCCCCTTTGGACATTTCGGCGATGGCAACCTGCATTTCAATCTGTCGCGCCCGGTTGATATGGAAGACGCTGAATTTCTCGCCCATTATTCCGCGTTTAACCGCATCGTTCATGACATCGTGCATGAAATGGGTGGATCCTTCTCGGCAGAGCACGGCATCGGAACTTTCAAACGTGCAGAACTGCGGCGCTATAAAGATCCCGTGGCGCTGGAACTCATGGATCAGATCAAATCGGCTATCGATCCGGACAACCTTATGAACCCCGGCAAGGTGCTTTGATCTTTTAGCCCCTTCCGGCAAACGGCATCTTCGTGGCCATCACAGTCACGAACATTGCGTTCGAAGACGCGGACAGCCCCGCCATGTAAGAAAGCGTCGCCGCGAGATCCATGCGCGGCTCCGGCGCGCGCGTCCCATCCGGTTGCAAAACACCGTCTTTCAGCCGTTCGTAACCGATTGTTTGACCCCACATTCCGCATCGTTCGTTGATATGCGATTCCGTCCTTTCATAGATTTGAAGGGAGTTTCTCTATGGACGCTACGAACGAGTTTCTCGCAAGGATACCACGCAGTTCAGATGGCAAGCGCCGCTGGCCTCTAGAACTGAAGGCACGGATTGTTGCGGAAACGCTGATTGAGGGCGCAACCGTGAATGGTGTTGCCAAACGATATGATTTGATACCCAGCAGCGTTTCAGATTGGCGGCGTATGGCGCGGACGGGGAAGCTTGTTCTGCCCAACTTGGATGGCATGACCTTTTGCCTGTCGCGGTTGAAGAGCCGGTCGATGTCGCGTCAGATCCACATGAGGCTGATACTGAGGCAGGGACGCTGGATATTCTGCGTGGGGAGGTGACGATCCGCTTGGCCACCGACACGCCCGCAGTGCGCATCGCAGAGATCGTGGCTGCGCTGTGATCCACCCGTCGCATGGCGTGCAGGTCTTTGTGGCGACCAAGCCGGTGGACTTCCGCAAGGGTCACGATGGATTGGTGGCGCTGGTGCAAAGCCATCTGCAAAAGAAGCCCTTTGATGGGGCTGTTTATGTGTTCCGCGCCAAGCGTGCAGACCGGCTTAAGATGATCTGGTGGGACGGGACTGGGCTGGTGATGGCCTACAAGCGACTTGAGCAGAATGCATTCAAATGGCCGGCCATTCGTGACGGTGTTTTGCGGCTTGATCCAGCGCAATTTGAGGCGCTGTTCGCGGGTCTTGATTGGCGGCGCGTTACTGCGTTAGAGACTCGCCCACCAGCTGCGGCTGAATAACTCGGGGTGCGTTTTGGGCGGGCATTTCAGCGAGGTTTTTGGTAATAAATACCCATGACTTCTCGCTCTGATCTTCCCACAGATGTTGCCACGTTGCAGGCGCTTTTGATTGCAGCAGATGCACGACTGAGCGCACAGTCTCAGTCCCTTGTAGAACGCGATGGCGTCATCGAGCGCAAGGAAGATCGCATCATTCGGCTGGAAAAGCTGTTGGCCGACTTCAAACGCGCGCTTTATGGCGCGAAGTCCGAGAAGGGCCACCCTGATCAATATCACCTTGGTTAGAGGACATTGAAGTGGCCATGGCTGTGGTTCATGTAGAGGATGAGGCGATTGATCCGCCAAAAACGGTGGCGTCGAAGTCCCGCGTTGGTCGTGGCGTCCTGCCAAAGCACTTGCCGCGCGTTGAAGAGATTATTGCGCCGGACGCGTTGATCTGTGGGTGTGGTGCCGCGCGTCACATCATTGGCGAAGACGTCAGCGAACGGCTGGACATCGTGCCCGCGCAGTTGTTCCGCGTGCTTGTCACACGCCGCCCCAAGTATGCATGTCGGTCTTGCGAAGCAGGCATTGTACAAGCACCCGCAAAACCGCGCTTGATCGAAGGCGGCATGCCAACTGAAGCCACTATCGCCAGCGTCATCGTATCGAAGTATGCCGATCACCTACCGCTGTACCGTCAGTCACAAATCTATGCGCGACAAGGTGTCGATATTGACCGTTCCACTTTGGCGTTCTGGGCTGGCAAAGCCGCCTATGAGGAGTCTGCGCGGTAGAAGTTTTCTGGACGGCTCTCCAAGTCCATCCCGCCGCTTCAAGTCGCCTTATTTCAGAGCGGCGGCCTGTAATGATTCGCT
>Ga0314772_1001226_pt1 | contig 11802 bp, 12 predicted proteins | sample MetaGCBIW2018_FD_204520 | JGI IMG/M metagenome (GOLD analysis project Ga0314772, IMG submission 204520) | Cryopeg brine microbial communities from Beaufort Sea near Barrow, Alaska, United States - CBIW 2018 | ecosystem: Environmental > Aquatic > Marine > Coastal | place: USA: Alaska | collected... | reverse complement strand
ACAACGAGGAACACCTGCACAGCGGCATCAACTTCGTGACGCCAGCACAACGACACCAAGGTGTTGATGCAGAGTTACTAGCCAAACGTGAAGCGGTTTATGAACGAGCAAAGAGTCTGAATCCCAAGCGCTGGTCTGGTGACATTCGAAACTGGAAAGTCGCCGGAGCCGTATCGCTCAACCCTGGCAAGCTGCAGGAAATTGAGCGCAATAAACAGGCTGCTTAAGTGCAGCTATTTGGACAACTGGGTTGCAAATCACCGCTTGTTCGACTAAAGAGTAAGTGCCGAGGCCTTTTTTTATCTCTAAACGACTACCATACTAGTCATATCAGTAACGGTCGCTAACCACTACGGACTTCTCTATTAGGATCAAGTGCAATGCACACGAGATTAAAATCGTTATGGCAGGAAACACACGATGGAGAATCAGTACGCCAACGGCTATTTCATGTGCTGCGGCAGTCGATTATTCAGATGGTGCTGGCGCCGGGTCAGGCGTTGTCGGAAAAGGAGCTTGCCGACACCTTTTCGGTGAGCCGTCAGCCGGTGCGGGAAGCTTTTATAAGACTCTCTGAGGCTGGGCTGGTGGAGGTGAAACCTCAGCGCGGCACCTATGTAGTCAAGATATCCCAGCGGGCAGTGCTCGAGGCGCGCTTTGTACGTGAAGCAGTTGAGGTAGCCGTTGTAAGGCTGGCGGCTGATAAAGGCCTTGATCCAGCAGTGCTGACAGATTTACACGATCTGTTAGCGCGGCAGCGTCGCTGTATTGAGCCTAATGATAACGATCGCTTTTACCGTCTTGATGAAGCTTTCCACCGCACGCTTTCACTGGGGGTAGAGCAGCACGCCGCCTGGAAAGTCATCGAAGAAGTCCGTGCTCAACTTGACCGGGTACGCTACCTCAGTGTGCCTCATAGCACCCCGCTAGAACGGCTTGTGAGTCAGCATGCCAGCATCGTTGCTGCCATTGAGGCACGAGACACCCAGCAAGCTGAAGAGGCGATGTCGCTGCATTTGCGTGAAATTTTGGTCTCTATGCCCGACTTGGTTCGTCGTTTCCCTGCGATGTTTGATGGAAAAGCAGCGTTTGAAGGACAAGCAACGTTCGAAGAACAAGAAAACCCAGCTCTGAAGCAGGAGACGATCCAATGAAGATTGAGCAGGCTTATACCATTGTGACCTCGCCGGGGCGCAATTTTGTGACGCTGAAGATTGTGACCGACCAGGGTGAATACGGCATTGGCGATGCAACGCTCAATGGGCGTGAAATGGCCGTAGTGGCCTACTTGGAGGAGCATGTGATCCCGACGTTAATCGGGCGCGACCCTCAGCGCATCGAAGATATCTGGCACTACCTATACCGCGGCGCTTACTGGCGGCGTGGGCCTGTCACCATGAGTGCGATTGCCGCCGTTGATATGGCGCTTTGGGATATTAAGTCCAAGCTTGCAGGCATGCCGCTGTATCAACTGTTAGGTGGCAAGAGCCGTGACCGAGTGATGGTGTATGGCCATGCAACGGGGCGAGATATTGAAGCGTGCCTGGAAGAGGTCGCTCGTCATGTGGATGAGGGCTACAAAGCCGTGCGCGTTCAGGCGGGTGTGCCAGGCATTGCCAGTATTTATGGTGTCGCCCAAAAAGATGGCGAGCCGTATGAACCAGCCGATGCCGAGCTGCCCGCCGAGCACGTCTGGAGTACCAGCAAATACTTAAATCATGTGCCTAAATTATTTGCCGCCGTACGTGAGCGCTTCGGCGATGATTTGCACTTGCTACACGATGTTCATCATCGCCTGACGCCCATCGAGGCCGCCCGCTTAGGCAAAGAAGTGGAGCCCTACCATCTATTTTGGCTCGAAGACTGCGTACCGGCTGAGAACCAGGAGGCGTTTGGTCTTATCCGCCAGCACACCACCACGCCGTTGGCGGTGGGCGAAGTCTTTAACAGCCTATATGACGCCAAAGCGCTAATTGAAAATCAGTGGATCGACTATATACGCGCCACTTTAACCCACGCCGGAGGAATCACCCATGTACGGCGCATTGCCGATTTGGCGGGTCTTTACCACGTGCGTACCGGCTTCCACGGGCCAACGGATCTTTCGCCCGTTTGCCTTGGAGCCGCGATTCACTTTGATACCTGGGTTCCCAACTTCGGCATCCAGGAGTATATGCCGCATACCAGCGCCACTGACGAGGTCTTCCCGCACGATTATCGCTTTGAAGATGGGCATTTTATTGTCGGTGAAAAGTCAGGGCATGGTGTTGATATCGATGAACAGTTAGCCAAGCAATACCCCTATAAACGCGCCAGCCTGCCGGTGAACCGTTTAGAAGACGGCACCTTGTGGCACTGGTGAAGGAGTTCATCTAAATGAAAGCATTTCAAGTAAAGGCGCCTCACGACTACCAGATAGCGGATGTTGAGCCGCCCAAAGTGGCCGCTGATGAAGCGCTGGTGCGTGTGGCATTTGCCGGTATCTGCGGCTCGGATATGCATATTATCCATGGCGACAACGCCTTTGTGCGCTTTCCGCGTATCACTGGTCATGAGTTCGCCGGGGTAGTGGAAGCGGTAGGGGAAGGGGTGGCTGACGTAGCTGTTGGGGATCGTGTGTGTATTGATCCGGTCATCAGTTGTGGCACCTGCTACCCATGCCGCATTGGGCGCCCCAACGTGTGCAGTTCGCTTGAAGTGATCGGCGTGCATCGCGATGGTGGTTTTGAAGAGTTTGTGGTCATTCCCGCGGCTAACGTACACCACCTTCCCGAGCATATCGGACTAGACGCTGCTGCCTTGGTTGAGCCTTACACCATTGCCGCCAACGTACTTGATCGCATGCAGCCGCACCCGGGTGATCGACTGATGATTCTGGGCGCTGGCGTTATTGGTCTTACGATTCTGCAGATGGCCCTGGCCAAGGGTATCGACGAGGTCATCGTCACTGACGTTATTAATGAGCGATTAGCGGCGGCAAAACAGCTTGGGGCAACGCAGGTATTTAATAGCCGCGAGCAGGACGTGGAAAAAGAGGTGCTTGCCTTAACCCAAGGGGAAGGTGTCCCGCTGATTGCCGATGCGGCCTGCGTGCCAGCGCTGTTACCGCAAATGCTGCGTTTAGCATCGCCAGCAGGACGCATTGGCCTGCTGGGCTTTAGCGTTCAGCCCAGCGAGCTAGTGCAGTTAGAGGTGATTAAGAAAGAGCTGACCCTGGTCGGGTCGCGGCTCAACAACCGTAAGTTTCCGGAGGTGCTTAAGCTAATGGCAAGTGGGCAGCTGGATCCGTTGGCGTTAGTTAGCCATCGGTTGCCGCTAAGCGACATGCCCAGCGCCATTGACATGCTTGATCACCGACCAGAAGAGGCCCGTAAGGTGCTGATTCAAATCAGTGCTTGAGGGATGCTACTCCAACCCACGCCAACCCACGCCAACCCACGCCAACCCACGCCAACCTACGCCAACCTACGCCAACCTACGCGTAATTAATAGCTGCATTTAACAACTAACAACACCCGTGTGCAGGAGAAATACAATGATTAAACAACTTATCACCAGCGCTGTTCTTGGCGCCGCTCTAGTCAGTAGCCATTCCCTTATGGCAGCCGACTTTACCCTGCGATTTGGTCATTTAGCCAATGAGCAGAACATCTGGCACCAAGCCGCCGAGAAATTTAAAGAAGAAGTCGAAGCAAACTCTGACGGGCAGATTGAAGTACGCCTCTACCCCAGTGAGCAGCTTGGTAATGAAATGGACGTGATCAACAGTATCCAGCTAGGTACGGCGGATATGACGATCACCGGTGAAAGCTTACAGAACTGGGCGCCTAAAGCCGCGATGATGGCGGTACCTTACGCCTTTCGTGATTCCGAACATCTCCATGCAGCAGTGAATGGTGACATTGGTGCTGAGATTGAAGCGCAAATCACTGAACGCACTAATCTGGTGCCCCTGGCATGGTTTGAGCGTGGTCCCCGTGAGCTGACCTCCAATCGTCCTATCCGTACGCCTGATGAGCTGGATGGGTTGCGTCTTCGCGTGCCCAACGTGCCGCTGTTCGTCGATACATGGCAGGCACTGGGGGCACGTCCAACCCCAATGGCGTTTAGCGAAGTGTTCACCGCGCTGCAGCAAAATACCCTGGAAGGTCAGGAGAACCCGCTTAGCCTGATCGAAAGCGCCAGCTTCAATGAGGTGCAGGACTACATCAACATGACCGGCCATGTGCGCAGCTGGATCTATGTGGTGATTGGCCGTAATCAGTTGGAAAGTATGCCTGACGAACTTCAGCAGGTGGTGCGAGATGCCGCTCAAACAATGCAAGAGTATCAGGCCGAGCTTTTCGTTGATGACCAAGCACGTCTTGAGCAAGCGCTTCAGGAACGTGGCATGGAATTTGTGGAAGTTGACGTCGATGCGTTCGCAGAGAAAGCTCGCCCCGCCGTGCTTGAGGCTTTAACCGATGAGCAGCGTGAGCTCTTTGATGCTATCCAAGACTTGTAAGTTCTTGGAAGCGAATTTTGAGTGAATGGCTGATGACATTGGGCTGGCGAAATGCTAGCCCAATGTCTGCTGCAATAGCGGCTTGCCCATGAGGATACGGTTATGAACTCGGATCATAAAACGCTTGAACAGGAAGCGTTAGGGAGTCTGGATCCAATGGCGGCGGTACCTAAGCTAGCAGGCCCTATAGGACGCGTGATTGGCTGGGTAGATACGTGCTTTCTGACCTTGGCCGTCGTGGCGCTGGTTGCGATTGCTATCACGGTGCTGCTGCAAATTTGTTCGCGGTTATTTTTGCCGTTTTCGATAGCCTGGACTGAAGAGCTCTCGCGCTATCTGTTTATTTATATGGTGGCGCTATCTGTCGGTGTTGTTCTACGCCAGCACCGAAACATCAGCGTTGAGCTTTTTCATCACCTGCTGGGCGCGCGCATGCAGGCGGCCTTTCAAGTGCTGATTTGCGCGCTGATTGGCCTGTTTGCCTTTTTGGTGCTGCCTTACGCTTGGCAGTATGCGCAAAATGGCAATTGGCAGACCTCGCCAACGCTGCATGTTCCCATGCTGTATATCTTTTTCTCTACGGTAGTCACCTTTGCGCTACTCCTGGTTTACAGCTTACTAGGGTGTCTTGAGGGAATTATCGCAATGTGTCGCTCCTCTGACCCCCTTCAGGAGTCGTAAGCATGGAAGTTATTATCCTCTTTAGCGTTTTCTTAGTTCTTCTCTTGGTTGGGATGCCCATTGCGTTTGCGTTGGGGTTAGCCTCGCTCTCTTATCTTCTGCTTGAAGGGATTTCATTAACCATCGTACCGCAGCGTATGTATGCCGGTATCGACACCTTTGTACTGCTGTGTATTCCTGGTTTTGTGCTGGCCGGCAATCTGATGAATGTCGGCAATATCACTGAGCATATCGTGCGTTTCGCCAACGCTTTGTTAGGCCACATCCGAGGCGGACTTGGCTTGGCTAACGTGGCGGGTTCTATGATCTTTGGCGGTATCTCCGGCACGGCCGTTGCTGATTCAGCCAGCATCGGTTCGGTGATGATTCCCGGTATGGCGCGCTCGGGTTATGACAAGCCGTTTGCCGCAGCAGTCACCGCTGCTTCGTCTACCGTTGGGCCGATTATACCGCCCAGCGTGCCGATGATTATCGCCGGTTCGCTTAGCGGTATTTCGGTCGGGCGGATGTTCCTGGCAGGTGCAGTGCCGGGACTTTTAATGGGCCTCGCCATGATGATTACAGTGTACATTCTGGCCGTTCGGCGTGGGTATCCCAAAGAGAAGCGGGTACCTTTTTTGCAGTTGCTGCGCGAAGCCAAAACAGCTTTCTGGGCACTGCTGATGACCGTGATTATTCTCTACGGCATTATTGGCGGCTTCTTTACCCCCACCGAAGCCTCTATTGTGGCTTGCCTCTATGCCTTGGTTGTCGGGATGTATGTGTATAAAGGCCTGTCGTGGAAAAAGCTCCCGGCGATTTTGTCAGACACCGTATTAACCTCTTCAGCACTGCTGCTGATGGTAGGGTTAGCCAACCTGTTTGGCTGGATACTCACCAGCGAACAAATTCCTCAGATGATCGCTGCGCTTATTCTCTCCATTAGCGATAACCCGCTAATTGTTTTACTTATTATTAACCTGATTCTGCTATTTGTCGGTGCGTTTATGGAAACCATTGCTGCGCTGATCATTCTTTTCCCGGCGTTGGTGGGGGTAGCCACTGGCGTGGGTGTTGATCCGGTTCATTTTGCGGTAATCGCGGTGTTGAACCTGATGATTGGGCTGACAACACCACCGGTGGGGGTGTGCCTGTTCGTGGTGGCGGGGATTGGCAAGCTACCTATGTTGACGGTGGCAAGAGCCATCGTGCCATTTTTGCTGTGCAACTTGGCGGTGCTGTTGTTGGTGACTTATGTTCCCGCGATTTCGCTTTGGTTGCCTAACTTGCTGATGGGAGAGTAGTTGATAATGGCTCCAAAGCTTATTGAAGCAAAGCCAAAAAGTGGTCAGATCGGGGTTGTCCACCTGGGGTTAGGCGCTTTTCACCGCGCTCATCAAGCGGTCTATTTAGAGCGTTATCGCCAACGCAGTGGCGATGGTGGGTGGGGCGTCTGCAGCGCGAATTTACGCTCTAGCGTGTGTTTAGTCGACGGCTTAAGCGCGGCAGGGCATCGCTATCATGTCGCGGAGCACGCCGATAGTGATAGCGTCACGCTTCGCGAAATAGGCGTGATTGAAGAAACGCTGTTCTCTGGATGTGATAGTTCTGGGAATAGTGCCGTTAACTGGGGCCGAGACCGAGAGGCGCTCCTGGCCCGAATGGCCTCTGCAGACACCCGTATCGTAACCTTAACGGTGACCGAGAAGGGCTACTTTTTAAACCCCGCGAGCGGTGAGTTAAGAGCTGATGACCCGATGATCATCGGTGATATAGCTTCGCCCCAACAGCCGCGTACCACCCCTGGACTATTGGTGGAAGCGTTAGCTCGGCGGCGTGAGGCTGACATTGCCCCCTTTACCGTGCTCTCTTGCGACAACATGCCGGATAACGGTAAGCGAACACGCCAAGCGGTGGTGCATCTGGCGGAGCATCAAGACGCAGAATTAGCCAGTTGGATTGCCAGTGAAGTGGCGTTTCCCTGCAGCATGGTTGACCGCATTGTGCCTGCGATGACCGACGCCGATTTTGAGCGCTTAGCGGCACTGGGCGTTACCGATCCAAACGCCGTGGTATGCGAAGCGTTCACGCAGTGGGTGGTCGAAGATAATTTCCCAATGGGGCGACCAGATTGGGAAGTCGAGGGCGTTGAGATGGTTGCCGATGTGGCACCATTTGAAACCATGAAATTGCGCATGCTCAATGGCAGCCACTCCTTGCTTGCCTATCTTGGCGCCCTTACAGGTATCGAAACGGTTTTTGAAGGCGTCAATCACGTCGAACTTAGGTTGCTGTTGCGTCGCTATATGCTTGAAGAGGCGGCTCCTACTCTTGAGATGCCCGCAGGGATCGATTTAGAGAACTACGCCGATTCGCTGTTGGCACGCTTTGCCAATGACAGTTTGCGTCATCGTCTGCAGCAAATCGCTATGGATGGCAGCCAAAAGCTCCCGCAGCGCTGGCTGACGGGTGCGCTAAAACGTAGCGCCGCTGGTCAATCATCGCCCTGCGTGGCGTTGGGGATGGCGGCCTGGATTCGCTACACCGCAGGCGAAGATCTATTGGGGAATCGCTACACCGTCGATGACCCGCTAGCCAAGCGCTTTGCAGAACTACACCAAGTGCATGGAAACGATCCAAGTGCTCTGGTAGCAGACTATTTAGCCAGGGACGAAGTGGTGCCGAGTGAACTGGCAGCGGATAAGAAATTTGCCCAGGACGTGCTGGCTGCGTATCAGACGTTGACCCATGATGGCCTGAATGGGGCACTTAAGGCGCTAGCGCGTAATTGACCAAAGGAGAACACCATGGAGCATACTTGGCGCTGGTTCGGCCCTAATGATGCTATTCGCCTGGAAGAAATTCGCCAGACAGGCGCCACCGGTATCGTCACGGCCCTGCACGAGGTGCCTAATGATCAGGTTTGGCCGGTTGAGGCGATCCGTGAGCGTCAGCAGATGATCGAAGCGGCTGGTCTAAAATGGTCGGTGGTGGAAAGTGTGCCAGTACATGAGTCGATCAAAAAAGGCTTGCCCGAACGGGAAGCGCTGATTGCCACCTACTGCCAGACATTGCGCAACCTGGCGGCCTGCGGTATCGACACCGTTTGCTACAACTTTATGCCGGTGCTGGACTGGACACGTACTGATCTAACCTTTCGATTACCCGATGGCGCCTTGGCGCTGCGCTTTGACCAAGTAGCTTTTGCCGCCTTTGATCTTTATCTACTTCAGCGTCCTGCCGCCGAAGCGGAGTATAGCGATGAGGAGAAAGTTCTGGCACGCCGCTATCTGGGCGCATTGAATAGTGCAGGGCGCGACAAATTGGTCAATACGCTGATCGCTGGGCTACCGGGTGCTGAAGAGCACTACACCCTTGAGCAGTTTCGCGCTGTATTGGTAGAGTACGCGGATATTGATGCCGCTCGGCTGCGAGAAAACCTGGGCTACTTTTTGCAGGCGGTGATCCCGGTGGCAGAAGAGGTGGGCATTCGTATGGCTATCCACCCAGATGACCCTCCGCGGCCACTGCTGGGTCTGCCCCGGGTTGTCTCGACGCACGAGGATGCGCAGTGGATTGTTGATCGCGTACCCAGCCCCGCGAATGGAGTGACGCTTTGCACTGGCTCTTACGGCGTTAGACAAGACAATGATTTGGTGGCTATGACTCGTCACTTTGCCCCGCATATTCACTTTATCCATCTGCGCGCCACAAAGCGTGAAGCGGATACCCTCTCTTTCCATGAGGCGCCTCACCTGGCGGGTGATGTGGATGTGGTGGGGGTGATACATGCATTGGTGGAGGAAGAGCGACGGCGTGAAAGAGAGGGTGGGGCGCGCTTACCACTGCGCCCGGATCATGGCCACCAACTTCTTGATGATCAGCAGCGCAATACGGCACCCGGCTACCCACTTTACGGGCGCATGCGCGGCCTAGCCGAACTGCGCGGTGTGGAGCTTGCGGTGCGGCAGCTAACTGCTCGATAAGCCATCAACCCATTACCCTTCTATATAGAAAAGCCCCGCAGATTTAATTAATCTGCGGGGCTTTTTATCTACTAATGAGTAACGATTAGCGAGATGCAGCGGGCGCTTCAGCGTTCGTGAGAGTCGGTTCGGGCACTTGCTCCATACGCTTGCGCTCTTGGTCAAGAATTGCTAGTGCTTGGGAAGAAGTCACGCGTGAGGCGGGCGTTACTAGACTTACAATCACACCCGCTACCAGGGCTACTAGCACAGCGGGAATACTTGGGTTGCCCCAGAAGGCTGTCCAATCGCTATTGGCAATAATCGTTAAGGAGGTCACCAACGCGCAAATTAGCGTGGCGATGGCACCCTGCCAGTTATAGCGTGACCAGAATCGGCCTAGCATGGCACTCACAAACAGTCCTGAAAGAATCGTCGAGATCATACGGGTGATGTAGGTGATGACATTATCCGAGGCCAGCGCGAACAGCAGCGCTAGGCCAATGGTTGCCACTAGCGCAATACGCGAGAAGCGCACTACATTTCGCGCTGAGGGCGTGCGGCCCGTTGCCAGCACACAGATCGCGGATAAGGGTGGAAACATCGGCAATCGCATCGGAGCTTGCGCTCGACATGGTAGCGGAAAGACCCGCTACCAATAACAGTAGTCCTAATCCTAGGGGCATAATTTCAGTGGCCAGGAAAGGGACGGCGAAGTTGCTATTTTCAAGCCCGGGGTTAAGGGCGTGGGTGGCCATACCAATAATCGCCGGAATGATCGAAAAGCCCAGGTACAGAACGCCGGTGATTAAGAACGAGCGGCGTACCGATTTGACTGATTTCCCTGAATAGATACGCTGACGAAAGGAGGGCGTAGCAAGTACGCCAATGGCAATGACGGCAGCCAGTGACAGCGCTGGCAGCGCACCAATTTGGCCAATACCTAGAAAGCTAGTGGCACCCGCATCCATACCTGCCGTAAGGCCTGAGAAGCCGCCAACTTCCACTAGCGCCAGTATCGCCATCAAAATAAAGCCCGCAAACAGCACAACCGCTTGAATGGTGTCAGTCCAGATAACCGCAAAATAACCCCCCACCACGCAGTAAATGCCGAAGCCTAACGCCACCAGAATACGCGCAGTGGTTAGATCGATATCCGCCATCCAGGAGAGCTAGAGACCACCGCCAAGAATATGTGCTCCCAGCCAGCCTATACAGGCGATATAGATAAGTATCGCGACCACATTACGTACTAGCCGATTCGCACCGACGTAATAGGCAAGTTCCTCACTCATGGTCATAAAGCGAAGTTTACGTACGGAAACGCCTGATCGTGCCAGGCATTGTTGTTCCAGCTGATCTTCAGTCATATCTCAGTCCTATTCCCCGGCGGGCTCCTTAAGCAGAATGAAATGCTCAATCAGCCGGATCATCAGAGTTTTCTGATCCGGCAAGCTCTCAGCGACCAGAAGGGCCAATGCCACCAAGGTGTTGTCATTGATAAGTTGTTCTACCGGCTTTGCCAGCAACGACGCGTTGCGGCGCAGGTACCACAAAAACAAAAAAGAGCCGCAGCGTTTGTTGCCGTCGGCTAACGGGTGATTTTTTATCACGAAGTAGAGCAGGTGAGCTGCCCGGGTGGCAATGTTCGGGTAGAACAGCTCATCACCGAAGCCCTGTTCTATGGTAGCCAGGGCCGATGTAAGGCCATCCCCGCGGAGCTGGCCGAACAGTTCGGTGGCCTCGCCCTTGGCAATCAAGGTTCGCTTCAGCTGGCCAATGGCCGTCAGTGCTTCGTCCAGCTCCAATGGCTGCATATCAAGCTGCTTGATACCCACTTCGGCCAACCGCTGTTCGTCGTAGCCCTGCAACAGGCTCCACGAACGGGCGTAGTCACTGATGACTCGGGCAACGGCTTCGCCTTCGGTGGAAACCAATCCTTGATTAGTCAGGGTGCGGCTTAGCAGATTAACGGCCTGCTCGAACTCTATGCCGCGTTCCGTGAGCCGGCGCTGGTTCAGGGTGTAGCCTTGAACCAAGTGATCTTTCAGTACCTGCGTGGCCCACTGCCGGAACTGAGTAGCGCGCTTTGAGCTGACCCTATAGCCGACGGATATTATGGCATCTAGGTTGTAATGTTTGATGCGGCGGCGAACCTGTCTTTTGCCTTCTTGGCGAACTACTAAGGATTCCTTAGTAGTTGCCTGCTCGATCAGCTCTTCATCCTTAAAGATATTTTGCAGGTGCATCAGTACGTTTTCGGGTGTGGTATCGAACAGCTCGCCCATTTGTGCCTGGCTCAACCAAGCTGTTTCCTGTTCCAGCGCCACTTCAAGCTGGGCCTGGCCATCGTTTGAGGTGAAAATCCGTATTTGTTGTTCAGTCATGACATTTCCTTGTCTAGAGTTCCTTTTGGCGGCGCATATTACTCACGAAATCCAAAGCTACCAGAGATTCCGGCTTTATTCAGCATCCTGAACCGGCTCTTTGCTCAGGTCTGTGGTTTTCAACTCCTGCTTAATCTTCTCCAGCGGGCCGCTAAGGGCTTGCTCCAGTCGTATCATATGCTCCACCAGCCATTGCTTAGTGTTGGCGCTTGATTGTTGGGCGCTCAGTCCATTATCTTGCCGCTAACACGACCTCTGCCTCTTGGTCCCGATTGGAGCTTACGCG
>Ga0314772_1001223_pt1 | contig 11825 bp, 12 predicted proteins | sample MetaGCBIW2018_FD_204520 | JGI IMG/M metagenome (GOLD analysis project Ga0314772, IMG submission 204520) | Cryopeg brine microbial communities from Beaufort Sea near Barrow, Alaska, United States - CBIW 2018 | ecosystem: Environmental > Aquatic > Marine > Coastal | place: USA: Alaska | collected... | reverse complement strand
GTGGTCAGCCACAATGCGACGAAGATCCCGATCAGGATCATGATCGCGTACATGTGAATCGTGAAGGGGCCCAGCGAGACTGAACTCCACTCGGGTGGAGGACTCGGGATACTCGCGCGCATCAGGCGTTGCCCCTCACGCCAGCCGCAAGTTCCGCCACTTTCAGACGCAATGCTTCAAGCCCGGCCTCCTCGTCGGAATTCTCGGTAAGGCAGCGCACTAGGGCCGAGCCGACGATGACGCCGTCCGCGTATGCCGCTACCTTTGCCGCGTGCTTACCCGTCGTCACTCCTAGACCAACGCACACGCGTGGCGCGCCCGCGGCCCGGGTATCCGCCACCAGCCGCTCGGCGGCGTCGCCCACGGAGGAACGCTCCCCCGTCACGCCCATCAGCGACGCAGCGTAGACGAATCCAGTAGTCGCAGCGACGGTCAGGTGGAGACGCTCCTGGGTCGACGAGGGTGCCACCAGGTAGATCTGGTCAAGATGATGCGCCGATGCCGCGATGTTCCAGTCTCCCGCGGCGTCCGGGGTGAGGTCAGGGGTGATGACGCCCGAGCCGCCCACAGCAGCTAGGTCCGCGCCAAAACGTTCTAGACCGTACTGCAGCATCGGATTGAAGTACGACATCACCACTGCGGGTGCGCCGGCCGCCACCGATGCGGCAACGGCGGGAAACACGTCGGCGACCCGGGTGCCGCCACGCAGCGCCGCCTCGGCTGCAAACTGAATGGTCGGTCCGTCCAAGACCGGGTCGGAATACGGCAGGCCAACCTCGACGATGTCCACGCCTGCCTCGACCATGACCTCCATCGCGCGAATCGAGCCCGCGACACTCGGATAGCCAACTGGGAGGTAACCAATTAGCGCGCTACGTTCCTCCGCCTTGATCTCGTCGAGGCGGTCAGTCAGTGCGCTCACTCTTGTTCCTCCGAAGCTGCGGGCGTCGACGTGGGCGCAGCGGAGACAGCAGAACCGGACTCGGGCAACATGTCGAAGTATTGTGCCGCGGACTCGACGTCCTTGTCACCCCTACCCGACAAGTTGACCAGCAACGTCGCCTCCGGCCCGAGTTCGCGGCCCAGCTTCATGGCGCCAGCGAGCGCGTGCGAGGACTCAATTGCGGGCAGGATCCCCTCGGTGCGGCACAGGAGTCGGAAGGCCTCCATGGCCTCGGCGTCAGTCACGGCCCAGTATTCGGCACGGCCGATGTCCGCGAGCCACGCGTGCTGCGGTCCGACTCCAGGGTAATCGAGCCCCGCAGAAATAGAGTGCGACTCGGTGGTCTGACCATCCTCGTTCTGCAGGATGAACGACCGCGAGCCGTGCAGAACGCCCAAGCGTCCGCCGGTGATGGTCGCTGCGTGGCGCCCGGAATCGACGCCGTCACCCGCAGCCTCGCACCCAATGAGACGGACCGCGGCGTCGTCAAGGAAGGCGTCGAAAATTCCGATGGCGTTGGACCCGCCTCCCACGCACGCGATGACAGCATCGGGAAGACCGCCTAATGCGAGCATCTGCTCGCGTGCCTCACGTCCGATCACGCTTTGAAAGTCGCGCACCATCGCCGGGAAGGGATGCGGACCCGCCGCGGTGCCAAACATGTAGTTGGTGGTGTCGACGTTCGCCACCCAGTCGCGATACGTCTCGTTGATCGCGTCCTTAAGTGTGCGCGAACCGGTCTTGACGGGGATGACTGTCGCGCCCAGGAGTCGCATGCGTGCCACGTTGAGTGACTGACGCTCGGTGTCTTCTTCGCCCATGTAGACCACACATTCGAGGTCCATCAACGCCGCTGCCGTGGCCGCCGCCACGCCGTGTTGGCCCGCGCCCGTCTCCGCGATGACCCGGCTCTTGCCGATTCGCTTGGTCAGCAGTGCCTGACCGAGCACGTTATTGATCTTGTGCGAGCCGGTGTGGTTGAGGTCCTCGCGCTTGAGGATGATCCGTGCTCCCCCGGCATGCTTCGCGAATCGCGGCACCTCGGTGATGATGCTGGGGCGCCCAGAATATTCGCGTGCGAGCCGCGAAATTTCTGCCTCGAACGCGGGGTCGCGCTTAGCCTTCTCGTAGGCATCGGTGAGCTCGTCGAGCGCGGCGACTAACGCCTCGGGCACAAACCGACCACCGAAGTCGCCAAAGAATGGCCCCGGCGCAGCCTGTAGCGACGATGCGGCGCTGGCACTTAGGGTCACGGGCGGACCGACCGGAGAGCCGGGTGCGATCCTGCGGCAACCATCTCCGCCACTGCCTGACGAGGATTGTTGTCCTTGACCAGAGCCTCGCCGACCAACACCGCATCGGCGCCCATGCGTGCATACTCGACCACGTCGTGTGAGTCGCGGATACCGGATTCGGCAATGCGCAGGATGCCATCGGGAATAGTGGGCGCGACGCGCGCGAACGTGTCGCGGTCAACCTCCAACGTGCGTAGGTTGCGGGCATTGACGCCGATCACGCGGGCGCCCGCATCGGATGCGCGCTTGACCTCTAACTCGTCGTGAACCTCCACCAAGGCGCACATCCCTAGTGAATGCACGCGCTCAATGAGGCTCTCTAGTGCCATCTGTTCGAGCGCCGCCACGATGAGCAGCACGACGTCGGCGCCGTGCGCACGCGCTTCCCACACTTGGTAGGGCGTGACGACGAAATCCTTGCGGAGGATGGGGATGTCGACCTTGCGACGCACGTCGTCAAGGTCCGCGAGAGAGCCACCAAAGCGTCGTTCCTCTGTCAGCACGGAGATGACTGACGCGCCGCCCGCCTCGTATTCGGTAGCGAGCGCGGCCGGGTCGGTGATATCCGCAAGATCGCCCCTGGAAGGGCTCGACCGCTTAACTTCAGCGATCACCGCCACGGCTTCTTGGGCAAGAATCTGACGTGCGTCGAGCGCGCTAGGAAGTCGCGCCGCGCGTGCCTTAAGTGCCTCCATTGACGTCTCCACTTGGCGAACCGCTAAGTCCTCCTTGACGCCAGCAACGATGCTGTCAAGAACGTTCATGAATCCACCCTTTCCATCGGTCCCATCGTACCGGTGCCTACGTGCCGCATTGACCGGCGAGCCACCAACGACGCCCCTTAGGAGCCTGCGGCTACGGCGCGAGCCAGGGCTCGAGCACGGGGATGTTCCGCACCACCCAGAACACTCCGAGTAGTACGGGCAGCACCCAAGCCGCCCAGGTAGAAATCCGCAGACGCGGCAAGCGCACGCCGACCGCGGATAGCAACCACCACCCCATCGAGAAAACGATGAGCGGGAGGATGACGAGAACCACGACTGGGTTCATTCCCATCGCGGCGCCAAAGTCGCCGCGCAACAGTTCGTGCGTGGCGCGTAGCCCACCGCAGCCGGGGCACCAGTGTCCGGTAGCCATCAAAAATGTGCATTCGGGAAAGAAACCAGAATTGTAAGGGTTCGCTAAAGCGGTATATACCGCCGCCGCGCCAAGTGCGAGAGACGTCGCCACCGGCCCGGCGAGCCTGCGCCGTAAAGGCGGGGAATCGCGAACCGGTGACAACGTCTGTGACACGACTAGTACGAAGTCGAGCTAAATACGGCGGCCACACCAATCAAGTACACAATCCACGCGATCGTTATCACGACCGTGCCGATGATGCCGAGAATGAAACCAACGTTACCGAGGTTGCCGTTGGTCGCGAGGCCCTGTGCGCCGGCTTCCTTGGACTTCTTTCCAAGAATGATCGCGGGGATGCCTGCCAACAGTCCCAAGCAACACACGAGGGAAACGATGCCGAGCACGAGGGCCCAGATGCCGAGGCTGTTCTTCGCTTCGGAGGGGTTCACTCCGGGGGTACCCATGGGGACGCCCGAGTTGGGCGGCGGCGGGGGTGGTGGTACTGCGGTCATCGCTATCTCCTCTGATAGGGCCGGCGCGCGCGGGACTCGCGTGCGGTGCCTACCCTAGCGCCTGTCCGGGTACCAGCGCGCGAGCAAGCCGCACGGCAGAACTACCCTAGCGACTGGCCGTGTCCGAGCGCGCGGAGAACTCCGCCGGCGACGCAGCCAATGATGATGATGGCGCCCCCGATCCACATGAGCGGCGCGACTGAAATCGAAAAACCTACGCACGCCAGCAACGCGCCTACCATGATCGAGCCGTTCGTCACCCATGCCGCCTGAGTACGACCGTGGTTATGCGGCGCCACATCGGGAAGGTCTTGCGGCTCGAGGTGAATGCTGGACATGTGTGCTCCTTGGCTTGGTTTTCTTGTCGAAAGTCTAGCGGGCGCCCGCTGGGCGCAAACGTGACGCGACGGAGATGGCGCGGATCATCGCCGCCGCCTTATGCTGCGTCTCCTGCTCCTCCGTCTCGGGCACGGAGTCAGCCACCACGCCGGCCCCGGCCTGAACGTGCGCCACCTCGTCCTTGATAAGCGCCGTGCGAATCGCGATCGCGAGATCCATGTTGCCCGCGAAGTCGAAATATCCCGCGGCGCCGCCGTAGAACCCACGGCCAGTTGGTTCGAACTTATCAATCAGCGCGATGGCTCGCGGCTTGGGGGCACCCGACAAAGTCCCCGCGGGGAACGTGGCGGTCAGTGCGTCGAGCGGACCGTACCGAGACTCGAGCGTGCCGATGACCGTGGAGCAGATGTGCATGATGTGGCTGTATCGGTTGATTTTCATGAAGTCGACCACCTCCACCGATGTGGGCTCGCACACCTTGACCAGGTCGTTGCGCGCGAGGTCAACCAGCATGACGTGCTCAGCGAGCTCCTTGGGGTCCGCGAGCAGTTCCTCCTGAAGGGTCCTGTCCTGCTCCGGCGTCGCGCCGCGCGGGCGGGAACCCGCAATCGGGAAGGTCGTCACCGCGCGGTTGTGCACGCTCACGAGCGACTCGGGGCTAGCACCCACCACCGCGAACCTGCGACCCTGCGCGTCCTCCAGCTCGAAGTAGTACATGTAGGGGCTGGGATTGATGGTGCGCAGCACCCGGTACACGTCGAGTGGGGACGCTGTGCACTCCACGTCGAACCGCTGCGAGGGCACTACCTGAAAGACCTCGCCCTCGCGGATCGCGTCCTTGCCTGCCTCGACGGCCTTCTCGTAATCCCACGCCTGCGAGCGACGGTCGATGCGAGGGGCTACCGCGTCCTGCGCCACCACCGACGTCTCTCCCGCCTGCGCGTTGTGCAGGTCCACCTGCATCGCATCCACCCGTTGCACAGCGGCGTCGTAAGCGGCCTCGATGCCACTCTCGCGCGCGTCAGCGTTGACGGCGTTGGAGATCAGCCACACCGACCCGTCGTGGTGATCGATCGCCGCGATGTCCGTTGCCAGGCACAGGACGGCATCGGGCACATCGAGGTCGCGTTGCGCAGTATGCGGCAGGGTGGGCTCCCATTGACGCACAATGTCCCAGCCCAGCACTCCCACGAGCCCGCCCGTCAGCGGCGGCAAGCCGGGGATCGCCTCGGACTTTAGCTCGTCGAGCGCGCGCTGAATTGCCGCCAGCGGAGCACCGTCGCTGAGACCCACGGGCACATCACCTGTCCACTGCGCATTGTCCCCGTCGACGGTAAGCGTCGCTCGTGAGTGCACCCCGACAAAGGAAAAGCGTCCGCGCGTGCCGTCCGGCTCCGCGGATTCAAGAATGAACGTGCCGGGGCGTTCCTGCGCGAGAGCCCGATATACGGCTACTGGAGTAAGGCCGTCGGCGAGGATCCGGCGCACGACAGGCACCACCCGATGGGTGGCGCCCAGTTCTATGAACTCAGAAAGAGAAGGCCACGTTTGGCCCCACTCGAGCGCGACGGGTGCGGGACCCTCTGTCATGTCGCGCCGCCAACGCCTGCACCGAGTGAGCCACCTGACTCGAAGCACGTGCGCGTTCCCATGTGGCACGCGGGCCCGCGCTGGTCGACTTTCAGCAGAATCGCGTCGCCGTCACAGTCGAGCTCCGCGGACTTTACCCACTGAACGTTGCCGGAGGTATCCCCCTTGCGCCACAGCTCTTGGCGCGAGCGGCTCCAGTACACCGCGCGCCCCGTGGTGAGGGTTTGGGCGAGCGCCTCGTCATTCATCCACGCCACCATCAGCACCTCGCCGGTGTCGTGTTGCTGCACCACGGCGCACACGAGTCCGGCTGAGTCGCGCTTGAGGCGTGATGCGATGCTGGGTTCCAGTGGCATGGGCCTATCTTTCCATGCCCGGAGCCGGATCAGTCACGGGTCTGCGAGACCCACGCCGCGTAAAGCTCGGAGTAGATGCCACCGGCGTTCACGAGGTCCCGATGCGGGCCTATCTCCACGAGTTCACCGTGCTCCATGACGCCTACGATGTCCGCGCGCTCGGCCGTGGACAGGCGGTGGGCGATCACAACCGAGGTGCGCCCGCGCATGAGCCCCTCGAGCGCGCGAGAAATTCGCACCTCGGTGGCCGGATCCACGGCTGAGGTCGCCTCATCCAGGATCAGCAGGTCTGGGTCGCGAAGGTACGCGCGGGCAATCGAAACGAATTGTCGCTCCCCTGCAGATAAGAGTTCGCCGCGCGGCCCGACTGGGGTGTCGATTCCACGCGGGAGGGTGGCGAGCCAGGCCTCCAGTCCGAGCGACTCGAAAGCGGAAAGGGCCCGTCGTTCGAGGTCAGCCTCCGTGTCATCGGGGCGCGCGTAGGCCAGGTTGGTGCGGATGGTGCCGTCGAACAAGAATCCCTCCTGCGGGACCACCGCGACCGAGCGGCGTAGCGAATCCATGGGGACGTCGCGCACGTCGACTCCACCTACGCGGATCACGCCCTCCGTCGGATCGAAGAATCTAGACATGAGCCGCGCCAGGGAGGTCTTCCCTGATCCCGTCTGGCCCACCAAGGCGATCCGCTTGCCTGCGGGTACGTGCAGATCCACGCCCTTGAGCACCTCTGGGCCACCGGGATACGTGAGCCGCACGCCGGACATGTCAAGACCGCCGTGACCTCGAGGGATGTTCGTGCCCTCGGGTCCGGGATCCGCCACTGTGACCTCCGCGTCGACAAGCTCGAGGACGCGACGCCACCCCACCATGGCTCGCTGCATCTCCGCCAGCATCTCGATGATCCACATCAGGGGCCCGGAGAACATGTAGACGAGGAACGCGTAAGCGACGACAGTGCCCACGCTCAGGTCGCCTCTCATCCCCAAGCCCGTACCCACAATCAGCGCGAGGCCCGTCGCCAGCGACTGCCCAAGCACCGTAGCAGAAAACGTGAGGGCGGCAACGCGCGAGGCGCGTCGCTCGGACTGCAGAATCGAGTCGATGTCGCCGTGGAGCTGGTCCCGCATACGCTGTTGGACTCCGTACGAACGAATCGTGGAGACACCCACGATTTGCTCAGAGGTGCGGCCAAGCAGGTCGCCCATCTGCTCCCGCACCCACTGGAAGGCTTCCCGCACTCGCGGTTGAATCCACAACAGGGTCAACGCTGTGGGCGCGAATGCGAGTAACACCACGAGCGAGAGTTGCCATGAGTAGACGACCATCGCCGCGAAGACCACCATCGACTCGAGGGCCGCGATAATCATCGCCGCACCGGTCCACTGCATGAGGTCACGCATGGTCTCTACGTCGCCCGTGACACGCGACACGTAGCGCCCGCGCTGCTCCTCGTTCTGAGTGAGCACCGACAGCTCGTGCACCTTCTTGAACGCGCGTACGCGCAACGTCGCGAGCCCGGCTTCCGCCGCGGTGACCATTCGGGTACGGACCCGCCACGCGAGGACGGCGCCGATGATGAGCACCACGGCCCCCACTAGCGCGTACCGCACGACGACACCCGTGTTCACTCCGCCCACGGCGAGCAAGCCCTCGTCAGTCACGCGTTGAATCAGGAAGGGCACGGCTGCGCGGCCCACTGCGGCGAAAGCCGCCAACGCCAGCGTCACACCAAGGCCGACCCGGAACTCGGGGCTCACGCTGAGGCCCTTCTTGAAGGTCTGCGCGAGGCTAGGCACCTTCGCACGCGGGGTCTTAACGCGCGGGGTCTTCGCACGCGGCGTTCCCGCACGCGGCGTTCCCGCACGCGGCGTTCCCGCACGCGGCGTCTTCACTCGCGCTGACTCCGTGTTCCGAGACTCGCGCGGGGGCGACTTGCGTGAGGGCGACCCCCCGGTGGCTGGGTCAGTCTTGCTCTTCTCAGGCTTGGGCGTTTCCGGGCCGGACTGTCCCGAAGCGGGGGTGGCGGTCATCCGACATATCCCCTTGCCCGGGCTGCCTCGCGCTCGGAGTCTTCCTCGTATGCGAGCACCAACGACCGGTAGCTACCATCGCGGTTGATCAGCTCTGCGTGCGAGCCAGCGTCGACTACGCGCCCGTGCTCGACGTGCACTACGTGATCGGCAAGCAGGATGGACGCGAGCCGGTAGGCGATGATCAGCACCGTCGGACCGCGACCATCAGCGCCTAGCCCGCGCAAGATCTGCTGCTCTACACGTGGGTCTACCGCCGATGTCGCATCGTCGAGGACCAGCACCCGGGGCTCTCGCACTAACGCGCGGGCCAACGCGAGTCTCTGACGCTGACCGCCAGAGAGATTCATGCCCCGCTCGCTCAGGACCGCGTCCAGCGGCTCGACGTCCTTGCGGGCAAGGTTTTCGATGACGTCTATCACATTGGCTTGACGCAACGCGCTCCACACCTGTTCATCAGAGAAGCGCTCCCCTAGCGTCACGTTGTCACGCACGGTGCCCGAGAAAACAAAGGCTGACTGAGGCACGAGCGCGACATGTGAGCCCAGGGCTGCGATCGTCGCGATATCGGTAGCGTCGAGCAGAATCTCGCCGTCCGCGGGGCGGGCCAGTCGCGCGGCAGCCAAAGCCACGGTGCTCTTCCCCGCCCCGGTCGCGCCCACAAGCGCGGTGATGGTGCCCGGCTCGAGTTTGAGCGAAATATCGCGCAGAATCACCGCCAGGTTGCCGTCACCATCGTCGGCGCCGATGTCAGCGCGGTCGAATGCCATGCGCCCGGGCCCCACAGCCGGAACGTTCACCGTTCCGGGCTCGTCGACCTCAGTCGCGGCGCGCGAAATGTCGCCGACCCTGCGGAAAGCCACCAGCGCTTGTGGCATCTGCCCCAACAACCACCCAATCCCACGAATCGGTACCCCCAGCAGCGTGACTAGATAGATCGCCGACACGACATTGCCTACTGTGACCGCGCCCGCCTCGGCGCGGTAGGCGCCAACGATCATGAGCGCCACAGAGCCGAGCGGCACCACCACGTCCATCATCGGCTCGAACCACGCGGAGGTACGGCCCACCTTGGTGTCCGCGTCACGCAGCGCATTGGCCACGGCACGGAAACGCGTGGCCTCTTGTCTCTCCGCACCCAGCGCCTTCACGACAGTGCCGCCCTCGAAGCTCTCGTGAGCGATCGTCGACACCTCGGATCGCAGGCTTTGTCCCTTGTCCCAGCGCGGCGTGATGACGCGTTCATAGACCACGTTGACGACGAAGATAACGGGCACTACGGCAAGCCCCGTGATGGCAAGCCAGGGATCCATGACCCACATGGCGTAACCCGCCGCGAACATCATCACGAACGAACCGACCGTAAAGGCAAACGGGTGCAACGTATCCGTGGCCGTCTCCGAGTCCGATGACATGGCAGACAAGAGCCGCCCAGACGGATTCGCACGATGCCAGCCGAGCGGAAGTGCGGCCAGCGCATCGGCAATCACCCGGCGGTGGCGGGCCCCTACGCCCGCGACCGCGCCGCCCTGCACGCCGCGGCGCACACCCACCAGCACCGCGTTGACGATGCCGATGGCGAGGAAGGCGCCGCCGGCGAGGATGATCGCCGTCTTAGGGTCCTGCGAGAATTCACCCCACATGCCCTTGATGGGCTCGCCAGCGACGGCTGGGAGGACAACCTCATCGGTGATCCGGCCTAGCAATGTTCCAAAGACGACCGTGAGCAGGCTGAATGCTGCTGCTGCGGAAATTGCGATGCCAAAGCGTCGCGGTTCGGTTCTAAGCGCGTGCCCCAATAGACCGAGCGCGCGGCGTGTAAAGGAGCCGTGAAGGTTGTAGTCCTCGGCGGCGTCCCGGCTCGAGCGGGTCACCGCACCTCGATTCCGGCACCGCGCATGTGATCCTTTACTTGGGCAATAGTGAACTGTCCAAAGTGAAAGACGCTCGCGGCGAGCACAGCATCGGCTCCCGCATGGACGGCGTCGACAAAGTCTTCCGGGCGACCTGCCCCACCAGACGCAATGAGCGGCAGCTTGATCACGTCGCGCACCGCCTTAATCATGGTCAGGTCGAATCCGTCAGTGGTACCGTCCGCGTCCATCGAGTTCAGCAGGATCTCGCCGGCACCGAGTGATTCTACGCGCGCGGCCCACTCCACCGCATCGATCCCCGATCCCACGCGACCGCCGTGCGTGGTCACCTCGAAGCCGGACTCCGTACGGGTCTGGCCCTGGCATCGGCGCGCGTCGACTGACAGCACGAGCACTTGGTTGCCAAAGCGTTGCGCGATATCTGAGATCAGTTCGGGCCGCGCGATAGCCGCGGTGTTGACGCCCACCTTGTCCGCGCCCGCGCGCAGTAACTTGTCCACGTCGTCGGTGCTACGTACCCCGCCGCCCACGGTGAGCGGCACAAAGACCTGCTCCGCTGTGCGGCGCACCACATCGTACGTAGTCTCACGCGAACCGGACGACGCTGTGACGTCAAGGAAGGTGAGCTCGTCCGCACCCGATGCCCCATAGGTGGCCGCGAGCTCGACTGGGTCGCCAGCGTCACGCAGGTTCTCAAAGTTCACGCCTTTGACGACACGACCGGCGTCGACATCGAGGCAGGGAATCACTCGGATCGATACCCCCATCAGGCGTCCGGATTCCACACGTCTAGCACGTCCACCACAAAGATCAGGGTGCCCATATCCGGGTATCCAAATTCGGTCGGCACGACGATCTCCACTTGGGATCCTGCCGTGACGTCAATCAGCGTCTGGTCCCACCCGGCGATCACCTGGCCTACGCCAATTTGGGTTTCGAAGGGCGCTTTCTCCGCGGGCCACGACGAGTCAAATATATCGCCGGCGTCCCATTCGGTCTCCGCGTTGCTACCCGCCTCCCAGTGCACGCCCACGTAGTTCACGGTCACGAATGAGCCGGCGGCAATTTGGGGACCCGAACCCTGAATCAGGGTTGACGCGGTAAGTCCGGGGGGCGGACCCGCGGGAGGAACGGTGATCGAGGGCTCTCCGGTGGCGCTGAGCGTCACGGCCGGCATATCCGGGTTGATCGCGTTCGGCGTGCCCTCCGCACGGATCGGGAGGACGTCCACCACGACCGCGACGGGGGGCTTGCCCTCTTCGTCCGCGCCTGCCGGTGAGATCTGCAGGATTCGCGCGCCAATGTTCACGTTCTTCAGCACGTCGTACAGTTCATTGCCCACCACCTCGGGCGCGAGCAGAAAGGAGCGCGGCAACCCGTCGTAGGTGTTGATGAGCTGGGTGTGATCCTTGAGTGACTCGCTGTAGATATCTAATAGCAAAGGTTGACCGTCCTGCAAAGGTGGGCCGTCCCCTTCCCACTCGACGCGATACTCGGAGACGGGATAGTTAAGCCCAGTGACAAAGTCCAGGGTGGGCGCCAGCGAGTCCGATGCGCCTATCTTGATCGAGTCGATCTGGCCGGTGAGCGATGCGGTGGCAGGCGGGTCAGCCGTCGACGCCGAGCAACCCGCGAGCGCCAAAGTGGCGGCAAGGGTCAAGGCAACGAGGCGGCGCATACGCGTCCTTTCGGGGGGGTTAAACCACTATTCTACCGGCGTAGCTGGCGCCCCAAGCATCCCCAAGAGAACGTCTACGCGGTCATCCT
>Ga0314772_1001219_pt1 | contig 11837 bp, 10 predicted proteins | sample MetaGCBIW2018_FD_204520 | JGI IMG/M metagenome (GOLD analysis project Ga0314772, IMG submission 204520) | Cryopeg brine microbial communities from Beaufort Sea near Barrow, Alaska, United States - CBIW 2018 | ecosystem: Environmental > Aquatic > Marine > Coastal | place: USA: Alaska | collected... | reverse complement strand
GGAACATTCCTTTTAAATTCACCGTTTTCCAATGAAGAAATTTGGGATGAATTGCCCAAAAAAATGCAGGAAAAAATTGTGGAAAACGAATTGGAATTTTATGTTATTGATGCCACAAAAGTCGCGCAGGATGTACATCTTGGCAAAAGGACAAATACCATTTTACAAACTTGCTTCTTCGCTATTTCCGGGGTTTTACCAAAAAATGAAGCCATTCAGAGAATAAAAGATGCCATTGTAAAATCATATTCCAAAAAAGGGGATAAGATCGTAAAAATGAACTTTGATGCCGTTGATCAATCATTGGAAAATCTTCAAAAGGTTGTTTATCCGTTAAAGTCTACAAACAACAGGGAATTAAAACCGATGATGACCGGTACCGAAGACCCATTTGTAAAAGAGATCCTAGGAAAAATTTTAGCCGGATTGGGAGATGAACTTCCTGTGAGTGCTTTCCCAATTGATGGTACTTTCCCAACAGGAACAACACAATTCGAAAAACGAGGGATAGCCGATTTTATTCCGGTTTGGGATGACGCAGACATATGTACACAATGTAATAAATGTGTGGCTATTTGCCCACATGCAGCCATTCGGGCGAAGGTCCTTTCTAATGAAGAATTAGTAGGTGCGCCTTCATCTTTAAAAACCGTTTCGGCAAAAGGAAGACCTTTTTCAAGCGACAAGGAATCATATGTTTTACAGGTCTCTCCTGAGGATTGTACGGGTTGTGAACTTTGTGTAGTTGTTTGTCCGGCTGAGAGCAAAGAGATCGAAAATTTTAAATCCATCAATATGAGGAAAAAACTCGATGTTGATGTGGAGGAAAATGTGAACTGGGATTATTTTGTTAATTTACCTTATTATGAGAGAGCAGAATTGCAAACAACCAACATAAAAGGATCTCAGTTTTTAGAACCTTTATTTGAATTTTCAGGAGCTTGTCCTGGTTGTGGAGAAACACCTTATATTAAACTGCTTACCCAACTGTTTGGCGATAGTATTTTAATCTCCAACGCGACCGGATGTTCCTCTATTTACGGAGGGAACCTGCCAACTACGCCATACAAAACCAATCAATTTGGAAGGGGTCCAGCCTGGGCCAATTCACTGTTTGAAGACAATGCCGAGTTTGGTTTAGGGATGAAATTGGCCCTGACCAAAAAACAGGAAATCGCAGTGGATCTTTTAAAATCCATAGAAGTACTGGTTGGAAGTGAATTGGTAGAATCTTTATTAAACAATCCTGAAGAAACCGAAGCTCAAAAAAACGAGAAGTTTGCTCAAATAGAAGCTCTTAAAGAAACCCTCGCTATTATTGATAATAATGATAATGCGGTCAAGTTAAATCAATTAACCGAATACCTTCGCAAGAAAGCAGTCTGGATAATTGGTGGTGACGGATGGGCTTATGATATTGGGTATGGAGGTGTTGATCATGTTTTATCAACCGGTGAAAATATCAATATTATGGTATTGGATACAGAAGTTTATTCTAATACCGGAGGGCAAATGTCCAAATCCACTCCCCTGGGAGCAAGTGCTAAATTCGCCGTTTCAGGTAAAAGAACCGGTAAAAAAAGTATGGCACTTCAGGCAATTTCCTATGAGAATGTATATGTAGCACAGGTGGCAATAGGAGCGAAAAATTTGCAAACCCTAAAAGCCATTGAAGAAGCTGCGGCATATCCGGGACCATCATTAATTATTGCGTATTCTCATTGTGGTGAACACGGATATGATCTTAAATATGGAGTTTCACAACAGGAGAAAGCCGTTGAAACAGGTTATTGGCCACTCTTTAGATTTGATCCTTCCAAACCAAAAGGGCAAAAATTCAAATTGGATTCCAAAGCACCTACAGCACCTTTAAGTGAATTTATGTATAATGAAGGGCGTTTTACCCAAGTGGTGAAAAATGACCCGGAATTAGGAGCAGAATTGCTTAAAAAGGCACAGGAAGAAGTGGATACAAGATGGGAGAGACTGGATCTTTACAGGAATATGTAAATTGATGTGAAAAACATTCCCGGGCAATGCTGCCTCCCTACAGGCAGCATTGCCCGGGTAATAAAGGAATTTAATTGATTAGGATACCATAGCAAATATTATTGCCCGATTCTCCCCAGATTACGGGATTGGGATAGTAAGTTTGTTATGGTTTATTCTTTCATTCTGATTTAAACGCAGGCCTGAGTAGTAAAGAATTTTACTAATGAAACATCCCGGAAAAATTGGTTCCTCATAAGGGAAAATGATTAAGTGGATGTTGCTCCCGGCTATCGGGGGTCCGCTAAATTAACAACCTAAAAAGATGAAAGCGAAAGACAATAAATTTTTTGATCATGCAATTGAAAAATTAAGTGAAGCCAACCAGGAATTATATAGACCGGAAGAGGATATGGTATCTTTTTTAGTCTGTAAAAATTCACAGCATGCTATTGAGAACTATTTAAAAGGATACCTGTTGCAACAGGGAGTTGAACCGGGAAATTATAAAACCATCGACATCCTTTTTGAAGAATGCAAAAAATTCAACAAAAACTTTGAAAAAGTTGATTTGTCAGATTTCGATTGTAAATATCAATCAATGGATAAAAGAAGTTGCAATGAAATTTCAAAAGTCAGCAATTGTTTTAAAATTGCCGAAAGCCTGGATACTTTTCTCAGGATAGAGAAAATTATAGTTTAAAGGCTAGGTTGTTCCTAAGTAATATTACCCCGATACTTTTATATATTTCAGATAAACCACTCTTCATAAGGAGTGGTTTTTTTTATTTCAGCAAAAAAGAAAAGTGATTTCAATGATTATCCAATTATCACTAATCGTAATGCCCAATGACAAAAATCATAAAAATTGTTGTATTCCTTTCGTATTTTTAATTTTGTTAAAACATGCGTTATGAAGAAAATACTTTTACCGACCGACTTTTCTGAAACTGCCAGGAATGCCTTGGAATATGCATTGAATTTTTTTAAAGGTGAACCCTGCACCTTTTATTTTCTTAGTATCTACACAGTAGGGAAATACACAACGGGCGATCTTTGGCAGGCATCCGGAGAAGAATCTGTTTATGACTCCCTGCTGCTTGATAAAAAGATAGAACTCGATGTGCTGATAGATCAACTGGAACAGGAATATCAGGACAAAAATTACAGCTTTAAAGGCATTGCCGATTATGATGAATTTACCGATGCTATTAATCAGGTTGTAGAATTAAATAAGATCAATTTTATTGTAATGGGAACCGAAGGCGCTAAAGGTATGAAAGAGGTTGTTTTCGGGACCCATACCCAGAAGGTTATCCGAAAGGTGGATTGCCCAATACTGGTTGTTCCCAAAGGCATTGTGTTCAAAGGTTTTAAAAAAATACTTTTAACCCTGGATACTGAAGATAAATTTAATCCATCCGCTTTGAAACCATTGATCAGCCTTATGGCCAAACATAAAGTATCCTTAGATATCCTCAGAATGAAGAAAGAGAATGCAAATCCGGATGATTTGGCCAAAGAAGAAAAAAAAATAGCGAGATTATTTAAGGGAACAAAACCTAAAATTCATATGATAAGCGAGGTAGATACTGTTGACGCAATTAATAGCCTGGTACAGGTCATGGGGATAGATATGAACGTGATCTCTGCAAAAAAGGAGTTGTTTTTGGACAGGGTTTTATTTGGTTCTTCTGTTCCCAATATTATCAACAGATCACGAATACCGTTATTGGTTTTGCATGAACCCCGCAATGAAGAATAAGATTAGATTTTCCTGTTAGAAATTTTTTAAAAACAGACCTTAGGTATTCAAAGCTAAAAGGTTATTAATATGATTATCATCATTGTTTATAGGTAAACAGAGTGGTAATTTTGGCGCCGGAATTACAGCTTTCCTCTTGAGATGGGCAATTATTCCAAAGGTTTAAATCCTCAAATTAGGTTTTAATTATTATTGATAAAATGAATAGCTTAAACAGGGAGAAATGAAAAAGCAGGATTTAATAAATCTGATAAAATATGCTATCAAAGCTCCTTCTGGCCATAATTCACAACCCTGGAAGTTTAAGCTGGAAGAGGACAGCATCACTATTTTTCCTGATTACCAACGTGCTTTACCAGTTGCAGATCCGGATAGTCATGAACTTTTTATCAGTTTGGGCTGTGCGTTGGAAAATTTGGTAATTGCGGCCGGGTATTTTGGTTATCATACTGAAATTGAAATGAAGATGGAAGATCCTTTAAAGGAATCCATCCGTGTAGTGTTATCTTCAGGGAATAATAAAAATTACGACCAGCTTTTCAAAAACATCGAAATCAGGCAATCCACCCGAAGCAAATATAACAAGGCGCTTATCCCTCCTGCAGATATTGAAAAATTAAATGAGGCTGGGAAGCAGGACCAGGTTTTATTTTTGTTGTATACAGGTCAGGGTCAAATAGATCCTGTTATCGAAATCACAAAAAGTGCAACCGTATTGAAACTCTCCAAAAAGGAATTTATAAAAGAATTAATGCATTGGATAAGGTTTAATAGGAAGACGGCCAAAAAAACAGGGGATGGATTATATTCAGGGGCCTTTGGGGGTCAATCGGTTCCGAGTTGGCTTGGGAAATTCTTTATGAACCTTACTTATGACCCAAAAATGGAAGGCAGGAAGAATGTAAATTTGATGAAAAATTCATCGGGAATACTCATTTTTATTGCCAAAAAGAATAACAAGGAAGCCTGGGTCAATCTGGGCAGGAGCTTTCAAAGGGTCGCACTAATGGCGACTTCCTTAAATATTAACTATGCACATATCAATTCAGCTTGTGAGGAAATCGAGGCGAGAAAAAAATTGGCAGAAGTGCTTCAATTAAATCCTGAAGAACAACCTCTTTTGATTATCAGGATTGGATATTCTGCAAAACGGCCATATTCCTTCAGAAGGCCTATAGAAGAAGTGTTGATAAATTAGTGATATTCGGAAATTAAAACCAAGTCCTTATGACATAGACATGGAGATTATGGGCTTTGATCCTTTTGTTCTTTTTGGGGATATCGGCCCTTTTTGGGAGTTGTTATTTGATCACAGATCCAACCGGCGAATCCCTCCAAATGCCTCCGGGTTTATTGATTTCCACACCTTTCGAAAATTATTTGATCCCGGGGATACTGCTGTTGATAATCAATGGAATACCTGGCTTATTAATAGCTTTTTTCACTATTTTTAAAGTGAAATACTATGCGTTTTTAGTAGTGATCCAGGGCATTATTCTCATAATATGGCTTACTGCGGAATTGATAATCAATATCAATCTTTTTTACCCCCTTACACATATTACCTATTATCTCATTGGAAGTGCATTGATTTTTCTCGGTTTGAAACTCCGAAAATCCGTTGAGAATTCCAATAATATTTGAACTAAACAGGGTAAAAAATAAAACAATTGCAATTGATAAATTCGCAATTGTTTTGCCAAAAAAAGTTGTATTTTTGAATTTGGCATAATTTTTTCTTAAAAAAACCAGTTAAGATAAGTATGGGACTTGTTCATTTAGGTTGGATAAATGCATTAAAATTGCGCTTTAAAGAGTTAACCTAACCAAAATCATTTAGCGAATGAAAATCTTAAAAACAATCCTTATTACAGTTGGAATTTTAATAGCAATACCTCTTATTGTTTCTCTTTTCGTCAAAAAAGATTACGAAGTAGAACGGGAAATTACTATCAACAAACCCAAAGAAGAGGTCTTTGACTATGTGAGATTTCTCAAAAATCAAGACAATTATAGCAAGTGGGCAACTATGGATCCGGATATGAAAAAAACCTATCGGGGCACTGATGGGACTGTTGGTTTTGTTTCAGCCTGGGAAAGTGACAATAAAGATGTGGGAAAAGGCGAGAAGGAAATAAAGAAAATAACTGAAGGCGAAAGAATAGACTTCGAGCTTAGATTTTTTGAACCCTTCGAATCAACCGAACCTGCTTATATGACAACAAAAAGTGTGTCAGAAAATCAAACAAAAGTAAAATGGGGCTTTAGCGGACATATGGATTATCCCATGAACATTATGATGTTATATATGGACTTTGAAAAGATGATTGGTGATGATCTAGATACCGGACTTAAAAACTTAAAATCTGTATTAGAAGCTAAATAAGACTTGTAAGCCATAAATAGGAATAAAATGAAAATTTCTTTTTATGGCAATTACATTAGGGTGAATCCTATTTTTAAAACGAGTGGATTGCACAAATTTCATTTTAATATGAAGTCTTAATTTAAGTAATTTGTTTGTTTTGCCACCAGATTTAATTTTTGTAATGGCTATCAAAGACAAAAAGAATCATATTATTATTTCCTATGCCAATCCAGATCCATGGAATTGTCTTCATTTAATTTCACCTGAGTTCCCAGCTTGCTTCCTTCCTTGTTGAGAATTTCTGCCAGCCATATAGCGTCCGCTTTGGACGCGTGATTCAGCCTGAAGTTTTTAATTTCCATAGGAACCATTTTTAGGGAGATCAGCTCGCCATTTACCTGGTTGATTTTAGGAAAGTACATCAGGCTAAGTTCTCCCCTGTAATTGTCATGATTGTCGGAAATGCCCTCGTAATCGTTTATAAAGTCGCCGGCACCATAAATTATGAGTTTGTTTTTATATACCTCCATGCCCAGAGGATGATGGGAAGAATGTCCGTGAACAAAATCCACTCCGGCCTTATCAATTATTTCTTGAGCCAATTCCCTGTGATCCAAAGGGATTTTATATCCCCAATTGCCGCCCCAATGCACGGAAAAAATCAGAATATCGTTTTTTTGCTTTACTCCAGCTACTTGTTTTTTGATCAATTCAACAGAGGCTTCTATCTCCCCGGGAAGTATGTTTATTCCCGACATATTCTCTTGCTCGGTCCAGGATTTGGGGATACCACTGCTTCTGGCCCCGAAAGCCAGGACGATCAGCCTTCCCCACATTAACAGGGATTATACCGGGGGTTGCAGCTTCTTTCTCATTTTTTCCTGCCCCAGCAACAACAATTCCCGATTCCTTTAATGTTTCCAAAGTTTCAATAAGTCCATGTCGTTCCCAGTCCAGGGTATGATTATTGGCGAGGCTACACAAATCAATTCCAGCTGATGTCAGCACTTTTATATTTTTTGGGTGCATCCGGTAATTTATTCCCTTTTCGGGCCAGGGCCGATCATGAACCGTAAAGCTGGTTTCAAGATTGACGATCTTTACCGAGGGCGGCATCTTTTTCCATACTTTCAGAGCATCTCCCCATATATAGCTGAACGAAACTGGATACTTGAACCTTCCGTTTTTGAGCTCTGCCAAGTACAGGTAATCCCTCGCATCTTTTACAAAAGGCTCATAAAGTATTGGATTGACAGGATATGGGAGGATTTGGTCAATGCCCCTTCCGGTCATCACATCTCCGCACAGAAATAAGTGTACCAAATTATTGACTGATGATGTGTCCTGTTTCATAAATGAATAATTTTCTCCTTTAAGCCAAAATATTAAAACCAGGGAGATGCTCAGCAAAGACAGGGATTTCCTTTTCATTGGTAATTATTTATTTGAAATGGTTTTAAAATTCAGCCTGTTAGCTGTTTAAAATTATGTATAAATTTCCCTTATTAAAATGATAAAAATCATCACCAACATTTGTTGCTCTCCTTCTCCTTTTTTATTTGGTTGAATTGTGCACTAGGTCATAAACGATTCTTTATTAAAACAAATATCCTTTCCGAAGGAAGGCTGCATGGGATATAGTTAACTGGCCGGCAGGTATTTATAAATTTTGTTTCGAAATAAATCAGTTCTATGATGAGATTAGCTCACTGAATTGATTTAATTTTACACTTTGAGGAAATTAATTGCAAGTTTTAATTGTCAAACTTTGCCGATATTAGGATTTGCCAACTGAATAAAATTTCTATGAAAACTATAATATCCAAGAAAACCAGGAGCACTGCAAAAGATTTTCCCATTGTTTGCGTGGGCGGTTCGGCAGGTGGTCTTGACGCCTATATCCGTTTATTGCAGAATATGCCGGTAGATATGGGGGTTGCCATCGTTATCGTAAATCACTTGCGAACCGTTGCCACCATGCTCCATGAGATCCTCCCACACCATACAAGTATGCCGGTTGAATTGATCACGGAAAAACTGGATATAAAACCCAACCACGTGTTTATTATTCCTGAAAAGCGCGACTTACATGTCCTTAATGATGAGTTCCGTCTAGAACCTATTTCAAAGCCCTGGGGATGGCCAGACGTGATCACGGTTTTTTTGAAGTCCCTTACAAATAACTGGGATGGCAAACTCATTGCAGTAATTGTCTCAGGTTATGATGGGGATGGTGCAAAAGCGCTTTGCGGCATAAAAGAAGTTGGGGGAATTACCATTGCACAAAAGCCTGATACAGCATCACAACCGGATATGCCGGTGAGTGCAATAGCAAGCGGTTATATAGACTTTATTCTTTCACCCGAGGATATTGCCAAAGAAATCATGAGAATTGCCAAAGCGGAAAAAATTTAGAAAAGCAAAACCCGGAAGGCAAACAATTATGAATTTTAAAAAATTTGGAATTTGCATTCAACTTTGCGGAAGTTTACGAGCTTAACAAATCAGCATTCAAACAGGAAAAGGAAGCAAAATGGGTGGGTGCTTTAAGAAATAAAAACCGTATCCGGTCGCTTTAAAAGTGAAAGTCGAAAAATTCCAAATCTCCAGAGATATATTATCGTTTTTAAAAACGTAGGTCTCAATTTGGGAAAAGAATGATCAAAAGCCTATTTTGAATAGGTTTCATTAAAAAGCTGTTTGCTGCTCTTTTCGGATCATTCCCAAAAGTTGTGGAGGAATTGGATTACATTGATTTAATAAAGCTTTTATTGAATAAGTTTCTGATATATCATTTTGATTTGGGGAAAGTATGAATGAAAAAGAAGCTCTTCATTTTTGCCTGGTCCACAAAAATTGTTCCCAAAATAGACAATTCCATCCATTGCCCCTGGATTCAGCCGGGGGGATTAAGGAAAATGATCACAAGGGGCTTTAGCCCCATACCGCGAAATTTTTCCATCCATGGTGCATAATCCCATCTGATTTCAATGTGGGAAGAAAATAGCCTGGCCACCTAGAGTTACAGACACATTCTTGTTAGGCTGAAGCATCCTTCACTTTACTTGCCCAAAAAAATATAGGGGCTAAAGCCCAGTTTGTTTCAATCCATTGCCCCTTACTAAAGTCAGGGGCAATGGATTATATATATTAATGCCAAGGCTTGGAGCTTTGGAATAGTTTCAATTCAATATTGTAGTTTTCTTTATTTTTCCTGATGTATAAAAGAATTGTCTAAATCCCATAAAAAGCTTTCAGAGTTAGATTCGGGGGAGTCAGAAATTTAAGATCTTTCCTGAACAAATTGACTGATAGATTTGCATGGGCCACAACTTTTGTTCTTGATCCCTCTTTTCAGGAGTGCGATATATATATTTGTTAGGGCTTTATTTTCAGTGATTTGAAAATAATTTTATTAAGAAAGGATCAGTATTATATATTTAATCATTTAAACTTTATTGAACCTTAATTCCAATATCTTTGCCCGAGAGGACCTACCCTCTGTTTTTTTACTTTCCCCAATCTATGAACCCTACCGAATCAACATTCGATATAGAATTACGGCGCGTTAAAAGTTTAAGTGAGTTCGATTTAGAATACGATAAACTGCAGCCGGAATTTGAGAACCTAACCAGGCTTGCCGCGAGTATTGCCGGCACCGATATTTCGGTAGTCAATTTAATAGACACTTATACCCAATGGTCTGTTTCCCATTTTGGGATGGCGGTAATCCAGCTGCCCCGGGAGGAATCTATTTGCAATTATACTATTCAGCAGGAAGATTATTTCGAAGTTCGCAGGTTGGATCTGGACCCTCGATTTTGTGAAATGGATTTAACCGCCGGGGAAAACGGATTAAAGTATTATTTAGGTTTTCCACTCACCACAATTACCGGAGACAGAATTGGAGCATTATGTGTGGTGGACAAGGATGAAAAACATCTTACTGAAGAAAAAATAGATCAGCTAAAAATAATTGCTGAAGAGATTGTGGAACTACTTCAGCTAAAGAAAGAATTAAATAGGACCAGAAAGCTGGCAAAGAATGCCATTCAGACAAAGAACAAGATTGTTCATGATATTCGTGGTCCATTAAACGGGATAATAGGCTTGACCGAATTGGCATTGGATGAAGAATCAAACCCGGAGGAAACCCTGGAATTTATGCAAATGATCCAGGAAGCCGGAACCAATATGCGGGAACTTACCGAAGATATTTTAAATGAAGCGGAGAATTCCACTGAATTTAAAAACAACTATTTCACTCCTTCAACTTTTGCCATACGCCTGGAAGCTTTATACGCCCCGCAGGCAAGGTACAAGAATGTTAAAATTAGTTTCCTGTTCAATGAGGAAATTGAGGACTTTCAATTTTCAAGAAAAAAATTGTTGCAAATAGCCGGAAACCTGATTTCAAATGCCATAAAATTTACCGATAAAGGCGGAGAGGTGCTGGTAAACCTGAATATAGACACCAATATGCCGGAACAAAAACTACTAATTGAAGTTAAAGATTCGGGTACAGGCATTACTTTTGAAAGATTGGAAGAATTGCGAACCGGGATTCCGGTTTCTGCTGACGGAACCATAGGTGAAAAAGGATTTGGCCTGGGATTAAATTTGGTATTTGACCTTGTGCACTCCTTAAACGGAACTATGAACATTTCTTCTAAAATTGGGGATGGAACCAATATTAAGGTTGAAATTCCCTTGAAATAGGCGCTGCTGGAATTTCCAATTACATTGTCATGCTGAACATGCTTCCCTCTTTTCTTTGTCATTCTGAACGAGCTTTTGGGCGAGGAAGAATCCCTACTATGAGTTCGCGGGATCGGCGTTGAGAAAAAGTTATTGGTCTTCATTTATGATTTGTCCAATGAGAATGAGGGATTCTTCACATTCGTTCAGAATGACATATCAAGAGTAATGCAATATTTCTTTGACAGTCATGGCCTGAATATTAGGATTCAAAAATGGGATAAAAAGGCTCCATTAGGATAAGAGTAGGGTTCTTCAAAAAAAAAGCGTCGCCGGAAAGATTTTTCCCGGCGATGCTTTTAGATTAATTACTTACCTCCCAACAAGAGCAACTCGTTGCAAACTACTTCTGTCATGTAATGTTTAATACCTTCTTTGTCGTCCCAGGAGCGGGAGGTCAATTTGCCTTCTACGGCAATTTCTTTGCCTTTGGTGACAAATTTTTCGATAATCTCCGCGGTTTTTCCCCAGGCAACCACATTGTGCCAGTCGGTGTTTTCAACTTTTTCACCTTTGGCATTAGTGTAATTTTCGTGGGTGGCGATTGAAAATTTCGCCCGTTTTTTGCCGGCATCCAGATTTGTGATTTCAGGATCTTGTCCTACTCTTCCAATCAACTGTACTTTGTTTCTAAGTGCGTTCATGATAATAAATTTTAAGGTTAAACAGTTAATACTATCGAATCCTATGATCCAACGGTACAAACATAGAACAGCACTTAAATTGGATTCGGTTTCTAATTATTTACTTTCGTTTAAAATCGCTTACAAGCATTTGTTGTCGGCTATGAATTGATGATTTTGAATATATCTTATTGATATACAATTGTTTGCAATTAAATGAAAATAAAAAAAGTTGAGAATAAATCTAAAGGAAATATATGGTTGAAATCATTTTTACCGGGAATTTATAATTAAAATCCAGGATTAAAAACCTGGACTTTGGGAAGATTGGTGT
>Ga0314772_1001211_pt1 | contig 11899 bp, 12 predicted proteins | sample MetaGCBIW2018_FD_204520 | JGI IMG/M metagenome (GOLD analysis project Ga0314772, IMG submission 204520) | Cryopeg brine microbial communities from Beaufort Sea near Barrow, Alaska, United States - CBIW 2018 | ecosystem: Environmental > Aquatic > Marine > Coastal | place: USA: Alaska | collected... | reverse complement strand
CTCGATCGCGCTGTACGAGGCACGCCGGGCACTGCAGGGCTAAGTCTGCGGCGACTTGTGGTCGGGCGCTTCCCTCTTGGTGGACTTGCGTTCGACCGTGTGTGGAGGCTCGGGCTCCTCAGCTGAGAAGCCAGTCTCGCCGGACCCAGCCTCGGCATCATCCATCGCGCCACCCCACGCCCCGGTGTTGTCGCCCTCGAAGGTGGGGGCATCTTGCGCGCGGGCCTCGACTTCCGCCGTCAGAGCGGGCAAGTCGGCGGTAATTTCCGCAGCGTTGAGCTCCGATGCGGGGGTGCCAAGCACCGCCTGCTCGTCGGGACGGTTGGGCAGCACGTTCTTGACGTACGACGCGACGGCGACGGGCATCGCCACGTCGTGGTTCGCCGCCTCGGCAAGGTACCAGCGGTGGTCCAGAATCTCGTGGAAAACCTGCGCGGGCTCGAGCTTCTTGCGGAACTCGCGGGGGACTGCGCGCACCGTGGGCTCGAACACCCTCATGAGCCATTGGTGGGCGGCATACCCCTCGTCCTCCGACGGGTGCGAGACCAGCGCACGGTACTCATCGAGGTCGTTGAGGAGGCGGCGTGCCTGATTCTCCTGGACGTCCAAGCCCGTGAGCCGCATCAACCGGCGCGCGTGGTGGCCCGCGTCGACCACCTTGGCGTGGAGGATGAGCGCGTTGCCGTCCTCGGTCTCGCGCATGTCCATCTCGCTGACGTCGAACCCGAGCTCGTTGAGTTCCTTGACGCGGTTGGCGATGCGTAGCGGGATGTTCGAGGTGTACGTCGCGATCTGCGTGAGCGAATCCCATAATTCCAGGTATCGCTCTTGTAGCCGTTCGGCGATCGCCATGGGGTCCACCGAGTCTTCCAAGTGACCCTGTGCTTCCAGGTCCATGAGTTCGCCGATGATGTTCACGCTTGCGATCTCGGTGTCGTAAGAGCGCTGCCCGGCACTCAGCGCCGCATGCAAGTCTCCGGTCTCCGCGTCCACCAGGTACGCAGTGAACTCGGCAGCGTCTCGCCGGAACAGCGCGTTCGACAACGACACGTCGCCCCAATAGAAGCCCAGGAGGTGCAGGCGCACCAGCAGCACGGCGAGCGCGTCGACGAACCGAGTGGTGGTCTCGGCGCGCAAAGCCTGGGAGAACAGCGCGCGGTAGGGGAGTGAGAACTGCAGATGCTCGGTGATGAGCGCCGCTTCAAGGGGCTCTCCGTGCGCGTCAATGCGCCCAGACACCACGGCGAGCGGGACTACGCACGGAGCGCCTAGGCGCTGGAGTTCGCGCAGCAACGAAAACTCACGCTCGGCAATCTCCGCGTTGGTTTCCTTGATGGCGATCACCCGGTCGGAGAGCTTCACAAACCTCACGACGTGGCGCGAGATTCCGCGGGGGAGCGCTGCGATTTGATCGGTGGGCCAATGCTCGAGCGGCATGGACCACGGCAGCGTCATGAACTCCGGGTGACCGGCTCCGTTGATGTGTAGCGGCATACGGTCAGCGTAGCGAAGGGGGCGCCCGACGCGGTGCGGCATCCGCGCCAAACTGATTCGAGCATCGGCCGTATACCCGAGCATCGGTTGCGTACCTTCGCTACCCACGGGTGCCCACGAGCGTGACCCCTCCTGTTCTCCACGCATCCGTACCGTCCCTGACGCGCACGCGGATCGCGCGAGCATCACGGCGGCGTGTCGCCCGGCGTGGCGATGCGTGTCGTGTCAGGGACGGTCCGCGCTCAGGGCACAAAAAACCGCGGGGCGGACAGTTGACCTGTCCGCCTCGCGGCGTCTTACTGAATTCGCGTGTGACTACTTAGCGGGCGATGCCGAGGTGGTGACGGCTTCCTTGTTGAGGCGCTCACCCGTCGCGGCTGAGAACACGTGCTGCTCGCCGGCGCGAATGGTGACCCAGATCGAGTCGCCGCCCTTGGGGACGTCGCGGGGGTCGATGCGGACAACGACCTGGGAGTCACCGGAAGCGAAGTTGACTTCCTTGCTCTCGCCGAACTCGTTGGGGATGGTGCCGTACACGAACGCGTCGGAGCCGAGCTCCTCCACCATGTCGACGTGGATCGGGATGGCACCCTCGGCGTTCGGCGCGGAACGGTCGAGCGACTCGGGTCGGAAGCCCAGAACGACGTGGTTCTTGTCGTCCGCCTTGAGCGCTGCGACTGCCTCACGGGTGAGCGCAACCTTCGCACTGCCCACCTGCGCCTGGCCGTCAAACACCTGGTAGGTGCCCAGGTTCATGGCGGGAGAGCCGATGAAGCCGGCCACGAACACGTTGTTCGGGGTGTCGTACATGTCACGCGGGGTGCCGATCTGCTGAAGCACGCCGTCTTTGAGCACCGCGATGCGGTCGCCCATGGTGAGGGCCTCGGTCTGGTCGTGCGTGACGTAGACCGTGGTGGTGCCCAGACGGCGCTGAAGCGCGGCGATCTGCGTACGCGTCTGGACGCGGAGCTTGGCGTCGAGGTTCGACAGCGGCTCGTCCATGAGAAACACCTGTGGCTGGCGCACGATCGCGCGACCCATGGCAACGCGCTGACGCTGACCACCGGAGAGCGCCTTCGGCTTGCGGTCCAGGTACTCGGTGAGGTCCAGAATCTTGGCGGCGTCCTCGACGCGCGTGCGGATCTCGGACTTGTCGAGCTTGGCGATCTTGAGCGCGAAGCCCATGTTGTCCGCCACTGACATGTGGGGGTAAAGCGCGTAGGACTGGAACACCATTGCGATGTCGCGGTCCTTAGGCTGCACGTGGGTGACGTCGCGGTCGCCTACCCAGATGGAACCGCCATCGATGTCTTCGAGTCCGGCGAGCATGCGCAACGAGGTGGACTTTCCGCAACCGGAAGGGCCGACCATGACAAGGAATTCCCCGTCGGCGATTTCAATGCTGAGGTCGTCTACTGCGGGACGCTCGGTTCCGGGGTAGATGCGCGAGGCGCCGTCATAAGTGACTGTAGCCATGATTGTTAAATCCCTTCACTGGCAGGTACGTGCCAGACGATCCGTGGTGAAAGGTGCCGGTGTGGTGTCCACATTGACACTTAATTTATACGCTCGCGGTTTGCGGTCGTGAGAACATCTTGCCATAGCGGAGGGTTCCAGCCAAGCGTTCGGACGGTAGCGTGAGTGCATGACAAGCGTTGATCGCCGCATCGGGGACAGCATCGGCGGATACCAGGTGACCGGCGTGCTGGGCCGGGGAGGGTCTGGCGCCGTCTACCAGGTAGCGGACGAGGCGGGAACTCCAGCCGCGCTCAAGCTGGTCGACGCGCGCGCCGATGCCGTGGCCGCCACGAGGCTTGAGCGCGAGGTCTCAGCGTTGCAATCGTTGCGGCATGAGGCCGTACCCAGAGTGATTGACGCGGAATTGGACGCGGACGAGACCTTCGTGGTGTTCGAGCTGGTGCCCGGCGACTCCCTGTTCCACTACGTGCAGGAGCACGGGCCGCTTCAGGGCGAGCAACTGGCCTCATTCGCCGAGCGTATGGCTAGTGCCCTCGAGGCGGCGCACGCCGCCGGAGTCGTGCACCGGGATGTGACGCCATCCAACATGATGATGGGACCCGACGGGCCCGTTTTGATCGACTTTGGGCTGTCTCACCGTCAGGACGACGAGCGCCTCACGCGCGATGGCCTGGTCAGCGGCACTGCCGGGTACGTCGCCCCCGAGGTGATCGACGGCGCGGACCCCGGTCCTGTGGCAGACGATTGGTCCTGGGCCGCCACGGTCGCGTACGCGATGAGCGGGACCGCTCCGTTTGGCTCGGGGTCCAAGGCGATCGGACGCACGCTCGACGGAGACCTTACTATCGCTCAGGTCCCCGGCGCCGAGGCCGTAGCCGCCGCCCTTGGCCGCGACATCAGCCGGCGGCCCGGGATGCGTGACGTGGTTGCCGCCTTGCGCGGAGCCACGACTGTGCTTGAGCGGGGTGGCGGAGAGCACGCCCTCGCGGCCACGGCGCTGATGGCCGCTGCTGCGCCGAGCGGCACACAGTTTGTGGAAGTCAGCGGCTCCGATGCGGCCGATGCGGGGGAGAGTTGGGAGACCGCCACGACCGGCGCTGTGGCGGCACCAGGCGGCGGGCCGGAGTCCGACGATGAGGGATCGTTTGACGACGAACTTGAACCTGAGGCGATCGAGGTGCCTGGTCCGACGCGGCGCACGATGCTCGGGGCGTGGGGGATCGGACTCGCTGCCAGTGCTGCGCTGGCGCCCGTGGTGGCCTTTGGTGCGTTGGCGGTTCTTGCGATCGTTGCGCGCACCACGTTCCGCCGACACCAAGCGCTGAGCACCGCACGCTTCCGCAAGGGGGTGCGGCGCGGCGACTCGGTGGTTCACACGATCGGACTGCCCTGGTACCTATTGCGGTCCGCCGCTGAGTCTGTCCCGGCGTTGCTGTTGGCCGCTGCCGTGGGTATCGGTGTCGCGGCCGCTGGCTGGTGGCTCGTGAGCGCGGAGTACGTGGCGCCAGACACTGTCGCGGGGCAGTCGTGGGGGCACGCAGTAGCGCTGTTCGCGGGTGGCGCTGTCGCGCTCGTCATGCTTGGTTGGGGGCCACTCACGGCTGGGACCCGCGAGGGTGCCTGCCGTGTTGCCTTGGCGCTCGCCCCCACCCGCGGAGTCGCGACTCTATGGGTGCTGGTCGCGTTGGCGGCGGTCGGAATAGTCGCCACCTCAACGTATCTGCAGGCCGACATCTGGTGGTGGCCGTTGCCGCCGATGCCCACCGAGGCTTAGGTCCCGGACTTAAGGGAACAAGTCGGAGTTACGGTACGTTGAGCCGACAACCGAAGTGCCGCGATCTCTCCCGTTGAATATGTTGTTTTGTGATGGCAGGTGGGCAAGCAGGCACAGCTGAGAGGAATGCGCGTGACTGGCAAGATGCGATGGGCCATGGCCCAGCCATGGCTGAGCCTTGTGGTGCGCCTGTCGATGGCCGGCATCCTGATTTTTGCGGCCATTCCCAAGTTGCAGGACCTGCCCGCATCAGTGCGAGCGGTCCGCGCGTACCGACTGCTGCCAGAGGTCGTGGTGCCGCTAGTAGGCAACATGTTGCCGATCTTCGAGTTGCTGCTCGCGCTCTTCCTCCTTGTGGGGCTGTTCGCGCGCGCCGCTTCGGTGGTGTGGTTGCTCATGATGGTGGGCTTCACTATCGGCGTGATCTGGGTGTGGATCAAGGGTTACTCGATCGACTGCGGCTGCTTCGGAGGCGGCGGTGACGTACCCGAGGGCACCACGAATTACACAGTGCATTTAATGGAGAGACTCGGCTTCAGCGCGCTTGGCGTTTTCTTGCTGATCTTCCCTCGCAGTAGGTTTTCCCTCGACGGCTGGATGAACCCGGCTGCAGACAACGTGGCGCATAACGATGACGCGTCGATCCCGAAAGGATCTTAAGAACATGGCAAGTAAGAACGACAAGGCCGCGCAGGCGCGATCACTCGCGCAGTCGCAGGTGCACCGCAAGGAACGCAAGTCCACCATCATCATCGTCGCGGTGTCCGTGGTGGGCCTCGCGCTGTTCGCAGGCCTGGTGTTTTTCATCGTCAATGGCTCGAAAGTGCCCACGCTGGATGATCCCGGCGCGGCGCTTCCCGCTGGCTCCGACGCTAATGGTGGGATCCCAGTTGGCAAGACCGGCATAGTTGGAATCGACGTGCCCGGCGACGATGTTCCGCAAGTTGCGATCTACGAAGACTTCATGTGCCCGGTGTGCAATCAGTTCGAGCAGATCAACTCCGCAGACATTGATGCCCTTCGTGAGGCGGGTGCGATTGCAGTGAGTTACCACCCCATCGCGATTCTTGACCCCGTGTCGCTGGGTACCCAGTACTCGACCAGGGCAGCCAACGCTGTCGCGACCGTCGCCGACCAGGCTCCGGAGTACTTCCACCCCTTCGCCGAGGCGCTCTACGCCAACCAGCCTAAGGAAAACACTGAGGGTCTGGACGATGCCACGATTGCCAGTATTGCCGTTTCCGCAGGCGTGCCGCAGGACGTTGCTGATTCGCTCGACAACGGTATTTTCCGCAAGTGGTCCATTGCTGCCACCGATGTTGCCTCACAGGCAGGTGTGAACGGCACCCCGACCATCGTGGTCAACGGAGAAATCCTGGACCAGAACGTGGTGCCGTACTTCAACCCCGGCGTCCTCAAGACCTATCTCGAGTCGCTCTAACGCCGACTCCTCTACGTCCGCACCACAAATCGTCACCGCCGCGCAGCGCGCGTGCGGGACGATCGATTCCGACCTTCGGTTTGTGGTGCGGACGTAGGAGTGGGCCCGCGCGGCGGGACTAAGTGAGAGAATAGGCGCGCGATCCTCGCGGTCGCGCATCTGGCTGGCATGGCGCAATTGGTAGCGCACCCGACTTGTAATCGGGCGGTTGCGGGTTCAAGTCCCGCTGCCAGCTCCACGTTTTGAGAAATCTTCTATTCCGTGGACCTGCTGTCTTGCGCAGGTACTTTTCTTAAGGAGCGCTACTGCGCCAGTCGATGCTTGACGCCTGGTGGGACTCGAGTACGGCGTTCACTCGTGAGAACGGCTTTGACCCGAAGAACCCGCGCCGTGCGCTGAGCGGGCTCGGGTGTGCGCTCGCAAAGATTGGCACGTCGCCAAGCAGTGGCACCGCGGTCTGGGCGTCGCGCCCCCACAGCACCGCCACGAGTGGTCCGCCCCGCGCGACCAGCGCCTGGATAGCGCGGTCCGTCACCGCCTCCCATCCGATGCGCCGATGCGACGCCGCCTCTCCCGCGCGCACAGTCAGCACTCGATTGAGTAGCATGACGCCCTGGTCGGCCCAGTGCGACAGGTTGCCGTCGGCAAGCACGTCACCAGTGTCCGCCGCAAGCTCGGTGGCGATGTTGCGCAAGGATCGCGGCATTGGCCGGCCGGGGGCGACCGAGAAGCTGAGCCCCACCGCGTCGCCAGGGGTGGGGTAGGGATCCTGGCCGAGGACTAACACCCGCACGGACGCCATCGGCGCCTGGAACGCGCGCATGATCTGTTGCACCGGGGGTAGGACTTCGGCTCCCGCGTCCCGTTCCCGGTCGAGCACGTCGCCGATCAGCGCAAGGTCGTCCGCGGAGGGCGCGAGGGCATGGGCCCAATCCGAGGCCATCGACTCCCGCCACCACCCACTCGTGTCGCTCATGTCACTCAGCGTATCGACGCAATTACGTCCGCACCGTAAATCGATGATTGCGGATGCGGCTTGTGCGGAGCGCGATCCGGACGTGTGCGATTTACGGTGCGGACGTAGAGGGCAGGCGGGTCGGCGGGGGTGTCCAGTCAGTGGGACTACAACCGCGCCGTGCCTGAATGACATCGATGGTATTCACCGGTAGGGTGATGTCGATGTTTCTAACAGATCAAACAGCGGTGAGCGGAGGATTCGTGGCAGACAAGGTTGTCAGGCTCGCCGCCCCCCATCCTGATGCGCCCCCACAGCTCAGCGAGCGTGATGCGGATATTCTTTCCTTCGAGCGGCAGTGGTGGAAGTACGCGGGCGCGAAGGAGGAAGCGATCCGTTCGCTTTTTTCCATGTCAGGTACGCAGTATTACCAGGTGTTAAACGCACTCATCGACACCGAGGCTGCCCTCGTCCACGACCCCATGCTGGTGAAGCGACTGCGGAGGATGCGTTCGGCGCGCCAGCGTGGGCGCGTCACTCGTTCGTGGGACGTCGGCACGCACGGGTAGTGTTCTCTCGTGCCTGACAACTACGAGCCAGACGAATTCGACGTCATCGCCCGCTCCGGCGGACCAGTGGGCGTGCACCGAACTCCCCGCAAATGGTACGTGCGCCTCCTGCCCGTGCTGGTTGCCTTCCTTGCGGCGGCGTTGGTCGCGTATGTGATCGCGACATTCCTGTGGAACCAGGACAACGCCCCGGCCCCCGCAGCCTCTCCTAGCCCGAGCGTCTCGGCCACCGAGAGCGTGTTGCCTTCAGTCGCACCGTCGGTTACTCCTTCCGTCACGCCGAGTCAGAGCGCAGCGCCGACGCCCACCGAGACCGCAGTGCCCGAACCCGTGATCGTCTCCGATGCTCAGATCCACGTCCGTAACGCCTCCGGCATCGCAGGGCTGGCCGGCTTGCAGCAGAAAGACCTCGAGGCAGCCGGGTACACCAACATCGAGGCTAATAACATCAAGGCCTCGCTGATCCCCGACGGTGTCAACATAGTGACTTACACCGAAGATCGTCTCGCGGATACGGCCGCTGACGTCGCCAAGACGCTAGGAATCGACGCTGTTAAGGGCGGGAATACTCCCGGCGGCGCCGAGATCGAGGTCTTGCTCGCCTCAGACCCCAGCGCGTAACCAGACTCCACCGCGCCGATGCGGTGGTCTCGTTGGTATCCGCCTTCGGCGGAACTAGCGGTTGCGGCTTGCACTCGGACCCTCGTAGTGCCAAAATCAGAGTTAGCACTCTCGACCCGAGAGTGCTAACAGACCTCGGTCGTGTTGTTGAGGTGTCCGGTCCGCGAGTGAAGTGAACTCGTGGGCCAGCATCGTCCGTCGCGGGCAGCGCACGACCACCACCCATCGGAAGAGGAAATACCCCATGGCAAAAATCATTGCCTTCGATGAAGAGGCCCGTCGCGGCATGGAACGGGGCATGAATGCCCTCGCCGATGCCGTCAAGGTCACACTCGGGCCCAAGGGCCGCAACGTAGTACTCGAAAAGAGCTGGGGCGCACCCACCATCACAAACGATGGTGTGTCGATCGCCAAGGAGATCGAGCTCGATGAGCCTTTCGAAAAGATCGGCGCAGAGCTCGTCAAGGAAGTTGCCAAGAAGACCGACGATGTTGCCGGTGACGGCACCACCACGGCGACTGTGCTTGCACAGGCGCTCGTGACGCAGGGCCTTCGCAACGTCGCCGCTGGAGCCAACCCGATCGCCCTTAAGAAGGGCATCGAGAAGGCTGTTGAGGCCGTGACCGCTGAACTGCTTAAGGCAGCGAAAGAGGTCGAGACCAAGGAAGAGATCGCCGCGACCGCGGGCATCTCCGCTGGCGACCCCGCCATCGGTGAGCTCATCGCCGAGGCGATGGACAAGGTCGGCAAGGAAGGCGTCATCACCGTCGAGGAGTCCAGCGCGCTGGGCCTCGAGCTGGAGCTGACCGAGGGAATGCGCTTCGACAAGGGCTTCCTGTCCGCGTACTTCGTCACCGACCCTGAGCGTCAGGAAGTTGTCCTCGAGGACGCTTACGTGCTTCTGGTCGAGTCGAAGATCACGAACATCAAGGACGTCCTGCCGCTGCTTGAGAAGGTCATGCAGGCAGGCAAGCCGCTGTTCATCATCGCCGAGGACATCGAGGGCGAAGCCCTTGCGACCCTGGTTGTGAACAAGATCCGTGGCACCTTCAAGGCTGCTGCCGTCAAGGCTCCCGGCTTTGGAGACCGTCGCAAGGCGATGCTCCAGGACATGGCCGTCCTTACCGGCGGTACTGTCATCTCCGAGTCCGTAGGCCTCGCGCTCGACACTGCGGGCCTCGAGCTCCTGGGTCAGGCGCGCAAGGTCGTCGTGACCAAGGACGAGACCACCATTGTCGAGGGCGCCGGCGAACCCGAGCTCATCGAGGGTCGCGTGCGTCAGATCCGTGCAGAGATCGAGAACTCGGACTCCGACTACGACCGCGAGAAGCTGCAGGAACGCCTGGCCAAGCTGGCCGGCGGCGTTGCAGTCATCAAGGCCGGAGCTGCGACCGAGGTCGAGCTCAAGGAGCGCAAGCACCGCATCGAAGACGCAGTGCGCAACGCCAAGGCAGCTGTGGAAGAGGGAATCGTCGCCGGTGGCGGCGTGGCCCTGATCCAGGCTGGTATCAAGGCATTCGAGAACCTACACCTTGAAGGTGACGAGGCCACTGGCGCTCGCATCGTCGAGCTGTCGATCTCAGCTCCGCTACGTCAGATCGCTATCAACGCCGGCCTCGAAGGCGGAGTTGTTGTCGAGAAGGTCAAGACCCTTCCCGTTGGACACGGCCTCAACGCCGCGACCGGCGTGTACGAGGACTTGCTCGCAGCTGGCGTGAACGACCCGGTCAAGGTGACGCGCTCTGCTCTGCAGAACGCAGCATCGATTGCGGCGCTGTTCCTCACCACTGAAGCGGTCGTGGCGAACAAGCCCGAGCCCGCCTCGGCTGGTGGCGGCGGCGGTGCCCCCGACATGGGTGGCATGGGCTTCTAGTCCACACGCGCAATTAAGGCGGCTCGGAGCCGCGCATCGAGGGCGGTCATTTGGCCACTCTCGTTGCGGCTCCGAGCCGCCTTTGTCGCGTTTGTCAGGTCCGGCCGTGGCGGCTTGCGGACGTGACCCGAAGTCCCGACGCGCGCAGGCGTCTGACTAGTTCGCGCCCGTCCACCAGAGCCGCGCCCAGTGCCTGAAGTTGGAGGTAACGCTCGGCCGGCACGTCGTAGTGATCCAGATCGAAGCCACGCTCGGGGATACCGGCCGCTTTGGCAAACGCGTGCAACTCGGACAACGACGCGTCAGATACCAGATGGCCCCACACGGTGCCGTGATTCGGCCACAGCGGGGGATCGATCAGGATTGTCACTCGCCGAGCCTACGTCAAGCATCTAATCCCCCCACAGCCTTCACGGCCTTCACGGTCATCATGGGGTCAGCGCGCGAACAACCGTGATGCCTGTGACTCTGCGGACTCATACTCCTGCGCGGCCTGCCCCAGCGCGACTCCCATGGACTCCAGTGCGGATTCCACTTGCGCCTGCGCTCCGCGCCACTGTTCGAGTACGCCGTTGAACGCGCTCGCGGCGCCTCCCTGCCAACTGCCTTCAAGCGCCGTAAGAGTGCTCAGTAGCCCGGCGACCTCGGCTCGGATGCTTTCTCCGGACTGAGTGGCACGTTGTGCCCCGCGCGAGATTTCCGCAGCGTCCACGTGATATTGCGTCATTGCTCCTCCTTAGGTAACAAGCCCCATCTGGGCTTACCCCGAGACTATGAGCGCAAGGCCCCACAGCATCGGCCGCTAGGAAAATCTGTGGAAAACTCAGCGGACCGTCCCTGACATGCGAAGGAGGGGGCGTCGAGGGACTGCGAGCGACGCGCAGGACTCGGAGCGCCGGTGTGTCAGGGAAGGTCTGAGCTGTGCCGCGAGGCGGCGACTACTCGGCTATGGGAGCCGTGGGTGCGTCGAGGAGTGCTAGTGCCTTGTCGAGGCGCGAGACCTCGCCAGCCAGATTTTGTTGGGCCCTCTGCTCCCACGTGGCGCCCAACGGGGATACGTACAGTTGTGGGCGGGCAAGAAGCTTCTTGATGATCGACCTGCGCGCCTCCAAGAACTTGCGTTCGGGGATGAATGAGTACTCGGCGCGAACGTCACGCACATACTCCTTGTAACGCTGTGGGTCGGAGGCGAGCACGGCCAGGTCCGCGTCGCACAGCACGGCACAATCAGAGCTCGTGGGGTTGCGTGTGTGGCGCGCGAGTGCTTTGACCATAACGGCCACGTTGTCAATCGCTGCCGCGGGTACGCCCAGCGAAGCAAGTTCCTCACGTGCGTACTCCGCGCTAGCGTCCTCGTCCTCGCCGCCTCGGTGCGCGTAGGCATCGTCCTCGTCTGTGGAGAAGATCGCGCCGTGATACCAGGCGGCCAGGCGGACCACGTGTGGCTTATGAGTCTCCTGTTGGAGCTCGTCTACGTGCTGCAGTAGGTCTACCAGGTGGCGCACGTTATGGAAATGCCTACGTGGCTCCTCCCACCGCGCCAAGAGGCGGTTAGCGGCGTTTTGAATGGTGCTCGTGGAGGCTGTCGCCCCTGCGTTGACCGCCGCCCTTACGAATGCGGGTAGCAGCCACACGGGTGTTGTGCTCGGGGACATGACTTCCTCAGATGTTAAGCGGACAACGCATTAGCCAT
>Ga0314772_1001210_pt1 | contig 11902 bp, 3 predicted proteins | sample MetaGCBIW2018_FD_204520 | JGI IMG/M metagenome (GOLD analysis project Ga0314772, IMG submission 204520) | Cryopeg brine microbial communities from Beaufort Sea near Barrow, Alaska, United States - CBIW 2018 | ecosystem: Environmental > Aquatic > Marine > Coastal | place: USA: Alaska | collected... | reverse complement strand
ACGTGCTCGTTGGCCGAGTCTCAGATGGTACCGCCGTGTCTCCGTCAACTGTCGACCCGTATGCGGACGTAGAGGTAAACGAGGGCGACGACCGCCCTCAGTACCGCGCCGATGCGATGACCGTGGGCGTGGACGGCGACGTTGCCGCTTACTCGGCGCAGGACGGCAACGTCATGCGCGGCCAAGTGGACGGTGTGGCGTTCAGCGGCTTTGACCCGGTGCCGGGCCCTCCCGCCGGCGACCTGGTGCAGATGACCATGGTGGGCGATCAGTGGATTCTGCTTGACATCGATAGCGGACAACTGTGGCGACGCGGCGGCGAGGCCCCCGTGGTCACCGGCGCCGGCACGGGAGCGGTGTTACAGCGCCCGGGCCCCGACGCCGATAGGGTCTACATCGCCGACGAGTTCGGAATCGTGTCCGTGCCGCTCGATGGTTCTGGCGCAGAGCGCGTGTACGGATCCACGGACGTGTTGTTGGGCGAACCTGCCGCGCCGGCGGACAACGACGGGGCCATGGTCGGTGCGTGGCTGCCGGCGGGACCGGGCCCGGGGTACCTGTGGGACTCAACGGGAAGACAGGCCGGACTCGACTACGGCGACGCGTCGACGGGCGGCGGCAACCTCGGTGAGTCACGCTCGCTGGAACTGCGCTCCAACGGCTCCCGCCTGATACTCAACGAGAGTCGTACGGGGTGGGTGTGGGACGTTCCCAGCGGCACGCTGGTGCAGTCGTCGCAACAGTGGGCTCCTGACGAACAAGTCGTGGCGGCGGCGGACGACCAAGAGACTGCCGACCAGGTCAGCGACCCGCGCTCGCCGGTGGCCGAGGACGACGCCTTTGGGGTGCGCGCGGGCCGTCAAATCATCCTGCCTGCGTTGCTCAACGATCACGACGCGAACGAGGACATCCTGACCCTGGTGCCTGGCGAGCTGACCACGCTTGACCCAGAGTTTGGCACCGTCAGCGTCTCTGACGACGACCAGTCGCTGGTGGTGGACGTCAGTCCAGACGTGGTGGGGACAGCTACCTTCACCTACGTGGTCACGGACGGAACCTCGTCCGACGGACTCCAATCCGAGCCCGCGACGGTGACGCTGTCCGTCAAGGACCTCAGCGAGAACAACGCACCCGAGTGGTGCGGCACCGAGAATTGCCTCTCCGAATGGCCCACGCCGCAGGTCAGTCCTGGCGGCACAGTGTCGGCCGATGCGCTGGCGGGTTGGGTGGACCCGGAGGGTGACCCCATTTACGTCCAGACCGCGACGACCGCCTCGGCGCTAGGGGTCGTGGCGGCTTCGCCGGAGGGCCGGGTGGTGTTCCAACACTCCAACGCCAGTTCTACGGAGACGGGCGTGATTCCGATCGACGTGATGGTGTCGGACAGCCGCGGCGCGAGCGCGTCAAAGACCCTGAACGTCAGCGTGATTGGGGAACCCGCGCTGCTCACCAAGGACATCGCGATGACGGTCACCGCGGGAGTGCGCGAAACCCTCGATGTGTCCGACCACGTTACCGGCGCGCGAGGACCGCTGCAGGTGACCGAGGCGTCTCTCGGCCCAGATTCACGTGCACGCGTGGACATCGCACAAGGTCTCATCGGTTTCACTTTCGACGCCGACGAGCCCGGCTCGTACGTCGTGGACTACACGGTGGCCGATGGGGTGGCCGACGCGCGTGGCAAGGCGCGCATCACCGTGATTGCGCCCGAGGATGAGCGGCTCTCCACGGTCCCGCTGACCGCCTTTGTGCGCGCCAAAGAAGACGTCACGGTCGACGTGTTGAACGCCGTTTTCAACCCCGGCGGCCATGTGCTGCTGTTGAGCGATGTGACCACCGCCGCCGAGGACGGCGCGACGCTGTCCGCCGACGTGGTGGGACATAGCGCGCTGCGCCTGTCGGGCGTGACCGGGGACGCGCAACCTGGGGCGCTGGGCGTGGTCTCCTACACCGCATCGGACGGAACGGGCAGGCCGGAGGCGACCGTCCACGGCGAGGTCACGGTCGTGTTGCTCGACTCGGACGTGCCCTCTGCGCCACTCGCGGTGGATGATTCAATCACGGTCCGCGTAGGGGCTCAGGCGGACATCTTGGTCTTGAAGAATGACGTCGGCCCGGCGGGTAACGTGATCGCGCTCGATCCCGGCTCCGTGACGGCGGAGTCCGGCTCCGGCTTGTCGTTCCCAGCCGGTCCCCGGATCCGGTACCTGGCGCCGCTGACCCCGGGTACCCACATCGTCGGCTATTCCACTTACGTACTCGGCTACCCCGCCCAGCGCGACACGGGTTCGGTCGTCGTGACCGTGCTTGCCAACGACACCAACGCTCCCCCGACGCCGCGTGACGTGCAAGGCCGGGTCGCCAGCGGACAGAGCGTGCGGTTGCCTTTTGACGGCACGGGAATTGATCCGGACGGGGACACGGTTGCCCTGGCCAGCATCGTCACCCAGCCCGAGCACGGCAACGCCATCGTCTCCGCTGACGGCACCGCGATGGTTTACTCCAGCGGCAGCGGCTACAGCGGGCAGGACTCGTTCACCTTCTCGGTGAAGGATGGCCGCGGGCTGGAGGCGACGGCGACCGCGCACCTCGGCGTGCTTGCCGAAGACCTAGACCCCAGCCCCGTGACCTACACCGACTACGTGCAGGTGCAGGTGGGGAAGGATCGTCGCGTGGTCGTGACACCTACCGCCAACGACATTGACCTGGCTGGCGGCGAGCTCGAGCTAATCAACGTGACACCCGACGCGAGTCTCGGAACGGACGAGTATGCGGAACTCGAGAGCCACCTGGTGGGTGACTTCGCCTCCGGCGAGGTGACGATGAAGGTGGGCACGGGGCCCGGCACTTTCTCTTACGTGTACACCGTGCGCAACGACGGCGGCAGCACGGGCATCGGGCGCATCATCCTCAAGGCAGTGCGCGAGCCCATCGACGATGTGCCGATCATCGCGGACACCGTGCTCACGCAGGAGAACCGCAAGACCTTCGCCGATGGCACGGACGTGTTGAGCGGCAAGGTCGCGTGGGGCAGTGGCGACGCTTCACAACTGACGGTGACCCTGTGGGGCGAGCCCGACGACCTGCTGGTTTCTGGGTTCAGGATTTCCGGCCCGCTGCCCGAGCAGCCACGTCTCATTCCCTTTCAGGTCGACGGCCAGAACTTCAGCGGTGAGGAAGTCACGAGCTACGGGTTCTTGTCCGTTCCGGGGGCCGAGGCCGCCCGCATCTCCCTCAAGGAGACGTTCCAGCCGCCCGAGGTAGACGAGGGTGAGTCGGTTGACTTTGACATAGCCGACTTTGTGACGGTGCCGCAGGGCGCGCTGCTTGAGGTCGACCCCGGTTCGGTTTCCGTCAACGGAACGCGCGGCGAGGCCTCGTGCTCGCTCGTGGCTGGCACTGAGCTTCGCTATAACGCGGGCTTGGGTGCCCCGTATACAGACACGTGCGTGGTGTCGGTGAAGCTGGCCGACCAGGACGTTTGGACAGTGGTGCCGATGCCGATTGTGATTATCGCGTTGGATCCTCAGCCCACGCTCACCGGGGCCGCAATCGAGCTCTCGCCCGGCGGCACGGTGGACTTCGACCTGGCAAAGATGGTGTCCTGGCCCGACGGCGCGACTACGCGGCCAGTGACCTTCTCCGCCGTCTACTCCGGTGAGCAATTCGAGTACTCGGTAAGAGGCGACACGGTGACGGTGACCGCCAAGGATAAATCGGTGCCAGGCAAGGTCGACACCGTCACGGTGTCGCTCCCCTCAGACCCCGACACGGCTGCTGTTTCGCTGGCGCTTGAGGTAGGACCCGCGCCGTCCGAGTTGCCCAAGGGCGGGTCCGTCGTCAAGGAGTGCACGCAAGCCAGCGGCTCCTCCTGCACGGTCACCGTGATCGGGGCCAAGGGCGAGGTCAACCCGCTGCCCGGCACGGCCCTGGAGCTCGTGGACGTCAAAGGCGCCTCCGAGTGCTCCGCGATGTCGTTCGCGATGGCCAGCGCGACGACCGTGACCGCGTCGTGGACCGGGGACTCGGCAGGCGGCAAGTGTGAAGCGGTCTTTTCCGTGAAGGACGCCCAGGGCCGGGTGAGCGGCGCGGACCGTCGGGGCTCTATCTCCATCGACTTACTCGGCTTTCCCGCGGCCCCAGCCGAGTTGCGACAGGTGTCTTTTGGCGACGGGACCGCCACTCTGGCGGTGAGCCCAGGAGGCGCCAGCTCGTCGTACCCGAACGCGCAGGGCTACGCGCTGTACCGCGGCAGCACCAAGTTTGCGACGTGTGACGCGAACGGGGTCTGCCCGCAGGTGACGGGGCTCAAGAATGGCGACAAGCAGACGTACACGGCCAAGACCGTCAACTCGGTGGGCGAGTCCAAGGCGGCCGTAATGGCGCAGGCGTGGTCCTACGCGCCACCCGCAGCGCCCACCAACCCCACCTGGGTTCCCACCAAGGCCACGCCGGACAACGCCGGCAAGCAGGTCGATCTCAGCATGAACGTCAAGGATTCCTCAACCAAGGAGCTCAATGTGTCGAGCCCCAATGGCGAGACCCGCGTGGTCCCGGTGAGGGGCGCTGGCAAAGTGAACATCTCCAAGCTCAACGTGGGCAGCAACGAGTCACAGCAGGTAACCATCGTGCCCGTGACCGGCCTGGACCTGCCACCCGTCAAGGGCGTCGAGAAGCTCGGCGCCGCCATCACGTTGACCGCGAATGGCGTGGGCGGCCCGCTCATCTCCGAACCAAATTGGGACTCGAACGATGCCGGGGACAAGGCGACCTTCACGGTCGTCGTCGCGTCGGCCGGGGTAGGGTCCACCACCTGGGTGGGAGCGATCTCCGGTGGTACGTGCCAGCCCACGGTCCAGGCCAACGGCGGCAAGGGTTCGGTCACGCTTGACGTCACCCCCAACGAGCAGCCCAGGGACTACACGATCTGCGCGGAGAGCCGCTACGACGCCGCTATCTATGGCACCGCCACGGATGCCGTGAAGAGCGTGTTTACGTACCGTGCACCGGCAAGTCCCCCATACAAATCGCGGGGCTATCGGTTCTTTGACACGTGTGGAGGCAATTTCTCGCTAGCGTGCGAGGCCGATTACAGGCTTCCGGGTTACGAGACGTTGGAACGCGGGTTCGACGTGCGCTATGGCACGAGCCCCAGCGACGCGGCTGGTGACAGCAATGCAGACGTGCTCCTTGGCACGTTCCCTGACGTCAACGCTTACAACTGCATCCGCTTTGGCGCCAGCGCGTACCGTTGCGCGGACAATGGGGTCAAGGTCGAGACTGACACTGCTATCAAGTACCGAGCCGGGGTGCAGTTCATCAGCTGCAAGGCTTATGACGATGGCGGCGAGGTGAAAACCAGTGTCGACGTCCCCCTTCGAGGAATCGCCGGTGACTACGCGATCACCGACGAGTGGTTCGCGTCGGCGGGGGGAAGCGAAGTAGCGGAGCCCGGCAAGCTCTGGACGTATAAGTACGCGCGCATCAAGGTCAACTTTCAGGGCAATCTGCAGGGCGTGAATGAGTGGACGTCCGCGCGACTTAAGTGCGACAACCCCGCGCCCGAACCGGTTGGGGGCCCCACGCCCACTCCCACGCCTGAGCCGAGCCCGTCGCCGTAGCTAGCCACCGCATCGGCCGCTATAGCCTTCACTGATCCATTGACCACTGCACGACTACCGAGACGTAAGGAAACCGCAATATGACCGTCACCGACGAACAGGCCAGCTGGTTTACTTCTACGTTCAACGCGCTGGTGCAGAACGTGGAACTCGCCGTCCTGGGTAAGCGCCAGGTAGTCGAGTTGGCCTTCTCCGCGATGATCTCCGAGGGCCACCTGCTGCTCGAGGACGTTCCCGGTACCGGTAAGACGTCGCTGGCCCGCGCGATGGCGCAGACCGTTAAGGGAATCGGTACCCGCATTCAGTTCACCCCGGACCTGCTGCCGGGGGACGTGACGGGCATCACCGTGTTCGACCAGAAGCAGGGCACGTTCGAGTTCCACCAAGGCCCCATTTTTGCGAACGTAGTGCTGGCTGACGAGATCAATCGGGCGAGCCCCAAGACGCAGTCCGCCCTCCTGGAGGTCATGGAGGAGGGACAGGTGACGGTGGACGGAGTCTCGCGCCGCGTGGGCATCCCGTTCATGGTCATCGCTACCCAGAACCCCGTGGAACAGGCGGGAACCTACTCTCTGCCCGAGGCGCAACTGGACCGCTTCATGATGCGTACGTCGCTCGGCTACCCCGACCACGGCGCGACCCTCAGAATTCTTGAGGCCACTCGTAGCCCCCAGGTCGTGGTGCCCGCGTTGGCCGAGCTGCAGACCATCGTCGCGATGACGGGGCTGGCCCGCGAGGTCTACCAAAACCCGCTCGTCCTCGACTACATCGCCCGCATCGTCGACGCCACCCGCAACGCCACCCAGGTACGCCTGGGCGTCAGCGTGCGTGGAGCGATGGCCCTCGCCAAGGCGTCGCGCACGTGGGCGCTCGCACACGGTCGCACCTACGTCACTCCTGACGACGTCAAAATGCTTGCGGAGCCGATCCTCGCGCACCGGCTGATCCTGGACCCCGAGGCCGAATTCGATGGCGTGACCGCGACCGCGATCATCGGCCAGATTTTGCTCGACACCCCGCCACCGTCGCAGAAGGATCTCGTTTGAGCCGCGAACCCTCTCCCAAAACCTCACGGACGAGTGCGCCGCACACGGCCCACACCCGCACGGGATTCACCCGGGTGGGCACTACGACGCGCACGCAATTTTCCTCCGAGTCTCGCGGCCGCTGGGTGGCCCTGGGGCTCGCCACACTTCGGTTAGGGCGCCGCTTCGAGTCGGCCACTCGCGGAGTGTGGGGGCTACTCGCGGCCGTCGTGACGCCAGCAGGGTGGCTTGCCGTCGCGTGGGCGATCCTGGGGGTCACCGTGGGCCTGGGGTGGGGCTGGTCAGAGTTCTTGATCGGCGGATTCATTGCGGTCATCCTGCTGATCATTGCCGTGCCGTTCCTGCTGGGAAAGGAGTCCTACGAGGTCGACTTTGGCCTGGGCCACGATGCCGTGGTGGCCGGGCAAGACGCCGAGGGCGAGATTGTGGTGCGCAACCCGCAGGCGCGCGTGGCCCTTCCCGGACGCATCGACATCCCGGTGGGCGAGGGTCTGATCGACTTCCACGTGCCGATGCTGCGCCGTGGTCACGAGCACCGCGAGAAGATCGTCATTCCGGCCGCGCGACGCGGCGTCGTGGATGTGGGACCGGCCACCACCTCGCGTTCGGACCCGTTGCGCCTGCTCAACCGCGAGTTTCACTGGGCGGACGTCAGCACGCTGTTCATTCACCCCGTCACGATCGCGATCCCGAGTACCTCGATGGGCTTCATCCGCGACCTCGAGGGCAGCGTGACGAAGACCGTCACTAACGAGGACATCTCCTTTCACGCCGTGCGCGAGTATGCCCGCGGCGACGCGCAGCGGCAGATTCACTGGAAGTCCACCGCTAAGACCGGCACGCTGATGGTCCGGCAGTTCGAGGAGACGCGCCGGTCCACCATTTCGCTGGTGCTGGACTTGGCCGCGGAGTCGTATGCGAATGAGATCGAATTCGAGATGGCGGTCAGTGCTGTCGGGTCGCTCGGCGTGCGCGCGCTGCGCGACGGTCGCGACGTGCAGGCGGTCGTCAGCGGCGAGGTCCCCGAGTTCGCCCGCGCGTCGGTGCGCTCGCTTCAACAACTGCGGGTGACTACACCGCGCTCGCTCCTGGACGATCTGTCCGGGGTGGAGGCGAGCTCCGCGGTGATCGGCCTGCCCACTCTTACGCGCATGCTCGCGGAGTCGACGTCGGACACCTCGCTGGCTTTCCTCGTGTCTGGCTCGACTGCGACGCTGGCGCAACTGCAGTCCGCCGCGCTGGCGTTCCCCGGCGACGTCGCCGTCGCGGCAGTGATCTGCGACCCAGAGTCTGAGCCGTCCGTGCACTCCGTGGGCCGCACTCGCCTGCTCAGCCTCGGAGTGCTCGACGACCTACGCCAACTCCTTGCACGCGGCGCGGCGCGATGAGCCCTCAAAAGCCCCTGCCGGGCGCCGCAGGGCCCACCACGCTCGGACCGCGCATGGCGCGCGCCGAAAGCCGCCGTTCGCTCTCATTCGTGCTCATCAACGCGCTGCTCATGATCGTGGCCTCCGCCGTAGCCGCCTGGGCGCTGCTCGCCGTCTACGAGTCGCTGCGGTTCGTGGCGGTCTCCGCGCTCGCGATTGTGGCCGGGGCTGGCATCGCCGTCCTGTGCGAGCGCCTCCGGCGGGGGGTGTTGGGAGTCGCGCTACTAGGACTTCTGGTCTACATCGTTGGCGGCATCACGCTGGTGATCCCGCGTGCGATCAGCGACGTCGCCTCCGTGACAGACGCCGCTCTCGATCTGGTGCGGGGCCCGGTGTTTGGGTGGAAGGACATCGTCACCCTGCCGCTGCCGCTAGGCGACTACGGGACCACACTGGTGCCCGTGTTCGCGCTGTTCCTGGTCGCCACCGCGACTTCCACGTGGGTCGCGATTCGCGCCAACCGCTGGTGGGCCATGGCCGCCGTGACAGCCAGCGCGTTGGTGATCATCGCGATCGCGATTGGCCCGTCGGTGCGCGCTGACCCGCTGCCCTGGGCAGCCGGCGGCATCTACGCCTCGCGCGAGTTCCTCGTGGGCATCGTCGCGTTCGGTGTGATCCTGTCGTGGTTCGGCTGGCGCGCTTGGTACACGCGACGCCAGGCCATAGCCGCGGCCTTCGGGGCGGGAGGGGTGCGCCTCGCCGCGTCGTCGCATGCAAGCCGCCTGGCGGGGGCATCGGCCGCAGTTGTGATGGTGGCTGTCGCGGTTGCGGTGGCCGCAATCGTCACCGCGCCCATCGCGCAGGGCACGCCGCGAGAGGTAGTGCGGTCCGCCCTCGAGCCAGTGCTCACGGTGGAGTCCAAGGTGAGTCCGCTCAGCTCGTATCGCGAATATTTTGGCGACGACGCTTTTGCGGCGACACTGTTCACGATCAACGTTGAGCAAGGCGCGCCCGAGCGGGTGCGGGTTGCCACGTTGCCGTACTTTGACGGCGAGGAGTTCAGCGCCGCGGACCCACAAGGCTCCGCCGTCGCCAGGTTTCAGCGTGTACCGAGTCACGTCGAGGTCGACGGCGCCACGCAGGACGTGGTGGCCACGGTGTCCATCGGCGCACAGTCGGGCATCTGGGTGCCGCTGGTGGGTGCACTTGGATCCGTCGATTTTTCCGGCCCGCGTCAGGCAACCCTGATCGACGGCTTCTACTACCTGGCCAGCGCGGACACCGCGGTGATGGTGGCGAACGACGGCCTGTTGTCCGGCGACTCGTACCGCGTCAACGGCGTGCTCCCTGCCCAGACACCCGCGCTGACCGACATCGGCTCCCCGCCGGGAGTGTCGACCATCAACGCCGACCTGATCCCCGAGTCCCTGCACGAGTGGGTCAAGCGTCAGGACGTCACCGTGGACGGCGCGGGGCTCGCCGAATTGGTGAACCGCCTGCGGGCGCGCGGCTACCTCTCGCACGCGATCGATGCCCCCAGGGGTGACGAGATAAGCGCGTGGCAGCGCTCGCTCGGAGAATACTCGTTTGCGCCGTCCTCTTCGGGCCATTCCTTTGACCGCATTGACCGCCTGTTCCAGCAGCTCAACGAGCGCGAGGGAAAGGTGGGCGCCGCTGACGACGCGCAACTGGTCTCCGGCGTGGGCGACGACGAGCAGTTCGCGACAGCGGTAGCGATGCTCGCGTCGGACATGGGCTTCCCCTCCCGGTTGGTCATTGGGGCACGGCTGGCACAAACTGATCAACTCGGGTGGGCCGAGCCGCCATGCGAGGACGGGGTATGTCGCGGCGAGAACATGAGCGTGTGGACTGAGGTGCAGTCCGACAAGGGAATCTGGGTGTCGATCGACGTCACGCCACAGCACCAGAGCCCGGTCGCGCCCGATTTGGCAAACCAGCAGGATCCCGAGTTCGCATCCGCCCTCGACCCGCAGCGTGCCGAGGCGATCGTGCCGCCGCTCACTCAGCGTGGGCAGACCAATGATGAAGAGCTGGACCCGCAGAAGGCGCAGGCGGGTTGGTTTTGGGTGGGCCTGGTGCTCCGTATTGCAGGGGTCACTTTACTTGGGTTGTTCATTGTGCTCGGTCCGTTTTTAGCGATCCTGATCTGGAAGCTTGCGCGGCGCAACCGCCGGCGCCGCGGTGATGTGCGGGACGTCATGTATAACGGTTGGGATGAGTACGTGGACGACGCGGTGGACGCGGGACTGCCAACGCTTCCGCTCGCCACGCGCACCGAGGTTGCGCGCGAGTACGCCACCACACACGGTGGCGCCCTCGCGGATCTCACGGACCGCGTCACCTTTGGCAACGTGCTGGTGGACGATGCGGCGGCCGACGAGTTTTGGACGCTCGTGGCAGCGAATCGGGCAGAGCTGCTGGGCCGGAAGTCGTGGTGGGGCCGAGTCAAGATGAGGTTGTCGATGAGATCTATGTGGAGCACTATTCGCACCAGTGGGGAATCTCAGGCGCATTCAGTGGACAGTCGGGCGCCGCAGCGGTGGCGTTCCGGGGTTGGAGTGCGGTCAGAGCATACGTTGGTGACGGCGAGCCATCGTCGGCGCACGTCCGCACAGTCGCGGCGCGCGCACAAGCGAAAGAAGAAGTCATGAGCTGGATCCCGTTCCTGTCTGTCCTCGTTGCCACGGTCGTGTCGATCGTGTGGATGGGGCTCGCGCTGGGCCCGGTGCTGTCCAAGATGGGGATGCTTTCCAAGCGTGCTTGGATTCCCGTGCTGCGCTGGGCAGCCGCCGCCGAGGCGGGAAGGACGTCACGTGTCGCGGTGCTGATCGCGCGCTCGGTCTCGACACTTGGCGTCGCGATCCTGCTCGTGGCGCTCGCGCTACGCGGACTGCAGGGCGAGGACGTCACCGTAGCCGTGGCCGTGATGACGCTCGTCGGAGTAGTGCTTTTTTGGATTGGCGCGTTTGTCGGATGGATCTTCTGGATCGTGGCAGCCGGCACTATTGGGTTGCGGCTGAACATCGCCCGCGGCTGGACAGCGCTGGCCGCACTCAGCCCTAGTCTGTGGGCCGCGATAGTGGGCTGGGCGAACGTGGGCACGCCAATACCGTCCGACGTGATTGGCCGGGCCGCATCCGCCGGTGCCGGCGCTCGGTCCAGTACGGACAGCCAGACGCCCGCCGATGCTCCCGTCGCCCCCGCCGCCGCGATCAGCATTTTTGGCGCGGGCAGGGAACCGGTGGAACCCGCGACTGCCAGCTTTAACACCGCGCGATTCAACTCCGAGACCAGCTGGCCGGTTTCCGCCACCGCGCCGCGGCTGGCACCGGAGGCCAACGTTCCCGACCGGTCCGAGCCCGCGGCTAGTCCTGAGCCGGTGGTCAGTCCTGCGCCTGCTTCCAGTCCTCTGCCCGCTGCCACGCCAGGTGACAAACCCGAGCACGCTGCTCCCGAGGCCGTGTCGCCACCCCCCGCACCGGCGGAGTCACTGCCGCCGGCGCCTTTGCGCCCGTCGCCGTACGCGTCGCGACCCGCAGTACTCCCCGCAGCGCTCCCCGACCGCGAAGCGCTGGCGAGCGGACAGCTCCCGGCCGCTCCACCTGCAGCCGACCCCACCCGCCCCGTGTCGCCCTACATTGCCGGGTCGATGCCCGGCTTGCCCGAGGGGCTCGGGGCTACCTTGGGCGCGCCAGGCGCTCACCGCCCCGAGCCTGAGGACGACGAGACCGTGGTTGAGAAAATGGCCGCGGCCCAGCTGGCGAAGCTCCCGCCGGGGTGGGGTCAGACTCCTGAAGCGACGCCTGCCGAGGAAGCGCGGGCCAGCCCCCGCACGGACGTCGCAGCT
>Ga0314772_1001202_pt1 | contig 11953 bp, 10 predicted proteins | sample MetaGCBIW2018_FD_204520 | JGI IMG/M metagenome (GOLD analysis project Ga0314772, IMG submission 204520) | Cryopeg brine microbial communities from Beaufort Sea near Barrow, Alaska, United States - CBIW 2018 | ecosystem: Environmental > Aquatic > Marine > Coastal | place: USA: Alaska | collected... | reverse complement strand
TGGGCATCTCATTATTAGATAAAACCCCTATAAATGAGCTATTTATAAATATAGATTTCAATAATGTCAAAGAACTTGATTATAATCAACTGACCCTCAGTCTATTTTAACTGGACAGTTATGAAATAATATTTATAAATAATGAGTTTTTTATCTGCGGGATATGAGAGTTTAGAATTTAATGATGAGGGGAGCCAAAGATGTTGTGGTGGTAATGCCATTTTAGTAAAGGGGAGGTTCTATAAATCTCAGGGGTTGATAACTATGACATCGTTAATTAAGTCAAGGACAGTATAAATTTAAAGTTTATAACAATTCATACAATTGCTCAATAAAGAAATTGAAGAGGTCAAAAAGATATAATTGGGGTTTGAAAATAATGTAGGATAACAGTGCAGTCCAAAAGGGATAAGGAGAGAGAAATCATTTTTTAAACTGGATTGTTCAAATATGGGAAGGCTAAATTAAATTTTAATAGGTATAAAGGTTTTTATTATTACTGGAAAATATTGAGGAGCAGTAAAAAAAGTATGAGGAACTGAATACATAGTTACCAAAAAAATTATGGAAACAACATTTAATAAATTCACCTACATGACGATACAGGCTCAGGGGCAATAGAAAAGGTGCGTAGGCACTCTGCAGAGACTCGCATTGGAATGCAAATGGAACGGTTCAGGATAGTCCAAAAAATCAAGTAGGAGACAGATGAAAATATATAAATATGCCACCTATCAGGAATTTGTCCTCCACCTCACAAATTAAAAACGATAAATTTTTACAATAAATGATTAATAAGCTACAGACATTAGATTATGTTTCCATCTGTATCTATCTCCTTTTGATGGCAGGTGTGGGCTTATTCTTTGGATGGTTCGTAAAGGATATCAAAGGATATTTTAAAGGTGGGAATACCATTCCCTGGGGCATATCTGGCATAAGTAATTTTATGGGCTCTTTGAGCACCTTCGTATTTATCGCCTATGCAGGAATTGCCTATAATAATGGACTTATCGCTGTTACTGTTCTTTGGAGTGCGGTAATACCCTTTATTTTTGCGGCATTGATTATCGGGAAGTTGTGGGTACGATCAAGAATCATCACTCCCGTTGAATATCTGGAAACACGCTTCAATGCCAATATCCGTCAATTGTTCGGTTGGACAGGTCTGGGAATGCGCTTCCTGGACAATATGGTACGCCAATACGCCATGGGGATTTTCTTGGTCACGGCCACCGAGTTGACCTTTATGGAAGCCATAATTTTTTCAGGGGTGATCACTACGCTATTTACAATTGTAGGGGGAGTCTGGGCGGTGGTTGCCATGGATACGCTTCAATTTATCATCCTGATTTTTGTCTCGGTCTTACTCGTGCCACTTTCTTTAGAAGCTACTGGAGGTCTGGGCGCTTTAATGGACAAACTGCCCGAACATTTCGAATTCTTCTCGGGGCCAAAAGGGCAACCCTTATGGCTGATGGTGTATTTTATAATGATACTTTTTAAGTACAATGGCAACTGGGTCTTTATCCAACGTTTTTATAGTGTTAAGGATGAAAAAGCTACCTTAAAGCTTGGTCTATTCTCAGCTCTATTGTTGTTTATATTTCCAATAATATTTTTGCTTCCAGCTATTGCCGCGGCAGATATATTGCCTGGCTTGGAAGACCCCGAACAGGCCTACGTAGCCGTAGCGGTATATTTGCTACCCGCAGGTCTATTGGGCTTGATGATTGCAGCTATGTTTTCGGCAACGATGTCTTCCCTGAATTCCGAATTCAATGTGATGTCCGCCGTATTGACCAATGATATTTACAAACGCTTGATTAATCCGAACGCGACCGATAAACAATTGATTTTCGTGGCACGTTTGAACATTGTCTTAGTTGGTGCCATTGTTGTTGCGGGTTCGCTTTTCGTTGGTAAATTGGGAGGTGCTTTTGAGGCGAACAAAATCTTGACGGGACTTTTTGCCATTCCTCTGGCCATTCCGTTGGTGTTGGGGTTATTGTTCAAGAAAACAAATTCCGTCGGAGCTTTTTTTACGGTATTGATCGGTATTTTTACCGGGCTGATCCTAACCTTGTGGAGCGACTTTCCTTGGGAATTGGCTACGTTGATACAAATCTTAAGCTGTATTACGGTATTTTTCCTTTCGGGCTTCCTGTTAAGTTCTAAAGAACCGTATCGCAATAGGGTCAACACCTTCTTTAAAAAAATACGAACCCCCCTTTCTCCTGAGGAAATCGGCACTTCCGATCCGAAGTTTCGCTTCGCTCTGGCCAACCTGTTTTCCATCGTAATTGCTGCATCTGGACTTTTATTCTGTGCAGTAAGTATTCCTTCCATCGCGTTCAGTAGTGGTAAGATAGCCTTCGGCATTGGTTGTGCCTGCATAATTCTGGGCATCTTTTTAAAATGGTTTACAACGGGGACATTCAATTTTTATGCAAAAAAAAATAAATGAAAGAAGTAAAGGAATACATGACCGAGGACTTTTTGTTAGATAATGAAATATCTAAATTTCTTTTTCATAAGGTAGCAAAAAGTCTACCTATAATTGATTTTCATAATCACATTGACCCTAAAGTTTTAGTTGGGGATACCATGTTTGATAATATAGCTCAATTATGGATAACGGGGGATCCATATAAACATAGAGCAATGAGGATCAACGGGATAGACGAGTTTAGGATTACAGGAAGCGCTTCTGATAAGGATAAGTTTTTAGCATGGGCTGAAACCTTTCCAAAAACTATTGGCAATCCATTATTTCACTGGTCATCTTTAGAAATGAAAAGAGTTTTTGGCATTGATACAATGCTGACCAGAGACTCAGCGGAAGATATTTGGAATCAATGCAATGAAGCATTGCAGAAAAACGAATACAGTGCAAATGGTATAATGAGTAGATGGAATATAGAGGCTATATGCACTTCTGATGATTGGTTTGATGATGTATCCATACATAAAAAGGCAACAGAGAATGCCGAATTCAATGTATTCCCATCATTACGGGCAGATAAAGCAACGGAGATTGAATTATGGAATTCTAATAATTTTCTTGATAGGCTATCCAATTGTACTAATCAATCGATTGAGAATTTAGATGAATTAAAGTTGGCACTCACAAAGCGTTTACAGCATTTTAGTGACAAAGGTTGTAAGCTATCGGATCATGCACTCAATAATGATTTCTCTTTCAGGAGTTGCTCTTTAGCAAGGGCTGAAAATCTCTTTTATAAGATATTAGAAGGCTTTGAGCTCAAGGCAAAAGACCACCGTTATTTTAAATCTTTTCTTTTGACATTTCTGGCTGGGGAATATCATCGTTTAGGGTGGACCATGCAGTTACACGTTGGAGCTCAAAGAAAAACGAGTTCCCGGCTTAGAGAATTAGCTGGATCAGCAGGTGGTTATGCTGCCATGGGCAATGGTGCAAATATAAAAAGTTTATGTCTTCTGCTAAATAGTTTAGAAAAAAATTCGGCATTACCAGAAACCATTCTCTATAATTTAAATCCCATTGATAATGCTGCTTTTGCTACCCTTACAGGCTCCTTCGCTGAAGACGGGATAGTAGGGAAAATTCAATTTGGTCCAGCTTGGTGGTACAACGATCATTTTACAGGCATTAGAGACCAATTATTGGCAGTATCTAATTATGGATTGCTGAGTAGATTTATTGGGATGACAACGGATTCAAGAAGCATATTATCTTTTTCTAGACATGAATATTTCAGAAGAATACTTTGCAATTTAATTGGAGAATGGGTGATGAAGGGTCATATACCTTTTGATGAGGAATTGCTGAAACAATTAATTATAGATATTACATATACAAATAGTAAAAATAAAATATTAAATGGAAAATAATACAGAAGGAAAAGTGGCGGTAATAACTGGTGCTGGTGGAACGCTTTGTTCAGAAATGGCACTTGACTTAGCACAAAAGGGATATAAAGTAGCACTCTTAGGAAGAAGTTTGGATAAACTTAAAATTGTGGAAAAACAGATAAGGAAGAATGGAGGCGTTGCTTTGTCGATTAGTGCGGATGTATCTATTGAATCTTCTGTAAAATCAGCTGCCGACCTTATTGGAAAAGAATTGGGAAATTGCTCTGTACTTATAAATGGTGCTGGTGGCAATCAAATGGATGCCCTTACAAATATCCCAGAATTCGATCCCAGAGAATTAGAGAATGATGCCGAAATCAAAGGCTTTTTTAATTTAAAGATGGATGTCTTTCAAAGTGTTATCAATGTGAACACCATGGGTACGGTAATTCCATCTTTCATATTTGGAAGAGATATGGCCATTGAGGGAGGTGGGGTCATGATCAACATTGCTTCCATGAACAGTTATAGACCTTTATCTAAGGTAGGAGCTTATGGTATGGCCAAGGCGGGGATTGCAAATTTCACACAATGGCTTGCTACTTATCTGGCCCCGGCAAATATTCGTGTGAATGCTATTGCCCCAGGGTTTTTCCTAAATGACAGAAGTCGGAAAATCATGTTCAATGAGGATGGAACTCAAACGGATAGGGCAATAAGTATTTTAGGCCATACTCCAATGAAGCGCTTCGGAGAAGCATCCGAGTTGATAGGGTGTCTAAACTGGTTAATAGATGAGAAGGCCGCTGCCTTTGTTACTGGAACCGTAATTCCGATAGATGGAGGTTTTCTTTCGAGCTCAGGAGTATAATCAATGTTATAAAGAAGAAGCCATGAATATAATTGCTCAAACTAGTAGAATCTTTTGCTTGCTAATCATGATTACAGCTTGCGATACGGCTGTGAATAAAAATGTTGAATTAGAATTAATTGGTTCTGTCAAACCAACAAATGCGAATGAAATTGAATCCTCAAACTGGATTATTGGTTGTGAAACTTTGGATAGAGATTATGCTAATTACGATGCATATAAAGAATATTTAGTACCTCTTGGAATCAAAAGAATTAGACTTCAAGGAGGTTGGGCGAAGACAGAAAAAGAAAAAGGAAAATATGACTGGACATGGTTGGATCATATAATAAATGACGCTGTTTCAAAAGGCCTGGATCCTTGGGTGCAATTGTCTTATGGTAACAACATCTATGAAGGTGGGGGTGGTATAAACTTAGCGGGAGGCATTCCTATCTCAGATGAAGCCCTTTTGGCATGGGACAAATGGGTTCTCACAATGGTCAATAGATATAAGGATAAAGTAGGAGACTGGGAAATATGGAATGAACCGAATTTTGGTGATAATAAAATGAATACGGCAGAGATAACTGCTGATTTTAATATTCGTACGGTAGATATTATAAAAAAAGAACAACCAGAGGCAAGAGTTTCTGGATTGGCAATGGGTCATATAGATCTTTCTTTTGCCGATGAATTCTTTAAGATTTTATCCGCAAATCAAAAGCTTCATTTATTTGACAATATGGTATATCACGATTATGTGTATAATCCAGATTCGAATTACGATAAAGTAATAAAACTTAGGGAAATTTTACATTCTTATGGCAATACTTTGCCTTTAAGACAAGGAGAAAATGGAGCTCCTTCTGAGGGAGGACCGGGAAGAGGTGCCATTGGAGATTATAATTGGAATGAACTTTCACAAGCAAAATGGGATACTAGAAGAATGTTGGGGGATCTTGGTCATGATATAGAAAGCAGTGTTTTTACAATAATAGACATAGCTTATACCGCAGGCCCCATAACAAAGTTGAACGTAAAGGGTCTTATAGAATCAGATTCTACCAAAAATGCAATTAGACCAAAAATAGCCTACAATGCTGTTCAGAATGTAGCCTCTATTTTTGATAATTCCCTAATACGAATTAAGGAGATAGAGGAAAAAAAGGGTGCTGTCGATACATTAAAATCCCCTATTGTAAGGTATCAAAAATCCATACCTGATGGCATCTCTTTCTTTGGGTATGAACATAGAGAAACCAAAAAACAAATATTTACCATTTGGAAGCATGATAGCATACCTAATAATTCCTCTGACAAAGAAAGTGTAGATTTTACAATATCCAATATAAATATTGAAAATCCAGTATATGTGGATGTCATTACAGGAAATGTATATAGCATTCCATCGTCTATGTGGGCAAAGAATGAAAAGGAGTATACTTTTAAAAGTCTGCCAATCTATGATGCTCCAATTCTAATAGCAGATAAAAGTTTGATAAAAATTGATTCAATAAATTAATTTAAAAGATAGAACCATGAGTACTGATCAGTATAAGAAAGAAGTAAGTATGATGAAGCTAGATAAGCTCATTGAATTACGCGAAGGGATCATAATGAAGGAATTTCCAATCTCTGATATCGAGTTGTTGACCAAGTATGAGAAAATATACACAGGCGCCATTAGTGATGTTTTACGCGAATTCACCTTATTAAATCAGGCACTTCCAATTCGAATAAAGGCACTTCGTGAATATAGGACTATTGCGGGTTTTGCTTTTACTGTTAAAAGTTCATCAAGCACAAAGATAACCGGAGAGATGGAGTATCGTACACAGATGTTGGATGAAATGCATGCCAATGCATTTGTGATCTATGACACAAGTGGTGATGAAGAATCGACTTCCTGGGGAGGCGTAATGACAGCTACTGCAAAAGGGAAGAATGTAAAGGCCGCGTGCATAGACGGAGGCATTCGTGATACACATCAAATTTTAGAAGCCGATTTCCCTGTTTTTTACAAATACAGATCATCAAATGGTAGTCTTGGACGTTGCCTTATAACCGATTATCAGGTTCCTATTCAGATTGACAAATGTTTTATCAAGCCTGGGGATGTAATCATGGGAGATGCTGATGGTGTATTGGCTGTACCTCGGGAAATTGCATATGAAGTGCTTCTTCGGGCTGAAGAAATCAAAGAGAATGAAAAGAAAATATTCGGCTGGGTAAAAGAAGGACAGAGCGCTCAGGAGATTTCTGACAAGGGTGGATATTTTTGATCAATCAAATCATTTAAAATAATAACCATGAAATTATCATTTTTATTTTTTGGAAATAAACCAGATGAAAAATGGCAATTATGCCGTCAGATGGGCGTGGAATATGCAATTGCAAAATTGGCTCCCGAACTGACCGGAAATCCTTCGATCGATGATTTTGATTCTTTTGCCAGATCAAAACAAATTTACGAAGATCAAGGTTTAACCCTATACGGGCTAGAAGGGGATCAGTTCAATATGGACAAAATCAAGCTGGGATTGCCTGGAAAAGAGAAAGATATTGAGAAGTATTGCATGATGCTTGAGAATATGGGGAGGTTGGAGATACCGTTACTTTGCTATAATTTCATGGCCACCGGTTGGTACCGTACCCATACAAATTTGCTTGAAAGAGGTGGTGCTATTGTCAGTGGATTCTCTTACGAAGTAGCAAAAGATCAGCCAAATACTTCATTGGGTACTTTTAATGAAAATCAAATTTGGGATAATTACGAATTTTTTTTGGAACAGGTATTGCCAGTGGCTGAAGCAAATAATGTGAAGATGGGCCTGCATCCAGACGATCCACCCAAAAGTCCACTGCATGGTATAAGTAGAATTTTCACCTCAAGTGAAGCCATAGACAGAGCACTGGGATTATCTGATAGTCCTTCACATGGATTAACTTTTTGTCAAGGTACATTTACTACCATGGGGGAAGATGTAAAGGCTCTAATTAAAAGGTATGGAACAAAAAATAAAATATTCTTTGTTCATATCAGAGATGTGATTGGCACTCCTGATAATTTTAGGGAAACCTTCCACGATAATGGGCCAACGGATATGTTTCGTATGATGGAATGCTATAGAAATATCGGATTTAAAGGGCCTTTGAGATCAGACCATGTTCCAACCATGGCAGGTGAGAGCAATGCCCATTTTGGTTATGAAATGAAAGGGAATTTGTTCGGAATAGGCTATATAAAGGGTTTGATGCATGGTTGTGGAATTGTAACAACTTAAGAAAATTAACAATGGCAAGCTATAAATTTATAAGGGTTTCATTAATTGTGATACTCTGCTTTTTATTAAATGTAACGCAGGCACAATCATCGGTTTTTACGGAAGAAAGAATCCTGATAAGGCCTAGTGAATTCGATAAGGAAGTAAATCTTTATCTATTGCTAGGGCAATCGAACATGGCGGGAAATTCACCAATTGAGGCAATTGACACAGTCTCAAATATAAATATATGGCGATTAAATAAAAATAGTAAATGGGATATTGCGAAGGAACCATTACGTTTTGATAAGGAGATCAAAGGTATGGGGCCCGGATTGACCTTTGCAAAAAAAGTTTACCAAAGTGATACAACCAAAATTATAGGTTTGATCCCCGGCGCTGTAGGTGGTACAAGTATTGATTTATGGAAACCAGGTGCTTACGATTCCATTACAAGATTATTTCCGTATGATGAAGCTATTAAGCGTACAAGGTTGGCTAAAGAAAATGGAGTGCTCAAAGCTGTATTATGGAATCAAGGAGAAAGCGATAGCTATTCTGGAAAGTCTTTAAATTATAAGGCGAAATTGAAAAGTTTGATAATTCAGTTACGTAAAGATTTAAAGAATCCCGATCTATTATTTATTGCTGGACTCTTACCTGATTATCAATTGTATCCTACCAAGGACAGTATCAATAAAGATGCTCTTGAAATTAATAAGGCAATTTTGGACTTAAAAAATGAACTTTCAAATTTTAAGGTGATTGCTGTTAAAGGAGCAACAGATAAAGGTGATCAGATTCATTATGATTCTAAATCTGTAAGGGAATTAGGTAAAGCGTACGCAGAAAAATATATTAAAAACAATTAATTAAATTCCATGAAGATTAATCATTTAAAGATTTGCTCATTAGCGGGTTTGTTTATTGTTATTGCTCCAGTGCAATTAAGAGCACAGCAAGAAGGTAAAACGACTGAGGAAATCTCTTCAAGCGCTCTTGGTTACTTGGGAAATTCACCAAAAGAGATACGTCAAAAGAGAGCCTTAGAAATTAAATATTTAAAAAGAGCACAGGAGAATATTGAATTATACAGAAAAGGTGATGGTAAACTGGTTATTATAGATAGAGAAGGGAACCCATTAAAAAACATCAACATCCTTATAAATCAAACCTCACAGGATTTTCTTTTTGGCAATTTAAGTGAGGAGGTTATTGATTTATCCCCAGAGGATGCGAAGAAGTTTGAAAAGTGGTTTACCGGCCTTTTCAATTTTACCGAGTTAACCGTTAAATGGCAACCATATGAACCAGAACAGGGTAAACCTGAATGGCAAAAGCTTCAAGAAAAACTGGATTGGTGCAAGAGGAACCATATTACACCTAAAGGGCATACGTTAGGATGGACGCATAGAGCTGGTACCCCTGACTGGTTGTTGGAATTACCTTCGGATATGGCCAACCAACTATACAAAGCTAGAATCTTGAACTTGGTCGCAGGTTTTAAGGATCAAATAAAAATATGGGATGTGGTAAATGAACCTGTGAATACAATCCCGTGGGACATGGCATTAAAAGACACCACTATAGCAGAAGCAATGATAGATGACGGTATACGATACGACACTGAAAATGTCACTTTAAATCAAACTTTACCGTGGGTTGAGAATTCATTTTTATGGTCTGCCCAGGCTGATAAAGATGGAGACTTTATACTAAACGAATTTTATTTAATAGCGAAACCTGATGCTCGAGAAAAGTTTTATCTCTTAATGAAAGAGCTCAAAAGCAAGAGCATACCAGTTAAGGGAATAGGGATTCAGGGGCATGAACCACGAGATATGTGGTTTTCACCGGTCGAATTAATAAAAACATTCGATAGGTTGAATGATTTTGAATTACCACTCCACATCACTGAATTTATTCCACAATCCTCTGGCAAACCTATTTCGGGTGGCTGGAGAAAAGGAAATTGGACTTTAGAGGCACAGGCGGAGTTTGCTGAACAGTTTTATACGTTGGCTTTTGGGTATCCATCAATGGCATCGATTCATTGGTGGGGATTATCAGATAAAAATATTTGGCTCAAAGGTGGAGGCTTACTTGATAAAAACTATGATCCAAAACCAGTTTATAATCGACTGTTAAAATTAATAAAAGAGGACTGGATGACTAAAAACCTGCATTTAAAAACCAATTCTAAAGGGGAGATTTCTTTTCGTGGATTTTATGGTCACTATAAAATAGAGATTCAAGATGGTTCAGGTAAAATTCACAAGAAGTACCTCCATTTAAAGAAGGAGGAAAACAACTTATATAATCTTAAGATATAATAAAAATCAAAATTCAGAGACAATGAAAAATTCACGCGTTAAAACCTATATTTTTTTATTAGCTACCTTAATTCAAATTCCTGTTATTTCAGCTCAGTTTATAGATACAACGGCCAATAGGGTAAAAACACCTCTTTCCGTTGATCTGGAGCCTATAGGAACATTGATTCCCCGAAATACGAAAGATGTTAAATCCTCTAGAATAACAGTTGGAGCTGAAACTCTAGATAGAGATCATACAGTTTGGGATAATTATAAAGATTACTTGCCACCACTTGGTGTAAAGAAAATTAGATTACAAGCTGGCTGGGCCAAAACTGAGAAGGTTAAAGGTGAATATGATTGGGAGTGGCTTGATGAAATTATAGATTATGCCGTTGCTAATCATATCGAACCATGGTTGCAGCTTTCATATGGAAACCCTATTTATAAAGGAGGGGGAGATATTAATTTATTGAATTCATTGATGACCTCTAAAGAAGGTTATGAAGCTTGGGACAAGTGGGTAGCAGCCTCGGTAAACCGATATAAGGATCGAGTAAATGAGTGGGAAATTTGGAATGAGCCCGATCATCCAGGCCAGAACATTACTCCCGAAACAACGGCACATTTGAATATCCGCACAGCCGAAATAATCAAACGGATTCAGCCCGAAGCAAAAATTGCTGGACTGGCGTACACCTCAAACAGTGATAAAGTTTATCTCGATAAATTTCTTCAAATCATTGCCGATGCAGGAAAACTAGATTTGTTTCATTGGATAAGTTATCACAGCTATACAATGCCACCTGAAGATGCCTATAGTGAGGATCGCGTACTTGGATTGCGTTCTGTAATTGAAAAATACTCCAAAGATCTATTGTTAAGGCAAGGGGAAAATGGAGCGCCATCTACTTATATTCCGTCATTCGCATTATCCGAATACTATTGGACAGAATATACACAGGCCAAATATGATATGCGACGTGTACTGGGAGACTTAGGCCACAATATTGAAACCTCGGTCTTTACCATTATTGATATCTATTATGATTGGGGAGATCGCGCCGTTTTAAATACAAAAGGACTGATAGAATCCGATGTTACCATGGCTGCTATTAGACCTAAAGTAGCCTATTATACCATTCAAAATATAGCTTCCATTTTTGATGACTCGCTCATTCTTGATCAAGAATTTGATTATCAAACAGATTTTCAGGAATCCTTATCTGTTTATGGATATAAAAAAAACAGTAAGTCCTTGGTCACGGTTTGGAAAGACGGAGAAAACGTAACGAATTCTTTTGAAACAAGTAAGGTCAGGTTAGAATTGAAAAACGTTATTTTCAAAAATCCTGTTTGGGTAGACCTTATGACAAGTAGAGTTTATAAAATAAAAGCAGACGATTGGAGTAGTACAGGAAATACAACTATAGTTAATATTCCAGTTTATGATGCTCCGGTTCTTATTGTTGAAAAATCGCTTTTAAAGTTCAAGAATTCTATTTAAATGTTCAAATAAATTAACAGCCATTAATATGATTAAAATTTCTATAAGTGCATTGACTTAGGCACTTAAGCATTAATGTTCTTGAGAGGGCAGGGTGGGGTGTTAACCATCCTTACCATGAGGTTTTCGAATATCCCTTCCTTCATGAAGCTCCTGTTGAACCTGTAGCAGTATTCAT